>Ga0310345_10002386_pt1 | contig 19071 bp, 16 predicted proteins | sample HC15DNA20500_MG_FD_204667 | JGI IMG/M metagenome (GOLD analysis project Ga0310345, IMG submission 204667) | Marine microbial communities from station ALOHA, North Pacific Subtropical Gyre - HC15-DNA-20-500_MG | ecosystem: Environmental > Aquatic > Marine > Oceanic | place: Pacific Ocean: North...
ATCCCAAATTTAGCCAACATGACACTGATCACGAGTAAGCCGCCGGCGATTATCGCACGGGAGACACGGGACAACGGCTCGCGCTTCCCATCCTGTCTCAAGCCGTCTAGCCGTTCGTTAACACCCTGTAATACGCCTACTGCAGTCAATACGATCGTTCCGCTCAGGATAATGAAATAGGCGTTAATTGGAAATTGGCGCTCCAAGGTTTCTAGTACTGCATACACCGGCAAAGCCTGTTCAACAATGAGGGGGTAGTGTGCGATAAATGTTACGTGCAGAAGGAGGGCCGGAAGCGCGCCGAAAATGCCTGCTATGACACCCGAAGCTACAGCTTGTCGTTGTGTCTGAATGCCGCCGGTACAATAGATCAATACGGGTACTAGGGCGCTGTTGTATAACGAAAATTGAAAGCCATGAACCACGGCTTCACCGAAATTAGAGGGGGCGTTGAAGTTGTGTCTTATCGTAGGCATCTCGGCGGACACCACGTAAACAATTAGTAAAAGGAGGCAGAGCATCAATGCGAACGTCCAAATGACAAGACTCTGTTCGACTCGGTCGCGTCCGAAAAAACCGAGCAAAACGACAATTGCAAAGACTGATCCGACGCCAGCCCAATATGGGAAATCGAGATGCTCTTTAAACATCTCCCCAGCAGCCGAACCCACGACGGCCAATACGACGATTAAGAGAAGGATGAAAAGGATTTCGTAGACGATCCATGCCGGACCGAGTAGCGCTTTGAGGAAATGGCGATAGTTACGGATCTCAAACCGTTGGGCAAATGCGAATCCGGTAGCGAGTATGAGGGAGAATGAAATCGCGATGACAAGACAGGCTAAAAAGCCGCCTAAGGGGCCATGGCGGGAGACGTATTCAACTACTTCCCTCCCGGTCCCGTATGCACCGCCGACGATAACGCCCTGAAAAACGGACGCTGGCACGACATAAGTTCTAATCAGTGATTGTGGATCCAATGCGTATAATTTATAAACTTATGACGCGTTAGCAGAGTCGTGAAATTTATCGACCTGAGAATGTTGGTGGTCGTTTTTCGAAGAATGCATTTACCGCCTCTCTATGGTCATCCGTGTTTTGCAAGATGACCTGCAATGCAGCAGACATTTCCATTACAGTCTCGAAATTTGCCATGCTTCCATCACGCATCAATTTCTTTGTCATTCGCAAGGCCTGTGGTGGTTGTTGACAGATTTTGTCGGCTAATGCCTGGACAGTATCGCTAAGTTTTTCGTCGGGCACGACTTCTGAGACTAAACCCCATTCGCAAGCAGTTTGTGCGTCGATAACATCCCCGGTGTAAAAGAGTTGTGCTGCGCGAGACCAACCGATGTGCCGTGGTAACAACCATGCGCCACCATCACCGGGTAAGAGCCCAAGCTTTAGAAATGTGGCACCGAATTTCGCTGAGGCGGCGGCGATGCGAATATCGCACAAAGAGGCAACGTCGTTACCAAGACCGATGGCGGCCCCGTTGATAGCGCCTATCATGGGCACCTCAACATTCCACAAGGAACGTATGATGCGTTGTATGCTTTCTCGATAGTGATCTCTAAGTTCGAGTTCGGAACCGCCAAAGTTTCCGGTGCGTTCGCGCATGGCCTTTAGATCTCCGCCTGCCGAAAAAGATTTTCCGGCACCAGTCATAATTACGCAGCGCAAGTTTTTATTCCCATTGATTGCCTTTGCCGCTGTTTCAAACATTTGACCGTCGTCGCTATGGCCCAAGGGATTACGGCTGTTGGGTCGATTCAGTGTGAGCCGCGCGATTACTCCATCTGTTTCTAACAATAAGTCGTTATGCATCGTTTTCTACCGCCCTAATATCATCCCGTAATCGTGTGCCAAATTTGTTCGCCACCGCGATCGCAGGCTACCCGGCCGAGGTATTCTCCCCATTCAGCGACGCCGCCAAATTCTGCACGCCACGCCCACAATTTCCTTGTAAAGAAATGAAGGCCGTATTCATAAGTGAAGCCGATAGCGCCGTGGACCTGATGCGATAGGCCAGTCAATTTCCCAACGCCCTCGCTAGCACGGCACTTAGCGGCCGCAATTTCGAAACGTGCGTCACGGCGATTGATGTCAAAACCCAATCGGTCAAGCGTTTGGAAGGCAGCGGCGGACATGGCGTCTACTGAGGCCATGGTTCCGGCCAGGTCCGCAAGCTGATGCTGAATTGCCTGAAAGCGTGACAGTGTTTTACCGAACTGCTTGCGTTCGCAGCTGTAGTTAACCGCAAGTTCAAGACAGGCTGCTCCTGCACCCGCAATCTGAGCTGCGCGGACCATTGCACCTAGCCAACGGACGCTATCAATCTCAGCGTCAATGGGTAGCCTCGCCAGTATCGGCAGGGAATCGGTGAATTCGTCGCGTGGATCCAGCCCAAGGTTATAAGTTTCTTTACAAGATACATCCTTGGTCGAAGCTACAATTAGCTCTGGTTCTTCTCCCGCGTTAGATAATCCGATTAAGTAGGCCGCATTTCTCCCCCACGGTACGAATATACCTTCCAGAGCGATCCGCTCTCCGTTGAAATTTGCAGACACCAGCGGTTGCGGGATTAAGCCAGGAACACCATCGGGGAGGGTGTAACCGACCTGTCGTGCAAACCAGCTGGCGATAATGGCTTCTGGGATTGGCAAGGGCACTGCATATTGGCCACAAGCGCGGATGATCGGATAGGCGTCGGCCCAGACGCCTTGCATTCCCCCGGAGGTTTCTTCGGCCAATACGAGATGGATGCCCTGTTCAGTTACTTGTCGCCATAAATCCTCGGGCCATCCATTTTTTTCAACGTTACCTAAGGCCTCCCAGTCGAGAGAATCCGAAAATAGACGCGTGACGCTCTCTTGAAGGATGTTTCTGATTTCGTTCATCGCACTCCTAGCCCTCTAGCGATGATCCCTCGCATTATTTCGGGAGTGCCACCGCGTAAAGAAAATGAAGGTGCGAGTTGAACGAGATTGCCTAACACTTGTTGGTAATCGATGCCGTGTCCTTCCAAAGTAGGTTCAAGGTGCGCTAGTTCCTGAGCTAGACTCGGTAGCCCCTGCTCAAATTGACAGCCCAAATCTTTGACTATCGATGCTGCGAGTGCTGGATCCTGACCTTCGTGCAACAAGCCTGCGATGCTTATTGACATATTGCGTAGAGTGGTTACCCACGCTATCTGAGAGCCGATCCGAGCCATCGTCGCGGGGGACAAATCTTCCTTGATGACGTCAATTAGCTTTGTCAATAGTACGAAACATGACAAGTACCGTTCGGGGCCACTCCGTTCAAATGCGAGTTCTTCAGTGACCTGCTTCCAACCCTGACCTTCTTCACCGACTAAGGCGTCTACTGGCAATAGTGCATTTTCAAAAGATACCTCATTGAAGTGTCTCCGACCGGTTAAATCTTTGATCGGTCGCGGCGTTATCCCTTCTGCTTTGCTCATGTCGATGAGGAATTGAGATAGACCGGAGTGCTTGCTATCGGACTGACTGTCCGTGCGGAACAATGCAATCATGTAGTGGGCCCGATGGGCGTGGGTGGTCCACACCTTAGTACCGTTAACAACCCAGCCATCAGTAACGCGCTCGGCCCGAGTTTGCAGCGAGGCAAGATCAGAGCCCGAATTAGGCTCACTCATCCCAATACAAAAGCATGCCTTTCCGGTTGTAATTTTCGGGATAATTTCCAACTTTTGGGTCTCGCTTCCGTACCGAACAATCAAAGGTCCGCTTTGGCGGTCGGCCACCCAATGAAAACCTGTAGGGGCGCCGGCTGCGAGACACTCTTCGACAACTACGTAACGCTCGAATGCGCTGCGTCCATGGCCACCATATTGTTCTGGTAACGTCATACCCAGCCATCCCTTTGCTCCTAGTCTCGCGCTAAATTCAGGGTCATAAGCGTCCCAGCTGTTGCTTCTGTGGACCGGGGAGTGTGATTGCAATGCCTCTTGTAGGAAGTTCCGCACCTCTTCGCGAAGGGATGTTAGAGAAGCCGGAAGCTCGTATGGTTCGAAGTGTAGTTTTTCGGCTAGCATCGCAATTGTTTCCCTAACCGTGCATTGTCCGAGCTGCGAATGACCAAGCGCGTTCAGCGAATTGGGCGACGATGTCAGTCGTCTTTGGCGCTTCAGTGTTGGCTGCCGTACCGTCTTGCACGCGCTTGATTATGCCTTGGTATATACAAGCCAGTCGCCAAACGTTGTAGGCCCTATAGAAATCCAAATCAGGAACTTCGCTGATTCCGCGTAATTCGCAGTACCGAGCGATATATTGTTCTTCTGTTGGGATACCCAGCGCCGGTAGGTCGAGTCCTTCCAAGCTGCTGACGCGCTCGTCGATAGCAGGGATTATCCATGGCGCGGTGTTGTATACAAAATCGCCCAAGGGGTGGCCAAGCGTGCTCAATTCCCAATCGAGGACTGCGATTACCCGAGCCTCCTGCGGGTGCAGGATCATATTATCTAGGCGGTAATCACCGTGGATTACACACACGTCCTGAGACTCAGGGATGTGCTTGGGTAGCCAGGTGTTGAGTTGGTCCATAAGTGGTATTTTGCTAGTTTCTGAAGCGACATAGATTTTTGACCATCGATGTATTTGACGGGCCATGTAATCTGTCGTTTTGCCGAATCCTTCGAGGCCGATTTCTCGGTAATTAATATTTTGCAAGTGAACCAACGTTTGGATCACGGCGTCATATATAGCCGCTCGCGTTTCTGGCGTTTCTTCAGGCAGTGACATATCCCAATGGATCCGCCCTTCCACCATTTCCATGACGTAGAACATGGTCCCAACAATATTTTCATCTCCACACAAGACGTATGTCTGTGGGACCGGGAATCCAGTTGGGTGTAATTGATGCATCACCCGATATTCGCGATCGACTTGATGTGCTGACGGCATAAGTTCGCCAGGTGGCTTTCGGCGCAGGACATATTTTTTTTCAGGAGTGATCAATTGATACGTTGGATTTGACTGGCCACCTTTAAATTCACGTACCTCGACGGGGCCGTTGTACCCTTCTACATTCTCCGTTAAATAGTGATGCAACCTGGTTGTGTCTAGACGCAGATGTTCCTGTACTTGTTTTGTCCCGCTAAACTTTTTTTGACGTGCGCTCATCAGTAATGTTATCCAGCTTGCGCGACAACGCCTTCATCGTGCAAACGTCCGATTTCGGGGTCGTCTAAACCAATCACTTCAAATAAAATTTCGTCGGTGTGCTGTCCTAGACGAGGGGCAGGGCAGGAAGAACCACGCTCGATACGAGAAGAAGACACAACATGATTAGGAACGGAATAAGTTCCGATTCCTGGTTGCTCGATACTCGAAAACATTGGATTGTCCGTCGAACAATCGGGATCGGTGGTGACCAATTCATGAACAGTTTGGTACCGATCCCAGCAAATTCCGCAGCCATCAAGAATCGGAGCGAGTTCGCCAAGGGATAAACTGGCCACCCACGGTTCAATTAGGGCACAGATTTCTTTCCGGGCTCGGAAACGATTACCTTCTGTATCTAGATCGAGTTTTAATTCTTGTCCTAATGCTGTGATTCCACGGTTTAAATTGGCGGCGTCTAGGAGTCCTCGCCATTGTTTTGGCGTTATAGCGATGAGCATGATCCGCTTTTCGTCAGAGGTGACGAAGTCACGTCCCAGGGCGCCGAATAAATAATTTCCGTGTCGTGTGCGTGTATCCCCGTTAATCGAAACTTCGCCGATATAGCCTAGGTGGCCCATCGCCGCGATTGCCACGTCGGCCAGGGCGAGCTTCATCTGTTGCCCTTCCCCAGTTAGTCGCCGGTGTCTCTCTGCGGCAAGTATGTCGACCGCCGACAGATAAGCGGTGGCGATGTCCCAAGCGGGCAAGACGTGGTTGACTGGTCGCTCGTCGTCTATAGGTCCGGTGATGTAAGGGAAACCAACTTTGGCATTTACGGTGTAGTCGAGCGCCGTATTACCGTGACGATCTCCGATAATCTCGTGTTGAATTAAGTCCGATCGCCTAGCCCTGAGTCTTTCATATCCGAGCCACCCTCGTGCGGGCAGATTAGTTGAGAAAATTCCGCCTTCTGCGCCTTCTGCACAAATCAGTTTCGTTACGATTTCGCGGCCGGCATCTGATTTGAGATCGACAGCAATAGACCGCTTACCTTTGTTCATTTCGGCCCAATAAATACTCGTGTTGTCTGAAGTCACGGGCCAGCGGTGATAATCGAGCCCACCACCTATTTGGTCGAAGCGAATGACATCGGCGCCTAACTGGGCCAGCGTCATACCGCACATGGGTGCCGCAATGAAGGCCGATCCTTCTACTATACGTAGACCACTAAGTAGTGCTTGCATAATGTATTACCGGCTCGTCGGATCAGCCTTCGATGCGGCTGCTCCCACTATTAAGTACGATGACGCCGCGCTCCAATGCCGTGCTTCGGAAGTAAGCAATACCATCCTCAAGCCAAATCTCCGTGCGTAACGTTTCTCCGGGAAGAAAAGGGGCGGAAAAACGGACTTGCATTGACTTGATTCGCGCCGCCTCGTAGTCACAACACGTGCGTAATATGGCGTGCATGGCAATTCCCATTGTGCAACGGCCATGAAGGATTGGACGCTCAAATCCTGCGTTAACTGCTACCTCAGGATCTGCGTGCAAAGGGTTCATGTCTCCGCAGAGACGGTAGAGGAGGGCGGATTGGGGTAGACTGGGCAGATCGCAGATATGATCGGGGGCGCGTTCTGGCGGCCCAGGCAGGCGTTCCCGGGATTTGCTAGCCCCACCGAAGCCGCCATCGCCTCGCGCCAGCGTATTTGAGAGTACGGTCGCGATAATTTTGCCTTTCTCGTCGCGTAGTGATTTACGAAGGTATACAAAACAGCCTTTTTCTATGCCGCGATCAACAACTTCTTCGACTATGGTTTCCCCATAGAGCGTGCCTTCGGGTGGTATCTCTCCGTGAAGCTTTACGGTTTCTTCGGCATGGAGCACTTTTTGCCATTCGAAACCATATTCCGGGTGTTTCATCCAGAAACCCGGATAGGCGATGACCATCGCCATAGTCGGTAGGGCCGTCAACTTCGTTTCGTACACATAACGCAGTTGTTGCTTATGTGTAGGATCTGAACCCAAACCCAGTGCCAGGGCGTAGAGGATCGTGTCCTCCTTTGTATAGGAGGCTTTTCGTTGGTCGATAACCTGACCTGTGAGCTTGCTGTGATCCTTCATAGCGATTTGTTAGATTGGATCCCAGCTCCAAATGTCTTGCGAACGGTCGGGCGGATAGAAATCCGCTTCAAAAGCTGGGATCACGCGTTCGGCGATGCTCTCCGGTGTCCACCCAGTGTCACTGTGCGCGGAACGTATCGGTCTATTTTGACTCATCAGAAAAATCTCGTTTTGCCGCACCGCGAAAATTTGTCCGGAAATTTTATTGGCGGAATCTGAACAAAGGAAGATGGCCAACGGGGCAATTTTGTCAGGCGTCATCGATTTCATTCTTTCTACGCGTTCTCTTTGTACTTCGTCGGTAATAGGGATGGTCCCGATCATCCGGGTCCACGCAAACGGAGCAATACAATTGGAGCGAACGTTGTAGCGACCAAGATCTAGGGCGATGCTTTTTGACAGTGCACACATACCCAGTTTTGCCGCTGCATAATTAGCCTGTCCTAGATTTCCGATGAGTCCGGATGTCGAGGTCATATGGACGTAAGCACCGCTCTCCCGTTCACGAAAGTGCGTTGCGGCCGCACGGCTTACGTAAAAACTTCCGTTTAAATGAACATCGATGACGGCCTGCCATTCCTCAATACTCATTTTGTGAAACATTCGATCACGAAGGATCCCCGCGTTGTTGACGACGGCATCTAATTGTCCGAATTTTTCAATAGCCTCTCCAACCATTTGTTCGGCATCTTCGTAACGCGCTACGCTGCCGTGGTTGGCGTGCGCGACTCCCCCCATAGATATTATTTCTGCTACCACCTCTTGCGCAGGCGTGCCTTCTATATCGCTGCCATCGGTACTTGATCCGAGGTCGTTCACGATGACTCTCGCGCCCGCACGAGCCATAGCGAGAGAAAAGTCTTTGCCGATGCCTCGTCCCCCACCCGTAACGAGTACAACTTTGCCGTCTAAGATCCCCATATATCTAATCTCCTGAAGGTTGCGACGAAGATGTTACTCGATTCAGGCTGGACACGGAATTCACGGAGACCTATCCGCCCCCGTCTATAAATCTGCTACATTTACCGGTGTTATGCCTGAAATCACTATATCGACCTTGGTTGCGATTCCACTCATTAAGGCAGGTGACGATATCGGTGCCATTACCATGTCGGCTGCGCTAGAGAATGGTATTGAGTTTGCCGACGGTGATGTTTTGGTGTTTGCGCAAAAAATTATTTCTAAGGCGGAGAATCGTCTTATCCCGTTAGATAAGGTGGAACCGAGTTCGGAAGCAATAAACCTCGCGACGAAAACGGAGAAGGACGCACGTTTGGTTCAATTGATTTTAGATGAGTCAAGAGAGGTGCTTCGCTATAAGCCCGGGGTTATCATCGTACGACATAAGCTCGGGCATGTTGGTGCAAATGCAGGTATTGACCAATCGAATATTGATCATGTTGGGGGCGAAGCAGCCCTGCTGTTGCCACGCGACCCAGACGGAACAGCCAAACAGCTATATGAATATTGTAAATGGAAGACGGGTAAACATATTGGCATCATAGTTGCGGACAGTATGAATCGGCCCTGGCGTTTAGGTACGGTCGGGCAGGCAATAGGTTGCGCGGGTATTCAAGTTTTGGATGATTTGAGAGGGCAGCGCGATATGTTTGGTCGGGAGTTGAAGGTTGCAATGGTAAACCGGGCGGATTCCATTGCGGCGCTCGCAACCTTGGCGATGGGCGAATCTGTTGAGCGGACCCCGGTGGCCTTAATTCGCGGATTGCCGATGAATCTGTCAGACGGTAGCGCGAACGATATTATGAGACCGATCGACGACGATTTATTTAATTAAAACGGACACGTGGGCAAATATCTCGCTATTACTGGTGGCGTCGGCGGCGCGAAACTCGCGCTCGGCTTAGCGCAGATTTTAGATCCAACCGACCTAGCATTTTTGGTCAATACCGGGGACGATTTCAAACACCTGGGACTTCATGTTGCCCCTGATATCGACACCCTGATGTATACGTTGTCCCATTTGAGTAACCCTGATACGGGTTGGGGACGTGCAGGGGAATCCTGGAATTTCATCGATTCTTTCGCCCAGTTTGGCGGAGAGACATGGTTTAGGCTTGGTGATCGGGATCTAGCGGTTCATGTCCGACGCACAATGCTGTTAGAGGCGGGGTGGAGGCTAACCGATGTGACGAAGGTGTTGTACCAGGCGGTTGGGATTGACTACCAAGCTTGGCCCATGACTGATGCACCGGTCCACACCGTGATCGATTGTGATAAAGGTAGCCTATCATTTCAGCATTATTTCGTTCGTGAGGGTTGTCGACCTATAGTGCGGCGATTAGTCTACGAGGGCGCTGAGTCCGCACAGGCCGTTTGCGAGTTTCATTCCTGGCTAACCGATCCAGGCTTGGCCGGGGTTATTATCTGCCCTTCGAATCCATTTTTAAGTATTGATCCGATTCTTGCAATTTCGGATATCAAAGACGCGTTACACAACTGTCGCGCGCCCGTCATTGCAGTGTCTCCCATTGTCGGAGGTGAAGCGATAAAGGGACCGACAGCGAAAATCATGGCGGAGCTCAATGTGCCTCGGGACGCTACGGCAATTGCAGCGCACTACGGTGATCTTCTCGACGGCTTTATTTTAGACGAGGTGGACGCAGGGCTTGCTGGTGCCGTCAGATTAGCTGGCATTCAGGTTGCCGTAGCGAAAACCGTCATGCAAACGCTGGACGACAAGGTTAATCTCGCGCACACTGCGCTCGAATTGTTGGAGTTGTGCTAAAGCTATGTGGGTGGTTGTTCCTCTTAAACGGTTTTCGGCGGCGAAATCTCGGCTAGCTCCAATACTTACTGGAGCAGAGCGCGAATCGTTTTCGCAGGCTATGCTAAATGACGTGCTACACGCGCTCAAGCACAGTAGACGGGTATCAGGTATCGTCGTCATTTCGCATGAAGCTCGAGCGAGATACGCGGTCGAACGGGTGGGGGGACTGTTCACGAAAGAGGTGGCTTCCGGGATTTCGAATGCAATGGCTCAAGCTGGTGCATGGTTGGCTAAACATGGGCAACGTGGCATGCTCATGATCCCAAGTGACGTTCCCTTAATTACGAGCCGAGAAATAGATCATCTCATAGATTCACATGAAGGCGCACCGGCTGTCTCCATCGTTCCTGACCGAGAAAACGAGGGTACGAATGGGTTAGCCGTGAGCCCTGTCGATGTGATTTCATTCGCCTTCGGGTCTGGTAGCTTTGGCGCTCATAAAAATATGGCAATGAAAGCTGGTATCGAACCACGAGTAGTGCATCTTTCGGGTTTGGCCCTGGATATCGATCACCCGATGGATTTAACCACATTGCTGACATTTGAGAATGAGACAGAAAGCCTGGCTTATTTAGTGGATAGCGGCATCGCCGATCGCGTCCTACATCGGCATAATAGTGGCCAGGCCTAAGATTAGGCTTACTGAACCTGCGGGCTCGAATCCAATGAATTCCTATCAACCGATCCTGAATGCCGCAGCCGACGGGGTATTGCCCACGGACGCCGACGCGCTCGGTCTTTCGACATGTCCTGACACGAAGATTCTCGTGCAACATGCCGGGCAAATCCGTGACCAGGGTTTTGGCGACAACGTTACGTATTCACGAAAAATTTTCATTCCCTTAACCAAGCTGTGCCGGGATGTCTGCCACTACTGCACTTTTGCGCAGCCGCCTAAACGGCTAGAAAATCCCTACATGCCGCTCGACGAGGTTGTGGATTTGGCAAAGAAGGGCCGTGACTTGGGTTGTAAAGAAGCCTTGTTCACGCTCGGAGAAAAGCCCGAATTGAGGTATAAAACGGCCCGAACCGCCTTGGCGGGTCTCGGCTTTAACAGCACGCTTGCCTACCTCCATGAGGCGGCGAATGCTGTATTTGAAGAAACCGGCTTATTTCCGCATATGAATCCCGGAACGATGACGTTTGAAGAATGCCGGATGTTACGGGAAGTTTCGCCGAGCATGGGGGTTATGCTCGAATCGTCGAGTGCGCGCTTGTGTCAGAAAGGGTTGCCTCATCATGGTTCTCCAGATAAGAAACCGGAAGTACGGCTCGCAACCTTGCGCAACGCGGGACGCGCGCGCGTTCCTTTTACCACCGGAATATTAATCGGGATCGGTGAAACCCGTCGCGAACGTATTGAATCGTTACTCGCCATTCGTGTGATACACGAAGAGTTTGACCATATACAAGAAATTATTATTCAAAATTTTCGTGCAAAACCCAATACAAAAATGGAGTCTGTTGCAGATCCTGCTTTGGAAGAAATGCGCTGGACCATCGCAATCGCACGTATCATTTTTGGTAAAAATATGAGTATCCAGGCACCACCGAATTTGAGCCCCGGATGCTTACCAGATCTAGTTGCCGCGGGGATAAACGATTGGGGCGGCGTTTCTCCACTAACTCCTGACTATGTGAATCCCGAAGCGCCGTGGCCGCACTTAGATAAATTAGCACGAGATACCGAAAACGCAGGGAAAAACCTTCATCAACGTCTTACGATCTACCCGAAGTATGTTTGTTCGCTGGATCCCTGGGTAGATGTTCGGTTCCATAGTGCATTGCTGAAAACTGTGGATGCTGCAGGCTATCCGCGTACCGACGCATGGACCCCTGGCGAGGAGACTCGACCACCCGATGAAATGTTAAGAGGCTTGAAGAAACCGACAAGATTGAGAGAAAAGGTAATACAACCGATCATCGATCGCGCGTTCGATGGAGTCCTATTGCAGGAGTCCGAGATCGCCCGCCTATTTAGCGCCCGGGGTAACGAGTTTTATTCGGTCTGTAATGCTGCTGACGAATTACGTGGACGGGTAAACGGTGACACGGTTAGTTTCGTTGTAAATCGAAATATCAACTATACGAATATTTGTTATTTTAAATGTCAATTTTGCGCATTTTCGAAAGGGAAGCTGAGCGAAAACCTACGAGGTAAGCCTTATGACCTTGACGGTGACGAAATCCAACGACGAGTCTCTGAAGCGTGGCAGCGAGGGGCGACTGAAGTCTGTATGCAGGGCGGTATTCATCCGCAATATACTGGGGAAACCTACCTAAATATCGTTCATCTTGTAAAGGACGCCATACCTGACATGCATGTTCATGCGTTTTCGCCACTGGAAGTATGGCAAGGCGCTCGGACTCTCGATTTGTCGCTCACTGAATATCTTCAAAGATTGAAAAGCGCTGGGCTTGGGACTTTACCCGGAACAGCTGGCGAGGTGCTTGATGACGAAATTCGAAAAATAATCTGCCCAGATAAAATTAATACCGCGCAATGGTTGGATGTCATGCGCGCGGCTCACCATGTTGGATTCCGTACAACCTCCACGATCATGTATGGTCATGTTGATGGTCCGATTAACTGGGCCCGACATCTGATACGTGTCCGCGATCTCCAGCGCGAAACTGGCGGTTTTACAGAATTTGTTCCGCTGCCATTTGTGCATATGGAGGCGCCGCTTTTCCTTAAAGGACGAGCTAGAAAGGGTCCCACTTTTCGAGAGGCGATTCTTATGCACGCTGTCGCGCGATTGGCTTTGCATCCCCATATCAACAACATTCAAGCCTCGTGGGTTAAGATGGGGCACGACGGAGTGATCGCCTGCCTTAATGCGGGAGCTAACGATCTCGGCGGTACATTGATGAATGAGAGCATCACCCGGGCCGCCGGTGCGTCTCACGGGCAGGAAACGTCTCCCGAACGAATGCTTTCGATTATCGAAGCTGCCGGTCGATCCCCACGCCAACGCACAACCACTTATTGTGATGTCCCCGAAGAACGCATTACTACTTCAAGAAAAGCACCGGCGTTAACCGCGATCCGTAACACTCCGGCGCGACGGTATGAACGCCGACCTAGACATGAATTGGTGCGTTCACACGTCAATAATCAGTCATAGACTATGAATTATTTATATGGTGCAGCCGCCTAAACACATTCTTAATGGCTTTCGCGTGCTTGATATGACGCACGTACTTGCTGGCCCGACAGCGACTCGATTGATGGTAGAGATGGGTGCCGAGGTAATAAAAATTGAATTACCGCCGATAGGAGATGTGGGCCGGAGTTTACCCGCGATGAAAAACGGACGAAGCGCATACTATGTGCAACAGAATCGCGGAAAAAAGAGCGTGTGTCTCGATGCCAAAAGGGAAGACGGCAAGACAGTGCTCCGGGATCTCATCAAAAAATCGGACGTGTTTGTTGAGAATTTTTCTCCAGGAGCCATAGGCCGGCTAGGCTTCCCTTGGGAAACGGTTCATGAACTCAACCCACAAATTGTTATGTGTTCCCTTTCCGCATTGGGCCAAACAGGAACGCTGTCCGCGTTGCCTGGTTATGATTACATCGCCCAAGCATACACGGGCATTATGGGCGTCACTGGCGATCCTGATGGCGCCCCGGCGTTTCCTGTCGCTGGTATCGGCGATGTCGCCGCAGGAACGCACGCGGCGGCGGCTATCGGCTATGCATTGCTGCATAGGGAACGGGGAGGGCAAGGCCAGTATATCGATATATCACTGGCCGACGCATATATGGGCGCCCATGAGTTGAATTTGCAGATCTACAGTGTGAGTAATGGTGAGATCGAGCCTACGCGTTCGGGCAAGCATCACTATGCGGTGTGCCCTTTGGGGTTATTCCGGGGTAAAGAACATTGGCTTTGTATTATCGCTTTACAGCCCCAATGGCCGAACATTTGTCGGGCGATCGGCCGTCCAGAACTCATCGATGATCCACGTTACGATATTAATGAGAAACGTGTTGCTGCCAGTACTGAAGTTATTGAAATTGTTCAATCTTGGCTGGATGAGATGCCATCAGATGAGGTGAGCCTTGGAAGGTTAGAAGCGGAACGTGTGCCTTGTGCACCGGTTCTTCGGATCTCAGAGGTTGTAATGCATCCACATATGTTGGAACGGGGGATCGTACGCACAGTCAGTGATCCGAAAATCGGTGACATAGTAATTCCGGGGATGCCGTTGCGCTTTTCGGACTTCGAGCATAATGCCCCGTTGGAGTCTGCTTACCTTGGGGAACACAATACCCAAGTCCTCGACAACGTGCTTGGTTATTCGACGGAGCAGATAGATGAGCTGAGTGAAAGGGGTGTGCTACAGGCGAACCCCGATACTTGAATCTGTGAGTCATTCCGGTGGGACATCACTCGTCGCGGAGCGATGCTCGACGATAGCTTTGTACGTTAGAAGAACTAAACCACCAACTATGAGCGAGATCCCCGTAATATCCCCACTGGCGAGAGGTTCTCCCAAGTGATAGGACGTTGAAATAACGGCAACCACGGGGATTAGCAGGATCGCCATCCCGGCAGTACCTGCCGGTAGATAGTCCAGCAGGTATACCCACAAACACCAGCCCAACGCCGTTGAGATGAACGCTGTAAACCCTAGGGAAATCATGAACCGCTCGGTCCAAACGATGGGTGGTTCACCCGATACGTTTGCGAGGAGTAGGAGCAAGATGGATCCCAGTGCCATCTGCCAAGCAGTGAGATGGAGCAAATCCATGGGTTCGCGCAGTTGGATGTACTTAATCATGACTGCGCTAGTAGCCCAAAGAAAAGCGGCCCCGATGGCAATCGAGTTGGCTGCCAACTGACTTTCAAGCGACCAAGGTTGTATCACTGCAATCAGGCCCAATGCCGCAGCTGCGACGGCGATCCATTGCACACCACGGACCCGCTCACCCAAGACGATACGGGCTAATAATAAAGTCCAGAAAGGCATTGTGAATACGACGATAGACGTTCGGCTAGCCGGGCCAAGGCTTACTGCCCATTGAGAGGCACCGACCAGACCTGTGGTGTTCACCACACCTAGAATGAGAAGTTCTCGGAATCGCTTGGGAAAGAAAGGTTTCCCGCTAAATCTAAGTGCGACGAGGAGGCATATCGAGCCTAGAAAACAGCGTAGGCCGGCATAACTGAATGGTCCCGAATCGTACGAACCGAGCTTGAGGAATACCCAGCTATAACCCCAAGTCACGGATAGGAGTAGCAAGGCTATTGCTACCGGAGCGCGTAGTGGCATTGTGTGGACTAGCCTTCTGGCGGGATGTGCGTGTTAACGGTGGGCGTTAGGCTCTTATCGTTCCTTCCGACACGACGAGCCGATTACCCTTTCAAATTTTTTTGGTTGGTCAGAAAATGGTAGCTGCTAATTCGCCGAGTTCGGCCAAGATTTCTTTCTCATCGTTACCTTGGAGCCAGACGATGGCGTTGTTAGCGCCGGCCGCGGCTGCCTCAGTAAGTTCTGATCGGGTTCGGAATAGACCATTTGGGGCGAATAAGTTCATAGCGAGTTTTTCTGGATCGCGATCTGCAGCGATAGCGTGCTTGGCGATTTTAGCCTTTCCCTCGGCTAGTTCTTGTGGGTCTCCGACGATAGGCAGCCATCCGTCGGCCCATTGTCCTACCCGCTTATAAACTCGTGGGTTTGCAACACTCGCTAATAGAATTGGCGGGTGAGGATTTTGGTGGGGCTTGGGTTTGCATATAAGCTTTGGAAAATCATAGTATTTCCCGTGATATTCCACGTAATCACCGGTCCACAATAGACGCATAACTTCAATCGCTTCTTTAGTCTGGGTCCAGCGACGAGGAAAGTCACCACCCATGACGGTACATTCGGCTTCGTTCCACCCAGCCCCTATTCCGTACAGCATTCTTCCTCCCGAGTAATGGTCTATAGAGGCGATTTCTTTGGCCGCCGTTAGCGGGTTACGTTCCGGAACCAAAGCGATACCTGTGCCCAATCCGATCGTGGACGTTGCTGCGGAAGCGCGGGCCAAAGCAATCATAGGATCAGGCATTTTGTAGAGGTAATCCGGCGGCGGTTCACCGGGTGTGGCGGCAGGGTAATTTTCGCAAGAGCCGTCTGGGATAACAGCATGTTCAGGCACCCAGTACGATGCGAATCCCAGTTCTTCTGCGTGCTTTGCGACAACAGCTGGGTCTCCGGACGGCCGGTCGGGTAGGATCTGAAAAACGCCTATACCCATGCCATTTACATTTTTTCCAGTCACTGTTCTATTCCCGTCTACTAATCGACCTTGACGGTAAGCATATCAGGTTAGGAGGTCGACAAGTTCGGATATGTTTTTCACCATAATGTCGGGTTGGTGCCTTGTCTGCCCGAAGGATCGATCATGTCGATTGATAAATGCGGTTTTCAAGCCGGCAGCTTTGGCCCCGATACAGTCGAAAACATGATTTGCGATATGTAAAATTCTCTCGGGTGCTGTATTAAGGATGTCGCTGGCCACTTCATAGGTACGATGATGTGGCTTGTAATATCCTGCCTCTTGGACGGAAATAGTCGCATCGAAAGGGAATCGAATATGCGCTTGCGCAGCTTCCAGCATGTCGCGATCCCCGTTAGACAAGATTGCCATTTTATGATTTTCGGCTAATCGTTTGAGCGCCGCCGGCACTTCAGGGAAGGGGCGCAATCGCTCTATTGCGGATACTAGTGTCTCAACTTCAATAGCGGTAAATTCTATTCCTGCCCTGTCCATCACGTAAGAGACAGCACCGCCGCTAATGACTCGGTATAACGTGTGTCCAGTATCACAAAGTGAGTCAATCATGGAATTCTCGAAATGCACGCGTCGCCACCAGGTCACGAACCGATGGGGATCGCCTTGCCACCCCTTTTGAATTAAGAATGGGGTTACGAACTCGACTAGGCCGGTCTGTATATCGACTATAGTGCCGTATTGATCGAAGCTTAAAAAATCTATTTGCTGTTTTATGATTTCAGAGTTGAGCATGCTACATAGTGAGTTCCGGTTATGCCTCCTATCAATCTATATCAGGAAGTCAATTTACGGTACCTCCTTGACACTCTGTAAGCCCCCCGTTAGCTTGGACAGCAATAGCTTTGTGAGGATTTAATTCGACGTGAGCAAGAAAAAATTACGCTTCGGTCTCTGGTACGATTTTCGGAACCCATCGCAATGGCAGCGAGATAATACGGAGTTGTACCACGCAACATTCGACCAAATTGAAAGGGCTGAAAAAGCTGGTTTCGATGATATTTGGCTGTCTGAACATCATTTCCTCGACGATTGTTATTCTCCCTCGATGCTTGCAATTGGGTGTGCGATTGCCGCACGGACCACGAAAGTCCGCATAGGTACTAGCGTTTTGTTGTTGCCGCTACATGATGCCGTGCGTGTTGCGGAAGATGCGGCGACACTCGATGTGATTTCCGGTGGGAGGTTGGAGCTCGGAATAGGTGTGGGGTACAAGACGGAAGAACTGCGTGCTTGGGGAGTCGATCCGAAATCGCGAGGGCCGAGGATGGAAGAGGGGATCGAGATTCTGCAACGTTTATTTGCGGGCGAACGCTTTAGTTTTCATGGACAGTACAATCATTTTGAAGATATACAACTCCGTCCTATGCCCGTACAGAAGGATTTGCGTTTATGGATTGCTGGTTTTAGTAAGGTGGCTGTTAGACGCGCGGCGCGTGTGGGAGCTGGCTATATTGCGGTTGGGCCAATAGGGCCCTTTACCAAAATTTATCGTGAAGAGTTGGCGAAACAAGGTCGTAGCCCAGAAGGCTATGAGGTAGCGGCGGGTTATGCGTGGCTACACGTAGCTAAGGATCCCAAGAAACGCTGGTCTGAAGCGGTTGAACACATAGCCTACCAGCAGAATTGCTATGGTGAGTGGTTTAAAGCTGCAGGCATGGATTTCATTAAACCCGTGGAGCCAAACCAAAAATCGATTGAGGCAAACCATTGCTATATTGTGAGTCCGGAACAGGCAATCGATATGATTAATGATTACGTTAAAGCGACGGGTACGGACCGTTTTTACACTTGGGCGGTTCCACCGGGGATGCATCCTAGCTGGACAGATGAGCACATCGAATTGATGTCGGAATCTGTGATGCCTGCTTTTCGATAAGACTGGGGGAAAAGATTTATGGCTGTACCGATGGGGCTTTTGCAATGGACCGAGGGGACGACGGGGCCCGATTTAGTGGCATGTGCCCAGCGATTAGAAACTCTTGGTTACGCCGAATTCTGGCTCCCAGAGGTCTACGGACGTGAAGTGATGGCAAACTGCGGATTTCTTCTAGCTAAGACGGGGAAACTATGTGTATCGAGTGGGATCGCCAACGTTTATGCCCGCGACGCAGATGCGGCCGCCCAGGCTGCAAATTGTCTTGCAGAATTTTCGGGGGGACGTTTCCGACTCGGACTAGGTGTGTCGCATCCGGTGTTAATTGACCCGCGCGGCCACTCTTGGATTAAGCCGGTCCCCAAAATGCGTAGCTATCTCGAACGGATTCGTGAAGCGCCAATAGAGAGTCCTAGAGCGGCCCGCCCGGCGCGGATTATTGTTGCCGGTCACGGCAAGGGCCTTATCAAGGTCGCTCGTGATCATGCGGATGGTTCATTTTTATTTTTACAACCTATAGAAGCTGTTCGCATGGCCCGTGAAATTTTAGGTCCAGATAAAGAACTTCACGTGGCAGTGCGATGTGTATTGGACGGTGACGCTGAACGGGCACGCGATCTAGCCCGACGCGCCTGTGCGTTCTACCTGAGTTTGCCTGCCTACCAGGAACGTTTTTCTGAATTGGGTTATTCTGAACCTGATTGGTCTGATGGCGGTAGCGACCGTCTAATAGATGCAGTGTGTGCTTGGGGAGATGGACGGGGACTGAAACAAAAGCTTTTAGCCTTTAGCGAAGCCGGCGCTAGTCATATTGTGCTTTATCCTTGTAACCCGGAAGAAGCCTATCGTCCAGACAGCGCGGTATCGAAAGAGT
>Ga0310345_10002388_pt1 | contig 19053 bp, 11 predicted proteins | sample HC15DNA20500_MG_FD_204667 | JGI IMG/M metagenome (GOLD analysis project Ga0310345, IMG submission 204667) | Marine microbial communities from station ALOHA, North Pacific Subtropical Gyre - HC15-DNA-20-500_MG | ecosystem: Environmental > Aquatic > Marine > Oceanic | place: Pacific Ocean: North...
ATTCTGGAGGAAAATTTGATGAGGACAGTTACAAGGTGTCAGGAGGACTTCATGGCGTGGGGGTTTCCTGTGTTAATGCTTTGGCAGAGGAATTAGAGCTGGAGATTTGGAGGGATTCCAAGGTTTACCAGCAATCCTATCGGCGAGGACAGCCAGTAGAGCCTCTTCAAGAAACAGGCCATACTGATCGTAGGGGTACTAAGGTTACATTCAGACCGGATTCATCTATTTTTGACACTACGGACTTTCATTTTGAAACACTCTCTCAACGGTTAAGAGAGCTTTCTTTCCTCAATAAAGGGGTGGCTATTACTATCACCGATGAAAGAGTTGAAAAGAAACATGAATTCAAGCATACAGGAGGAATTTCAGCGTTTGTGAAACATCTCAATCGCAACAAGACAGCCCTTCATCAACCACCCATTTATTTCGAATCAACTAAGAAAAGTGTTAATAATGACACAGTTACAGCTGAAGTAGCTATTCAATACAATGATGGGTACGCCGAAAACGTTTTCTCTTTTGCAAATAATATCAACACGGTTAATGGGGGGACTCATCTGTCTGGTTTCCGTTCGGCTCTCACCCGCTCGATCAACAGTTACGGTCAAGCTTCAGGTTTATTTAAGGACCTAAAGGATAATTTAAGTGGGGACGATGTTCGAGAAGGTCTATCCGCTGTTATCAGCGTTAAGCTTCCACAGCCCCAATTCGAGGGACAAACAAAAGGTAAACTCAACAGCGATATTAAAGGTTTGATGGAAACATTTATTAATGAGTATCTTTCAGATTATTTTGAGAAGACACCTAGTGTTGCTAGAAAGATTATTCTTAAAGCTGTCGAAGCTGCTCGTGCTCGGGAAGCAGCACGAAAAGCAAGAGATCTTACTCGACGCAAAGGTGCTCTCGACTCTGCATCGCTTCCAGGTAAGCTAGCTGACTGCCAGGAAAGAGATCCAGCCTTATGTGAAATTTTTATTGTTGAGGGAGATTCGGCTGGTGGCTCGGCAAAACAAGGGCGGGACAGAAAATATCAAGCTGTTCTGCCTCTCAAGGGTAAAATTCTTAATGTGGAAAAAGCTAGACCGGATAAAATTCTCGGGCACGAGGAGATAAGGGCGATGATTACTGCCCTAGGTGCTGGTATCGGCAAGGATGATTTTAATGTTTCCAAGCTTCGCTACCATAAGATCATTATTATGACCGATGCTGATGTTGATGGTTCCCACATCAGAACCTTGTTGCTGACCTTCTTTTATAGACAAATGGCGGATTTGGTGGAAAGAGGTCATATTTATATTGCCCAGCCGCCTCTGTATAAGCTGAAAAAGCGAAAAAAGGAATGGTACATTAAGGACGATAAGTCAATGATGCGTGAGCTGATGCGCGGTGCCACTGAAGACTTAGAAGTCAAGATAGGCAAAGAAGGTAAATTGATAGAATCTCGACAGCTTAATGGTTTCTTAACAAACCTTGTTGAATACAATAAGTTCTTTGACAAACTAGAAAGACGTTTACGGAGCCGTGATTTAGTAGAGACCATTCTTAATGCTGGCTTAGAAAACAAAAAACAGCTTGGCGACAAACAGTTTCTCAAAGGGCTGGCTGGTGAGGTCGAGAGACTAGGTTATCTTCCCCAAGTTTTTCGTGATGAGGAGCATAGTTTATACGGCTTGGAAATCCGGTCAAAAACCAGCAATGATAATTCAGAGAGGATCATTAATCTAGAGTTTGTTTCTTTACCAGAGTTTAAGAAGATCCTGACCCTAAAACAATTACTAGCCGAGGTAGACCAACCTCCATTTTCGATCGCCACCAAGAACCAAGCTACAACTGAATTAAAAACTCGTCAAGAGTTACTTGACACAGTTCTTGAACTGGGCAAAAAGGAGTTTAACATTCAACGATATAAGGGTCTTGGGGAAATGAACCCCAATCAGCTTTGGGAAACTACCATGGACCCTGGAGCACGGTCCCTACTGCAGGTTCGTGTTGAGGACAGAGTTGAGACAGATGAAGTATTCACCATATTGATGGGAGATACGGTTGAGCCCAGAAGACGCTTTATTGAAGAGAACGCTCTGGGTGTTGAAAATTTAGACATTTAGATTAAGTAACTTTCAGAAAGTAATTTTCAAACAAAGAAGATTTTATGGAAAATCTACTTCCCCTTGATGGAACACCAATTAGTATTGAAGAGGAGATGAAGCGCTCGTTTTTGGAGTATTCTTTGAGCGTGATTGTTGGTCGAGCTTTGCCCGACGCTAGAGACGGTCTAAAGCCCGTTCATCGGAGAGTTCTTTATAGTATGGAGCAGATGGGCTTGGCGTCAAATAGGCCATACCGAAAGTGTGCAAAGATTGTGGGAGAAGTCATGGGAAACTATCACCCTCATGGGGATTCTGCCATTTATGACGCCTTAGTTCGAATGGCTCAGGAATTCAACATGCGTTGTCCGTTAGTGGATGGTCAGGGGAATTTTGGCTCGATTGATGGTGATCCACCTGCGGCAATGCGCTATACCGAGGCAAGACTAGCAAGTGTTGCAAGGGAAATGCTAGCCGATATTCAGATGGAAACAGTTGATTTTGTTCCTAACTATGATGACAGCCTGAAAGAACCAACCTGTCTGCCAAACCGCGTTCCAGCGCTACTAATTAACGGGTCAGATGGCATAGCCGTTGGGATGGCGACCAAAATCCCTCCCCATAATCTTAAAGAAGTTATTGATGGCGTTATCCAATTGGTTGAAAAGCCTAAATCGAAGGTTGAAGACATAGCTAATTTTATCCCCGGTCCTGATTTTCCAACCGGTGGAGTTATTTATGGTAAGAGCGGGATTGCCCAAGCCTATAGAACGGGGAGAGGTTCAGTTATTATCCGGGCCAAGGCGGAAATTGAAAAACAAACTAACGGTGATAAAACCTCGATCATCATTACTGAGATTCCCTTTCAAGTGAATAAAGCACGGCTGATCGAGAAGATTGCAAACTTGGTTCAAGAGAAAAAACTTGATGGTCTTGTTAATCTTCGGGATGAGAGTGATCGCGATGGAATGCGCATCGTTGCTGAACTACGCCGAGGGGTACACCCAGAGGTTGTTCTGAATAATCTTTATAAGCTGACGCCAATGCAGACTAGTTTTGGCATGAACATGGTGGCCATTGTCAATGGTCAGCCACAAGTGCTTAACTTGTTGTCAGCTCTGCAATGTTTTGTAGATCACCGCATTGAGGTAATTAAACGGAGGAGTAGCTACCAATTACGGGCAGCCCAGGAAAGAGCGCATATTATAGAGGGCCTTTTTAAGGCTATAGAAAATATTGATAAGGTGATTAAACTCATTAAAGCCTCGAGTTCTCGTCCAGAAGCTCGTGAGGGACTCATGCGGGAGTTTGACCTATCGTCAATTCAAGCTAAACGCATAGATGAAATGCAACTGGGGTCTCTGGCAGGGTTGGAACGAGAAAAGCTTACTCAGGAATATGATAATTTGAGTCAGCGAATTGCCGAATTGCAAGAAATTCTCTCTCAGGATAAAACCCTTAGACGTCTTCTGGTTAAGGAGTTAAAAGAGGTTCAAAAGAAATACGGGGATGAACGTCGGACACCTATCCGTGATGAAGAAGCGGAGATCAAGGATGAAGACAGGATTCCTATGGAAAACGTAATTCTTACTCTAACCAACGATAATTATCTCAAGCGAACTCCTCAAGATATTTTTAAAAGTCAGCACCGTGGTGGCAAAGGTCGCATTGGCGTAAAGACTCGGGAAACCGATTTTCCCAAGCTGCAAAAAGTAGCTTCAACCCATAGCCATCTTTTAATTTTTACCAATCAGGGAAAGGTCCACTGGAAAAAGGTTTATGACGTTCCAGATGTTGGACCAACGGGCAAGGGAAGAGCCATTGTTCAGCTGGTCACTTTTGCTCCTGGTGAGAAGGTTGCAACTGTTCTACCCGTAACTGATTTTGCTGAAGATCAGTTTGTAATGTTTGCTACCCGACTGGGAACAGTCAAGAAGACACGGCTGACGGCTTTTGGTAATCCAAGGTCCCGAGGGATTCACGCAATCAACTTAGACCCTGGTGATGACCTACTTGCAGTGGAATTAACTACTGGAGAAAATCAAATCTTTTTGGGAACTCGGGAAGGTAAATGCATTCGTTTCCATGAGAAAAATGTACGGGCTGTGGGCCGTACAGCTCGAGGTGTCAAGGGTATTAGGCTAGGAGCTAAAGATTGTTTGGTCGGAATGACGGTGAGCGGTGAGGAAGGACAAATTCTTTCGGTTACCGAAAACGGTTACGGGAAGCGAACTTTAATTGGACAGTATCGTAGCCAATCCAGAGGCGGTAAAGGGGTCATTAATATCAGAACTTCTGACAGGAATGGTCAAGTAGTGGATATTATGAAAGTCGACAAAGAATCACAGGTAGTCTTTATATCTATCCAAGGCCAGCAGATTAAGCTAGAAGCAGGAAGATTAAGAGCAATTGGCAGAAGCACTCAGGGAGTCCGGCTAATGGAGCTAGATGAGGGTGACAAAATAGCAAACGGATGTGTTGTTACCGACCAAACCCAGAAGCTAAAAGACCGTCAATCAAACACGATACATTGATAACCTGAAAAACCATCAAGCTTGATAGTTAATTAAAGCCAAAAGGGCAAAGCAGTACTAGAATCTCGTTGTTTGGCTGGAGAAACAATGAACTAAGCTAATTTGACCTGTTGATTTTTTGGATCCCACCTCAAATATTTTTTCCTTCGAAAAGAATCTACTCCCATCGAAGTAACTACAGAACCATAATAACCAAGCATTTCATCGCAGTTTAATGGAGAGCCATTTCGTATAGCATTTTGTAGGTTTTGGTGATGAAGAATGACGTCTTCTGCTCCCTTCTTCCGATAAACTTTTGACCAAAGTTCCTGAGCTCTGTATTCCTCAGGAGCAACTTTATTCTCGAGGATAAGTTCCTGCGGGGTAATAATGAATCCTTCCTTGGTAAAACGAAGCGTAGCCTTGTGTCCTCGAATTACATGATCGACTGGGAAATCATTAGCCATCGAGGAAATCAAGGAGACAGTTGGACCCCCTGGATAATCACATAACATGTTAAAGGTGTCAGGAATTTCTGCTTCGCTATTCTCGAATTGCCATGTACCACCGGTAGCCACTACATGTTCCGGGAAAGTAAGCCCAACGGACTTAATAATTCTGGTTACTCGGTGAATGAAAAGATCGGTTGCAATTCCGCCTGAGTAATCCCAATAGCGTCTCCACTGAAAAAATCGTCGTGGATCCCAGGGTTGTTTGGGGGCAGGACCCAACCATGCTGACCAATTTAAGTTAGTGTTAGGATTGGCTTCAGGGTCAATATCATAAGCCCAGAAGTCATCTGCATAGTTACGAGAATAATCAATTTGAGCCATGACCACTTTCCCTAGAGTTCCTGAACGTATATAGTCATTAGCTACTTGGTAAGTTTCATCCGACATTCCCTGAACTCCTACTTGCATTTTTAATCCTGACTTCTTAACCTCACGAACAATCTCTTGGGCCTGCGGAATTGTTTGCGCCATTGGTTTCTCTAAATAAACATGTTTTCCAGTAGCTAGAGCAAATAGAGCCATTTTGTGATGCCAGTGTTCTGGAGTAGCGATTACGGCATAGTCGAGGTTTTTTTGGGAAAGCAGGTCTTGATAGTCTGAAAAAGAAGTTGCACTACTTCTTGTTGCAGCGGCGGTAAGGCGCTTACTATAAATGTCGCAGACCGAGACAACTTGAACATTATCTGTTTCCTGAAGTGTAAGGAGTGCCTCTAGGTGAATACTTCCCATCTTTCCACATCCAATAATTCCTATCAGTAATTTTTCATTAGCCCCAGGGATGGAAGCATAGCTTCGGGCCGTCCAGGTAGGCACTACAGCAACCCCAACACCTACACGGTTTAAAAACTCGCGGCGGTTAACTTTAATATCAGTCATTAGTGGTTCCTCTTTTTCAATTTAGATAGGAAAAGGATTCTGTTGGCCTCCTGATCCGATGGAAAGAATCGTCCTGAAGCGAATAACCTTCAGGCGAGCTAGAAACGCGTGACAAGTTTTTCTAGGTTCTTATTAAGGAGAAGACTTAAGTCGGTAGATGTAACCCCCAAATCGTCGAGTGCCTTTCTTTGTATTTCATAAATATCTTTTCTCCACCCTCGCGGAAAGACCGTTGAATCTGTTCCAAAAAGAAGACGTTCGATACCAAAAGCTTTTTCTTCTAGAACATTTTCGAAGAGTTCTTTTAAATTAGAGAATTTTGAGTTGTGTTGAAGCCAATTGTTTGAACTAGAGGTGTCAAGGTAAAGATTCCTGGATTCTCGAGCAGGTTCTATTAGCCCATCTAGTTGACCACACCCGAAATGGGGCACAATAAAAGAAACTTCAGGGAATTTACTCAAGACGCTACCAAGTCTTTGGGCATCTCCAAATTCTTGAATGCATTGATTGGCACCCCCCAGTTTTTCTTGAATTAATATTTTTAAGACACCAATGTGAACAAAAACTATCAGCTTAAATTTTCTAGCTAATTCATAAAGCCTCACACAGGAGGGATCGTCTGGGAAAAAATGGTGAAGGGCAGGAAAAAGAAGAAGCCCAGAAAGTTTCTTAGAAACTATATCTTCAACAATATCTGGAGCAGCAGGGTTCGTGGGGTCCACCAATTGGAACCCTACAAACCTATTGGGGAATAGTTTAATTGCTTTTCCTATGGAGGCCTGCTCACCTAAAATACTGCCAAACAGAACAGCCCGTGAGACTCTGTTTCGATCTAATTCCTTCACCCACAGCTTAGCTAGTGCCTGTGGATTTTCTGGAGGAGGGGAAATGCCGAGTTGATCAGAAGCACAGTCAGTAGGATCCTTAAGCTGACTGAATTCAGGTGATTGCTGTGAATAAAAACGAATGACCTCGCGTGTGAAAAAATGAAGGTGTGAGTCAAATATCATTTCCATAAAGGAATCATAACCACCTGTGCGTTTAGAAACAACAGCCAATTCTAATTAAATGACGGACCAATACAGGGTTTATTCAATATGAGCCGTATATGCTAGATTACGCCAAGGTGGCCAGGGAGTATGAATATGAAAGGGCTGTAGGTTTTGAAACCCTTTTTCTTTTAGAAGAGTTTCAACCTCTCGATGAGTTCTTAGTCGATGCGATCCACTTCCTCGGACAATTAAATGATTAATAGCAGTGCAAGGATACGGTTTAAATTCCCAGAGAACAATTCTGCCTTTAGGTGACAAGACAGTTTTGATCTCTTCAAGAACTTGGGCTACTTGAGAATCCGTCAGATATTTTAAAACATGAGATAGTAAGACAACGTCAAAACAATCTTGCTGAAAAGGTATTTGTAATCCGCTGGCTACGATAGATTCAAGTGGATTGCACTTGTTGAGAGGTCCGCTGAATTTTTTCGATCTTTGGATCATTTGGTAAGAGATATCAATGCCTATATAGGTTTTTTTTGATTGAATTCTTCGGTGGCTTGTTGCCAATATCTGTCCCAGGCCAGAACCTACTTCCAGTACTCTGTCTTGAGGATCAAGACTGGATGCTTTGATGAATCTTCCAGCATAAGCAACACCACTTAGGTTAAAGACTAAGCGGCCAATAAAGGATCTAAATCCTTTTCCCCCAATCCATTTATCGTAAAAGGATTGTGTTCTCAACTCAGATTCACTAAGGAGTGATTTCCGATCAGACTGATTGCCGCTGGATGAATTTATCAAGTTCATGGAAAGAGTTTTGTAAAGTCAGTTTTTAAAATTACATAGGTAGCTTGGTAGTTTTAAAAAATATCTTTAATCTAGTGAAAGTTAGAAGTTAGTTCTTAGTTCTGTTAGTAATGTTTCAGATTAAGGTTGTCAGCAGCGATATCAGTTAAATCCACAACAGCAGCAGCATTAACCCCCATTGCAACTGCAATTGTCTCGCTTATCTCAGCCTTGGTAGCGCCCAGTTTGAGGGCCTTCTTAATGTGTCCTTCTAAGCAGCCTTGGCATTTAGCTGTGAGTGACGCTGAAATGGCAATGAGCTCCTTCGTCTTTCGACTAAGAGTAGATTTTTTATAGGTTTCTGAATAAAAATCAAAGTAGATTTTCTTCATCTCTGGTGCCAACATACTGTAACTTTCAAGCTTTTTCCCCGCTTCACTGCGAGAAGGTGTCGGAACATTTTTGGATTTGTGAGTAGTCTTGCTATTCAAATGCTCACTCCTTATTTTTGTTTTAAATAATTTCTCAACTAATAGAATTAACCGGGGGCTTTTTAAAACCCTAAAATTATTTTATAGTCGTGTTATAACATTGAAGTTTTAAATTAAGAAGCGGTTTTATATAAAGACATTATTTTGTCTGCTCAGGCGATTGAAAGCGGATGCCTATTGACAGAATAATAGCAATTCCAGATAATCAGATAAATAATTTTAAAAAGGTAAGGTTGCTTTGCAACTTTTATTTAGTTTTGATTGGCTGTTTAATTAGCGGAGAATTGTTGGGAGCACATTATGAAAAAAAGTTTATTTTTGACACTAGTTTTAATTATTGGGTGCGTTATAGCCACCAACCCTCATGTCGCTCAGGAGAATCCTGGGTATACTCGAGCGGAGTATGATGCCTTCCAAAAGGCAGTTCAGGTTGCAGATCTAGGAGCAAAGGCCACAGCTTTGAAAAAATTTGTCGATGCGAACCCAAAATCGAAGTTGGTTCCCTACGCAAATGAACAGTTTGGTCCGGTGCTTCAAGGACTTTACCAGAAAAGAGATATGGCTACTTTAGGTCGAGTGGCTGAACAATTCCTACAATTAATGCCTGGTAATGAAGTAGGAACGGGATACGCCTTTGAAGCCTTCGCCCAGACTAAAAATTATGTAAAGGCTGCAAAATATGGAGAGGCTTATTATGCTAAGAAACCTAACCAAGCTGCTGCTCAAATGTTAGCTATGGTTTTTTCCAACCTCAAGAACCAAAGTAAGTTTATTAATTTTGCTCAAAAGGCCCTGGAAGGAAAGAGTTCTAAAGACGCTTTTCTCCTCAATTATAAACTTTCGGAGATCTATCTTAAAAGAAAGAGTTTTGGCAGGGCATCCAGATACTGTCAACGAGTACTAAATGCATATAGTGGTTCTGAAGTGCCTCCTGGTTCTACTCCTGAAAAGTGGTCTCAAATAAAAATTAATTACAATAACATCATTGGGAAAAACCATTACGATGGCAAACGATACAGAGCAGCCATAAGGTCATTTCAAAACACCCTTAGGCTAAGTCCTCGAAATGGTCTGGCTTTTTACTACATGGGTATGTCTAACTGGGGGCAAGAGGATATTGTTACGTCTATGAAGAATTTGTCTAAGGCTGTTACAGTTGATGGTGGGTTTGCCAAACCTGCTAGGAGTAAACTGGAGATTCTCTACAAGGCCTCTAACAACGGTTCGTTGGACGGACTAGACCGCAGAATTAAAGCAGCAGCTTCAGAGTTAAAGTAACTAGTTTTTTGAAAGAACCACAGCGAGATTCTCATTGATTCTTGCTGTGGTTTCCTTAATGCTTTCCTCAACAAATCTTCAGCCCAGCCCGTTTCCCGATTTTAGACGGTCAATAGCTTATAGCTCATCATCAGTACCTGTACCTAGCGATATTCAGGAAGGGTTTAATATTCGGTCCACAATGATTGGAATCATCAGTATAAAAATTGGTTTGCCCTGAACCAATTCAACAAGAATATGAGGATAATGTGGAAATTGGGATAGTTGGCTTTGGACGATTTGGGCAGTTTGCCGGAGATATTCTTACTAAAGAATTTAAAGTCTCTGCCTATGACCATCAGGCGACTGCCCAGAAAACGAATATTCAGTTAGCCTCATTAGAAGAAGTTGCAAAGAAGGAAGTTCTTCTAATATGTGTTCCGATTTCAGAGATGGAGGTTGCTTGTCGTCAATTAAAGCCACACCTATTCCCGGGCCAACTAATAGTAGATACCTGCTCAGTTAAGGAGCAGCCTCTTAAGTTAATGCTTGATTTATTGCCACCGTTTGTTGAGATTTTGGGTTGCCATCCACTGTTTGGTCCTGATTCAGGGAGCAGTGGTGTTTCTGGTTTAGAAGTTGTACTCTGTCCGGGCCGGTGTACTCGTGTTAACAAGGTAAAGGCTTTTTTGGAAAAACTTTCTTTTAGAGTAACTGTAACTTCAGCAATGGAACATGATCAGGCAATGGCAAAAACCCAAGCACTCTTTCACTTTCTAGCCAAGGCATTCTTTCAACTTAAAATTGACTCCAAATGTTTGTCAACCCCTGGACCAGCACATTTATTTCAGGATTTTAATGATGTTTTAAGTGATTCAGACCAACTTTTTCGAGACCTTCAACGACTTAATCGCTTTGTATCTTCCGAGCGGAAAAAACTCATTGAAAACCTTGTTGCTTTGGACAAACATTTGTCACAGGATCCTTGACCTGACAGGTGATTCTTCGTGGTCTATTTAAATTTTTAGAATTTCCCGCTGAATAGGTTTTCCGGTAACCCGGATGTCATGATTGCCTAAATAAATGTTAACTTCACTACGAATACCAAAGTCAGGCAAGTAAATTCCTGGTTCAATAGAGAAACCGGTGTGTGGAATCAGGATCCGTTCGTCTTTTGTTTCTAAACTGTCCATGTTTGCACCATTTCCATGGTCATTTTCTCCGATGCTATGACCAGTTCGGTGAAGAAAAGCGTCACCGAATCCAGCCTTAGAAATAACTTTACGTGCAACCTGGTCTACCTCCCAACCCTTGGTAGATGTTCCTGTGGTATACCTGCGTTCGACAAATCGGATAGTACTGTCCCGGGCTTGTTTCACAACTTCCCATACGTTGAGGATTTGGGTCGGTATTTCATCTCCAAGAAAGGCAACCCAAGTATAGTCGGCGTAGACGGAGTGTGATTGTAATAATTTAGCCCAGAAGTCAATAAGAAGAAAATCCCCTCTCTTGATGTCAGCAGAAGATTCCGAACTGGGTTGATAATGTGGATTATTACTGTTTTGATTAACTGCTACGATTGGAGGAGAACTGGACTGTAGCCCGAGATGTTGAAATTTTTTCCACATGGTCTGTTGAACTTGATATTCGGTCAGAGAGAGATTGTTTCTAGTTGTCTGACGAATCTGTTCCATAATTTCAAAAAATAGGTGCATTAGTTTCTGACTTGCTAACATGTGTGTTTTGAGTTGATCCTCACTCCATCGAGCTTCAAAATATTGGATTAGATCAGCCGAGGAAACGATTTCTTTTCCAAGTTTTCTTACCATTTCTACCGTTCCAGCATCTACCCTGGAAACATAGGGTATGAAACAATTGGGAGAGTATTCCATAGCCAGACGTTGACTCTTGTTTAACAGTTTATTTAATCCGGCTTCCATTTCTTTCCAACTACTAAAACAAGATATTTCAACTGACAACTGTTGGAAGCCCTGTCGTTCTATATGATGACATAACAGAGTTGGAGATCCCTTGGCTGGAATCCAGTAGTACCATCTCCTTGTTACCATGGTTTTTTGAATTCCCAAAATTTTTTGGGCTAAAGGGTTCAGACCTTGAAAATCGTAAAGGAGCCAGCCATCAATCTTCATGGCTTTGATTTGTTCCTGAATTTCTTCAATTTTTAAATTCATTTAACTTGCCTCACTAAAACGAATGAGAGATCCAAAAATAAGAGAAGGAGATATTGTTACAAACGTATTTATTCTCCGATTTATTCTCCGAGTTATAGACGATAGGTTAACTCTCTTAGGTCGAGGTAAATCGCTTGACAAACTATAAGATAGCAGACTATGGTTCATTGGTTTGATTGCTTTAGTATAGTGTGAAAAGGGTTGTTATAGTGGATCTTCTAAATTATATGATGAGATTTTGATAAAAAGGCAGTACTGATTTCTTCTAAGGGTTACCAACTGCCGTGGGAGTAAGTAATTATGGGAGAGGGAGAAAGAACACTATTCACGAGTGAATCTGTTTCAGAGGGACATCCTGATAAAGTAGCTGATCAAATATCGGATGCTATTGTAGACTCTTATTTAGCTGGAGACCCAGATTCTCGGGTAGCCTGTGAGACATTGGTGACTACTGACTATTGTGTTGTTGCGGGAGAAGTTACATCTAGAGCTGTGGTTGACATTGAGCAAGTTGTCAGGAGCACGATTCATAAAATTGGTTACCTTCAAAAAGGGCTAGGTTTTGATTTTGAAAGTTGTAAGGTAGATATTAAGCTCCATCCTCAGTCCCCAGACATATCTCAGGGGGTCACAGAAGGGAAGGGCCTCTTTAAGGAACAAGGCGCTGGCGATCAGGGTATGATGTTTGGCTATGCATGTGATGAGACCTCTGAATTAATGCCAACCCCTATTGTATTAGCTCAGAGACTAGTAGAAACCATGGCAGAGCTTAGAAAAAGTGAACAAATTGATTATATTTTGCCCGACAGTAAAAGCCAAGTCACCATAGAATATGTTGAAGGAATACCTGCCAGAGCTGATTCCATTGTAATCTCCACGCAGCATAAAGAAAATGTTTCTCATGATAGTATCTATGCAGATGTCCTTGAGCAGGTTATTAAGCCTATTGTTCCAAATAGACTTCTTGACAACCGAACAAAGTACTATGTCAATCCAACTGGAAAATTTGTTGTAGGTGGTCCTAGTGGGGATACAGGGTTAACAGGTCGTAAAATTATTGTTGACACATATGGAGGATGGGCTCGTCATGGAGGTGGTGCTTTTTCTGGAAAAGATCCAAGCAAAGTGGATCGCAGTGCTGCTTATGCTGCCCGCTATGTGGCAAAAAATATTGTTGCTGCTGGGCTGGCTAGGAAATGTGAGGTTCAATTAGCTTATGCGATTGGGGTTGCACAGCCCATGTCTGTTTTGGTCGATACTTTTGGTACTGGAAGATTAAAACAGGATGAGCTGGTGAACATTATTCGAGAAGTTTTCGATCTCCGACCCAAGGGGATTATCGATTCTCTTTCTCTGAAACGACCTATCTTCCAGTGTACGGCTGCCTATGGTCATTTTGGAAGATCTGCTGGTGATGATGGATCATTTAGTTGGGAGAGAACTGACAAAGTCAAAAACCTAAGCATGCTAGCATCCCAATACGGATTAGAACAGCAATGAATAGTAACGATTCACTAGGTACTTCCTAGCAGGGAAGTTATCGTTTAGTTTGTTTTTAAAATAAGCTCGAGATTCAGGGGAATTTAAAAGATCTTCCCTGACAAGGCCTTTAAGAATTTCAATAGTCCGACCGATAAATTGTAGTGTCGTCTCAGGTATTCAGCTTCATTTCCCTTATTTAAATTCAGGATTCTTTGGGAACGTATCCCAAAAGAATTTGAATGTAAAAATCCCCGAGAGTTATTCCTAACAATACCGTAAAGATTGCAGAACCCTCTTTGAGAAGTCTTCAAGAAAGATTGGTCAGTGAGGTATGCTAAGATTCAGCATAGAGGTCCTAAAGTTTGGAAGATATAAACCAGAATTATTGTTTACCTTTAGATTAGAACTCGAGAAAAGGTTGGCTTCAGATGGACCAAAAACAGACTTGTTCAAGCTCATCACAAACTAGGAAAATAAAGCTAGAAAAGTCAGAGGTTGAGAAAATTATTCTCAATGTGGTAAGCACCTTCCTGACGGAACTAGGTGCTTATAGAGCATTGCGGAGATTGTCGTTAAAAGTTTCTCTTGAAGAAGACCTCGGTTTAGGTAGTCTAGAAAGGGTTGAATTGTTGCTCCGATTAGAAATAGAACTTGGTCTGAAATTTCCAGAGCATCTGTTGTCTGAGGCTAAAACAATTAAAGATATTGTTGGTGTGGTTTTTGAACAAGAACAGGAAACGTGCCATTCTAATAAAAATAATCAGAGCAGTAGAGTTAACTCGTTGCAGAAGACCAAACAGGTTCAAGACGGTATGGGTGGGATTGATTGCTGGTCTAAAAATGGAGGTTGGCCTGGAACCCTTGACGCAGCTCTTTCCTATTACGCCCAGCAAAGTTGGGATCGTCCTCACATTCATTTACGACTAGAAGACGGTCAAATGCAGGTGATTTCCTATGGAAAATTATTTGCTGAAAGTTCTCGTGTTGCAGGGGTTTTAATAGAGAAATGGGGTCTTAATCCCGGCGACAGAGTTGGTGTTATGCTCCCAACAGGCTCTGATTTTTTTTATGCGTTTTTTGGAATTATTTTGTCCGGAGGAATTCCGGTACCCCTATATCCCCCTTGGCAGGCTAACCGTTTGGAAGAATATGCTCAGCGTCAGACAGGAATCCTTAAAAATGCAGGAGTAAGATTTCTAGTCACCTTCCAAAAAGTTAAGCGCTTAATGAATATATTGAAAGTTGGCCTACCAAGACTAGAAAATGTTTTTACAGTCGAAAGCCTAGAGAACTCCTCAGAAGAAATTCGAAAGTCTGTTCCGGAAGACATTTCGTTGATTCAGTATACTTCAGGAAGCACAGGAGATCCCAAAGGCGTGGTGTTGACCCATGCCAACTTGATCTCAAATATCCGAGGATTAGCTCAGGCTCTAAAAATAACCCCCAAGGACATAGGTGTAAGTTGGCTGCCACTCTACCATGATATGGGGTTAATTGGTGCGTGGCTTTCTTGTCTTTATCTGGGTATCCCCATTGTCATTATGTCCCCTCAGGCATTTTTGAACCGACCAGAACGTTGGCTTTGGGCGATTCACCATTATCGAGCAACTTTGTCAGCTGGCCCAAACTTCGCCTACGAACTTTGTTTAAGCAAGGTGAATGAGAAAGACCTAGAAGGCCTAGATCTTAGTTGCTGGCGGGCTGCACTGAATGGTGCAGAATTTGTTTCATTGGAAACCTTGGAAGGGTTTTCAAGTAAGTTTAAGAACTACGGCTTTAGGATTGAGTCGTTCCTTCCTGTCTATGGTTTGGCTGAATGTTCATTAGCTGTTACCATTCCACCGTTAAATCGTTCTCCGCTTTATGAGAAAGTTAATAGAATAATTTTTGAAAACAGTGGTTATGCAAAATTGGCGGACAATAAAGAAGGAAACCCCTTAATTTTTATTTCCACTGGTAGGCCTCTTGTCAAACATGATGTCAGAATTGTCAGCGAAAAAGGAGAAGTTCTCACATGTCGGTCACAGGGACAAATCCAGTGTCGAGGTGCCTCTGCAATGAAAGGTTATTTTGAAAACAATCTGGCTACGTCAGGCGTGCTCCAAGGTAAATGGATCAACACAGGGGACCTAGGTTATCTAGCAGATGGAGAATTATTCGTTACTGGTCGGATCAAGGACCTTATTATTAAAGGCGGACGAAATATTTTTCCCCAGGAAGTAGAGCAGGTGACAGCTAATGTAAAAGGAATTCGTCGAGGCTGTGTGGCAGCTTTTGGAGTTGCCGGAGCTGAGCTGACGGGTGAGCGACTAGTCGTTGTGGCTGAAACCCGACTCTCTGAAACAAAAGATCAACAACAACTGACTTCAAAAGTTGCAGACTGCATTAGAAATAGATTAGGTATTTTTCCAGACGAAATTTTATTAGTTTCTCCCCACACAGTACCAAAAACCTCGAGTGGTAAAATTCGTCGTGATAGTTGTCGGGAGATGTATCTTCAGGATAGGTTGAATTTAAAAACCCCTGCTATCTGGATACAAACAAGTCGGCTAATTATGAACGGATTAATCCGAATGATTTGGCTAGCTATTAAGAAAGTAGTCTTTTGGATTTATGGGGGGTATGTTTGGTTAATCTTGGGACTGGTGACGATACCATGCTGGTTATTATTAATATTAGGCATACCTAAATCAAGGCCTCAAAGGGCAACAGTTTTGTTAAAAGCTTTATCCCGGTTGACACTAAAATTTTCGGGACTCCAACCAGTTATTAAGGGTTCTGAGAACTTTCGAGATTTGTCTATCGATCAAGGAAAAGGTCTATTAGTAATTTCCAACCATTCCAGCTATTTGGACATACTCATCCTTGCCGCCTCCATACCATTTGATTTTTGTTTTGTTGCAAAACGGGAAGCGGCATCTTGGCCTTTTGTGGGTACCTTTATAAAAAAGTCTGATTACTTAACTATTGATCGTGAGAATGCTAGTGAAGCAGTTCAGGACAGTAATCGAATCAGGAGTGTGTTGTTGAGTGGGAGGCCAGTCCATATTTTTCCTGAGGGAACTTTTACAGCTGCTAATGGATTACGACCATTTCAAATGGGGGCTTTCAAAGCAGCTGTAGATACAAATTCTCCTCTTTTGCCTGTCACCTTGCAGGGGACTCGCAAAGTGCTTCGTGATGGTCTTCTTTTGCCATCCTATCATCGGATTAACGTTATAGTTAGTCCAGTTATAAGGCCAAGAGGTAAAGACTGGAAAGAAGCAATCAGACTTCGAGATACAGTTCATTGTGAAATTCTTAAGAATTCAGGAGAAGATCCGTTACATCTTATTCTAGCTGGTCCAACAAAGAAAAAGTTTAAGAGGGTTTTGGATGAGCCCCTGGGGAAATAGGACTACTTTTATAGATTGGAAGAAAGGTTACTCATGTAATCGTTATTTAACCATGCTTAATTAAAAAAGCCTTTTTGGAGTACAGTTGATTCTCAGTGTGTTTTTAGCCAAGGGACTTAAAAATGACTCAAAGTAAATCTGAGTTCAGTGATCAGTTAATTCTCACCATTGACGTAGGTAGTTCTTCAGTACGTGCTAGCCTGTATGACCAAGAAGCTAGTGTTAAAGATAATTTCCAGAGTCGCAGGAATTATAATTTTGAAACCACTTCAGCTGGAGGTGTTGAATTTAATGCGGATGTTCTTTTTAAACTAGTTTTACAGGTAATAGACGAGGTATTGGAACGCTGTGGGAAAAGATGTTTCCGGATCGCTGCAGTGGCCATGTCTACTTTTTGGCATAATTTGGTGGGAATAAATGTTGCCGGCCAAGCAATGACTCCAATTTATTCTTGGGCTGATACGCGTAGCTCCAAAGAGGCGGAAGGTTTCCGACAGAGGATCGACGAAGTTCAGTATCATGGTAGGACTGGATGTGTAATTCATCCCAGTTATTTGCCCTCAAAGTTGATGTGGATCCAAGAAGCTCTGCCCCAAACATTTCGTAAAGTGTCTCGCTGGATGTCTTTTGGGGAGTATTGTTACTTAAAATTTTTTGGAACCGCCACTTGCAGCTTTTCAATGGCCTCTGGAACAGGCTTGTTTAACCAGAATTTACAGGATTGGGATAATGAAGTTTTAGAAATTCTTCCAATTGAAAGAAATCAACTGTCACCACTCATTGACCTTGATAATCCCTTAAGGGGACTTATTAAGCCATTTTCTAGTCGCTGGCCTAGTCTAAACCGAATCCCTTGGTTGCCTGCCATTGGTGATGGAGCCTGTAGTAATATCGGTAGCGGATGTTCTACTCCGAAGAGTTTAGCTCTGATGGTAGGAACTTCTGGAGCTATGAGGGTTGTATTTAGGAGGAACAAGATCAATATTCCTCAGGGCTTATGGTGCTACCGTGTGGATCGCCATCGGTTGGTTATGGGGGGTGCCCTTAGTAATGGAGGCCTTCTTGTTGCTTGGATGAGAGAGACCTTACAGTTACCTCAAGAAAAAGAAACCCTTGAATGCCAAATTGCGGAAATGGAACCCTCTTCCCATGGTCTTACTATACTTCCATTTTTAGCAGGGGAACGGAGTCCTGGTTGGCATTCAAGTGCAAGGGCAACGATTAAAGGGCTTAGTTTGCATACAAAGCCCCTTGATATTTTTCGAGCCTCTCTCGAATCGGTAGCTTACCGTTTTGCTAAAATTGAAAAGCTTTTAACCCCAGTTGTTCCGGAAAATCAAGAAATCATAGCTTCTGGTGGAGGAATTTTACATTCACCAACTTGGCTTCAGATCATGGCTGATGTTCTGGCTAAGCCGATCTTTGCCTCAGGAGTGCGTGAAGCGTCCAGTCGGGGAGCTGCCCTGCTAGCATTAGAAGTTTTGGGTTATACTGAAAAAATAGAGGATGTTAAGGTTCCTATGGGTTCGAAGTATGTTCCTAACTGGGGAAAACATGACAAATATCTGAAGGCTATGGAAGAAACAGAACAACTATATCAGTTAATGTTGAATAATGAATTTTGATTGGTTTATACAATCTTTCTAGATGAAACCTTAAAAAAGCGTGCGATTGATAGGTACTTTTTGAACTATTATTTTTCGTTAACAATCCACTTCTGATGATTCTTGAGTTGAAGGCCTCTCTTAGATCTAAGTTACATGTCTTCCAACGAAGGAGCTATAAATGAAAAATGAGGAAGAAGTAACTAATTCGTTACTAAAACTGCGTTCTATAGGTCAAAGTCCCTGGTGCGATAGCATTAGTCGATCCCTTATTAACGAACTGCCTCAAAGAATTGCTAAAGATGGCCTATGTGGGGTTACATCAAATCCGACAATTTTTGAGAAGGCTATCAATGGAAGTACGGATTACGACAAAGAAATTAGGTCGTTGGCTCAAGCTGGAATGTCGACCTTCAGGATTTATGAGTCTTTAGTGGTTAATGACATTCAGAAAACAGCAGATCAGTTTGGGAGGTTGTTTGAGGAATCGAAGAAACTGGATGGTTTTGTAAGCTTAGAAGTTTCTCCTCATCTAGCGCACCAGACTCAAAAAACGATTGAAGAAGGACGTCATTTATGGAAGGCAGTAGCAAGACCCAATCTAATGATTAAGGTTCCCGCAACTCCAGCAGGAATGCCCGCTATTACTCAGCTAATCAGTGAAGGAATTAATGTAAATGTTACATTAATGTTCTCAATCAATCATTACCGACAGGTAGCAAAAGCATATCTGAGAGGTCTAGAATCTCTGGATAGAACTGCTGGTTTCCAGCCAGTTGCTTCAGTTGCTAGTTTTTTTGTGAGTCGAGTGGATACAGCTGTAGATAAATTACTTTATCAGCTGATTGTACAAGCTTCAACAG
>Ga0310345_10002389_pt1 | contig 19047 bp, 18 predicted proteins | sample HC15DNA20500_MG_FD_204667 | JGI IMG/M metagenome (GOLD analysis project Ga0310345, IMG submission 204667) | Marine microbial communities from station ALOHA, North Pacific Subtropical Gyre - HC15-DNA-20-500_MG | ecosystem: Environmental > Aquatic > Marine > Oceanic | place: Pacific Ocean: North...
GGAATTAAATTAAGCACTTTAACTAAATCATCTTCAGTATTTATTTTATAAAAATTTTTCACCTTTTGATCTACTCCAAAAGTATTATAATTTTTAATAGATATGTTTTTTTCAAGACTCATAATGACTATAGGATATTTGTGAAAACTGCTTGAACATCATCATCTTCCTGAACTTTATCAAGCATAATTTCAATTTCTTTTAATTGTTCTTCATTGAATCCAATTGGAGTATTTGGTATTCTTTTTAATTGTGATTTAATGATGGTAAGTTCATTTTTGTTTATTTCTTTATTTAAGGAACCAAAATTTTTAAAATCACCAGAAATAATTAATTTTTCTTTATTAGACTCAATTTTTTCTAGTCCATAATCAATTAAACTAAGTTCTAAATTTTCAAGGTCAAGATCTGGTTTTTTTCTTATTGTAAAAACAGATTTTCTTTTAAACATATAATCTATGGATCCAGGTGGAACTAACAATCCATTTGACTTGTTAAAATATGATTTAATATTTGCTGTAGTTCTAGTAGGATTATCTGTAGCGCATTCTATTATTATAAGCACTCCATAAGGTCCTTTTCCTTCATAAGTAATTTTTTCAAAATCCTTCAAATCTTTATTAGAAGCTCTTTTAATTGCAGAATCAATATTTTCTTTAGGCATGTTTTCTTCTTTAGCATTTTGAATAGCAGCTCTAAGTTTTGAATTTATTTCTGGATCAGGACCACTTTCCTTAACTGCTACTGTTATAGCTCTTGTAAGTTTTGGAAAAATTTTGGACATTTTATCCCATCTTTTTTCTTTGGCAGCTCTTCTGTATTCGAATGCTCTTCCCATAATTAGTCGTTTAAATTATTAAAAAAGATATTATAAACATTTAAAGATTTATTTATTAAGATATAATTAAAATATAAATTTCACATATAATTCGTATAATTTTATGATGAAGTTTACTTTTGCGAATGGAAGAAAAAATTTTAATTATAGATTTTGGTTCACAATACACACAATTAATAGCAAGACGTATAAGAGAGCTTAATATTTATTGTGAGATATTTCCTTATAATAAAATTCCAGAAATAAATAAGAACACAAAAGGGATTATACTCTCAGGAAGTCCCTATTCAGTAAATGATGCTAATTCTCCTGACATAGATGTGCCAAGTATTTTTAATGGATTACCTGTTCTCGGAATTTGTTATGGAGCTCAATTAATTGCAAAAAAATTAAAATGTTCAATTATAGAATCCAAAATAAGAGAATACGGAAGAGCAAATTTAAATTATGTAAGAGATTCTTCTAAATTATTAGAAGGTGTCAAATTAAATTCAAATATATGGATGAGTCATGGGGATTCTATTAACTCTACAACTGAAAAAATTGATATTCTCGCTAGCACTGAAGATGTTCATGTTGGAGCTTATAAATTAAAAAAAAATCAAGTATATGGATTACAATTTCATCCTGAAGTTACACATACTGATTATGGGAATAAAATTTTAAATAATTTTACGACAAAAATATGTGGTTGTACTAGAAGTTGGACTTCAGAAAAATTTATTAATTCGTCAATCAACGCTATCAAATCTAAGGTTGGAAAAGAAAAAGTTATTTTAGGTTTATCTGGAGGTGTGGATTCTTCAGTTACTGCTATCTTACTCCATAAAGCCATAGGAAAAAATCTTTTTTGTATTTTTGTTGATAATGGTTTATTAAGAAAAAAAGAATTTGATTCTGTCCTTGATTCATACAAAAATATGGGTTTAAATGTTATAGGGATTGATAAAAAAGAAAAGTTTTATAATGCCCTAATAAAAAAAATTGAACCTGAAGATAAAAGAAAAGCAATTGGCAAAACCTTTATAGATGTTTTCGAAGAAGAATCAAAAAAAATTAATGGTGTTGAATGGCTAGCTCAGGGAACAATATATCCTGATATTATAGAATCTATTTCTGTCAAAGGACCATCTTCAACTATTAAATCACATCACAATGTTGGTGGATTACCAAAAAGAATGAATTTAAGAATTATAGAACCTTTGAAAACTCTTTTTAAAGATGAAGTAAGAAAAATTGGGTTATCCTTAAAAATTCCTGATTTTATATTGAAAAGGCATCCGTTTCCTGGTCCTGGTCTCGCAATTAGGATACTTGGGGAGGTGAATGAAGAAAGAGTAACCCTTTTACAAGAAGCAGATTATATTTTTATTTCTAATTTGATTAAAGAAAAATTATATGAAAAAGTATGGCAAGCAGGAGTTATATTGCTCCCTGTTTCTTCAGTAGGTGTCATGGGTGATGAGAGAACTTATGAAAATGTTGTTGTATTAAGGGCTGTGAATAGTTTGGATGGAATGACTGCTGACTGGTCTAAACTACCTAATGAATTTTTATCAAGGGTTTCAAATAATATAATTAATAAGGTTAAAGGAATTAATAGAGTTGTTTATGACATCTCTTCAAAACCTCCTTCAACTATTGAATGGGAATAAGATCAAAAAAAGAGAACGCTAGATTAGCTGGCTTAATATATTTGGTTGTCGTATTAACTGGAATATTTAGCCTAGGCTATGTTCCATCTCAGCTTATTGTATGGGATGATGCGGCAACAACGTACAACAATATTTTGGCTTCTGAGTTTTTATTCAGGTTGGGCATTGTAAGTGGAATACTTTGCTATTTAAGCTTTTTGGTACTGCATTTCATTTTGTATGAATTATTCAAGCCAGTTAATAGAATTTATGCAGTGCTAATGGTTGTGTTAGCTGTCGTCAGCGTTCCTATTTCCCTTTTCAATATGATTAATAAGGTTGACATCCTTACACTCATAAGTGGAGCTCAATATTTGAATACATTCGAAGCGGAGCAATTACATACACATGTAATGTTACTGTTAAAGTCATATAATAATGGAATATTAGTTGTTCAGGTATTTTGGGGACTTTGGTTGTTTCCTTTTGGTTATTTAGTTTTCAAATCAGGCTATCTTCCAAGAATTTTTGGTATCTTATTAATGCTTGGCTGCTTTAGTTACTTAGTGCGGTTTTCTGGAAGTATGTTTTTCCCAAATTTCGATATGCCAAGTTTTGTTGGATTGCCAGCCTCTTTAGCTGAAATCGGAACTTGCTTGTGGCTTTTGATTATGGGAGTTAAAGATAAACCAGCAACTAATATTAAAAGATGAAGAAAATTTGTTACACAAATGTTACACACTAATTTAACGAAAGAAAAAAAGAGCCATAAAGTATTGATTATATTGACTTTATTAGAGAGCCATAATGACGTCACTATTGAATGGAAATGATTATTTACTATGATTAATAAATTTTTTTTACAGATACCATTTTTCTTATTTTCACTTCACTTTTTATATTCTCAAAAAACTTATTCAACCTTTGTTGAAGCGAAAAAAATGTTTTTTCAAGATAATTATTCTAGTGCTATTACTGGCTTTGATTCTTTAGTTCAAAAAGAAAATGAGTTTAAGTTATATTCAATTTATTATTCTGCATTGTGTGATTATCATCTTGAAAATTTTGATCGAGCAATAGAAAAACTAAATAAAATTGATACATATTATAACGATTGGCCTCAGATAGATGAATCAAATTATTGGCTAATAAAGCTTTTGATTAAAAAAAAGGATTATGATTTAGCATTTCAAAAAACTTCAACTATTAGATCTAATAAAATTAAAAAAGAACTTTATATTTTTTTGGATCCAATAATAAAAAAAATAGATGATTTTAATATGTTAAAGAAGTGGTATGAAAATTTTCCTGATAATTTATCACTTTCTAAATACTATGGAAGAAAATTACTTGATGAATATTTAAATGAGAAAATTATTAATCAGATAAATGAAATTTTAAAAGTGATACCAAAAGAGGATCTTTTTATTTCAAGTGATGAATATACTTTTAATATTGCACTTTTATTGCCTTTTATGTATCATAAATCTAATAGTTCATCTTTTTTAAGAAATAACAGATTTGTCTTTGATTTTTATAAAGGAGTAAGATTGGCTAAAGACCATTTAGATTCTTTAAAAGTTAGGATTAAAATTCATCCTTTTGATACTAAAAGGGATCCTAATGTGGTAAAAAGTATTCTTACTTCTCAAGATTTTGACAAGATGGATTTAATAGTAGGACCTCTTTATTCTAGTCCCGTAAAAATTGTTAAACAATATTGTTTAGAAAACAAAAAAATCATGATAAATCCTTTATCAAGTAATTATGAGATTATAAAAGATAATGACTATGCAATTTTATTTTTACCTAGTTATAAAACAATTGCTTTAAAAGCTGCTGAATATGCTTCAGAATATTATGATAGAAATAAGAATGGTATAATATTTTACCAGGATACAAAAGCAGATTCTCTAATTGCATCTATATACGAAAAAGAAATGAAATCTTATGGATTTAATTTTATTTACAATCAAAAAGTTCCGGTAGAAGAATCTAGACTCATTTTAGATTTTTTAACAAATTCTTATGAGGTTTTACTTTCTGATGCAGAAGCAGATTCTATAAATGAAATTTCTGGTCGAATAGTTAAGAAGGGCAGAGGCATTGATGTTTTAGATACCACATACAGGTACGAAGAAAAATTTTATTTAGGTTATGACTCTGTGGGACATATATTTACAGTTTCTACAAATTCTCTTCTTAGTTCAAATACGTTGAGTGGAGTAGATGTAAGACAGGATACTATTTCTGTATTAGGATTTGGTGAATGGTTAAATTATAATGTAATTACTCTTGATCAACTAGAAAGGTTAGATGTCTCTTTAATAAATCCTAGATATATAAATTATAATTCTAATATTTTTAAAATTCTTAATAAAAATATTATTAATTCTTTTAATGAATTGCCTTCCGAAAATTTAATTATTGGTTTTGAGATAATTAATATGATAGGTAAAATAGTAGAGAAGTATGGGAAATATTTTCAATTTGGATTAAGAAATGAAAATTTAATTAGTGGAGATATTTTTGAATCTTTTCAGTATCTTTTTAAAAATGACAATCAAATAGTTCCCATAACCAAAATAATTGATTCTGAATTAAAAATAATTAATTATTGATGGATGATGGTTAAAAATCAATTAATTACATGGGGAAATTTTCTTTTTAGATATAGAAGTTATATCCCCATTCCAGTTCTTTTTATCGGTCTTTATATCTATTATGTTTCACTTTTCAATTCTATAGATTCAAATTTTTTTAATTATTCTATGATGCTTTCATTGACAGGATTATTAATTAGAATTTTTGTAATTGGATATTCGTTTGAAAGAACCTCTGGAAGAAACACAAAAACCCAGGTGGCATCCAAATTAAATACTAATGGTATTTATTCTGTTATAAGGCATCCCTTATATTTAGGAAATTTTATTATTTGGTTAGGTATTTCATTTCTAACATTAAATACTATATTCATTCTATTATCCATATTATTTTACCTGATAATTTATGGAATAATAATTTTTGTAGAAGAAGAATTTTTACGTAATAAATTCAAAAAAGAACATGAAGAATATTCCAAAAATATACCCTTGATTTTTCCAAATTTTAGTAGATGGAAACCTCCTGTTGAAAGTTTTAATCTAAAAAAAGTGGTTATGAATGAGAAAAATGGTCTATTGGGAATTACTTCAGTATTTTATTTATTTAATTGTATAGATTTTTATAAAACCACAGGATACTATTATGAAAAAAATTGGATATTTTATCTATCTCTTTTCAGTGTATTATTCTATCTTTCTGTTAAGATATTCCAAAAGTTAAAATAAAATTTATTTTTTTTCATCTACTTGATACTCCATTCTCATTTGAATGGGATCAAAAATTTCTTTTTTAGTTATTGAATTAATCAGCCAATTATCAATTTTTGGAATGTAATCCCTAAAAATATTGTTAGTATTCGAAAAGGAGGATATCAACTTTTCTATTGTAGATTTTTCTTTTGGGTATTCAATAATCTGAAATTTTTTAAGGTTAGCTTTATTTGCAGCAATATTTATTGCATCATTAAAATTTCCAATGATATCTACTAAATTAATTTCCTTACCGGTTTTTCCATAATATACTCTTCCTCTTGCTAATTCATTAACTTCTTCTTTAGATATTTTTCTTCCTTCTGAAACTACCTTAAGGAAGTCATCATATATCTGATTTACACCTCTTTGGACTAGAAGCTTTTGTTTTGAATCAAGAGGTTCAAATAGGTTGATTTCTCCTATATTTTCATTAGTTTTTATTTCATCAATATTTATTTTTAGTTTTTTATTTACTAGTCCTGAAAGATCAGGAACAATTCCAAAGACGCCTATAGAACCAACGATGCTATGTTCTGAAGAAATTATAGTATCCCCTGGCATAGCTATATAGTATCCACCAGAAGCGCAGACATCAGACATATATATAACCACAGGTTTTTCTTTTTGTAAAAGTTTCATTTCTCTATGAATTAGGTCAGAAGCAAAGGCACTACCACCACCGGAATTAATGTATAAAATTACAGATTTAATATTTTTATTTTTTTTTATCTTTTTTATGTCATCTATTAAAGTTTCAGAAAAAATTCCATTTTCACCTTTTCCAGGAAGAATTCCACCAATTGCATAAAGTACTGCTATCTTTTCCTTTTTATATTTTTCTTTTGTTTTAACAGTAGTTTTATAGTCTAAAAGAGAAATTTCATTAAATGAAGAGTCAACTTTAGATTTTATGTAATCATTAAATTGATCATTATAGATAATGCTATCAATCAGATTATTTTTTAAAGCATCACTTAGTAGTTCAGTTTCATAATTATTTATCATATCGAGAAGTGAACTTTTTTCTATATTTCTAGATACTGAAATGTCATTTATATAGTAATTAAATCTTTTTTGTAGATATTCTAAATACTGTTTTTTATTTTCTTCACTGAAGTCATTCCTTACATATGATTCTGCTGCACCCTTAAATTCACCAACTCTGAACAATTCTATTTTAATTCCTAATTCGTCGAATAATTCTTTGTAAAAAAAATCATAAATACCAAATCCACTCACACTTATAAATCCAGGTGGAGAAACAGATAAAAAATTACTAACTGAAGATAAATAGTAAGCACTCTTAGAATAAAAATCAGAAAATGAATAAATCGGTTTTACTTTTCTGAAAGATGATAGGATATCTCTTACTTGTTTTAATTTATTGAATGGTACTGGTGCATTATCAATATTAAGATATATACTTTTAATCTTAGGATCATTTTTAGCAGAATCGATAATAGTTTGAAAAGTCTTGATACTTATTTTTTCTTTATTTACATCATCATTAACTCCTGGAATAGATATTCCAATATCTAGATCAAAATCTTCACCCATCAAATCTCTGTCACCTATAATATTTAAATCATCAATTAAAAGAACTGAATTGGATTTCACTTCTATTGTTTTATTTGTATCATCAGTTGATGAAATTATGGATACAATTGCAGTGAAAATAAAGAATATGATAATTATACTGATAAAAAATGCTATTATATTTGAAACTACATTTTTTAAAATATTTTTAATAAAATCCATAGTATTAAATTTTCGTAAATATATAGTTTTTAATTTTCTTGTTTTTGACTTGAAACAAGTTTATTTGCTCTTTCTAAATCTTCCTTTGTATCTATTCCAAATGTTTCTTCTTCAGTGAAATTCACTATAATTTTATAATTATTTTCCAACCATCTCAATTGTTCAAGTGATTCAAGTTTTTCTAATCTAGATTTTGGAAGTCTAATAATTTCACTTAAAATATTGTACTTAAATGCATAAATACAAATATGTTTAAAATATTCATTTTTTTTACCGTTATTAATCATGGATCTTGAAAAATTAAGTGCCTGATTTGAAGAATTAATCTTTACTTTTATTATGCTTGGAGCCAATATTTTTTTCTTATCATCAATTTTTTTAACTAGAGTACATATTGAGTTTTTTCCATCACAAATATCAATCAGACTTTTTATTTGTGAAGGTTTTATAAATGGTTCGTCTCCTTGAATATTAAGAATATAATCATATTTTTTTTTTATAAAAGAAAGAGCTTCACCCACTCTTTCAGTGCCATTTAACGGTTTCGAAGAGGTTAATATAACTTCTCCAAATCTTTCAACATGTTTTTTTATTTCAATATTGTCAGTTGCTACAACTACTTTATTCAATTGAGGACATTTTATAGATTGCTCATAAACTCTTTGAATAATTGTTTTATTACCAATTTTTACTAATGGTTTACCTGGTAATCTTTTTGATTCCATTCTTGCTGGAATAATACCTATATATTTCACTAGCTCAATATTTTTACTTTAAGCGAAGTTCCTTCATTTTCAGTAACTAAAATCATTTTATCTTTTTCGATGTATTCTCCAGAGGTTGAAGCATCATATATTTGATTTTCTATAATAACTTTTCCACTTGGTCTTAAAACCGTAAATGATTTTCCTTTTTTTCCGATCAAACTATTATCGTAAATTTTAGAAGTAAATCCTTCTTTTGTATTTTGAACTTTTTGTAGAGATATTTTTTTAAAATATTTTGATTCTGTAAGTTTTAATCCTCCGAAAAATAGAAGTATTATAAATCCTAATGTTGCAAGAAGTACTGAACTTGCTGCATTAAACAGATCAGAAGGAAAAACAAAACTGAAATCGAACATGTCGTTATTTACCATCATAAGAATCAAGGAACCTATGGTAAAAAAAATTCCTAGAATTCCAGAAATTCCAAAACCAGGTATTACAAAAATCTCTAAGCTAATAAAGATTATGCCTAAAAGAAAAACTAATATTTCCCAATTTTCTGCAAGTCCATTTAGATAATATGGAGTTAAATATAAAATAGCTGCTATAATTGATGCCATAATAGGGAATCCAACACCTGGAGTTTGCAGTTCGAAATAAATTCCACCTAAAATCAAAAGAATCAGCACACTACTTATCATAGGATTTAGAAAGAATGAAATTATATTTTCAGTAGAACTTAATTCAAATTTATCAAGTTGGTAATCTTCGATTTTTAGATGATCTATTAATTCATCAATTGAATTGATTTCAGCTTCACAGAATCCATTTTTTATAGCTTCTGAAGTTGAAAATGTAATAACCTTTCCTTCTTGAGATAGACTATCTATTTTTACATCTTGGTCAACCATAGCTTCAGCAATATTAGGATCCCTATTTTTTGCTTCTGCAGTTGACCTCATAATTGATCTCATATAAGATTGGTATTTGTCTGGAGCAGCACTACCATCTGCTGTCACTACAGTTGCAGCTCCTATACTTGCTCCGCTACTCATATAAATACTATCACATGCAATTGAGATTAATGCACCAGCTGATGCAGCATCTTTATTTATCCATGAATAAATAGGTTTCTCAAAATCTAATATCCTAGTTCTGATATCATCCGCATCATTCAAAGCTCCTCCATATGTATCCATTTCTATAATAACTATGTCATAGTCTTTTTTTTCAACTTCTTCTAACATTAATCTGGTATATCTATTTACTCTTGGATCAATATTTTGTTTAATTTCAACGAGTAAAATATTTGTTTTTTTACTTTGAGCAGTAAGTGTATTTATTTTTAGTAAAGTGACTATTAATAATAAAATAAATGTTATTTTATGATTTATTTTCATGTTGCTAAATTAACATATTAGAAACAAAATGTTTTTTTTAAGATATAAATTCTATTTTAAGTTTTTTTTATTGTTTGTAGTTTCCTCCAAATTGTTTTCAAAAAATAATAACGACACCATTTGGCACAATGTTTTGAAAGGAGAAACTTTATTTTCAATTTCCAAAAAATATAATGTAAAAATAAATGATTTGAAAATTTGGAATAATCTAGCTGATAATAACATTTCAATTAATCAAAATATAGTAATAGTTAGTATAATAGATGATAAATTAAAAGAAGAATCAATTCAGACTTATGAGGACAAGTTTCCAGGTATATTTAAAGAAGAAGGTTTTGCAGCTTCAATCCAAGATTCCATTCAAACTACCAAATATTTGGCATTACATAAAAATGCAAAAGTTGGTACAATTATTTTTGTAAAAAATCAAATGAATGATTTGGGTGTAATGGTAAGGGTAACTGGAAAACTTCCTAATACTGGATTAAACCATAATATATTGATAAGGATTTCGAAAGTAGCCTATAATAAACTAGAGCCTTTAGATCCTAGAATCCCTGTAGAATTATCTTATGTCAAAGAATAAGAATAGTATTTATTGAAAACAGATTTTAAAAAGATAAGTAAAACCATTTGCATATATAATATCATGGCAAAATCTAATAATGAATAGAGAGGTATACAAAAATTTAATATATTAAAGTATGCTAACATTAATCAATAATGCGAGTAAGTATAAAGAAAGAATTGCAATTAAGAGTGAAAGGAAAAGTTATACTTACAATGATGTTCTTAATACTTCTAAGAATGTTGCATTAAACTTACTTTCTGGCAAAAAAGATCTAGAAGAAAATCGAGTTGCTTTTATAGTTTCACCTGGATTTGAATATGTTAGTATTCAGTGGGGGATATGGAGATCAGGTGGTATAGCTGTACCATTATGTATTAAACATCCATTCCCCTCTATTAAATATGTTATAGAGGATTCAAATGCATCAATTATTGTTTTTTCTAATGAATTTAAATCACTAATTGATCCATTGAGATCAAATAAAAGAATAAGATTTATACAATCTGATAAGTTCAAAAAAAGAAATGGAACTCTTGCATCAATAGATTTAAGTAGACGAGCTATGATATTGTATACCAGTGGTACAACTGGTTTACCTAAGGGAGTTGTTACTACACATCAAAATATTCAAGCTCAAATCATTCCATTAATAAAATCATGGGAATGGAATAAGAATGATCATATACTTAATGTTCTTCCTTTACACCATATTCATGGGATCATAAATGTTTTGTCTTGTGCATTATGGTCTGGGGCTTGTTGTGAATTTCTTCCAAAATTTGATCCTAAAAAAATATTTCAAATTTTTATAAAGAAGGGGGTAAATGTATTTATGGCGGTTCCAACTATTTATTATAAATTGATATCCTATTGGGAATTGCTTCCAAATGATCAGAAAAGTAAAATTTTAATAGTTTTAAAAGATTTTAGATTAATGGTTTCTGGGTCTGCTGCTTTACCAATATCAGTTATGGAAAAATGGAAAGAAATTAGTGAACATACACTTTTAGAGAGATATGGAATGACAGAAATAGGAATGGGTATAAGTAATCCTTACCACGGAGAAAGAAAACCAGGATATATTGGTCAACCACTATTGGATGTTTCTGTCAGATTGGTAGATGAAAAGAATAAACATGTTTGTGCTGGATCACCAGGTGAAATACAGATTAAAGGTCCAAATGTCTTCAAGGAGTATTGGGAAAACCCTAAGGAGACGATAAAAGCATTTACCAAAGATGGGTGGTTTAAATCAGGAGATATTGCAGTATACGAAGAAAATAGCTATAAGATTTTAGGAAGAAATTCAGTAGATATCATCAAATCAGGAGGTTATAAAATATCTGCTTTAGAGATCGAAGAAGTATTGCGTCAGCATCCAAAAATTAAAGATTGTGGTGTTATAGGGATTCCTAATATAGAGTGGGGAGAAATTATAGCAGTAAGTCTAACTTTGAAGGAGGATACAATATCTATTGATAATTTAAAAGATTGGCTTAGGGAGAGATTACCTGGATATAAAATCCCAAGAAAATATATGATTCAAGATGATTTACCAAGAAATATAATGGGGAAAGTAACAAAGAAAGAATTAAAAAAATTATTTCAAATAGAAAATGATATAAGAAAATGAAAATTTATGGAGTTGCTCTATTAGCTGGTTGTTTTCTTATTGGAAAATTTCTAGGCAATATCCTTGGTAATCTATTAAATATTAACGGAGATATAGGTGGTGTCGGATTTGCGATGTTATTACTTGTTATATCAAATGCTTTTCTTTTAAAGAGAGGATGGATTAAAAAAGAAACAAAAAATGGTATATTATTTTGGAGCTCAATGTATATACCAATAATCATTGCCATGTCTGCTACTTTAAATGTTAGGTCAGCACTTGGTGGAGGATGGGTAGCTTTGGTTGCTGGTGGTGGAGCTACTTTTATTTGTTTTCTTTTAGTACCTCTACTTTCTAAAGTAGGTCGAAATAATAAATCAATTAAAATTTAGTAATGGAGATTTTAGAAAATATAATATTAAAGAACGGGTTAATATTTGCTTTTTTAGTGGTTGGTATTATCATGTTATTTTCTTTTTGGTTTTCAAAAAATATTACAAAAAATAAAATTCCAGGTGTTGCAATTGCAATTATAATTGGCTTATCTATTGCCTTTTTTGGAGATAAAAAAGGGATGGCTAATATTCCTTTATTTACTGGAATGGCACTTTTAGGTGGTTCTATGTTAAGAGATTTTGCGGTGGTAGCAACAGCAATGGGTGCGGAAATTGATAAAATAAAACATGCTGGATTAATTGGTTTTGTTTCACTTTTTTTAGGCATTTTTATTTCGTTTTTTTTCGGATCAATTCTTGCGTTGGTGATGGGATATAATGATGTGGTGAGCATAACTACAATTGGTGCTGGTGCTTGTACTTATATAGTAGGTCCTGTAACAGGATCAGCTATTGGTGCTAGTTCTGATGTAATTGCTATAAGTGTAGCTGCTGGAGTTATAAAAACTATTATTGTTACATTGACCACACCTTTAATAGCTAAAAAAATTGGTCTAGATAATTCCTATAGTGCCATGGTTTTTGGCGGTTTATTAGGAACAACAAGCGGTGTGACAGCAGGTTTGGCAGCCACTGATCCTAAGTTGGTTCCTTATGGTGCTCTAACTGCTACTTTTTATACAGGTTTAGGATGTTTATTATGTCCATCAATTTTTTACTTGACTCTAAGATTTTTCATTACTTAAATTTTATAATTTTTGTTTATTGAAATATAAAAAAATAACTTTCTTATTAAAGTAAGAATTTGAAACAGAAGAAAACAACATTTCCAGATAAATTATTTTCATGTTGGCATCCAATAAGTTACAGTAATGAAATTAAAAAATCTAAACCCTTTGGTACCTTTTTATTAGATAAATCTATAGTGATTTGGAGAAGTTCTGATGGACAAGTCCATGCTATGAGGGATTTGTGTATTCACAGAGGAACTGCACTTTCTTTAGGTTGGATAAAAGATGATTGTTTAGTATGCCCTTATCATGGTTGGAGATATGATAAAAATGGCAATTGTGTACTCATCCCACAAGAACCAACTACTAATATTCCAGATAAAGCCAACACATCCGTTTATAAATGCAAAGAAAAATTTGGGTTGATTTGGGTTGCTTTAAAAGATCCTGCTTATCGTTTACCTGAAATACCTGAATTTGAGAATAAAGGATGGAAACTAGTGAATACAGGCCCTTTTGATTGGAAAAGCGATGCTTCTAGACAAGTAGAAAATTTTACTGATTTTGGACATTTTCCATGGGTTCATCCAGGCTTGTTAGGTGAACAAGAAAAAACAGAAGTACCAGATTATAAGGTAAATATTAAAGATGCCGTTTTATATTATTCAATAGTCAGGCCAGAATCTACTAACACTGATGATTTTCCAATTTTTGCTAATAAAGAGGTCTTGAAACCTGAAAGGAAAAGTATTTATTCTCTGCATTTACCTTATACTATTGTTTTGCGTTTGGGTTGGGGTGGAGTTGAAGGAATGATTTACTTTTTTACATCGCAACCAATTTCTACTAATAAATGTAGAGGTTTTTGTATAGTTGGTCGTAACTATAATTTGGAACAAGAAGATACCATTTTGCAAAATTTTGAACAAGTCATTTTTGATCAAGACAAAAGAATTATCGAATCACAGAGACCTGAACAAGTTCCTTTTGATTTTGCCAAAGAATTACATTTAAAGTTTGATTCAGTAGCCATGAATTATAGAAAAGCAATGATAAAAGAGGGGTTGAATTATGAAATGAGCTAACTATATCTAATAGGGAAGATACTGTTATATGATAAAAAATCTTTCTTAAATGTTTTTAATTTATTTGCAGAATAGGTTCTTCATGGGCTCCATTTATCAGGAGCTTTTCTCCAATCTTCTAAATTTTGGATTTCTTCTGAATTAATTAATTTTCTTTTCTTTGCGACTGTAATTAAATCATCGTATGTACAAAGACTTAAAACTCTAATTTTGTTGGAATCAAAAAGCTTTTCAGATATTTTAAAATTATAATTAAAAACACATAATAAACCTATTATTTCACAGTTTCTATTTTTTATAGCATCTATTGTTTTTAATGAACTACCTCCAGTAGAAATTAAATCTTCAATTATTAAAACTTTAGAATTAGGAGATAAATCACCTTCAATCAAGTTTTGCAACCCGTGTTTTTTTGCACTTGATCTTACATATATGAAAGGTAAATCAAGTTCTTTTGCGATTAAAGCTCCTTGTGGTATCCCCGCAGTAGCCACACCAGCTATCGTATCTATATTATCAAAATTAGATTTTATCTCATAAACTAACTTTTGAGTAATTTTATTTCTAATTTCTGGATAAGAGAGTGAAATTCTATTGTCACAATATATGGGAGAATTCCACCCTGAAGCCCATTTATAAGGATTTTTGATATCAATTTTTATTGAATTAATTGATATTAGAGAAGATATAATTTCTTGAGCATTCATTTATCGATTCGTTAACAAAAATAATTGGATTTATTTTAATATTTTACATTTCAGTAATTCAATTGCACTTATTATGAAAAGAATATTTATAAATGATATTCCTGTTTTATTCAGAGGTCTGAATAATTCAAAGTTGAGAGTTGAAAAATACGATACTTTACTTGATGGGTCTTCTGGAATTTTAATTAATAAACTTCATGCTAGAATATTGATATATAATGCTTCTTCAGAATCTATAGATGCTTTATTGAAGCTTATGACAAGAAAGAAATTAAAAAAAGCCTATTCAATAACTTTTACATTAAAAAATAAAAAGGAGGTAATTAAGTATTTAAAAAATAAATTTAAAATAGTTAAAGCAGCAGGAGGAGTTTTGAAAAACAAAGAGAATAAAATTTTATTTATTTATAGATTAGGAAGATGGGATCTTCCAAAGGGTAAAAAAGATAAAGGGGAAAGTATAAAAAATTGTGCAGTGAGAGAAGTTCAGGAAGAGACAAATATTAAAGTTAAAAGAAAAGAAAAAATTTGTACATCTTGGCATACTTATACTAGGTATAAAAAATTCATACTAAAAAAGACTGTATGGTACAATATGGAGTGCATTGATGACAGTAAAATGAAAGGGCAAATAAAAGAAAAAATAGAAAAAGTGCGATGGATGGAAAAATCTACAGTTAAAGAGATATTACAGAATTCTTACAAAAGCCTTAATCATGTATTTAGAGAGTATTATAAACCTTAAATTCACTTGCTTTTTAAATATAGAATTTAATATGTCATGTCCCATTGTCCCCATGGTATTCTGGATAAAATAAGTACCAGCGCTATAGTGTAGTAAATAGCAATGGTTTTATACTTATTATAATCAATGGTATGTTTTTTAAAATTAAACCATCCTAGGGTGATTAAAATTATTGCAATAATCATTGTGATTGGATGCTCTATGGTCAGCAGTCTAGTATCTGCATTTTTCATAATTGTTCCCATTTCACCAGTTGTTAATATTTGATAATAAGGAGAGATTATATACCAGGCAAGACCTAACAAAAGTTGTATATGAGAAAATATAAAAGTTATTAAAAAATACTTTTTATGCTTATTGTCATATTGTTTCTTATTAATAAGAGAATTAGTTGCAATTATTAAAGATGCTACAAGAAAAAATAGAAGAATAAAGGCGATAATTGAATGGAATATTAATGTCATAATTTTATTTTAAAATAATTAAATTTTTGAAATTATATCAACTGTTTTTCTTATTTCTTTTTCTGTGTTATATACTGAAACCCCAAGTCTAGTTACGCCACCAATTTTCTCAAGTCCAAGTATTTGAATCGCTTTTACTGCATAGAAATGACCATTCCAGCCACATATGTTCTTTTTTGCAAGTTGATCACAAATATATTTAGGGTTTCTGCTTTTATGAACAAATGAGACAGTAGGGGTTCTAATTAATGAATCAAAGCCAACACCAATTGTGTTGAAGTTTTTTAATTTTTTTATTTCTTCAAATAGAATTGAAGCAAGATTATGTTCATGTTTACCAATTTGACTATAAGCATTTTCTAACTTTTCTCTCAAATTATTTCCCATACCAATATTTGCTACGAATTTAATAGCAGCATTTGCTCCAGCACATGCTGCATGATTTAAGGTTCCTGTCTCTATTCTAAATGGTGCACTTTGATTTTGTGTAATAAGCCTTTCTGTTTCAAGGTTATCCAAAATACCAGGTTTGCAGTAAATGAATCCTAAATGAGGGCCATAAAATTTATAAGAAGAGCAAATTAAAAAATCACATTTAAATTTTTGTACATCTATTGAAAAATGAGGAGCATAATGAACAGCATCTAATAAAAACATGGATTTGTGATTTTCAAGTAACTTTCCAATTTTTATAAAATTGTTTACAGTTCCTAATGCATTTGAAGACATTCCTAGTGCGACCAATTTTGTTTTGTCATTGATTTTATTTTCAAAATCCTCATAATCTAATTCACCAGTTTTAAGTAGCTTTATTTCCCTTATTTTAATTCCATAACTTTTTAAAGTATTCCACGGTCCCCTATTTGCTTCATGATCTAGCTGAGTAATAATTACCTCGTCATTTTTTTTGAATGATTTAGAAAGTGCTCTTGCGACTCCAAAACATAAAGTAGTCATATTGTGACCAATTGAAATGGTATTTTTGTTTTCCGCTCCAAGAAAAATAGATACATTTTTTCTTGTTTCATCCATGACTGCATCGGTTCTATTACTTGTTAAAAAACTACCATGAGTATTTGCGTTTGATTCATGGTAGTAATTCGAAATTGCATCAATAACATTTTGTGGTGTTTGTGTTCCTCCTGGACCATCTAGAAATATAATATTATTTCCACTATTATCAGTTATATTCAAAGATGGAAAACAGCTTCTTATTTTATCTATGTTAAACAAAATCTATCTATTTATTTTTTTTATAATAAATATATATAGGAATTGAAAAGATTAGTAAAATTATTCCATAGAATATAGACTCTTTTCCTGTTCCTATAACCATCCAAAAACTAAATAAAAATGATGGAATTCCAATCAAAATAGGTATTGCAAACTTTTTTATTGGCTCTTTTCTTTTTATTAAAATGGAAATCTCAGCTAAAGAAGAGAATAGATAGAGCATTAATGCACAAAAAGTACCGGTTAATATAAGAAAAGTAAAAATCCCAACTAATCCTTTTGAATAATTCATTATTATTATCAAACTAACCAATGAACTTGTAATAATTAAACCGTATGAAGGAACCTTCCTTTTATTTAATTTTTTAAAAACATTTCCAAGAAGGCCATCTTGTGCCAAGGTTTTAGGCACTTCAGCTTGTAATAAAGTCCATCCATTAAGACACCCAACACCAGCAATTATAGCAAAAATAGCTACTATATTTTTTCCTGTTTTTCCTAATACTATTTCAATAGCATCAGCAAAAGGAGCATTTGAAGTAGCTAGATCACTAGGAGATATAATTCCCATTAGGGCTATTGAAGAAAATAAATAAATAAATATTGTAATTATTGTTCCAATCATTGTTGCTAAGGGTACTGTTTTTGTGGGGTTTTTTATTCCTTCAGTAGGAATTGTTGCAGACTCTATGCCTAGAAATGCAAAGAAGGTCATTGCTGCAGTTATGGTAAGTGCATCAAAGTTTGAGACTGTAGACGTGTTTAATGGAGTAAAATTTCTTATATCAAAAACAAAAAAACTTATTAAAATGATAAAAATCAATGGCATAACTTTTAGAATAGTTGTAACCAATTGAAAACGTCCAGCAGTTTTTATACCGTAATTATTTAAAATTGCTATAGTCCAAACAATAAATATTGAAAAAAATATACTAATTGATTTACTACTTAAAGAAGGAATCAAAACACTTGAATAACTTGTTATTGCAATTGCAAGTCCTGCATTCGTAAGAAGAATTGATATCCAATATCCCCAAACAACAAAAAATCCAGAAAAATCCCCAAAACCTTCTTTAGTAAAATGAAATGGACCACTTTTCCCAGGAATTTTATTACTTAGCCTCTTAAAAATTATTGCTATAAAGATCGCTCCAATAGCTGAAACGATCCATCCAAATATGCTGATACCTCCATAAATTGCAAGTGAAGCAGGTAACATAAATATCCCCGCACCTATCATATTGCCTACTACTAAACTAGTGGATTCTTTTAAACCTATTTTATTGCTTTTTATGTTGCTCATTTGATGATTACAATTTAACATTTTTTATCTTTATAAATATGAGTGATTTTACTATTTTGAAAGATATCTCTGTTATCAATTATAGTTAAAAGATGAATGAAAAAAATTACTTTATAGGAATAGACTTAGGAAGCTCTTCAGTAAAAGTTTCTGTAATAGATGGAAAAGGAGGAAATTGTATAGCTAGCACTAATTTTCCTGATCGTGAAATGCCTATTTATTCTTTAAAATCTGGATGGGCTGAACAAGATCCTAACTATTGGTGGGAATGTGTGGTTGAGTGTTTTAATAGGTTAAACAAAAAAATAGATTTTTATTATATTGATGCAATTGGAATTTCTTATCAAATGCATGGTCTAGTTGTTTTGGATAAAAGTGGAAACCCTTTGAGAAATTCAATAATTTGGTGTGATTCAAGAGCTGTAGAAATTGGGAATGAGACAAACAAAAAATTAAATCATAGAATTATTTCAAGGCATTTACTTAATTCTCCAGGAAACTTTACTGC
>Ga0310345_10002390_pt1 | contig 19045 bp, 18 predicted proteins | sample HC15DNA20500_MG_FD_204667 | JGI IMG/M metagenome (GOLD analysis project Ga0310345, IMG submission 204667) | Marine microbial communities from station ALOHA, North Pacific Subtropical Gyre - HC15-DNA-20-500_MG | ecosystem: Environmental > Aquatic > Marine > Oceanic | place: Pacific Ocean: North...
TGTGCTCACGTTGATCACTCCTGTCCCCCGCTGCTGCAAAAAGCAGCAGGGTAGGTGGATAACGTGGCTCAAAATTGGACGTGACGGAGACCCTTCAGTGGCTCAGTTTTGCTCGTGATTCAACAGCTGGGCGTGGCCTTGGCGTTTTCGGTGCACCTCATCAACGCCTCGGCCTTGAGCGAGTTCGGCGCGGCGGTGCGCAGCGTCAACGGCGAGGCGGACCTGCGCCTCCAGGCAGCCCGCGGCGCGCTGGAGGAATCCCTCTACCCGCGGGTGGCGCAACACCCGCAGGTGGCGCGGGTCAGCCCCGTCATCGAGCTGCGGACCCAAGCACGCGACCGCCAGGGCCGGCCACAGGCCCTCAAGCTCATCGGCCAGGACAGCCTGGTGGCCGCACCGATGGCCCCGGCGCTGCTGCCGCAGCTGGCCACCGAGGTGGCCGGCATCGACGCCATGGCGGTGTTCTCGCCGTCGTCGGTGCTGCTGAACCCGGCCGCGCGGCGCCTGCTGGGCGTGGCACCGGGCGAGCTGCTGACGGTCATCACGCCGACGGCATCCGGCATGCGCGAGACCAGCCTGCGCGTGGTGGGCGGCGTCAGCGCGGGCGGCGAGCCCTTGGCCGTGATGGACCTGGCCGGCGCGCAAGACCACTTCCAGCTGCTGGGCCGGCTGACGCGCCTGGATGTGCAACTCGTGGCCGGCGCGTCGGCGCAAGACGTCGTGCGCAGCCTGCAGCTGCCGCCGGGCGTCGTGGTCGAGCAGCCGGACGAGGCCACACAGCGGCTGTCCAACATGTCGCGCGCCTACCGGGTCAACCTGACCGTGCTGGCCTTGGTGGCGCTGTTCACCGGGGCCTTCCTGGTGTTTTCGATCTTGTCGCTCTCGGTGGCCAAGCGCTTGCCGCAGCTGGCCTTGCTGGGCGTGCTCGGCCTGAGCGCGCGTGAGCGGCTGCGGTGGGTGCTGGCCGAATCGGCGGTGGTCGGGCTGCTGGGCGCGGTGCTCGGCCTGGCGCTGGGCACGGCCCTGGCGGCCTTGGCCCTGCGCCTGTTGGCGGGCGATTTGGGTGGGGGCTACTTCCCCGGCATCGCGCCACGGCTGCAGTGGTCGCCGCTCGCGGCGCTGGTGTACGGCGCCCTCGGTGTGGCCGCGGCGGTGGCGGGCGGCTGGTTGCCGGCGCGCGCGGCGCAGGGCATCGCACCGGCGCAAGCGCTCAAGGGCCTGGGCGACGTGGGCACCGGCCGCGGCGTCACCTGGCTGGGGCCGATGCTGCTGGCGCTGGGGGCTGCGCTGGCGCTCCTGCCGCCGGTGGACGGCGTGCCGTTGTGGGCCTACATCTCGGTGGCCTGCATCCTGCTCGGTGGCATCGCCTGTGTGCCGGCGGTGGTGCAGGCGGTGCTGGGGCGCTGGCCCACGCCCCAGCGCGCGACGTGGCTGCTCGCGCTGGAGCGCGCCCGGCGCATGCGCCACACGGCCACCATCGCCATGGCGGGCGTGGTGGCGAGCCTGAGCCTGTCGGTGGCGCTCACGGTGATGGTGGCCAGCTTCCGCGAATCGGTGACGACCTGGCTGGACGTTGTTTTGCCGGCGGATGTGTACGCGCGCGCAGCCCAGGGCGGCGGCAGTGACACTTTGTCATTGCCGCGCACCTTGCTGGACCAGATCGCCCACGTGCCCGGCGTGACCCGCGTGGCCGGCGTCCGCGTCGGGAACCTGACGCTGGACCCTCAACAGGCGCCGCTCGCCCTCATCTCGCGCGAACTCGGCGACCCCGCCCGCAGCCTGCCCCTGGTGGGCGAGCTGCTGCCGCCGCGCGCAGGCGCCATCGGCATCTTCGTGAGCGAGGCGGTGGTGGACCTCTACGGCGGCCGGCCCGGCCAGACCCTGATGCTGCCCCTGCGCGCCGGCCAGCCGCCGGTGGCCGCCTTCGTGCGCGGGGTGTGGCGCGACTACGCCCGCCAGCAAGGCGCCATCGTCATGGACGAGGCCGACCACCAACGCCTCACCGGCGAGACGGACGTCAACGACGTGGCCATGTGGCTCGCCCCGGGCACGCGCGTGGACGCCGTGCAGGCCGCCGTGCGCGAGCTCGCCACCCGGCAAGGCCTGGATGGCGCGCTGCTGAGCTTCGCCGAGCCGGGCCAGATCCGCGACACCACCTTGCGCATCTTCGACCGCAGCTTCGCCGTGACGTACTGGCTGCAGGCCGTGGCCATCGGCATCGGGCTGTTCGGCACGGCGGCGAGCTTCTCGGCCCAGGTGCTGGCGCGGCGCAAAGAGTTCGGCCTGCTCAGCCACCTGGGCTTCACCCGCCGGCAGGTGCTGGGCATCGTGGCCGGCGAGGGCGCGGCCTTCACCTCGGTCGGTGCCTTGCTTGGGCTGACGCTGGGCGTGGCAGTGAGCGTGGTGCTGGTGAAGGTGGTGAACCCGCAAAGCTTCCACTGGACGATGGACCTGCTGCTGCCCTGGGCCCGCCTGGCCGCCCTGTGCGCCAGCGTGATGCTGGCCGGCACCCTCACCGCCTGGATCGCCGCCCGGGCAGCGGTGGGGCGGGATGCGGTGCTGGCCGTCAAGGAGGATTGGTGATGGCGCGGCGCCGCAACATGTCCACGATGCCCGAGGCACACATGGCGCCCACACGGCGCGCGACTCTGCGGGCCAGCCTGCAAGCCCTGGCCGCGGGCCTGGCCCTGCGCGCAGGCAGCGCCCATGCGCTCAGCCCCATGCGCGCCCTGCCCCCGGTGCTGCACCCCGGCGAGCCGCTGCGCTTCCCGCAAGACTTCGGCGCCCACCCGGCCTTCCGCACCGAGTGGTGGTACCTCACCGGCAGCCTGTGGCCGCAGGATGCCGCTGCCTCACCTGCCAGCCGCGTGCCCCACACCGCCCCGCTGGGCTTCCAGATCACCTTTTTCCGCTCTCGGGTCGATGCCGCCGCCGGCAGCCGCAGCGCCTTCGCCGCACGCCAGCTGGTGTTCGCCCACGCGGCCCTCACCGACGTGGCCGCGGCGCGCCTGGTGCACGACCAGCGCATCGGCCGCACCGGCTTTGGCCTGGTCGAAGCCCAAGAGGGCGACACCCGCGTGCTGCTGCGCGACTGGACCCTGCAGCGCAGCGGCCCCGCCACGCAGAGCACCTACCAAAGCCGCATCCCGGCCCGCGAGTTCACGCTCGATTTGCGCTTCGAACAAACCCAACCCATCCTGCTGCAGGGCGATGCCGGCTTCTCGCAGAAAGGCCCGCGCATCGAACAGGCCAGCCGCTACTACTCCCACCCACAGCTGCAAGTGCGCGGCCAGCTCACACGCGCCGGCCGCTCCCAGGCCGTCAGCGGCCGCGCCTGGATGGACCACGAATGGAGCGAGTCCCTGCTCGACGCCGACGCCGTGGGCTGGGACTGGATCGGCATGAACCTCGACGACGGCGGCGCCCTCACCGCCTTCCGCCTGCGCCGCGCCGATGGCAGCACGCTGTGGGCCGGCGGCAGCCTGCGCGCACCCGGCCAGCCGGCCCGCAACCTGTCGCCCCAGGAGGTGCGCTTCACGCCCCTGCGCCAATGGACCAGCCCAGCCACGCGCGCCCGCTACCCGGTGGCTTGGCAGGTCGACATCGCGGGGCAGCGCTTCACCGTGCAGGCCCGCACCGATGCCCAGGAGCTCGACAGCCGCGGCAGCACCGGCAGCGTCTACTGGGAAGGCCTGAGCACCCTGCTCGACGCGCGCGGCCAGGCGGTCGGCAGCGGCTACCTGGAGATGACGGGCTACAGCGGCGCCCTGCGGCTGTGACCGCGCCCGCGGCCGCGGCTTGACGCGCTTTTGTATCGTCTTCGCACCGGCTTTGCCCGGGTGTTGGCCCGCGATCGGGCTATCCCCAGCTTGCCAAGGCCGGACGCAAGGCCTACAACAGAAGCGTGCGTTGTGTCACACATTCCTGTGTGCGAGCGCAACGTCGCACACGCTGCGACCCAAGGAGGTCCGATGAACCCCACTCCGATGCCACCCAGCACACCGCCGGCCGCACACAAGCACGCCACCGCGCCATCGGCCTGGCTGCGCTCACGCTACTGGACCACCGCCGCCTTCGTGGCCGCTGCGCTCGCAGGCGTGCTCCTGCTAGGCAACGCGCACCACCTGCACGGCGCGCTGATGCTGCTGGCCGCCAGCGTGTTGCTGCGCCAGAGCCTGCTCAGCCGCCGCGCACGCCGCCACGCGGCCGTGGTCAACATGCGCCGCGCTTACGAGGGCACACGGGGCTGATCCCCCTTGGCGCCGCGGCGCGAGCAGCGCCTCAGCCGACCACCAAGCCGTCCATGCGGACCACCTCGAACTGGCTGCCCGTGACCTGACGCAGCTCGGAAGCCAGCCTGTCGTTGTTCCAGCGCTCGTCGGGCGCACCGGTGATGAACCAGTTGCTGCCGTTGTCCGCCAGGATGAGGCCGTAGGTCTTCATGGCCTGCAACAGCGCCTTGGTTTCGTTGCTGAACGACGCCGGGATCTGGTACGACGCTTTCAGGCGCACCCGCATGCCCATGGGCGGCAGGCTGGAGCTGGTGTTGCTCGACGCGAAGTGCGTGGCGGGCGGCACGTAGGCGCGCCGGGTGCGCGCGGCCGTGAAGCGCAATGCGTGGCGAATGCCACCTGGGCCCAGCATGGCCTCGTCGTAGCGGGCCAAGCCCGGGAAAATCGGCAGGCCTGCCGCATCGGCGCTGGTCCAGCCGGGCTGCCCACCGGGGCGCACGTTGTTGCTGTCGAGGTGGAACAGCGCACCACCGCTGGCGTCCCAACGATTGGCCTGCGGGTAGGCGTTGCCGATCTCGTAGAGGCGGTTGTTGTCGCGGTCGATGACGAGCACATGCCGGTCGCCCGTGCTCTGGGGGCCACCCTCGATGGGCGCGCTCAAAGGGATGGGGAAGGGGCCGGGGTCGCTTTCGTCGCCATAGGCCGTGTAGTTGATGGGCAGGCGCGCCTCGCTGCCCGACACCACCATGTACGGGATGCCGATCGGCGAGCCGTTGTAAAGCCCGGCGCCGAAATCGGCATGCAGGCCCGTGCCCGCACCGATGCTGGCGATGAGCGTGGCGGAGCTCGGGTCCACCGGCGCGGCGCTGATGTCGGTGTTCCAGGGGTTGTCGGCCGGGAACGGAATGGCGCCGTTCAAGGAGGCCCCCACACCCAGCGACGCGCCGCGCAGGTTGCCATAGACCGGCGTGCTGCCGATCGGGGTCGAGCCCGTCGGGTTGGGCGGCGTGGAGCCACCGCCCGTGCCCGAGGGGTTGCGCAGCTTGTTGGTGTCTTCCGAGGGGGCGCCCGGTGCACCGCCGCCGCCGCCGCCACAGGCGCTCAGCACCAGTGCGGGCAGGGCGGCCAGGGCCAGACGGCGCTGGCTTTGCCAATGCGGCGAGGCGTGCTGTCGGTCAGGCTTGTGCGTCATCTCTCCACCCCATTTTGAATGGGCCGGATTGTGCCGCGGCAGCGGCCCGCCAGGGTGGTGCAGCATCATGCGGAGACGACCGTTACCTGTGGTCACGCCCCGCGGCGCCGCATGCTTCAGCCGGTGATCTGCACCACCACCCGGCCGCGCACTTGGCCGTCCAGCAGCTGTTGCGCCACGGGCATGGCCTCGGCCAGCGAGATGGTGCGTGCACCGATCAGCGCCAGCTTGTCGGCGTCGAGGTCGGTGGCCAGGCGCTGCCAGGCGAGCAGGCGGTCGGCCCGCGGGCACATCACGCTGTCGATGCCCACCAGCGTCACGCCACGCAGGATGAACGGCGCCACGGTGGACGGGAAATCCATCCCACCCGCCAAGCCGCAGGCCGTGACCACGCCGCGGTGCTTCGTCTGGGCGCACACATTGGCCAGCGTGTGGCTGCCCACCGTGTCCACCGAGCCGGCCCAGCGTTCCTTGGCCAGGGGCTTGCCAGGCTGGTTGAATTCCTCGCGCGCCAGCACGGTGGCCGCACCCAATTGCTTCAAGTAATCGGCCTCTTGCGGGCGGCCGGTCACGGCGGCCACGGTGTGGCCCAGCTTGGCCAGCACGGCCACGGCCACGCTGCCGACCCCGCCGGCCGCACCGGTCACCAGGATGTCGCCATCGCCCGGCTTGACGCCATGGCGCTCCAGGGCCAGCACGCTGAGCATGGCGGTGTAGCCGGCCGTACCGATGGCCATGGCCTGGGCCGGGGTGAAGGCCTTGGGCAAGGGCACCAGCCAGTCGCCGTTGACGCGGGCCTTTTCGGCCAGGCCGCCCCAATGGGTTTCGCCCACGCCCCAGCCATTGAGCACCACGGCATCGCCCACCCGCCACTCGGGGTGGGTGGACGCCTCGACGGTGCCGGCGAAGTCGATGCCCGGCACCATGGGGAATTTGCGCACCACGGGCGACTTGCCGGTAATGGCCAGACCATCTTTGTAATTCAGCGTCGAGGCGGCCACCCGCACGGTCACGTTGCCCTCGGGCAATGCGCTGTCGTCGATGTCTTGCAACGCAGCGCGGTAACCTTGCTCGTCTTTCTCGATGAGGATGCCCTTGAACACGTGCTGTCTCCTGGTGAGGCCGGTGGGTGGCGGGAAATGCCGCGGGGGCGGCGGAGAGCGCAGCATACTGCGCCTCGCACCGCCCCCGCAGGGCTTCACCGCAAACCCCGGGTTGCCCCGGAGGCGACGGACTCAGCCAGGGCTCAGAAGGCCTTGGACAGCGACAGCACCACGCTGGTCTTGCCGGCAGGCTTGCCCGCGGCGGTGGTGAAGTAGTCCTTGTTGCTGGTCGCCACCAGCGAAGCACCGGCCACCCAGCCGCTCAGGTCCTTGGTGACGCCCACGCGGTAGTCAGACACGCTGTCGCCCTGCAGGTTGATGTCGGTCGACTTGGCGTTCTTGACGTACTGGTAGCCATAGTGGGCGTTCACGCCCCAACCGTTGCCCAGGTCCTTGGCCACGCCCAGGTCCAGGTAGTAGTTGCCTTTGGTGTTGGTCGGGGTGCCATCGCCCAGGCCGAAGAAGTTGGTCAGGCCGTAGCTGAACTTGGCGGTGAAGATGTCATACGACGCGCCCAGGTAAATCTCGGTCTGCTTGTTGGCCTTGAGACCGCCCTTGTTGGACGAGGGGTAGGCATAGTGCAGCAGGCCGGCGTCCATGGTGACGGGGCCCAAGGCGTACTTGTAGCCGCCGTAGAGGTCCATCTCCATGCTGGCGCCACGGTACAGGCCGGACTCGACGTTGGAGTTCCAGTTGCCCACGTAGAAGCCAGAAGCGTGGCTCACGTCGAAGCCGCCCTGGAAGGCAGGCTTGAAACCAGTCTGCGAGAAGCCGCGGAAACGGTAGTCGGAGTACAGGCCAGCGTTGCCGGTGATGGTCCAGTCGGACTTGGCCTGGGCCAGGGCGACGGTCACGGTGCCCAGGGAGAGGGCGGCAGCCAGGAGCGCGTTCTTTTTCATGTGCATGTCCATTTCAGTGTGAACGGTGGATCGGAAGCCCAAATCGGAGCGCTTTTCCTACCGCGAGGATCGTGCCAGCCCACGCCGGTGCCATCGGCGCCCGACACAGCCCGCAATGCACCAAAGGAGGTCATGCCGCGGGTCGAACGGGGCCACATCCGGCGCACCAACGCGCAGGCGCGCCCCTTTTTGGGGCGCAGGTTCGTGGCGCAGGTGGCACGATCGACGCCGGACGCGCCGCACTGAACGGACTGCGGTTAGATTGCACAGCTGGAACGCCGTCGCTTTCGACGCTAACCCTGCCCCGGAGAAGCCGATGCACACCCCTCGCCATGCCGACCACGACCCGCACACTGCCCTGACCAGCCGCCGCGCCTTCCACCGCCAGGCCACCGCCTGGGCCACCGCGCTGGTCGCGGCCACCCACCAGCAAGCCTGGGCGCTGGCGCTGTCCGACCTGAGCAGCCAGGACGCCAGCAGCGGCATCAAGGCCGCCCTGGAAAAGGGCGCGCAGGCCGCCGTCGCCTTGCTCGGCCAGCCGGGCGGTTTCCTCGACAACCCGAAAGTCCGCATCCCGCTGCCGGGCTTCCTGGAGCAGGCCGCCGGCGTGCTGAAAATGACCGGGCAAAGCAAGCGCATCGACGAACTCGTCACGGGCATGAACCGCGCGGCAGAGGCCGCCGTGCCCATGGGCAAGGACCTGCTGGTCAAGGCCGTGAAGGCGATGACGGTGCAGGACGCCAAACAGATCCTCACAGGCGGCGACAACGCCGTCACGCAGTTCTTTGCCGACAAGACGCGCGCACCCCTGGGGCAATCCTTCCTGCCGGTGGTCACGAAAGCCGTGGGCCAGGTCGGCCTGGCCAAGACCTACGACCGCATCGCCGGCAAGGCATCGGGCATGGGGCTGATCAAGAACGAAGATGCCAGCATCGAGCATTACGTGACGGGCAAGACGCTGGACGGGCTCTACACCGTGATCGGCGAGGAGGAACGCAAGATCCGCCAGGACCCGGTCGGCACGGGCAGCGCGCTGCTGCAGAAGGTGTTCGGCGCCACGCGCTGAGGCGCACCTCGCCCTCAGCGCCAAGCTTCGTGCACGCGCAGGTTGAGCGGGTGTGCGTCCAGCCAGCGCACAAGCGCCACCACACCCGCGCCCGACAGCAGGCCGCCTGCCACAAAGGCCGCGGCGTAACCCAAGGCGTCGCCCACCATGCCCCCGGCGATGCCGCCCAGCGTGGCCAGCGAAAAGCCGACGCTGCCCAGCAGGGTGTAGTCGGTGCCGGCGTGGTCGGGGTCGGCCGCGTCCATCATCAGCGAGAACAGGGCCACGGTGGACAGCGTGCCGATGACGCCCTCGGCCAGCGTGGCCACCCACAGCAGCGGCATGCCCCCCCATCCGGTCGCGGCCAGCGCGTACAAGCCGAACACGCCCACCTGCGCCAGGCCACTGCCCAACAGCGCCTGGCGGCGCCCCATGCGCAGCATCAGCCACCCCCCCAGCGCTGCGCCCACCAGGCTGGTGCCCGAGCCCACGGCGCCCTTCATCAGCGCCAGGGTGGGCTTGTCCACGCCGTGGTCAAGCAGGAAGGGCGTGATGAGGCCGGAGGCCATCTGGTCGCCGAAGCGGAAGCAGAAAATCAAGCCGGCCAGCGGCAACACGCCCGGGCGCAAGGCGCGGTGCAGCCACAGCAGGGCCAAGGCCATGCCGCGGGGGCGCTCCGCGGCAGCGCCGTCGCTGCCCTCGGCGCGCAGCAAAGCGGCGGGTGCCGGCGCATGACCGGCGGTGGGCGCTTCTGACAGCGCTTCTGCCAGCGTGTCTGCCGGTGCGTCTGACGCCGGCTGGGCCGCGGGTTCGGCCATCCGCCACACCGGCCAGGTCAGCAGCGCCAGCATGGCCGCCATCGCCAAGAAGGTGACGCCCCAGCTGGTGCGCGCAAACAGCCACAGCAACAAGCCGCCGCCCAGCACCATGCCGAACCGGTAGGCGCCCACCTGGATGCCGTTGGCCACGCCGCGCTGCTGAGCGTTGAGCAGGCGCACGGCCAGCCCATCGGTGGCGACGTCCTGGGTGGCGGCCAGCAAATTGAACACGAACACCGCCACGAACAGGCCGATGCTGCCCTCGTGCAGGCCCATGGCCGCCATGGCGAGCGCCAGCGCACAGGACGACAGCTGCATCGACAGCAACCACGCCCGGCGCGTGCCGTGGTGGTCCACCCAAGGCGCCCACAGCATCTTCAGCACCCACGGCGCAGCCAGGAACTGCAAGAAACCCAGCGCGGTGAGCGACCAGCCGGCCTCGCGCATCAGCACGGGCAAGGCCAGCGTGAAAAAGCCGTACGGCAGGCCCTGAGCGGTGTAGAGCGCCGTCAGCAGGGGCCAGTGCGGCGGGCGCAGCAGGGAAGTGGGGCGGGGGGAATGGAGGAGGCTCACACGCCGATGCTAGCGCGTGCGTTCAACGCCCAGCGCTCAAAGCTGCGGCCGGTCGGCATCGGGCATGGGGTAGGAGTCCGCCGTGTAGGTGGGCCCCTTCATGAGGATGACGATGGCGCAGCCGATGGCCGCCGTCAGCACCAGCGTCCAGTGCAGCACCACGATGCCGACGAGGACGAACTCGAAGCGCAGGGAGGCCGGGTCGCGCGCGCCATCGGGGGCGTCTGGCGAGAAGCACCAGGACAGCGCCAGCACCGCCAGCGGCAGGGCTGTGCCCGCCGCCAGGATGAGCGGCAAGCGACGCCACAGCGTCCATTCCAGCCCAGCCGCAGAGCGCACGGACCCAGGGTGTTTGTTCAACCAAGCCATGGCCCCATGGTAGGCCACATGTCCCGCAGTGGCGAGGCCCGGCGTGGCCCGGGCCCGCTGCGAGTGGGGTCAGGCCCGGTTCATCGGGAGCTTCAGCGGCGGCGCAAGCGGTCGCTCTTGAAGGCGCGCCCGCGGAACTCCGGCGGCTTGCCACGCACCCACGCCACGAACCTGGCGATGTCGGGGTGCGCCAGCAAGGCCTCGACCGTGTGGTGGCTGCGGGCCAGTTCGGCCTCCGTCAAAAGCGCGTGGATCTGCTTGTGGCAAATGCGGTGGAGGTACTCGGTGTGGCGTCCGCCCTTGCTTTTGGGCACCAGGTGGTGGGCGTCTTGCTCCGAGCGCGGGATCGGCCGCTCGCACAGCGGGCAGATCGGCAGGGCGTCGGGCGCCGCGAGCTGTGCGCGGGCGGCCTCCAGCGCAGACAGCTGCTGCGATATCAACTGACGGCGGATGCGACCGGGCATGGGCTCACACGCTGGGCCCCTCGGCGGCGGGCGCGCCCCGCACGGCCTTCGGGAACCGGCCCTCGTTGATGTCGATCTTGCGGTGCGCGGCGGCCACCACATCGACGCCGAGCTGGTTGCCCAATTGCACGAGGTACAGCAGCACATCGGCCATCTCCAGGGCCACAGCCTCGCGGGTGTCGGGCGGCAGTTCACGGCTTTGCTGCTCGGTCAACCACTGGAAGGGCTCCAGCAGCTCCCCCGCCTCGACCACCAGCGCCGATGCCAGGTTCTTCGGCGCATGGAACCGGCCCCAATCGCGCGCATCGGCGAAGGCCTGCAGGCGCGCGGCGAGGTGGGTCAGCGAATCGGCGGTGGCGGGTAGGGCAGCGGGTAGGGCAGCGGGTTGGGCGGCGGAGGTCATGAACACGATCGTACCTACGCTGCGGTGACCGCATTGCCGCCATGGCCGCCGCCGCAACATTGTCCCAACGCACCCCAAGGCCAAGGCTTCTCGGGTACCGTCCTCACCCTGTCACCACTTTGCGGACGCACCCCATGCCCGGTCTTTTCGACGCCCTGTCCATCGGCGCCATCCACGCGCCCAACCGCATCCTCATGGCCCCGCTGACGCGCGCCCGCGCCGGCGAAGCCCACCTGCCCAACGCCCTCATGGCCGAGCACTACGCCCAACGCGCCAGCTCGGGCCTGCTGATCGCCGAGGCCACGATGGTGCAAGCAGGCAACTCGGCCTTCTGGAAGGAGCCCGGCGTGTACTCGGCCGAGCAGGTCGCCGGCTGGAAGCTCGTGACGGACGCGGTGCACGCCAAGGGCGGCCGCATCTTCCTGCAGATCTGGCACGGTGGCCGGGCCACGCACCCGCTGCTCAACGGCGGCCAGCAGCCGGTCGCGCCCAGCGCCATCGCCATCGCCAACGACACGGTCCACACCCCGCAGGGCAAGCAGCCCTACGTCACGCCACGCGCGCTGACCGACGAGGAAATTCCCGGCATCGTCGCGGCCTTCCGCCAGGCGGCCGAGAACGCCAAGGCCGCTGGCTTCGATGGCGTCGAGGTGCACGGCGCCAACGGCTACCTGATCGACCAGTTCCTGCGCGATGGCAGCAACCAGCGCACCGGCGCTTACGGCGGCAGCCGCGAACACCGCGCACGCTTCCTCTTCGAGGTGCTGGACGCCGTCATCGGCGTGTGGGGCAGCGACCGCGTCGGCCTGCGCCTGTCGCCGCTCAACAGCTTCAACGACATGCGCGACAGCGACCCCATCGGCCTGGTGACCTGGCTGGCCGGTGAACTCAACCGCTACAAGCTGGCTTACCTGCACCTCATGCGCGCCGACTTCTTCGGCGTGCAAAAGGGCGATGTGGTGACACCGGTGCGCGCGGCCTACCAGGGCGTGTTGATCGGCAACATGGGTTACTCGCCCGAGGAGGCCGAAGCGGCGGTGCAAGCGGGTGCGCTGGACGCCGTGGCCTTCGGCACGAGCTACCTGGCCAACCCGGACCTGCCGGAGCGCATCCGTGCCAAGGCGCCGCTGAATGCGCCCAACCCGGCCACCTTCTACACGGAAGGCCCCGAGGGCTACAACGATTACCCGACCCTGGCGGGCTGAACGGGCCCGACACAGCCTTCCAGAATGTAGGCGAAAACGGCCCGTTTCGGGCCTTGTTGTGAAGACACGCCGAAACTTTGGAAGGCCGAGAAATCGGTCCACATCGGTGCCCCCAATCGGGCCCATTTTCTGCATGATGTGTCCAGTGACTTGCGCTGCCCGCAAGGGCAGCCCCCTCGACACCGCTTCACCGGAGGATGGCGCCATGAACTGGCTCGACAACGTTTCGTCGGACCTGGATCAACCGATCGCTGCGGCCTGCCTGATGCACGGCCACTGGTTGCACGCCCTCAACCCCTTCTCGGAGCCGGTGATGTGCCGGGTCGTGATGGACGTGGCCGAGCCCCGCGTGGTGGCCGCCCAGGTCATCGAGCCGGGCCGCGTGCAGCACCTGGACAGCGCCGAACTCGAAGACCTCCACGCCGCGATGCTGGCGCAGGACGTGCACCGCAACCCGGCGGCCTGGGGCCTGAGCCCCTGCGCCAAGCTGCCCGGCTGGGCCCGGCCCAGTTTCAGCGAACGGCAGATCGAGGAACTCGAGCGCCTGCAGGGCTACCTCTGCGAGGCCGACGACGAAGGCATCGGCGATGTCATGTTGCTGCGTGACCACTTCCTGCGCGGCATCGGCATGAGCGACCACGACATGTACCGCGCCGTGCGCCAGCCGGAGTACGGCACGCTGCCGCGCCGGGGCGGGCGCCTGGCCAGCTGAGGCGTTGGCGCGGGGCTAAACTGCCCCGCCATGAAGGTTTCGCAACGCGCCCAGTCCATCACCCCGTTCCTGGCCATGGAGTTCGGCAAGCGCGCCGCCGAACTCGAAGCCGAAGGCCAACGCGTCATCCGCCTGAACCTGGGTGAGCCCGACTTCGGCGCCCCGCCGGCCGTGCGCGCCGAGCTCCAGCGCGTGGCCGCCGAAGCCGCCCTGCCCTACACCGGCGCCCTGGGCCTGCCCGCCCTGCGCGAAGCCATCGCCGGCTTCTACCGACAGGCGCATGGCGTGCAGATCGCGCCCGGGCGCGTGGTGGTGACTGCGGGCGCCTCGGCCGCGCTGTTGCTGCTCACCGCCGCGCTGGTGGACCCGGGCGACGAGGTCCTGGTCGGCGACCCCTCCTACCCATGCAACCGGCAGTTCCTCAGCGGCTTCGGCGCCGACGTGCGCCTGGTGCCCACCACCGCGGCCACGCGCTTCCAGCTCGAACTCGCCACGGTGCAAGGCCACTGGACGCCGCGCACACGCGGCTTGATGGTGGCCACGCCATCCAACCCCACGGGCACCTCGGTGCCGGCCGCCGAGCTGGCCGCCATCTGCGACTGGGCCCGCGCGCATGGCGCGTGGCGCATCGTCGATGAGATCTACCTGAACCTGAGCGACGCCGATGCCGACGGGCGCCCCGCCCAGACGGTGCTCGCGGCCGATCCCGGCGCCTGCGTCATCAACAGCTTTTCCAAGTACTTCGGCATGACCGGCTGGCGCCTGGGCTGGGCGGTGGTGCCAGAGGCGCTGGTGCCCGCCCTGGAGCGGCTGGCGCAGAACTACTACATCTGCGCGCCCACGCCTGCGCAACTGGCCGCGCTGGCCTGTTTCACGCCCGAGTCGCTGGCCGTGTGCGAGGCCCGCAAACGGGAGTTCAGCGAGCGCCGCGCCCTGGTGCTGCAAGGCTTGGCGGACATCGGCCTGCCCGTGCCGGTGAAACCCGACGGCGCGTTCTACGCCTACATCGACGTCAGCGGCACCGGCCTGGACGCCATGGCCTTCTGCGAACGCGCCCTGCAAGAAGCCCACGTGGCGCTGACGCCGGGGCAGGACTTCGGCATGTGCAGCGGGGCCACGCACGTGCGGCTGTCGTTCGCCGCCGCCCGCGCGGACCTGGAAGAGGGCCTGGCGCGCCTGGGCCGCTTCGTGCGCACGCTGAGAGGTACCGCCCATGTCTGAGCCCCGTACGCCCTGGGCCCGCCGCCTCAGGCAGGCCCTGAAACTCTGGCTGCTGTCGGTGCGCGACATGCTCGCCTCGGCGGGCCCCGTGCTGCTGCTGGCAGGCAGCCTGCTGGTGGGCGCCTATTGGTGGCTGGATCCGCAACCGCCCCGCACCGTCGTGCTCGCCACCGGGCCCACGGGCAGCGCCTATGCGGAGTTCGGCCAGCGCTACGCCCAGGCCCTGGCGCGCGAAGGCATCCAGGTGAGGCTGCTCCCCACCGAAGGGCCGGCCGGCAACCTGCAGGCATTGCGCGAGGGCCGGGCCGATGTGGCCTTCGTGCGCGGTGGCAGCGACGACGAGGCCGACACCCCACCGGACACTCTCGACGACGACCCCAACGACGGCATCATGTCCTTGGGGGCGCTGTTTTACGAACCCTTGTGGCTGTTTTACCGGCCCGCCGCAATGGCTGAGCTTGCCGGAAAGGCCAGCGCCTCCCGCAAGCGCGGCACCGCGCCACCTCCCAAGCCGCTGACCTCGCTGAGTCAGTTGCGCGGTCTGCGCGTCAACGTCGACCAGGCGGGCAGCGGCGTGCCCGAGTTGGTGCGCCGTCTGCTGCAGGCCAACGGCCTGGCGCCCGACGCCATCGTCGCCAGCGGCCTGCCGCCCGAGGCCGCGGCCCAGTCCCTGCTGGCGGGCCAGCTCGACGCCATCGTGCTGATGACGGCGCCGGAGTCGCCCGTGGTGCAGCGCCTGCTCCAGCAAGATGGCATCGCCCTGGCCGACCTGCCCCAGGCCGACGCCCTGGCGCGGCGCTTTCCCTTCCTGCAAACCGTCACGCTGCCACGCGGCATGGTCGACCTTGCCCGCGACCTGCCGCCCGAAGACATCGGCCTGCTGGCGGCCACCACCGCGCTGCTCACCCACGAAGACACCCACCCCGCGCTGCGCCAACTCTTCGCGCAAACCGCCCAGAAGCTGCACAGCGGCGCCGGCTGGTTCAACGGCGCGCGAGACTTCCCCAACACACGCACCAGCGAGTTGCCCGTCAGTCCCGAGGGCGACCGGGCCATCAACGGCACGCCCCCGTTCTGGCAGCGCTTCCTGCCGTTCTGGGCGAGCAACCTGCTGGAACGCATGTGGCTGGTGGTGGGCGGCCTGATCGTGTTGCTGCTGCCCCTCTCGCGCGTGGTGCCGCCGCTCTACACCTACCGGGTGCGCCAGCGCATCTTCCGCTGGTACGCCCGGCTGCGCGACGTCGAGGCGAGCATGGAGCAAGCCGACGCCAAACCAGCTGAGTTGCTCGACGAACTCGACGAGCTCGACCGCGTCGCCAGCCAGATCGCGGTGCCGCTCGCGCACGCCGAGGAGCTCTACGCGCTGCGCAACAACATCGACCGCACCCGCCGGCGCCTGCTCGGCCGCACGCACTGACGGGGGCGCACTGGGGGGGGTGCACACACTCCGCACTTCCCGTGCTTCCTTCACGACGGCGCCCGGGCGTGTCGTCAAACTGCCCTCGTTTCCGGACCGGCCGGTGGTTGAATCCTCAAGGCCCGTGTGGTCTTGCCGAATACCCAGCACGTGAAACGGCACACGTGACACGCCGGCGTGCATCCGCACCGTCGGCCGTTTTCGTGGCAACGTGAAGGAATTGGAATGCGCAAGTTGACTGTCAGGGCCAAATTGTCGATCTCGCTCGGGATCATGGCCTTCCTCATGGCCGTGATGGCCGTGTCCTCCCTGCTGGCGCTGGACGACGCCAACGAGCGCCTGGAAACCTACGTCAATGGCGTGAACGCCCGCGCCTCGCTCGCCATCGACGTGCGCAGCGCCGTCAACCAGCGTGCCATCGCCGCGCGCAACCTCGTCCTGGTCACCCAGGCGGAAGACGTGGCGCAAGAGAAGGCGGCTGTCCTTGCAGCGCAAGAGACCGTGGCGACCAAGCTCGCGGAGCTGCAAAAACAAGCCGCCGAGGCCAACTTGCCGCCACGGGTTCGCCAACAGGTCACGGCCATCGCCGACATCGAAGCCAAATACGGCCCGGTGGCCACGCGGATCGTGTCGCTCGCCCTCAGCGGGGACCAGGCCCAGGCCATCGCCAGCATGAACACCGACTGCCGCCCCTTGCTCAAGGCACTGCTGGCCGCGGTCAATGTCTACGTCGATTTCTCCCATGAGCGGGCCCGCGAGATGATCGCCGCCGCCGAAAGCGCGTACGCCCGCCAGCGCGCCATCCTGCTCGGCCTGTGCCTGTTCGCCTTCGTGACGGCGTCGGGTCTGGGCTGGTCCCTGGTGCGCTCGCTGTGGCGGGCCCTGGGCTCCGAACCCGCCGAGCTCAACGAGGCAGCGCTGCGCGTGGCCAGCGGCGACCTCAGCCCCATCGCCCATGCCGACAAGGCACCGGCCAACAGCGTGCTGGCCGCCCTGGGCGTGATGCAGCGCAGCCTCGCGCAGATCGTCGGACAGGTCCGCAACAGCAGCGACTCCATCGCCACCGGCTCCAACCAGATCGCGTCGGGCAGCACCCACCTGAGCCAGCGCACCGAGGAGCAAGCCACCAGCCTGGTGCAGGCCGCGGCCTCGATGAGCGAAATCCGCAGCACCGTCGAGCGCAACGCCGACACCGCCCGCGAAGCCAAAGACAAGGCCGCGCTGGCCAGCCAGGCAGCCCATGCCGGCGGCAACGTGATGCGCGAAGTGATCACCACCATGCAAGACATCACCACCAGCTCGCGCAAGGTGGCCGACATCATCAGCGTGATCGACGGCATCGCGTTCCAGACCAACATCCTGGCGCTGAACGCGGCGGTGGAGGCCGCTCGCGCTGGTGAGCAAGGCCGCGGCTTCGCCATCGTCGCAGGCGAGGTGCGCACCCTGGCACAGCGCAGCGCCGGCGCAGCCAAGGAAATCCGCAGCCTCATCGGGGCCAGCGTGGAGCGCGTGGAAAGTGGCTCGCGCCTGGTGGAGCAGGCCGGCACCTCCATCCAAGGCATCGTGCAGCAGGTGGGCCAGGTGGCCGAACTGATCGCCGACATCAGCGCCTCGGCGGTGGATCAAACCACCACCATCGGCCAGATGGCCTCCGCGGTCACCCAACTCGACCAGGTGACGCAGCACAACGCCGCGCTCGTGGAAGAAAGCACCGCAGCCGCCGAAAGCCTGCGCCACCAGGCATCGGCGCTGACGCAGATGGTGGGCCAGTTCAAGCTGCGGGCGTGGGCGGCATGAGGGGGTGAAGCCGGGCGCCTCTTAGAATGCCGACAAAAAGGGAAAGGCCCATGGCAGAACACGGCAACGACAGCCGGGTGGCAGTGCTGGTTGACTGCGACAACACCTCGCCCGAGGTGCTGGCCTATGCGCTGCAGGTGGTGGCGCAGTTTGGCCGCGTGGTGATGCGGCGCGGCTACGGCAACCACCAGACGCTGGCGAACAAATGGCAAGAGGCACTGGTGCGCATGGCCTTCACGCCCTGCCTGCAGTACCAGTACGCATCTGGCAAAAACACCTCTGACATCGCCCTGGCGCTGGACGCGCAAGAGGCGCTGTTCGACGAGCGGGCCGACACCTTCTGCCTGGTCACCAGCGACTCGGACTTTGCCTACCTGTGCCGCAAGCTGCGCGAGCGCGGCGCGACGGTGTTGATCGTGGGCGAAGCCAAATCGCCCGATGCGCTGCAGAACGCGAGTGACCAGTTCTTCATGTGGCAGGCGGCCGAGGTAGCGCCAGCAAGCGATGGTGGGGCCGAGGCCAAGCCCGCAGCACAGGTGCCTGCGCCGGTGAAGAAGCGAAGGCCCAAGGCCCTGCTGGATGCGGTGGCGTTGATGGCCGAGAGCACCGGTGACGGCAAGGTGGGGCTGGGGGCACTGGGGCAGTACATGAAGCGCACCAACCCGAGCTTTGCGCCGAAGGTGTATGGGCACAGCACCTTGTCGGACATGGTGCGGTGTTATCCGGAGTTGGTACTGACGCCAGGGGCGCCTGACGGCTTTTGGGTCAGCGTCAAAACTGCGGGCTAATTGGCATGCGCACCCTGTGCCCGCCTGCCGGCCTCAAGTCAAATCGAAAACTTGTTTGTTGAGACCATCAACGACAACCCTCGATGAACATGCGCAGCCAAAGTTGCGCGAACGGTGTCAGGCGTGACTGTCCCCCGCTCTTGTTTGGCACGCACGGCAAGCAAATTGAGGTAGGTGTCTGCAGCATCACCAGCAAAGACACGCCAATCAATCTCGATGCCGCCAGCCAGTGAATGATTCTCAGGTGGTAACGCGTTGTCCGACGCCATCGACAACATCAACGCGTGGCGGCAAATCACGTTGTAGTGCTCAATGCCTGTTCGGCGCTTCAGCGTGATCAGCTGTTGCTTGGCTGTGGCGCTCAGTTTCACTCGTTCAATCATGATTTACGCCGCCATCAACAAAGGCACTTCCGACACTTCAGATGCGCGCTGGGCATCTGAAAACTCGATGACAAACGCCTTGGATGTGTAGCGCTGCATGGCCTCATAAACAGAGCCCTCAACCTCTTCATCGGTGGACAGAACCATCACCTGATGGGACACCTTCGCGAAGAAGCGCTTGATCAGCGCCTCTCGGTGGGAGCGATCGAGTCGCGCCAGCGGCGTGTCGACCACGACAGGGAACTGCCCACGGCGCTCTCGGATCAATGCGCTCAAAACAGCGATGGCCAGCAGCTGACGCTGTTGAATCACGAGCAAAACTGAGCCAGGCGTCACGTCCAAAACTGAGCCACTAGGTTGACGAAGAAATGGACTGCTCGGATGTGGATAAGTCTACTGTCTGGTCTGCTCCTTTGGGTGTTTT
>Ga0310345_10002391_pt1 | contig 19041 bp, 19 predicted proteins | sample HC15DNA20500_MG_FD_204667 | JGI IMG/M metagenome (GOLD analysis project Ga0310345, IMG submission 204667) | Marine microbial communities from station ALOHA, North Pacific Subtropical Gyre - HC15-DNA-20-500_MG | ecosystem: Environmental > Aquatic > Marine > Oceanic | place: Pacific Ocean: North...
CTTAGCAGGAGGTTGAACCCAGTGGCCAATGCGTTGCTGGTAACGGACATGCTGGTAGGCTTCTTGGAGCCCGGCCACAACCTTGACTGTGGCGATGATGCTCGTGGCATCATTCCAAGCGTCCAGCGTCTGATTGAACGCGAGCAGGCCAGGGGCTCCAGCGTATTCTTCATATGCGACACTCACGACCCCGACGACCTGGAGTTCCAGATGTTTCCGGAGCACTGCGTCAGGAGTATCAAGGAGTGCGAGGTCATACCGGAGCTGTCCGCCTACGATGGCGAAATCATCTCCAAGCGGCGATACAACGCCTTCTTCGACACCGACTTGGAGGGCCGGTTGGCCGACCTGGATCCGGAGAAGGTCATCATCTGTGGATTGTGCACCGACATCTGCGTCTTCCACACAGCTGCCTCTGCGCGCGATCGCGACTACGTGGTGGAAATTCCCGTGGACTGCGTGGCCTCCTTCGACGCCGATGCGCACGAGAGCGCCTTGAGCCACCTGAAGAAAATCCTGGGCGCGAAGCTGGTCCACACCCCCGCACCCGTCACCAGCCGGTCCTCATACCGGTAGTCGCTCCCGCGATCGAAACCGCGCAAGAGGCGTATATTGACGAGAAGACAGCATGGTAAATTCTGAGTTTGAGATAAGGCCGTCCATCCTGGTAGGCGATACCGCGGACGTCTACTCGCAGCGCACGCTGACCATCCTTCGCAACGAGGGCATAAACCCGATGGTCACGTTAGAGTTCTTCGCGCAAAAAGAGGGCGTGTTTTGCGGGGTCAGAGAGGCGCGGGCTCTGCTCACCAAGGTACTGCCCGAGTCCGGGTCCGAGGTATGGGCTCTCGAAGAAGGGGAAAGCGTCGCCAAGAAAGAGGTAGCCCTTCGCATCAAGGCCCCCTACGGCTCCTTCGGCCTGTACGAGACCACCATCTCCGGCATACTGTCTTCCTCGAGCGGATGGGCGACCGCGGCCAAGGAGTGCGTACAGGCGGCCGATGGGGTTCCCATCATAGGGCTGGCAGCTCGGCATGTCCATCCCAACGTGGCAGCCAACATAGACTATTCGTCGGTGATCGGAGGATGTGTGTCTGTGTCGACGATTCTGGGCGCCCGGCTTTCGGGCATCACACCCGCAGGCAACATGCCACATGCGCTGCCACTGCTGCTCGGTGATACGGTCAGTGCGATGGAGTCCTTCGATCGGCACATGCCTCATGAGGTGCCGCGTATAGCCGTGGTCGACACCTTCAAGGACGAGGCCGAGGAAGCCCTCACGGTGGCCAACGCCCTGCGCGAAAGGCTCAGGGGGATACTACTGGATACTCCGGTCGAGAGGGGCGGGGTGACGGCGGCCCTCGTACAGGAGGTCCGAGAGCGGCTGGACCTGTCAGGCTTCAGACACGTAGAGATATTCGTGAGCGGCGGCTTCAACCCGGAGCGCATCAGAAAGTTCGTCGCCAGTGGAGCGCCGGTCAACGGCTTCGGCATCGGGAGCTACATCTCCAACGCTTCGCCTAACGACTTCACCGCCGACATCCACGAGATCGACGGCAAGCCGATAGCCAAACGAGGTCGCACGCCCGGGGTGACTCCCAGCCCTCGCCTCGATCGCGTGATGTAGGTTCTCGTCCAGGCTATGGTTCGCCTCTGCTCTCCTATCGCGCTCGGTCGTCAACGCTGGGGGCATAGACTACGCTAGCCACGCTGAAAGCGCAGCTCCAAACAGCGACCGCCCCCGTCGCGGACCTTCGCCCACTCGGCGATCCTCCAACCCACCACCCAGGCGATTCCCTTGGACGAGACGGCTAGCGGCACCCTGTCTCGCAATCCGCGAGGTATCTTGGAATTGACCATGAAGTCTTGTAGCTTCTTGGCGTGGGACATTCCCAGCGGCTGAAAGCGGTCGCCGTCGATTCGCGAGCGGACACACAACCGCCCACCCAGTGTATCGAGGTCCAAATAGGCGGTGTGCTCTCTGCCGATGGCCTCATCCGACGCGTTGTCTGGCCCCGTCGACTCGATCGAAGCGCTCCTATCTAGAAGACGAGCGCTGACCGTCCAGCCGGGCAACTCAGTCTCGCCGGAAGTCGCGAGCTCATGTGGTCCACCTAGAGGAGGAAGCGACTCGGGCGCATCCCCCGAGCGCACGAGTGTCACATCGGAGTAGCCCACACTAAGCTGGACACCGCCGGGCAGGTCCAACGACCTACCAGCCGGCCCGTCCGCCAGGCGGGCTATATCGTCTATGTGGCTCAGGTCGATATTCCGTAGATCACCCTTCACCCCCAGGACCGCCCGCCGAAGTAGGCTACTCTGCAATGCGGGACACGACTCCAGCAGCGCCGTCTTGTCGAGCGCTACACCTCCCGGCACCCGGCGCGCGAGCTGGCGCCAGACCGTGTCGGTCTCCGCATCGATGTAGGCCGCGTCCTGCGCCGCGGAACGCGAGAGGCGTATGAGCGCCTCTCGGACCGCGGGATTGTAATGCTCCATCAGCGGAAGGAGCTCCGTCCTCACCCGGTTTCGTGTCATTTTGGGCGACAGGTTCGACTCATCACGGCGAGGGCGCAGCTCCAACGCTCGACAGTACTCTTCTGTGCTGCGCCGGTCGACTCCCAGAAGCGGTCGGAGCAGCACGACCTCAACGCCGGCGACTACGCGCTGAGAGCGAGATCCCATGCCGCGCAACCCAGTGATCCCCGTGCCCCTAAGAATGCGCATCAGGACTGTCTCGGCCTGGTCGTCGGCCGTGTGGCCCAGTGCGATGGCATCGGCCCGCTGCTCTTTGGCGACCCTGGCAAGGAATGCGAATCGGACCTCACGAGCAGCCTCTTCCAGTGAAAGGCGGCGTCTCTTGATGACCGAGGGCACATCCGCCCGGTCGACCGTGAGCCCGATTCCTAGCTTGCCACACGTCTTGACTACGAACTCGGCATCTGCGATTGACGCGTCTCCTCTGAGTCCGTGGTCGAGGTGAGCGACGTGCAGCCGCAACCCGAGGTCTTCTCGCAGGTGATCTAGTGCGTGCAGCAACGCCAGGGAGTCGGGTCCGCCCGACACCGCCACGACCAGCAGGCCTCCGGGGCTAAGGCGAGCCCCCTCCATCATCAGCGCCACGTTGCGGTGGAGATGTCGGACTGGGTCGGTGCTCTCCGAAATCCGAGATATCAACACTAATCTCCCTGAAGATTTACTCAGGTTAGCCGACGAGCGAAGTGTCGGGAGCAATGGCCTTCAAATGTGACGTCTGGTTGAGGGCGTCGATAGCCTTGTTTGAGCCGGTAAGGTCGAGCCGGGTGATGGAGCCGAGATCTTGACGCAGTCTCCGAAAATTGCGCAGGGGTATGTCTAGAACCTTGCAGACGATGGTTTGGATAGTGAAGTTGTGACTAACGGCGACTACGGTTTCGTTGGGATGATCAGCCACCAGACCGCACACAGCAGACCAGGCCCGTCGCTGGACTTCCGACAGTGACTCGCCCCCGGGCATCTGTGCTGTGCCGGAGTCTTCGTCCCACCGCCTCGCAAACTCCGGGTACCGTCGGCGCATCTCTTGACCGGTCAGGCCTTCCAATTCACCCGCGTCGGCCTCCGCCAGTCCCTCCAGCGACACGAGAGGAACGGCCAGCGATTCGGATATGGTCCGTGCCATCTCCGACGCCCGTCCTACCGGGCTCGTGTAAAGCTTGAAGGGCATATCCTCGACCAACGCGCCCGCTACGGCGTCGGCCTGCGCCCTACCGATCGGAGTCAGAGGCACGCCGCTGATGCCCAGAATCCGGCTTTCCCTATTCGGCCGAGTCTCCCCGTGCCTGACCAGTATCAGTCTCATCCTGGTCTCCGCTTCCAACGTCTGGCTTTCTGGTAACGCGAATGGTCTCTATTTTCAGGGCGTCCATCTGGGTGATCTCAAAGGATAATGGCCCGTAGTCGAACTGCTCACCTTCAGCAGGGATGTGGCCCAGTATCTCGAGGGCAAATCCGGCGATGGTCTCGAAATCTCCCGAAGGAAGGGCGATTTCCAGCTCTTCGTTCACCTCGTCGATGCTCATTCCTCCGTCCACCTGGAAGGTGTCTTTGTCGATGGTCTCATATTCCTCTTCCGGGGCCATGCCTTCCTCTCCCACGGGGCCTACCACCTCTTCGGATAGGCGTTTCAGCGTCACCAGACCTGCGAGCCCGCCAAACTCGTCGACAGCAATGGCCATCTGATTGCCGGACTGGCGTAATTCGTCGAACAGTTCGGAGATCCGTTTGGTCTCGGGGACATAGTGAGCATCCCGCGTCAAGTCTGTGACCGAGCCATCGTAATCGATTCCCCTGGTGGACATGGCCTTGAGGATGTCTTTGGACGAGATGAGCCCGATGATGTCGTCGACCGTCTCTCTGTACACCGGGAACCTGGTGTGGGAATTTTCAGCGTAGACGCTCAAGAACTCGCGAAGGGTTGCCCCGCGCTCAATCGAAACGATCTCGGTCCGCGGAGTCATCACCTCACGGACCTGGAGGTCTCCGAACCGAAAGACGTTCTCCAACATCTCTGCCTCGACGGGCTCGAACGTACCCTCTGCCTCTCCGATGTCGATCAATGAACGGAACTCTCCTTCCGTTATGGACTGCCTCACAGAGGCGCCGCCCAGAGCAGAACTGACCCGGCGAGACGTCCACTGCAGAATGATCACCAGAGGCAACATCAATGTCTCGACCCACTTCAAAGGGCGCGCGTACAAGAACGCTGCTCGCTCGGCGTTGCGCCAGGCGATCGTCTTGGGGATGATTTCGCCCATGATCAGGAGAGCAGTCGTCCCGACAACCGTGGCCACGACAATCCCTCCGCCCTCTCCCAGCGCATCGATCTTGACGATCAATACCGTGACAAGGGCTGTGAACGCGACGTTGACTAGATTGTTGCCGAGCAGAATCGTGGAGAGTAGCCGTTCCGGTTGCCCTATCATGCTGGCTATCCTCTCAGACCCGGGTACACCCGAGGTTACCAGGTGCGCAATCCTGGTCCGTTGCAAGGACAGGAACGCCGCCTCGGAGCTGGAAAAGAAGGCCGAGAAGATCAGAAATACCACCAACAGAGGAATGCTTATCTCGAGCATCGAAGTACCTCCAGCGTCCTGGCAGTCGCGGGTGAAACGCGTTGCTGATGGTATGTGAAACGAGGGTCCATCTTGATGTAGCGCATGGACTACCGGTCGCCGCTGTAATCGGAGTTGCTGGGCCCGTCCTGACGTTCATCCCAGAGACGGTCTATGGTCGCCCGACTCACTGAGGAGCTGAAGCCGCGGCGGCGCAAGTAGCCCCACAGCCTGCCGCGAAAGGTGTGGAAGTCGGCGTCGCTCATCCGGCGCGCGTGCTTGGTTCCGGCAGCATATGCCGCGTCTCCATCATCGACATCGCGGACCGCATGCTCTGCAAGGTCTCTGGAAACGCCCTTCGAGACGAGCTCTCTCCGAATGGCTGAGGCGCTACGGGGGTTGAGGCGGCTTCGGCTGTCGGCCCACAGTTCGGCAAACCCAGAGTCACCGGCCAGGCCTCGCTCAACCATGTCCTCAATGACGCTATCGACGATCTCGGGGGGAAAGCCACGCGTCAGGCGCTTTCGAACCTCCGACTCGCTCCTGGGCCTGTACGCCAGATAGCGTCGCGCGGCAGCGCTGGCACGTTTGAAGGGCTCGCTATCGTTCATGGAAGGTCGTTTGGACCCTGATCGCTCCTTGTCGAGCGGAGGTACTGCCGGTCAAGCAGGGAATGAAGGCTTAGGCTCCGTCGGCCTGAGACGATGCTCCTATAGGCACAGGCTCGTCGGCCGCATCGTCCACGCTGGAAGTCTCGTCCGTCGGAGTCTCGTCAGCGTCCGGCCCATTGAGCAACATCGTTATTTCGTCGGCGATCTCCTTGTTGGCCTTCAGGAACGCCTTGGCGTTTTCGCGCCCCTGTCCGAGTCGGGTCTCGCCGAATGAGTAAAAGGACCCGCTCTTCTTCACTACATCCATCTCAGTGGCCATGTCGATGATGTCGCCCATCTTGCTGATGCCTTCGCTGAACATGATGTCAAACTCGGCAACACGAAATGGCGGAGCCACCTTGTTTTTTAGCACCCGCGCCCGCACTCTGCTTCCCAGGATCTCGGTTCCTTGCTTGATCGACTCCAGCCGACGCAGGTCTATGCGCACGGAGCTGTAGAACTTCAAGGCTCGCCCGCCAGGCGTCACCTCAGGGTTGCCGAAGAAGACTCCCACCTTCTCTCGGACCTGGTTGATGAAGACAACCGCGGTGTTGGAGCGGCTGATGGCCGATGTGAGCTTCCGCAAGGCCTGGGACATGATACGTGCTTGGAGTCCCATGTGCGTATCCCCCATGTCCCCTTCGAGCTCGGCCTTGGGGACCATGGCAGCAACGCTATCAATGACCACCACGTCGACAGCCCCACTGCGAACCAGGTATTCACAGATCTCCAGCGCCTGCTCCGCCGTGTCCGGTTGCGAAACGAGGAGCTCGTCCAGGTCTATCCCGCACCTACCCGCGTATGCAGGGTCCAGCGCGTGTTCCGCGTCGATATAGGCAGCGGTGCCACCTCCGCGTTGTGCCTCGGCCATGACGTGATAGGACAAGGTAGACTTGCCCGAAGCCTCGGCCCCAAATATCTCGGTAACGCGTCCCTTGGGGATCCCACCGACGCCCAGCGCCTGGTCCAGGGAGATGGAACCGGTCGAGATGGCGTCGACTCGCGCGTCGATCGTAACCTTGCCTAGCTTCATGACCGCGCCCTGACCGAAGTGTCGGTCGATCTGCCCAATGGCAAGCTCCAGGGCCTTGACCTTTTCACTCGTCATATCACTTCCTCTAATCAAGAACCATAGGTGGAGGCAGCTTACGGGTTCGCGGCAAAAGCATCATATCACGGGCATATTTTTTGGTACAAGGCGAGTCAACCTATGAGGAATTGCTGTTCCCATGTTCCTATTTAGGCCGCTCACACGCCCCATCGCCACCTATGCCCACTCTCACCGAGCCCATTCTATCACGGAGCGCGTTCGGCGTAAACACATGCGTTCTAATCATGCCGTCTTGACAGAGCACATATGATTAGCTGTGCTGGCTCTATCTCCCAACGACAGGATTGAATGGGATCGAGCAGCCCGCGCGGCGGCCCACAGGAGCATGCCGCGCCACCTTATCCGGAGGAAGTCTATTGCTACGCATCGAACAGCGACACGCCAGCGAGATGATCGCCCACGCGATTGAAGATGACCCAGACGAGTGCTGTGGCATATTAGCCGGCACAGACCAGGCAGTATCTGAGCTGTACCGTGTCACCAACACCGCCCACAGCCCCTACCGCTACCTCATGAACCCACAGGAGCAACTGAATGCGATGCTCGACTCCGAGGGCAAGGGGTGGGACCTGCTGGCCTTCTACCACTCCCACACTCACTCCCCGGCGTACCCGTCTCCTACTGACGTCCGGATGGCGCTGGAGAGCGGCTGGCTTGACGTGTACTACGTCCTCGTCTCGTTGGAGGACAAAGACGACCCGCAGATTCGTGCCTTCCACGTAACAGAGGACGGCGACATCGTCGATGAGGAGTTCGAGGTCGTTTGAACCGCGGGCACTCCTGCTCATTCAATCACACCGGCCCAACGTCAACCTTCCTGCGATCGACCCCCAGCTTTCGCGGCCTAAAACCCCGCCTCCAGGCCATTCGTATTATCAGCATACCTCCTTCATAGGGCGGCGCCTGGCTAGATTGTTGCGGATTTGGGAGGTGGACGCGCTAACCAGGTGCCGCCCATTTCGTTGTGATGGCCGAACCCACTCTTGGAGGCCATTCTGTGAGAAGACTCATCACCGGAAGCATCTTAACCCTGGCTGTCCTGGCCCTTTCTGCTGCGATCGTCCCCCTGGCGAAGGCAAACCGGAGCGACGATGCACGGACGTCGTCCACATCAACGGAGGAGCCGATCCTGGCTGACCGTGCGGGCCTCTCGAAGGGAAATCGAGGCCAACCCCAGCTGCCCGCCCAGGAAGGCACAACCGCCTATATCGGCATGTCGATTGAGACCCTGTCGCCGGAAGCAGCGTTGGACCTCGGCATCGACGGTGGAGTTAAGGTCCGCAGAGGGGTGGAGGACGGGCCCTCGGCGGGGATCCTGGAGGAAGGCGACGTCACCACCGCCATCGGCGAGCAGGCCGTTAAGACGGCGCGCGAGGTGATCCAGATCGTCCAAGCGTCCGAGCCCGGCGACGTGCTGAAGTTCACCGTGTTGCGGGGCGAGGACACGCTGGATCTCGATGTAACGGTCGGGGAACGTCAGGTACATGTCCGCCGTCACATCGCACGGTCGCGGGTTTGGGCTCCCGGCCCGATCGATCCATTGAGCCGCCTGCTCCCCAACTTTGTCAGGTTCGAGGTAGTCGTTGAGACGGAACAAGGATTCAAGACCTTCCAGGGGGTCAGAGGCGTCGCCAGCAACGTGGACGTCGACGCCGGTACGTTCACCCTGACACCCAAGGACGGCTCCGAACCAATTGACTATGAGATTTCGAGCACTACCAGGGTAGCCATCGGACACGGGAATAACTTAGGCGGCCTAGGCACCGAGCGAGAGACACTGGTACTGAGTGATGGCGACACGGTGTTATACGTGCTGCAGGGCCAGCAGCTTGCGGGTGGTCCTCTCGGGTCTTTCTTCGGCGGCCCCAAGTCCGGGAAGCGCCCTGGAATACAAGGATTCTTTGGCGGGCGTCTTCACGGCAATCCTAGAAGTCTAGCACCCAGGCTTTTCGAGGAGCGCGCATTCGATTTCCAGAGCCTTGCGGACCGTCTACCGGACGATCTCCGCGATCTGCTGAACAACATTCCGTTCGACCTGGACGATCTGGACAGGCTTCGTGACACGGAGTCCGAGCCAGCATCACAGTAGACCGCCGTGCCGCACCAAGGGAGCGACGCGGCACAGTGTCCCGGGGCACTCTTCGGGACCGCCCCAAACCAAGACAGGCCCCGCCTTCCCCCGGGGCTTGTTCTCTTCTGCTAGCGTCTCCGCTCTATATCCCATAGTTATCTAATGCGCTGAGCGACGCGGCGCGTCGATTCCACCAGCGCATCGACGTCGGCCTCCGTGCTCAGTATGTTCAGCGCACCGCCGCAGCCGGCCTGCAGAAGGACGCCCTCGTTGAGCATTCCGATGAACATCGCCTTCTGCATCTCGCGGTCGGAGCGGACTACCGAGCGATAGTCAGTGATCTCCTCCTCGGTGAAGTGAACGCCGAAGAGTGACGCCACGCCCGTGACCTGGGCTGCCACCTCGAGCTCGTCGAACACGGCCTGAAGCTTCTCTCGAAGCATCGCGCCCAGATAGTCGAACCTCTCAAGAACCTGCGGCGTCAGCTGGCTCATGGTGACCTCGCCCGCGACCATCGTCATCGGGTTGGCGTTGAAGGTCCCTGCGTGAGGAATTGCAGGCCCACCTCCCGACGGGTCGAAGAGTGCCATCACGTCCTCTCGCCCACCGAAGGCTCCCGCTGGCATGCCGCCACCGACGATCTTGCCCAGCGCGGTGATGTCGGGGACGACGCCGAACCGGTCCTGGGCGCCACCCGTGGCCACCCGGAGGCTCTGCACCTCGTCGAACACAAGCAGGATGTCGAGCTCCGTGGTCACGTCACGGATGCCCTGCAGGAAGTCGAGCCTGGCCGGCAGGTACCCGAAGTTGGAGGCCACTGCCTCCATGATCACGCAGGCCAGACCGTCCCTGTGCTCGCGGATGACACGCTCACTGACTTCCAGGTCGTTGTAGGGCAGCACAACGACATCCTGTCCAACGCTCGGCGGCTGCCCGGGAAACTCCGGGATGGAGGTCGGCCCGTCGGGGTCGAGTTGCTCCGCCCGGGGCTTCACGCTGACCGATGCGTACTCGTGTGAGCCATGGTAGCCGCCCTCGAACTTGGCGATCTTGTGGCGCCCTGTGAAGGCACGTGCGGCGCGGACCGCGTTCAGTGTGCCCTCCGTCCCCGAGCTGGTGAAACGTATCGTGTCCACTGAGGGAATCCGGTCGCACAGGGTCTCCGCGAGTCTGATCTGCGCCTCCGTCGGCCCGCTAAAGCCGGTCCCTTTGGCCGCCTGCTCCTGAAGCGCGCTGACAACCAGTGGATGAGCGTGTCCCAAGATCTGGCTTGTGGCGTTAATCATGAAGTCCAGGTACCGGTTGCCATCGACGTCGTAGATGTAGTGGCCTTCACCGTGGTCGATAAAGGATGGGTATGGGGCGAAGTAGGAGGTACCCCTGGAGCTGCCACCGGGCAGGTGGCGGGCGGCCCGGTCCTGTAGTTCCCTGGACCTGGGAGTGCCCGCTACGTAGCGCTCTATCTCGCGTTCGAGGTTGACTGATGCCATGCCAAGGCTCCTTCAGTTGAGTACTACGCTAATGCGATGCTAGTCCGTAACCAAGAGTTAGACAGGTGCTCCGCGGTACACGTCTCTTCACTGACCTACATGGAGCACTGTCACTATGCTCCGTCCGTCATCGACCTCATAAATTACACGGTAGTCGCGTCCGCGACTACACCATCCTTCAAGGGCGCTCAGGCTGCGAGAGTTCTTGGACCTTGGCTCATCGCCCTAGCGCTCGATAGCCACCCTAATCCGTTCTCGGGACTCAACGGGAAGCCTGGCTATCTCTCCTTGAGCTCGGAGCAGTACAAGTAGTGCATAACTCGCTGCCGCTCTTGCCCGATCTCTGGAAGGTCTTATCCAGAGGGCCCGACTCATCATTTGCGGCCTTAACCGTATCATAGGCACGGATAGACTCAAGCTTCTCCAGGATCTTCTCGAACTCCGCTGCGCCAGCGAGTACTTCTACTCGCTTGCCGCTACCGTCTACGACGCATCGTTCTTGGAGCTGTCCCATGAGATTCCTTCGCTAAGGAGGCGAAGGGTCGGGCGCTCGTATACTCACATCGACTACTGCGCGGTTGCGCCTCCGTCTATGACCAGCTCGCTGCCGGTCATGAACGACGACTCGTCGGATGCCAGGAACAGAACACCGTATGCGATCTCGTCGGCCGTTCCCGACCTTCCCAGGGGTATTCTGGATACCTGCTGATGCCGCTCCTCGGTCTCGGGATGCGCCGCGGCCAGCATGTCGGTGTCGATCGGACCCGGGTGTACCGAGTTGGCTCGGATCCCTTCCCGGGCGTACTGAATGGCCGTGGCCTTGGTGAGAAGACGCACAGCACCCTTCGACGCCGTGTACGCAGTCGAATATGAGCTCCCAACCAGTCCCGCGGTAGACGAGATGTTCACGATGGAGCCACCGCCGGCGTCTCTCATCGCGGGGATCACTGCCCTCGTGCCGAGGAATGGCCCTGTGGCATTAACGCCCATCACAAGGTCCCATCCCTCTGAGGTCGTCTCCTCGACCGTACCTCTTTGGTGGATGCCCGCATTGTTGACCAGCACATCCAGCTTGCCGAAGCGCCTCACGACAGTCTCGATTGCACGGGTCCAGTCCATCGCGCTGGTGACGTCCAGCCGGACGAAAATGGCCTCTCCGCCAGCCTCGGCAATCTCGGCTTCCAGACGGGCTCCCTCATCCTCAAGGAGGTCGCCGATTGCGACGCGGGCACCCTCGCGGGCGAAGACCCGCGCCTCGGCGGCGCCCATTCCCCGCGCGCCGCCGCTGATCAGCGCAACCTTGCATTCCAGCCTCATGAACGGCTCCCCGGACGCGACCGCGGTCTAGTCGTTCGAATCGGTCTTCCCTTTGCGCAACGCCGCCAGGACCTCGTTCAGACTCCCCGAGCGGAACCCGTCGAGGTCCAGCGTGACGTAGGAGTACCCGATGGAGCGAAAGTGTTCGGAGATGCGAGCCCTTACGGCTTCGTCCATGATCGAGGCAAAGTCTTCGGAGGGGACCTCGATCCGAGCTACCGTGTCGTGATGGCGCACCCTCAGCTGCTTGAGCCCAAGGTCTCTCAGGAACTCCTCCGCCCTGGCGATGCGCGTCAGCGCCTCCACCGTCACCGGGTCCCCATAGGGCACTCGGGAGGATAGGCAGGCCTGAGCGGGCTTGTCCCAGGTCAGCAGCTCCATGCCCTTGGAGAGGGACCGTATCTCAGCCTTCGACAGGCCGACTTCGACAAGGGGGCTGCGGACGCCGTACTGTTTCGCGGCATTCAAGCCGGGACGGAAGTCGCCGAGGTCGTCGGTGTTGGTGCCGTTGGCCACCCACGCGAAACCCTCTTCTTTGGCGAAGCCTGCCAGGTGGGTGTACAGCTCGTCTTTACAGAAGTAGCAGCGATTGGGATTGTTGGCCCGGTAGTCCTCGCGCTCGACTTCTTTCGTCTCGATGATCCGGTGGTTGAGGTCAAGGGACTCGGCCAACGCCACGGCGTCGCGTAACTCCGATGGCGCGAGGCTCGGCGACTTCGCGGTCACCGCCAGGGCCTTGCTACCTAGCAACTCGTTTGCGGTCGCGGCCAGGAAAGCGCTGTCGGCGCCTCCCGAGTAGGCCACAATAATCGAGCCCATCTCTCGGAGGTTCTCGCAGAGGGCCTCCATCTTGCCCTGTATCGACCCGGCGTTCTCGGCGTGTGTTTGTATCATCACCTATGACCTTGTCGCTCGCGCCGGACAGCTATCCGGCCATCAGCGCCTCCACCATCAGGCGCATCTCGTTGGAATAGTCCTCGTATGACCGGCTCTGGTACTGAAGAATCCGCTGCGACTCCTCCGTATCATACCAGTCGACCCATCCCGGCACCCCACGGTAGACCGCATTGTCTGCGGGAGCTCCGAGGAAGCCGAAGAAGTCCGCTACGTAGTCCTGACCTCTGAGCTGCCAGGTGGGGCCGCCCGCTATGTTCAGCACCTTGCCTCGCGCTTCCGACCCGTCCACCGACGCAAAAAGCGCGTCCACGACATCGTCCCTGTGTACCATCTCAACCCGCTGCTCGGGCATAAACGGCCACACCTCGGGCGGCTCGAGGAAGGCGGGTACGGCGATGCCGGCGATCCGCAGTATCACGGAGCCCAACGACGACGACAGGACGACCCCTTCGCCCGCGATCTTGCTCTCTGCGTAGATGTCTATGGCCTTCTGCGGATGGTCGATGCGGACCGGCGGGGGATTGCCTGAAGTGTCGCCGTACGTACTGATCGAAGAGGTGAACACGAGCGTCGCGTTCGGGTTGGACTCCTCCAACGCCTTAACGATGTTCTCAGTGCCTCCTACGTTCACGGAAAAAGTCCGCGCCCGGTCTCCCTCGCTGCGGGGCGGCAGGAGAGCGGCAAGATGGATGACCGCGCTCACGCCGTCGATGCTTCCGGCGACAGCCTGCGCGTCGGTGATGTCTCCTTTTACGACCTCGATGCCTGAGCGGCCTTCGATGCCCGAGAAGTCCATCACCGGCAGGTCAAAGACCCGCACGGGCCTAGACGCCGCCACGAGCCTCTCCGCCAACCGCTGCCCCACGCTGCCGGCGCCACCCGTGACAAGGACCGCGTCGGTCACGTCAGGGTCGTTCCCTTCATTTTCGCCTTCTCCGCCAGCACATCCGCGCTCTTCCCAAGGGCCACGAGCCCGTCGGGGAACACGGCCCAGTCAGCCGCATCGCAGAGGCTCTTGAGCGCCTCCGCCTCTCTGAAACAGGCGCGGCTCGCCGGGACGCTGGGCATCGTCTTGAAGAAGAAGCTAACTTCCAGGCCTCTCAATTTCTCTGCGATCTCGCCCAGGGACGCATCCCAGCCATCCAAGGCTCCATCCGCGCCGCTGAGCGTCGTCCGCATCCCTCCGCAGATGTCTATCGTCTGCTCGAGTATCTCAAGTCCCGATGGCATCTCTTGCCCTCACTGTCTCCTAAGATTCGCCGGGCCATTAACCCCATCCCTCGATTCTCAGGACGGGCCTGCCCTTCCGCCAGCTGGGGAAAGACTTATCTCTCCCCTTCACAGTGGAAGATTGAAATCGGTTTTGGTGCGCTTCGTGTTAGCTGTCGTCTGCGGGAGCGAGCATATGCTCCTCAATCGCCGCGTGGCCGTTTGTCGAGTGCTCGTAGTGACCCTTGACAGCCTCCAGGTCCACCTCGTCCTCGCGCAGGAACCCCTGGCCGCCGTGTCGATCGTAGGGGAAGGGCATGAACTTCTTGAACCTCTCTCCGAAGCGCTGGCGGCTGGGACGGAGGTCATAGGGGAAGCGGTACTTGGCGCCATCGGCGGGCTCTACGTCCACGAGCTCGTAGTCGCGACTGCCCAGCCCGATCTCGTGGCCCGTGTTGATCGTGGTGACCTCGCTCTGCGTGTGGAAGGTCGCCGCAGCCGCTTCGAACTTCCTGTCGCCGGGGTTGCCCGCTTCCATCAACTCAGCGGCGGAGCCCGGTACAGCCGCGCTGTTTTTGGCCGCATCGACGCAAGCCATGTCTATTGCCACTGCGTCCGTGCTGGCGAATACTCCCAGATGAGGCACAATGGGCATGTCCGCGTGGTTGGCGCAGTCGCACCTGGGCGACACGTCGATCGCCATGTTGATGTATCCGACTTTGTCTCGCCCAACTGTCTTCTCTACGGCGAGACAGGCGTCGGCGATGGCGACATCGACTGCATCGAAGTTGATCGACGGAATGTCCACGATGCCACGAGGTCCCACGACGCCGAAGCATCCCAGACAGCTGGCGCATTTCTCGCGTTCCCACTCTAGCTCGTCGTTCTCGTTGACATGCCACAGGTCAAATGGGCAACAGTCCTCGATTATCTCCCAGTCGGGAGTGTTCGCCTTGCCGTCGAACGCCTCCGGATGGAACACCCCCGCCGAACCCAGGCCGTAGGTGGGATGGCCGCCCATGTGGACGTTGAGCTTGCCCCGTTTGGACTGCGCCCCGATCCCCAGGTTCTTTAGAGCGCCACCGATGACCCCCATCGAGTGCCCCTTGAAGTGCGTGAGGGCGATGAGGACGTCGGCCGCGGCTATGGCCTGAGCGACGTACGCCTCCTTCAGCAGGTAGCCCTCGGGAATGTCGACCCGGAAGTCGCTGGTCCCAATGAACCCGTCCGCGCAGATGAACGGACAGCCCAACGTCGCCGAGGAGTAGCCGTTGCGCTCGGCTGTCAGCAGGATGTCCAGCTCACTCGAGCGGGAGCCATAGGCAGAGTAGGTCGACGTCGTCGTATCGCAGACGAAGGGTCTGCCACCCAACTCCTTGATCCGGTCGGCCAGCGCTCGAGCATATACCGGCCGAAGGTAGGCGGTGTTGTTCCACTCCCCACAGTGGACCTTAATGGCGACGATGTCGTTCGGCTTGACCATCTTGTCGAGCCTCGCCGCGTCGAACACCGTCAGCATTTTTGCGACGAGGCTTGTCTCGGTCGATTCCGAGTGGGCGTCCATATAGTAGACTTGCGAGTTTCCCATGATTTTCCCCCCAAAGCTTCTTCTGGCCGCGTGCTTGTCGTTGCTAAAATAGCCGCGGACGCGCCATTAGACTCCCAACCGCGACACTGTAAAAGGTGAGCGTAGCATCGGGGCTAACGCCTGTCAATGAGCCCTCGTCGCACAGGAATTCCAATTCGTCGGCCCGACCGCTAGAATAGAGCACGCACCGTCTAAGAGTTTGCCAAGTCGAGGTCGAAATATGCCGAAGATCGAACGTATCCCGACAAACCCGATAATCACTCCGAGTATAGATGAGAAGATCGGGACGAATATCAACGGACCGTCGCTGATCCGGGTCCCGGACTGGCTTCCAGAGTCACTGGGACGCTACTACCTGTACTTCGCGCACCACAAGGGGAAATACCTGCGTCTCGCCTACGCGGACCGTCTCGAAGGACCCTGGGCGACGTACGGACCCGGCGTCTTGGACCTCAAGGACTCCTGCTTCGCGAACTCCCAGGACCGCCATCACGTCGCATCCCCGGACGTGCACGTCTACGATGACAGGCGCGAGATACGAATGTATTATCACGGGATCGTGCCCGAGGGGGGCCAACGGTCCAGAGTGGCAATCAGCAACGATGCTATCAACTTCACCGCCCGTCAAGAGATTCTTGGAAACCCCTACTTCCGGGTCTTCCAATACGGCGGCTACCACTACGCGCTGGGTATGCCGGGCCACTTCTACAGGTCCAGAGATGGACTCACCGGATTCGAAGAGGGACCGGTGCTTTTCAGCAAAGACATGCGTCACGCCGCACTGAAACTCAGTGGGGACACCCTGAGTGTTTTCTACTCCAACGCAGGAGACAAACCCGAGAGCATCCTCAGGGCGACGATCGACCTCACTCCAGACTGGATGGACTGGAAGGAGTCGGACCCGATCGTCGTGCTCGAACCCGAGATGGACTACGAGGGAGCGGCGTTGCCTCTGGAGCCTTCGGCCCGCGGGCTGACTACGGTGAGCGTCCGCCAGGTACGTGATCCGGCGATTTTTGAGGAAGACAGCAACACGTATCTGCTATACTCCGTGGCGGGCGAAGACGGGATAGGGATCGCGAAGCTGTCCGGCTAGGCCACGCCCCTAATCCTCAGAAGGGCGCGAGCACGACGGCGGTCCTTGACAAGCCCAGGGTGAGCGGACCTGAGTCCCTCTCCCGCTCATGGTGAGCGTGTCAAACCATCGCCCTTTGACCGAGACAGTCCGCCGAACAAACACATGTCTAGCACTGAGGTGACTTTACAAAAATGCTAATTGCGCCCAACGTACACCAGCTAACTGTAGGTCGGCCTGCATTCGTCGGCGTCCAGCCGCCCAATGTCTACCTTGTGACGGGCAACGACGGCGCCGCGTTCATCGACACGTCGTTCGGCAGGGACGAGGACTTCGAGGCACAGGTCGGCCTGTGGGAGTCAGTCGGCAGGCCGAAGATATCGGCAATCGTGCTGACCCATCGTCACCATGACCATATCGGCGGCGCCAGCCGCCTGCAGGCCGTCATCGGTGGAGAGATAGTCTCCAGCAAGGCCGAGAAAGACCCCATCGAGGCTGATCCGCGAGGGCCGAAGGTGTCGATGGCCGTATCCGACGGGGACACCCTGGACCTTGGCGGCGCGACGCTGCAGTTTGCCGAAGCGCCCGGACACACCCTCGGCAGCCTGTGTGTGTTGCACAAAGAGGAGGGCATCCTCTTCACCGGGGACACCGTACTGGGAAAGGGCAGCACCTCGATCAGCCCTGACCACGGCGACATGACGCTCTACATACGGTCGCTGGAGCGCCTGATCGGCCTCGATTCCTCCATGATCGCTCCCGGGCACGGATCTGTCGTGGACCAGCCGCGGTCCAAGCTTGAGGTGTTGATCCGGCACCGGGTCGACAGGGAGAGTCAGATCGTGGGACTTCTGCGGGATGGCTCCCACAGCATCGACGACCTCTACGGGGCCATGTATCCGGAACTGGACAACCGCCTTCAGCGCTCGGCCAAGGGCCAGATACGGTCGCACCTCATCAAGCTGGAGCGGGACGAGAGGGTCGTCCCATCCCGAAACGGCGACGGCGGCTATGAGCTCGCCTGAGATCGTCGAGAGCTAACCTATGATGTTTCCTAGCGCCAGTCTATTCCCATTCTCCGCCGGGGTGAACGAGCAAGGCCACCTGGTTCTTGGGGGCTGCAGTTCAGTGGACCTGGCATCGGAGTTCGGCACGCCCCTATACGTCTACGACGAGGAGACGCTGAGGGGCATGTGCCGCGAGTTTACGCGCGAGTTCTCCAGCCGCTACGGTAACACCAAGGTCGTCTACGCCAGCAAGGCGTATATTAACCCTGCCCTGGCCCGGCTGATGGCCGAAGAAGGCCTGGGCCTTGACGTGGTTTCCGGAGGCGAGCTGGCGGTCGCGCAGTCGGTGGACTTTCCGCCGGACGACATCTACTTCCACGGCAACAACAAGACACCGGACGAGCTGCAAATGGCGCTGGAGTACGGCGTCGGGCGCATCGTCGTCGACAACCACCACGAGCTCCAGCTCCTTGACGGCCTGGCGCGCCAGAACGGGACTGTGCAGGACGTATGGCTGCGCGTGTCTCCGTCGGTGGATCCCCATACCCACGTCCACACGACCACGGGCACCCTGGACAGCAAATTTGGGCTTGCCATCGACACCGGAGATGCAGCGGCGGCGATCCGCTGCTCACTATCCGCCGCCAATCTCAACCTGGTTGGGCTGCACTTCCACCTGGGCTCGCCCATATTCGAGCTGGAGCCCTACTCGACCGCCGTCGACACCGTGCTTACGTTCGCGTCCCAGTTCGTGGACGAAGGCCTGAGGCTAGAGGAGTTCAGCCCCGGAGGCGGCTTCGCCATCGGCTACGTCACGCGGCAGCTCCCACCCGCCATCGCCGATTACGCCGAGGTCATCGCCAACACCGTTAAGGCCCGTTGTGCCGGCCTCGGGTTCGACGTACCGCGTCTCGTCATCGAGCCCGGGCGGGCCATCGTCGGAAGAGCCGGAGTAGCGCTGTACACCGTCGGTGCGACCAAGGACATTCCCAACATCCGCAAATACGTCTCCCTTGACGGCGGGATGGGGGACAACATTCGCCCCGCACTGTACGAGGCCAGCTATGAGGCGGTGGTCGCCAACAAGATGTCGGCCCCGGGCGACGAGACGGTGACGCTGGCGGGCAAGTTCTGCGAGTCCGGGGACGTCCTGGTCCGCGACGTCCACCTGCCCTCGATGGAGGCGGGCGACATCGTCGCCATCCCGTCGTCGGGCGCCTACGCACCATCAATGGCCAGCAACTACAACCTGAACCCCAGGCCGGCCATAGTCGTGGTCAAACGCGGCAACGCGCGCCTCATCCGCCGCCGCGAGACCTACGCCGACATGATGGCAGTCGACGTCATCTAGGCGAGTCTCCACGCTTTCGGCGTGAGAAGCGTGACCGGCACCCCGAGTCCCCCATACAGGAGGCATTAGATTGGAGCTTACTATGAGCTGAGTCGGGAAAGAGTGTAGGGGAGGATTCTGGGGGATCAAGGATTTCGGCCTGACGCTTCGCCCCGGAATCCTGGGCCTGCTGGGACCCAACGGGG
>Ga0310345_10002393_pt1 | contig 19037 bp, 14 predicted proteins | sample HC15DNA20500_MG_FD_204667 | JGI IMG/M metagenome (GOLD analysis project Ga0310345, IMG submission 204667) | Marine microbial communities from station ALOHA, North Pacific Subtropical Gyre - HC15-DNA-20-500_MG | ecosystem: Environmental > Aquatic > Marine > Oceanic | place: Pacific Ocean: North...
CTGCCGCCCGTTCCACCGCACATTCGCCGATCGCGAGGGCACTTGCGAAGAAAGCGCTTGCCCGCGCGGCGAACGACAATGGCGACGCGGCGTGGATGCAGGCCGAGTCCGCAAGCGTCGACCGGGTGATGCGCGCAGCGCTGAAGCACTTTGCGGAACACGGACTCGGCGCGGCACAGGCTGCATCGAGGCAGGCGGAACAGGCGCATGGCGCGGGCGATGCCGAAGCGTATGAATGGTGGCTGGGCATATGCGGCACACTCGACCGGCAGCTTGCCAAACGCCTTGCAGAAACGATCGCCACCCGTTCCCTCGCGCTTTAGGTCGTTCCGGAACCGTCGATACGCACCCTGCCGTTAACCGAAATATGACGGATAGCGTCTAAGGCCTCCCGAGGTATGAGGCAGCGACGCATGTCTTTGGACTGGAAACAGTATCTCGCCTGTGAAGCGGCCACCGATCCGCTCAGCGAAAACGCGCGCGATGCGCTCGTCCGTTCGCTTTACGATCGCCGGATTGCGCTGGCGATGGGTGCCCTGAACTGCACCATGGCAAGCACGGTCATCGCGTTCCTGTCCAACGAGCCGCTGCTCTATTCGCTTGCATTCCTGCTCAGCAGCATTGCCATCCTTCGGATCATCAACGCGCGCCACCTGGCAAAGCGCCCGGACGACATCGATCCGGCGCAGCTCGAATTCGCCTACAAGTTCGGCGCTTTCAGCTTCAGCCTTGTCCTGGGCGCGATCGCGGCAGCCGCCATTGCGATGGACATTGGGGCGATGGCGCAGGTCCTGATCATCTCGAATGCGCTGGGCTACGGCATCGGCATCTGCGCACATAACGCCGCGCGACCGGGCATTGCTTTGGGGCAACTGACGCTGGTTTCGACCCCGATCGTCGCGGCGGCGCTGGCACAGGGTTCGATCGCCGGTGCGTTTCTTGCGCTGACCATCGGCCTGCTCTTCCCGGCCATGTATTCGATCGTCTCCTCGATCTTTCGCACCTTGCGGGATTCGCTCACCGCCGCCGACCGCAGCGCGACGCTGGCCGCCGAAATGGAAGTCATCGCCCTGACCGATCGGGTGACCGGACTGGCGAACCGGCCCGGCCTCGACCGGCGCCTGCCCGAGATCATTGCCAATATCGACGAAGGCGGTCGGGCCGCGGTCCTGTGGATCGATCTCGACCGGTTCAAGGAAGTCAACGATCTCAAAGGCCACCAGGCCGGTGATCGGGTGCTCCAGGAAATCGGCGGGCGGATCGCGGCGCTGATCGACGATGATAGCGTCCTCGCCCGGTTCGCGGGCGACGAGTTCGTCGTCGCCTGCCCGGCAGCCGATCGCAACGCCGCTTCGATGCTTGCCAGCATGATTCTCGGGGAAGTCAGGCGGCCCATGATGGTTGAAGGCGAGCGTCTCGAAATGGGGGCGTCGATCGGCATCGCTCTGCTGCCGGACGATGGGGCAACGCCGGAAGAGCTGATGCGCCACGCGGACATGGCCCTCTACGAAGCCAAGGTCGGCGGGCGATCCCAGATCCGTTTCTTCACCCCGTCGATGACGCGCGACCTGACGCATCGCCGTAAGATCGAGACCGAACTGCGCCTGGCACTCTCGCGCGACGAGTTGTCAGTGTATTTCCAGCCGATCGTCGATCTCGATACGGGCCGCATCCGCTGCTTCGAGGCTCTGGTACGCTGGTTCCACCCGACCAAAGGCGAGATTCCGCCGGACCAGTTCATCCCCATCGCCGAAGAATGCGGAGCCATCGTCACACTCGGCAACTGGCTGACAGGCGAAGCGGCCCGCGCGGCAGCAAAATGGCCGGAAGATGTCCGCGTGGCGGTCAATCTGTCACCCATGCAGATCAAGGCGCCGGGCGCTGCGCTCGGCATCCTCAGCGCAATCCGGGACGCCGGACTGCCGCCGCATCGGCTCGAACTTGAAATTACCGAGAACCTCTTCCTCGAGGACAGTCCCAATATCGCACTGTTCATCGAGGAATTGTCGCGCGCGGGAGTCTGCTTCGCGCTCGACGATTTCGGCACCGGCTATTCCTCGCTCGGCTATATCAACCAGTGGCCGTTCTCCAAGATCAAGGTCGACCGCAGCTTCGTTTCAGGCACGCAGGCAGGCCGCAAGAGCGATGCGATCATCCGGGCGGTATCGCAAATGGGGCGGACGCTGGGCATCGAGATCGTAGCCGAAGGGCTCGAAACGATGGAGCAGGTCAAGGCCGTACGAGCAGCCGGTTGCACGCTCGGCCAGGGCTACCATTTCAGTCGCGCCATTCCGGCCTATCAGACTTCGCTGCTGCTGGCCGAAGATCGGGCCCTGCGGTCCGACGGCCTGCGCCGCGTCGGCTGATCACCAGACCACCGTATCGGCTGCCTAGACACCGGTCGCGCACCAGTCATAAAGCCGCATGTTTCCCGTGCTTTATTGCAATTGCGAACCATTTGCAAAGATAGTTTTGGGGGCGTGCTTTTTGACGGTTGCAATCCCGTCTGCACGGGCCTACGTCGCAGTCGCAATCGACCGGTGCCATGCTTCCTCTGCGGGACAATTGATGCATGGCCCATTCATGGTCCGGGTTACATCGGTGTCCCGCATGGCAGGAACAAGGACCCTACCCTCCATGGCACGCAAGAAGATCGCCCTTATCGGCTCCGGCATGATCGGCGGCACGCTCGCCCACCTCGCGGCGAAGAAGGAAATGGGCGATATCGTCCTGTTCGACATTGCCGAAGGTATGCCGCAGGGCAAGGCGCTGGACCTGTCGCAGTGCGGCCCGATCGAAGGCTTCGACGCCAACATCACCGGTACGAACGATTATGCCGACATCGCAGGTGCGGACGTGGTGATCGTCACCGCCGGTGTCCCGCGCAAGCCCGGCATGAGCCGCGACGACCTGCTCGGCATCAACCTCAAGGTGATGAAGTCGGTCGGTGAAGGCATCAAGAACAACTGCCCCGACGCTTTCGTGATCTGCATCACCAACCCGCTCGACGCGATGGTCTGGGCGCTGCGCGAATTCAGCGGCCTGCCGCATAACAAGGTCGTCGGCATGGCCGGCGTGCTCGACAGCGCGCGCTTCGCTACCTTCCTCGCCTGGGAATTCGGCGTTTCGGTAAAGGACGTGAACGCCTTCGTCCTCGGCGGCCACGGCGACACCATGGTCCCCGTTACCAGCTACACCACGATCAGCGGCATCCCGGTCAACGACCTCGCCAAGATCAAGGGTATCGACCCCTCGCGCATCGATGAGATCGTCCAGCGCACCCGCTCCGGCGGCGGCGAGATCGTTGGCCTCCTCAAGACCGGCTCGGCCTATTACGCTCCCGCCACCAGCGCCATCTCGATGGCCGAAGCCTATCTCGGTGACCAGAAGCGCATCATCCCCTGCGCAGCCTATGTCGACGGCAAGTACGGCCTTGGCGGCCTGTATGTCGGCGTACCGGCAGTGATCGGCGCTGACGGCATCGAGGAAGTGGTCGAAATCGACCTGTCGGACGAAGAAGCCGCCAACCTCAAGGTTTCGACCGACGCGGTCGAAGAACTGCTGGAAGCCTGCAAGGGGCTGGACAGCTCGCTGGCGTGATGCCCTTGATCGCTGATCTCTTGGCTTACGTTAGCGCTGTTGCGATGGTGGTATCTTCCGTCGCCGCACCGGTCGCTTCGGCAGGAGGAAAAGCAACTGCTGCATTTGGCTGGATTGCCGGGTTGATCATCTCAGGACTGATACTTTCGGCATTGCAATATGATGGGCGAGGCACCTTTCTTATGTGGATCGCGCTCGCTTTGATCACTGCCATCATAGGTGTGATCTCAATTTTGGCTGCATTTGTTGGACGAAGCCGTCGCAGGCGCGCTTCTTCCACGCACATTTAAGGAGAGACGCGTGAGCATCCTCGTAAACAAGAACACCAAGGTCATCACCCAGGGCATGACGGGTGACACCGGCACGTTCCACACCCAGCAGGCGCTCGCCTACGGCACGCAGATGGTCGCAGGCGTCACTCCCGGCAAGGGCGGCACGACGCACATCGACCTGCCGGTCTACAACACCGTTGCCGAGGCCAAGCATGCTACCGGCGCGACCGCTTCATGCATATACGTCCCGCCGCCGTTCGCGGCCGACTCGATCCTCGAGGCGATCGATGCCGAGATGGAACTGATCGTCGCGATCACCGAAGGCATTCCCGTGCTCGACATGGTCCGCGTGAAGCGCGCCCTGCAGGGTTCCAAGTCGCGCCTGATCGGCCCGAACTGTCCCGGCGTGCTGACGCCCGGCGAATGCAAGATCGGCATCATGCCCGGTTCGATCTTCCAGAAGGGTTCGGTTGGCGTCGTCAGCCGTTCCGGCACGCTGACCTATGAAGCCGTGCACCAGACCACCATGGTCGGCCTCGGCCAGACCACTGCTGTCGGCATCGGCGGCGACCCGGTCAATGGCACCAATTTCATCGACGTCCTTGAGCTCTTCCTCAAGGATGACGAGACGAAGTCGATCATCATGATCGGCGAAATCGGCGGCAGCGCCGAAGAAGAAGCAGCCGAATTCATTGCCCACATGGCGAAGAAGGGCGTCGAGAAACCGATGGTCGGCTTTATCGCCGGTCGCACGGCGCCTCCGGGCCGCCGCATGGGCCATGCCGGAGCTATCGTTTCGGGTGGCCAGGGCGGCGCCGAGGACAAGATCGCCGCCATGGAGAAAGCGGGCATCCGCGTTTCGCCCTCGCCCAGTGAACTCGGCACCACGCTTGACGCGCTGCTGAAGGAACTCGCCTGATCGGAGGCGCGGACTACCTCCTCCCCGGGACCGTCCGCGCAGCCGAGGCATTGCCATTATGAGTCGACATCGGGTCGGCGATTTGAGGTGACCCCGGATGGGTAACGAAAGCCACGATTTCCTGCCCGAACTGGGCGACCAGGAAGGCCCGCAACAGGGCCCGAGCTGGGGTAACCCCAACTGGCTGGCCGAAGTGGTCGACAGCGGCGCGGATCTGACCGCCGCGCTCGACCCGACGCAGATGCGCATGGTTGTGGCGCAGGCCGCGGAGAAGGCGGGCAAGGTGCTCGACCCCAAGGCGATCGAGCAGGCGGCGGACGATTCCATCCGCGCCATGCTGCTCGTGCGGCTCTACCGTGTGCGTGGACACCTGGCCGCGAATCTCGATCCGCTCGGCCAGTCGCACCGCGAGGTTCCCGAAGACCTCACGCTCGAATGGCACGGCTTTGCTGGGCAGGAGAGCAAGGAAGTCTATGTCGGCGGCGTGTTCGGTTTCGACTGGATCACCGTGGGCGAACTCTACCGCGTGCTGCGCGAAACCTATTGCGGCAATGTCGGCCTCGAATACATGCACATCTCGGACACGGAGGAACGCCGTTTCCTCCAGGACAAGTTCGAGACGCCCGAGGATACGATCCAGTTCACGCCGGAGGGCAAACGCGCAATCCTCGCCTCGGTGATCCGGGGCGAACAGTACGAAGCCTTCCTCGGCAAGAAATATGTCGGCACCAAGCGCTTCGGCCTCGATGGCGGCGAGTCGATGATCCCCGCGCTGGAAGCCGTGATCAAATATGGCGGCCAGCTCGGCGTGCGCGAGATCATCTATGGCATGGCCCACCGTGGCCGCCTCAACGTCCTCGCGAATGTGATGGGCAAGCCGTACAAGGTCATCTTCCACGAATTTTCGGGCGGCAGCGCCAATCCCGATGATGTCGGCGGTTCGGGCGATGTGAAATACCACCTCGGCACCAGCACCGACCGCGAATTCGACGGCATCAACGTGCACATGTCGCTGGTTCCCAACCCCAGCCACCTTGAAGCGGTGAACCCCGTCGTGCTCGGCAAGAGCCGGGCGCAGCAGGCGATCCGCGACGATCTCAAGCAGCACGAACAGGTCCTGCCGGTCCTGCTGCACGGCGATGCCGCCTTTGCCGGCCAGGGTATCGTGTGGGAATGCCTCGGCTTCTCGGGTGTGCGCGGCTACAACACCGGCGGCTGCCTGCACTTCGTCATCAATAACCAGATTGGTTTCACGACGAGCCCGCAATTCGCCAGATCCTCACCCTATCCCTCGGACGTCGCCAAGGGCGTTCAAGCGCCGATCCTGCACGTCAATGGCGACGATCCGGAGGCGGTGACCTTCGCCTGCAAGCTGGCCATCGAGTACCGCCAAACCTTCGGCCGCGACATCGTGATTGATATGTGGTGCTATCGCCGCTTTGGCCACAATGAAGGCGACGAACCCAAATTCACGCAGCCGCTGATGTATGACGAGATCCGCCAGCATCCCAAGGTGAGCGCGGTCTATTCCGCACGCCTCGAAGCCGAAGGCGTGATCGAGAAAGGCTATGCCGAGGGGCTGTTCGCCGAATTCACAGAGCATCTCGAGCAGGAATTCGCCGCTGCCAAGGATTACAAGCCCGACCAGGCAGACTGGTTCGGCGGTCGCTGGGCGGGCATGAACAAGCCTGCCGACCCCGAGACCGCGCGCCGCAATGTCGAAACTGCGATCGAGAAAAAGCTGTTCGACAGCCTTGGCCGGACGCTTACCGCCGTTCCCGACGACCTCACGATCCACAAGACGCTGGGCCGCGTGCTCAAGGCCAAGGAAGAGATGTTCTCGAGCGGCTCCGGTTTCGACTGGGCCACGGCCGAAGCGCTGGCTTTCGGCAGTCTCGTGACCGAGGGTTTCGGTGTACGTCTGTCGGGCCAGGATTCGGGGCGCGGCACCTTCAGCCAGCGCCACGCCGTCTGGGTCGACCAGAAGGACGAGCACAAATACATTCCGCTGACCACGCTGCCGCATGGCAAGTTCGAGGTCTATGACAGTCCGCTGTCGGAATATGGTGTGCTCGGCTTCGAATACGGTTTCGCCATGGCGGACCCCAAGAGCCTGGTGATGTGGGAAGCGCAGTTCGGCGATTTCGCCAATGGCGCGCAGATCATCATCGACCAGTTCATCGCGGCGGGCGAAGTCAAGTGGCTGCGCGCCAATGGCCTCGTCCTGCTGCTGCCGCATGGCTACGAAGGACAGGGTCCGGAGCATAGCTCGGCTCGCCTCGAACGCTTCCTGCAGCTTTGTGCGAACGACAATATCCAGGTCTGCAACATCACCTCTCCGGCGAACTACTTCCACGTGCTTCGCCGCCAGATGCTGCGCAATTTCCGCAAGCCGCTCGTCATCATGACGCCCAAGAGCCTGCTACGGCATCCGCTGGCCAAATCGGAGGCGAGCGAGTTCCAGGGTGACAACCACTTCATGCGGATCAAGTCCGACATGAAGGAAATCGCCGACGAAAAGGTGAAGCGGCTCGTTCTGTGTAGCGGCAAGGTCGCCTACGACCTGATGCAGCGGCGCGATGAAGCGGAGCTCGAGGACGTTTCCGTTGTCCGCATCGAACAGCTCTACCCCTTCCCCGGCGAACCGCTGGCCGCGCGCCTGAAGCGGATGACCAATCTGGAAACGATCGTCTGGTGTCAGGAAGAGCCCAAGAATAACGGTGCCTGGTTCTTCGTCGATCGCCTGATCGAAGAAGCAGCCGAGGCTGCCGGGAAGGACGGCATGCGCCCCTGCTTCGCCGGTCGCGAAGTCGCGGCCTCGCCCGCCACGGGTTACGCCAGCCGCCACCAGGTGCAGCAGGAAGCCCTCGTCAACATCGCGCTCGGCCTCAATGGCAATGCGCCCAACGTCCGCAGCGACTGCAAGTAATCCGGGAAAAGCAGAATATGGCCACCGAAGTCAAAGTTCCCACGCTGGGTGAATCGGTCACCGAAGCTACCGTCGGCGAACTGCTCAAGAATGTCGGCGATGCGGTTGCAGTCGACGAACCCATCATCAGCCTTGAAACCGACAAGGTCGCGGTCGAAGCGCCCTCGCCCGTTGCGGGCACGATCAAGGAATTCAAGGTCGGCGTGGGCGACACCGTCGAAGTCGATGCGGTCATCGCGGTGATCGAGGAAGGTGCCGCTCCGGCCAAGTCCTCGGCCAGCGATGCGCCCAAGGCCGATGTTCCCGACGCCGGTGTCGAGAAAGCCGCGCCGGCGCAGGCCAAGGAAGCCACCGGCGGCGACGCTGCTCAGACGCTTTCGCCTGCCGTGCGCCGCGCCGTGCTCGAACACGGGGTCGATCCGTCGACCATCAAGGGCACCGGCAGGGATGGCCGCCTGACCAAGGAAGACGTGATCGCCGCTGCCGAAGCGAAGAAATCGGGCGGAGGCGCTCCGACCGCCGCGGCGGCTTCTCCGGCCTCGACCGGTGGCGAGCGGCGCGAGGAACGCGTCAAGATGACGCGTATGCGCCAGACGATCGCCAAGCGCCTCAAGGGCGCGCAGGAAAACGCGGCGCTGCTGACGACCTTCAACGACGTCGACATGTCGGCGGTGATGGAAGCGCGCAACAAGTACAAGGACCTGTTCGCCAAGAAGCACGACATCCGGCTCGGCTTCATGGGCTTTTTCGCCAAGGCCGCCTGCCTTGCGCTGAAGGATGTGCCCGCAGTCAACGCCTATATCGAAGGCGACGAGATCGTCTATCACGACTATGTCGACATCTCGGTCGCGGTTAGTGCCCCCAACGGCCTCGTCGTCCCGGTCATCCGCGACGCACAGGACAAGGGCTTCGCCCGCATCGAGCAGGACATTGCCGATTTCGGCAAGCGCGCCAAGGACGGCACGTTGACGATGGAAGACATGAAGGGCGGCACCTTCACCATCTCCAACGGCGGCGTCTTCGGATCGCTCATGTCGACCCCGATCATCAACCCGCCGCAGAGCGCTGTCCTCGGCCTCCACCGTATTGAGGACCGTCCGGTAGTGGTGAACGGCGAAATCGTCATCCGCCCGATGATGTATATCGCCCTGTCCTACGACCACCGCCTGATCGACGGCCGCGAGGCGGTAACCGCCCTCAAGATCATCAAGGAAGCGATCGAAGATCCGACCCGGATGCTGATCGACCTTTGAGGCCCGGGACATGGGAATTGCATATAGCCTTGTCAGAGTGCCACCACAGGCAATCGAACACTTGCGCGGACGTCCTCGGGCAGTCGCAGAATTCCTTTATGGCGATCCCGATATTTATGAACCGCCAAAACAGTCGGTTATGTCGCGATTGTTCGGATCGAAGCCTATCCCAGATACGCGCCCTGTTCCCACGCGCCGAGACGACGATGAGGACGACCTCGATAAGGCATGGCACATAGTCCATTATCTTCTCACTGGCTCGACCAATGTCATCGATAGCCCTCTCAATCTGATCGCCAACGAAGGCGACCGATTGGCGGATATCGATCTCGGCTATGGTCCACCGTTCGTCATCTCGCCAGAGACCGTTGCCGCATTTTCGGATGCCGCACACAACGTTACCGACCAGTCTTTCCTCGCGCGCCTCGTGCCCGAGCAAATGCCGCTGGAGGAGCTTTACCTTGGTAATTCAGTACGCGAAGACCCTGAAGAGATGGGCGAGTATGCGCTCGAGAAATTTCACATTCTTCGCGGCTTTGCTGACAAGGCGAGAGCCAATGGCGAAGCGATCATCACCTATTATTGCTGAAGAGAATTCGCATGGCTGACCAGAACTACGACTACGACGTCCTCGTTATCGGCGCTGGCCCTGGTGGCTATGTCGCCGCAATCCGCGCTGCGCAGCTTGGCTTGAAGACCGCCTGCGCCGAAAGCCGCGAGACGCTGGGTGGGACCTGTCTCAACGTCGGCTGCATTCCCTCAAAGGCGATGCTGCACGCGTCCGAATATTTCGACGCGGCGAGCAACGGCACGATGGAGCACATGGGCATCGAGGTGAAGCCGAAGCTCAATCTCGACGCCATGCACGGCCAGCGCCGCGATGCGGTCAAGCAGCTAACCGGCGGGATCGAGTTCCTGTTCAAGAAGAACAAGGTCGACTGGAAGAAGGGTCGCGCCACCTTCCAGGATGCGCATACGGTCAAGGTCGGCGACGAGACGGTCACCGCCAAGAATATCATCATCGCCACCGGTTCCTCGGTCACTCCACTGCCGGGTGTCGAGGTCGACAACGACAAGCAGGTAGTAGTCGATTCCACCGGCGCGCTCGAACTGAAGTCCGTGCCCAAGAAAATGGTCGTCATCGGCGGCGGCGTGATCGGGCTGGAACTCGGTTCGGTCTGGCGCCGTCTTGGCGCCGAGGTAATCGTGGTCGAATTCCTCGACCAGCTCTTGCCCGGCATGGACGGCGATGTGCGCAAGGAAGCGGCCAAGATCTTCAAGAAACAGGGCATGGAACTGCGCCTGTCGACCAAGGTCACCGGCTGCACGGTCAAGGGCAAGAAGGCCACGCTGACGCTCGAACCCGCTGCCGGCGGCGATGAGGAAACGCTCGAAGCCGACTGCGTGCTGGTTTCGATTGGCCGCCGTCCCAACACCGAAGGCCTCGGCCTCGAGAATATCGGCCTTGAACTGAACAAGCGCGGCCAGATCGAAACCGATCACGATTTCCGCACCAAGGTCGATGGCGTTTGGGCCATCGGCGACGTCATTCCCGGCCCGATGCTCGCGCACAAGGCCGAGGATGAGGGCATCGCCTGTGCCGAGAATATCGCCGGGCAGACCGGCATCGTGAATCACGATGTCATTCCCGGCGTGGTCTATACCTGGCCCGAATTCGCCGGTGTCGGCCTGACGCAGGAAGAAGCGATCGAGAAGCTGGGCGACAAGGCCAAGGTCAAGGTCGGCAAATTCCCGATGATGGCCAACAGCCGCGCCAAGACCAATCACGAGCCAGACGGCTTCGTGAAGGTGGTGGCCGACGCCGAAACCGACCGCGTGCTTGGCGTGTGGGCCATCGCATCGGTCGCCGGCACGATGATCGCACAGGCTGCGCAGGCGATGGAATTCGGCGCCACGAGCGAGGACATCGCCTATACCTGCCACGCCCACCCGACGCATTCCGAAGCAATCAAGGAAGCAGCGATGGCGGTCCAGGGCAAGCCGATCCACATCTGACGCAATGCAGCGGGCGGGCCTCATCACCGGTTGCGAGGCCCGCTAGATGCGCAGGCGCGGGATATCGATCTTTGCGCTCGCCCTGCCCGTTCTGGCGGGCATCGCCTATCTAGCGCTGGCTGGGGCACCCGCGTCCTTCTGGGCGACCAACACGCTGGCGTTGGCGCTGTCCATCGCCTTGATCATTGCAGTTCCGGCCTTCGACAATCGCAAAGTACAGCGCGCGTTGACAATTGCGCTCATCGCCGTGCTTTTCATCCCGCTGATCAGCGGCCCGGCGCTTAACGGGATCGCGCGCTGGCTGCCGCTGGGTGGCTTCATCCTTCATTCCGGTGCGCTTGTACTGCCATCGCTCGTGGTGCTGGCAGCAAGGGACGAGGACTATGCCCCGCCCATCCTGCTGGCTGCGCTTCTTGCGGCCTCGCTCCAGCCCGATGCCGCTACGGGGCTTGCGATGATGCTCGCCGCCGCCGGGCTGCACAATGCCACCGGCGACTGGCGGCTTGTCCCCGTGGTCGGGATCGCCTTCTTCGCCAGCATGGTCGCGGGTCTGCGCGGGGAGTTACCGGCGCAGCCCTTCGTCGAGCGGATACTCGTCCAGCTCGCGATGGAAACGCCCTTCGCCGCGTTCGGCCTTGCCCTCGCCCTACTGGTCGGCTTCTTCCTCATCGCCCACGCGATCGCGGCGCCGAAGGCGGTCCGGCATGCGCTTGCCGGGAGCCTGTTCGGCTTCTCGCTGGCGGCGCTCGTTTCGAACTATCCCAGCGTGCTCATCGGCTATGGGGCGGCGCCAGTCCTGGGTTACGGACTGGCGCTGACGCTCGCGCGTCAGACCTCGTCCGGATAGACCGGCTGGATATCGACCGGGATCGCTTCCATCGCGGCGAAGCGACCGCGCGCCCAGTCATCGAGCTTGGCATAGCGCGCGAAGAAGGCCTTGGTCCCGTCGTAATCGCCATTCGCCTGCAGCATGAGCTGATCGTGCAGCAGGTCACGAATACCGGCCTCCATCTTGGCATAGTCGACCACATAGCGACTGGCGGCAGCATCCCAGGTGAACGCACCTTTCTCTTTAAGATAGCCGTATTGCAGCGCCGCACCCTTGCCGTGCGCCTCGTCGATGCCGAAGCGCATAGCGCGGAACAGCCCGGCCATATAGGTCGCCAGCGCCTGCTCCTTCTCGGCCATGGGGAGTTCCCCCTCCTCCATCATGTACATGAGGTTCCACATGCCCATGACATCGGCCTTCGATTCCTCCAGCGCCGAATACTGCTCCTTCAACTCCTCGTTCACCGTGGTCTGACGACCATCGACGGTGATCGTACCCGGCCCCAGGCTGTGCGAGAGTTCGTGGAACAGCGTGAACAGTTCCATATATTTCTTGGCCACCAGCGCCGACTGCTCCTGCTTCAACACGAGGTCCCCGATCGGATCGAGAATGCGTTCGTATTTCGCACCCAGAACATTGGCGAGGATCACCTTCTTCGCGCCCTTGGCTTCGCGCACGCGCTCGTCGTTCGGCAGGTTGAAGGCGATGGTCTGCACACCCGGCACATTGTCGCCACCGCCATGAACCTGATCGGCAACGGCGATCGGGCTTTCGAAACCGCGCTGGAAGTTCTTGTACTCATCCTCGATCGGGAGGTTGCCCTCCATGTCGCGCAGATGGTTCTTGTACTTCGCCAGCGCAGCGCTTTCTTCGGGATTGCGCAGGGTGACGAAGCTTTCGAACGCGGTCTTGGTGCCGTAGAGCCGATCGGTATAGACCTCGTACGGCCCGATCGCGATTTCGATGGGTGTGTCCTGCAGATCCATCCACGCCATCTCGCTCTCGAAATAGTCGTCGCTCAGGAAGCTCTTGGCGCGCAGCGAGAGGAACTTCTTTAGGCTGGGATTGCTGGTGCGCTGGGCAGCCTGTTCCAGCAGCTGCGCGGCCGGGACGAGCCATTCGCGATATTCGACCGAATAGGGCACGGCGACCAGCCGCTCGCCCTCGCGCTTCACCACCGTATAGGGGCTCAGCAATTCGTCTTTCTGCGCGGGATGCGCCGCGAGATAGGCATCGAACTCCTCGCGCGTGAGATCGGTGGGATAGAAGCCTGCCCCCTCCGGCAATGCATCACTGCCCCAGAACGGATGGAATTCCGCCAGATCGTCCCAGGCACCGTAGTAGCGATCGAACATCGTCAGCAGTAGATCGCGGTCTGCGCGACGTGAGCGTTCTATGGCGCTGCGGATCTGGGGGTTGGCGGCGAAGCGCTGCCGCAGATAGATTTCGTCCATATAGCCGCTGGCCTGGATCAGCAGGTTGACCACCTCGCGCTCTGCCGCCGTCAGGTAGGAGGTATCGGGGTTCATCTCGATAACCGCCAGCTTCGCATATTGCGCATTGAGGTCGTAAGCCTCGTCAGCGGCGGGCGCGGGCGGCACTTCCGTCGAGGCGACTTCGGTTTCGGTGGCGACAGGGGCGCAGGCTGCGCTGGCGAGTAGCAGGGGAAGGATGGCGCGGCGCATGGGAGGTCCTCCGGAATTATCTTTCTGACACGTGGGAAACGCCATGCGGCGGCTATGTGTCCCACGCAAGAGCGCGATTGACCGCGCGAACGGCTTATCCGACATTGCCGGTTTGAGAGGAGAGTCCATGGTCTATCCGACACTGACGAAAAAGCCCGGCGCAGTCGAACTGGCACACGCTATCCGCCACGGCGAAATATCGCCGCTCGAAGCGGTTGAGACGGCTATTGCGCGGATCGAACATCTCGATGCGCATATCAATGCAGTGGTCGTTACCGATTTCGACCGGGCGCGGGCGCAGGCCAAGACCATGACGTCGGATCGGATACCGAAGAACCAGCCGCTGTTCGGCGTTCCCATGACTATCAAGGAAAGCTTCGATATCGCAGGCCTCCCGACCTGCTGGGGGCATGAGGCCTATGCAGAAAATATCGCCACTCGCGATTCCAGGGTGGTCAGCCAGCTGAAGGCGGCGGGGGCGATCTTTCTCGGCAAGACCAATGTCCCGCCAGACCTGGCCGACTGGCAATCGACCAATCCAGTCTATGGGCGCACCAACAACCCGCACGATCACGAGCGTTCGCCGGGCGGCTCTTCGGGCGGCTCTGCTGCGGCGGTCGCTAGCGGCATGGTGCCCTGCGAATACGGCACCGATATCGGTGGCTCGGTCCGCGTACCGGCGCATTTCTGCGGTGTCTGGGGGCACAAGACCAGCTGGGGGCTGATTTCGAAACAGGGGCACGACCATCCCCTGATGGCAGGCAAGGATGCACATGATGGCGCGCTGTCGGTGGCTGGACCGCTGGCGCGGAACGCGGCGGACCTGCGTCTGCTGGTCGAACTGACCCAGACGATCCCTTTGCGATCACGCGGCAAGCCGCTCCGGGATTGTCGTTTCCTCCTCGTGCTCGACCATCCCTCCTGCCCGACCGACGATGCAATACGCGGTCCCATCGAAGCCGCCGCGGCCGAACTGGAACGGGCCGGAATAACAGTGGACCGCGCGAGCGAGCTAATGCCGGAGCTGGAACGGCAGCAGGCCGAATATATGCGCATGCTCAATGTCGCCATGGCACGCGGCATGCCCGGGCCGGATGGACAACGGGCCAGCGCGACAGACTGGTTCGACATGCTGGACGCGCAGGCCCGCAACGAGAATGCATGGGACCATCTGTTCGAAACCTACGATTTCGTCCTCGCCCCTCCCGCACCGGTCCTTGCCGTGCCCCACCGCGAGGGTCGCGTGTTCGACGGCACGATTGCAATCAATGGTGCCGAACAGCCCGCAGGAACCGCGCTTTGCTGGGCCGGTCTGGCGACCTATCCCAATCTTCCCGCGACCGTGCTTCCTGTGGGAGAAACCGATGGACTGCCTTGCGGAATGCAGGTGATCTCGCGCAGGTGGGCGGATCTCGATTGCATTGCCGCGGCAGAGGCGATCGGCACGATCCTTCACGGCTAGGGGGCCTCGACAATATAGGACAGCAGCGCACCATGAAGCGCTTCGCCAGGTGGCATATCTGGCTTGGATGGCTGGTCGGCTTCCCGGTGCTGATGTGGACCGTCACCGGGCTCGTCATGGTCGCCAAACCCATCGAGGAAGTGCGCGGCAATCACTTGCGCAAGGAAGTCGCCGAAAACGCCCTGCCCGCCGACACTGAAATTGCCGTTTCACTGCCTGCCGAGAGCACCAAGCCGGTGCGATCGGTCACGACGCAGGTGGAGCGTGGCGAGACCATCACGCGCATCGCGTATATGGATGGCACAACTGCACGATTCCGCCCCGACGGCAGCGCCATGGGCCCGTTATCCGAAGTCGAGGCGCGGCTTATCGTTGCCGAGGGTATCGAAGGCGGCGACAGGGTTGCCAGCACGGCGCGCTTCGAGGCCGATAGCGTACCGCTGGACTTTCGCCGCCCGATGCCCGTCTGGCAAGTCGCGCTCGAGGACGGCACCCATATCTATGTCGGAACCGAAACCGGCCGGATCGAGGCGGTGCGCACAAAGTGGTGGCGGACCTTCGATTTCATGTGGGGGCTGCATATCATGGACTTGCAGACCCGCGAGGACACGCACCACCCGATCCTGATCCTCTTTGCTGTACTGTCGGTGATCGGAGCGTTGCTCGGCTGCATCCTCCTGTTCCGCCGTCGCAAGCCCCACACGGTCGCAAGGTGAATCCGGCAGTCCTGACCCCGCTGCTCGACTGGCTGGACCTCGCCGGTGTGGCGATCTTCGCGCTTACCGGTGCGCTGGTCGCAGCGAAGGAGCGCCAGACTTTTGTGACGCTTGCGTTCTTCGCCCTTATCACCGGCGTCGGAGGCGGTACGGTGCGCGACCTGCTCATCGGCGCGCCGGTTTTCTGGATCCATGACGCCTGGGTTGCCGCCATTTGCCTGGCGATGGCGCTTTTCGCCTGGTTCACGCCTACCCGTTGGTGGGAAGGTCGTTTTCTCTCGATCGCTGATGGATTGGGGCTTGCCGCCTATGCCGTTCTGGGCTCGGCCAAGGCGCTGGAATACGGTCTTCCTCCCACCCCTGCAATACTGATGGGGGTAATAACCGGCTGCGTCGGCGGCATCATTCGCGACGTGATTGCCGGAAGACCATCGATCCTTATGCGGCCCGAACTTTACGTCACCGCCGCAGCACTCTCGGCTTGCGTGACTGTGATCGGCGACCTTGTCGGTCTTGTGCGCGAATGGGTCTGGGTGGCCGCGACGGCCGCAGGCTATGGGCTGCGGCTCGCCGCGATCAGGTGGAATCTTTCACTGCCGGCTTACGGCCGTGACTAGTTTCCAGCGCCTTTGTATCCGGTTCCGAACTCGACATCGCTATCGGCATAGGGCTGCTCGTCCTCATCGGGCAGCGGACCGCCGGGATAGGCCGGAGCGGCACTATCGTTGCGCGCCCGGGCCGCGGAATAGTAATCGTCGCCATACTGGCGGTCTTCCGTCTCGTCGCTGGCTCCGTATCCGTAGTCGCGGTTATCGTCATCGCGTTCGTAGCCAGCCCCGCTCCGACCATAGTCGATCGCGTCGATCCGGCCATCTTCGCCGATCGAACAGCTGAAACCCTGCCCGTCGTAAAGCGAACCCGTCACATTCCAGCCACGAGCGTTGCGGTTGACGGCATCGACCGTTTCGACACGTGCATTCCGTTCGATTTCGTCAACGCATATGGTGACGGCACGGTCGATGCCGCGCCCGTCGTCATAGCGATAATCGCCACGGCGCGGATCGGGATAACGGGTATCGCGAGACGGATAGCGGTCGCGCGAATTCTTCGCCGCACTGGCCACCGCCGCAATACCGCCGAGGATGAGTACGCCTGCAAGCACATCGCCTGCATCCACCCCGCGATGGCGGCGATAACGATAGTGCCGATATTTGTCGGCGGTATCGTCACCGGGCGCCCACGCCGGAGCGGCAACCTGCGCTTCTGCGCGAGACGTGAAATCGGGCAATTCGGCTGCCTGAACCGGCATGGCCGTCATCGAAAAGGCGGCAAGCAGTGCAGGCATGGCGGCAATGGATTTAATGGACGGCATGTCCGATACCCCTCTGGGCGCGCCCCACCACAACGCGCGATTGTCGATTGCATGAAAATAGGCGGTCCAGACTAAACGAAGCCTGAACCGCCCTTGGTGGTTGCTATGGAGATTTAGCGCAGTCCGCGAATGCCGCTGAAATCGAGATCGGCAACCCGGCCACGCTGGACATAGCAGGTGAAGCTGCCGCTATCGCGGTCGTTCCAGCGCTGGTAGCGGTTGTTCCGGTCGCGATAACCGTAACGGTCGTAGCGTCCGCCCGAGTAGTTGCCATCGACGACCATGCGACCCTTGACCTTCCAGCCATAGCGCGTGTCGTCGACATCGCGGATGTCGGTCACCTGCGCATAGCGATAGCCATAGCGGCGCGCATCGCTCCTGGCGGCGTTGACGCAGCGCTCCACTGCCGCGCGCGGGTTACCGCGATAGGCGTATGCGTTGCGGCGGTAGTCGTTGCCGTCGCGGTAATAGCGTCCGTCGCGATAGTAGCGGTCACCGCGGTAATGGTCGCGATCCTTGCTTGCGGCGCTGGCAACGGCGGCGATACCGCCGATAATGACGGCTCCGGCGATCACGTCGCCGACCGAAATTCCGTCATCATGGCCGCGGGCCTGTGCGGGCGTGGCTCCGGCCAGCGCCATTGCGCCGACGGCAGCCGTTGCGATCCCACCTTTCGCGAACGTCTTTGTAAGTTGTTTCATCTCGAGGTCCTCCTCATCGGGGCCGTGGCGGGACTGCCTCGGCTATGAGAAGGGTTCTAGATGATTCGCCGTGAGGTCACGCTGAACTCCGGCTACAGGCAATGTTCAGATAAGTAGCAATTTTTCTGAACAATCATTTTGTAAGAGATTCAACGACATCCCGGGTAAACGCGGCGATATCAAAGCGAGCACCAACCGGATCCTCGCCTCTACGGACGATGACAACGTTCATACTTGGAATGATTACTATGAACTGCCCCCGATTACCCATGGCGGCGAAGGTGTCTGCGGGAACGCCCTCTGACTTGTTGAGCAGCCAGAATCCCGCACCATAGCCAAGGGGACCTTCCGGCTGGGGGCCGGATGGAGCCGAAACGTACTCGACCCATCCTTCGGGCAGGATGCGCTCACCCGAACGCAATACGCCGTCGTTTAGATAGAGTTGGCCGAGCCTGGCGAGATCGCGTGCAGTCGCCCAGACCTGACTCGACAGGATGTAACTTCCTTGCCAGTCAGTCTCGGCAACAGTCCTCTCCATTCCTATCTTCGCAAGCACCGCGACTGGCGGGTGTTCGGAAAATGTCGCCGAAATCGCTTCGGTGGCGGCGAGCGTGTCGTTGTTGGCATAGCGGAACACTGTGCCTGGCTCGTGCAGCAACGGCCAATGCAGTGCCGTCTCTCGAACGGCTGCGCCGCCCAGATAGAGTGCGTCGGTACGATTGCCCGGTGTCGGGGTGTATCGGCCAGTGGCCATCCGCAATGCGTTATCGATGGTAATGGCCCGCCGGGGGTCGCTATCGTCGAGTCCAAGCCCGGCGGAGGCGTTCACATCCACTTCACCGCGATATACGGCGGTGCCCACCAGCGTTGCCGCGATGCTCTTGGCTACCGACCATGTGCGCTGAGGCGTCGCAACGCCGAAGGGGTGATCGGCATAGCGCTCGCCGATCGTCTTGCCCGCCGACTGGACTATTACGGCAGTCGTGCGCGTTTTCGCTCCGTAACTTTCGGCAAATGCGCCTTCCATGACCGGCTGGGTCGCATTCGCATGCTGGGGATTTAAGGTAGGCATCGGGCCAGGCAAAACTCGGTCCAGCTTGGCAACAGGCTCCGGCTCGGCTGCGCCGATAGGCAGGATCGAGCACCCTCGACGCGGCTTGTAGATCGCCACCCGGGCGGGCACCGCACCGTCCCAATCCACCGCGACATAATGCAGAGTTGGGCCCAGCGTGGTCCCCAGAGCCGTGCCTGCATGGACCACGATCCGATGGGGCAGCTCGCGA
>Ga0310345_10002394_pt1 | contig 19032 bp, 16 predicted proteins | sample HC15DNA20500_MG_FD_204667 | JGI IMG/M metagenome (GOLD analysis project Ga0310345, IMG submission 204667) | Marine microbial communities from station ALOHA, North Pacific Subtropical Gyre - HC15-DNA-20-500_MG | ecosystem: Environmental > Aquatic > Marine > Oceanic | place: Pacific Ocean: North...
TATCGTTACCATCATCCCGGCCATCGCCATTTCCACGGTGCTGCTTCATCGAAACGACATGGCGCAGCGCGAGGTGGTCAACACCCTCGCAGAGGCCATGGCCGGATCGATTGCGGAAGCAGTCGATCGGGAACTGTCCGGGATGATGACCACGCTGCGTGTCCTGTCGACATCCCCTGCCCTTGCCGAAGAGGATTACGAGGATTTCTACGAGCGCGCGCGTTCCGCGCTGGCGGGAACCGGCACCTATCTCATCCTCCTCGACGAGGATCTTGGCCAGATCATCAATACCCGCGTTCCTTTCGGGACCGAACTGGGCAAAACCTCACACCCGCAAAGTGCGCTTGAGGCGCTTCAGACGCGGACGGGAACAATCTCCGGAGTGTTCTTCGGCCAAACTTCGGGCAAATGGGTCTTCAACGTCATCCTGCCCTATATTCCGGAAGGCGATGAGGGCGAGAAAGTTCTGATTATGACCCGGAACGCGGAGTCTCTGACGGACTCCCTGTCCCAGCAGATGTTGCGTGGCGGCTGGAATGCCTCGCTGGTGGATGCTCAAGGCACGGTTCTGGCGTCTTCCTTCATGGCTTCCAATACCGGCCAGCCCTTCTTTCTCGAATTGCCCAAATCCACCGGCTCTCCCATGACAGTGTATCCGCGCAGCGAGGCCGAGCGCACGCCGCATGTGGCAATCGTTGATGAGTCGAACTATTCGGGCTGGCGCGTGGTCGTCTGGGCGCCAACAGCATCCATTGAAGAACCGGTCCGGCGCTCACTTCGCATGCTTTTCATCGCGAATTTCCTGACCATCGCGATCGGCTTCGGTGCAGCCTGGCTCCTTGGACGGCAGATCGCTGGCCCCGTGCGCCGGCTGGCGCGTGATGCACGCCGCCTTGGCGCAGGCGAATCCGTTGAGGCCGTGGCCTATCCGATCGCGGAAGTCGCGACGGTTTCCACGGCTCTGGCCGAGGCTGCGCGCGACCGCAAGAAGGCCGAAAACGACATTCGCCTCCTGATGCGCGAAGTCGCGCATCGCTCCAAGAACCAGCTTACCGTCGTCTCCTCCATGGCAAAGCAGACGGCGCGGAGCGCCCGCACACTCAAGGGCTTTCAGGACGCGTTTCAGAAACGCCTGTTTGGCCTCGCCCGTTCGACCGATCTTCTGATTGCAGGTGGTGCGGCGGGTGTGGAACTGCGTGAACTGCTGCTTGCGCAGATTGAGCCGTTCCGGCCGGAAAACGAAAAGCAGTTGTCGGTCTCCGGCCCGGCATTCCGCCTCAGCAATCAGGCCGCACAGACCATCGGGCTGGCAGCGCATGAGCTTTCGACGAATGCCTCCAAATATGGCGCATTCGCTTCGCCCGAAGGCAAGCTGTCGCTGACCTGGACGATTGATGACGAGTATCTCACCATCAACTGGAAGGAACAGGGCCTGACCCTGCGCCGCCGCCCCACACGCCGCGGTTTCGGCACCGAAATCATTGAGCGGATGGTGGGTGGAACGCTGGATGCGGAGATCACCCGAAACTTCCGTCGAACCGGGCTGGAATGCATCTTCAAGATACCGCTTGAGCGGGTGCGTGCGGAAAGAACTGCCGGTGTTGGCCCCTTTTAACTGGCAATCTGGCGCATAATCGCTTATATGCGCGCCATCGTGGAGCACGTTCTCCAACGATTGAATGGCCCTTGCTGGACGACATCCCGGCTATGGGCGACCACCAATCCTCCCATTAGAAAGGAAACACGATGTCGATTACTGCCGAGCGCAAGCAGGAACTGCTCAAGGAATACGCAACCGCCGAAGGCGATACCGGTTCTCCGGAAGTCCAGGTCGCGATCCTTACCGAGCGCATTGTGAACCTGACCGAGCACTTCAAGGACCACAAGAAGGACAACCACTCCCGTCGTGGCCTCCTGAAGCTCGTCTCGCAGCGCCGCCGTCTTCTTGACTATGTCAAGAACAAGGACGAGCAGCGCTACCGTACGCTGATCGAGCGTCTCGGTCTGCGTCGCTAAAGGATGCTGCTGGCGGCTTTCCTCAAGGAGAGCCGCCAGCGCCCCTGCCTCGCATCATGCGGGGCAACCCGCCTTGCCGGATATGGTGTCCGTCAAGGCTTGACCGAACAGGTCATGGGGCAGGATTGCCGGATGCTTGTGCCGCCAGACGGGCGGCATCTTCTTCAAGCTTCCCGTTGTCTTGCCCGTGGCTCGTTCGAAACGGAAGCAACTGGCCTGACGGCCCCGCAGATGCTGCGAGGTGCGTTGGGCATTAAGGACAAGACATGTTCGAACATCACAAAGTAGAGATCGAGTGGGCAGGCCGCCCGCTTACGCTGGAAACCGGCAAAATCGCACGTCAGGCAGACGGTGCAGTGCTCGCCACCTATGGCGAGACGGTTGTTCTGGCCACGGTCGTATCCCAGAAGGAACCGAAGCCGGGCTTCGACTTCTTCCCGCTGACCGTCAACTACCAGGAAAAGACCTTCGCTGCGGGCAAGATCCCCGGCGGCTATTTCAAGCGTGAAGGCCGTCCGAGCGAGAAGGAAACGCTGGTTTCCCGCCTTATCGACCGTCCGATCCGCCCGCTCTTCGTCGAAGGCTACAAGAACGACACCCAGGTTGTCGCGACCGTACTTCAGCACGATCTGGAGAATGATCCGGACGTGGTGGCCATGGTTGCCGTTTCCGCAGCGCTCACGCTTTCCGGCGTCCCCTTCATGGGCCCGATCGGAGCAGCGCGCGTCGGCTATATCAATGGCGACTATGTCATCAACCCGCATATCGACGAGATGGAAGAGTCCAAGCTCGACCTCGTCGTTGCCGGTACGCAGGACGCTGTCCTGATGGTGGAATCGGAAGCTCAGGAGCTTCCCGAAGACGTCATGCTCGGTGCTGTCATGGCCGGTCACAAGGCTTTCCAGCCGGTGATCGACGCCGTCATCAAGCTGGCCGAAGTTGCCGCCAAGGAGCCGCGCGAGTTCCTGCCGGCCGACCTTTCCGAACTTGAAGGCGAGATGCTGAAGGTCGTCGAGAACGATCTGCGCGAAGCTTACAAGATCACCGACAAGCAGGACCGCTACGCAGCAGTCGACGCCGTGAAGGCAAAGGTGAAGGAAACCTTCCTACCCGAGGGCGAGGAAGAGCCGAAGTGGTCTTCCGAGCAGATCGGCACCGTCTTCAAGGCGCTGCAGGCGAAGATCGTTCGCTGGAACATTCTCGACACCGGCACGCGCATCGACGGCCGCGATCTCAAGACCGTGCGTCCGATCGTTTCGGAAGTCGGCGTCCTGCCGCGCACCCACGGCTCTGCCGTCTTTACCCGTGGTGAGACGCAGGCACTCGTGGTCGCCACGCTGGGCACGGGTGAAGATGAGCAGTTCATCGACTCGCTCACCGGCACCTACAAGGAAAGCTTCCTGCTGCACTACAACTTCCCGCCCTACTCGGTCGGTGAGACGGGCCGCATGGGATCGCCTGGCCGCCGCGAAATCGGTCACGGAAAGCTTGCATGGCGCGCCATCCATCCGATGCTGCCGGCTGCGGACCAGTTCCCCTACACGATCCGCGTCGTCTCGGAGATCACCGAGTCCAACGGCTCGTCCTCCATGGCTACCGTCTGCGGCACCTCGCTTGCCCTGATGGATGCAGGTGTACCGCTGACCAAGCCGGTCGCCGGTATCGCCATGGGTCTCATCAAGGAAGATGACCGTTACGCTGTCCTTTCCGACATTCTCGGCGACGAGGATCACCTCGGCGACATGGACTTCAAGGTGGCCGGTACGGATGAGGGCATCACCTCGCTCCAGATGGACATCAAGATCCAGGGCATCACCGAAGAGATCATGCAGGTCGCACTCGACCAGGCCAAGGGCGGCCGTCTGCACATTCTCGACGAGATGTCCAAGGCCATTTCGGAAAGCCGTGGCGAGCTCGGCGAGTTCGCACCGCGCATCGAAGTCATGCAGATCCCGACCGACAAGATCCGCGACGTGATCGGCACCGGCGGCAAGGTGATCCGCGAGATCGTCGAGAAGACCGGCGCCAAGATCAATATCGAGGACGATGGCACGGTGAAGATCGCTTCTTCCAACGGCAAGGAAATCGAAGCCGCGAAGAAGTGGATCCACTCCATCACCGCAGAACCGGAAGTTGGCGAGATCTACGAAGGCACGGTCGTCAAGACCGCAGACTTCGGCGCATTCGTGAACTTCTTCGGCCCCAAGGACGGCCTGGTGCATATCTCGCAGCTCGCTCCCGAGCGCGTGCAGAAGACCACCGACGTCGTCAAGGAAGGCCAGAAGGTCTATGTCAAGCTCATGGGCTTTGACGAGCGCGGCAAGGTTCGCCTCTCCATGAAGGTCGTTGACCAGGAGACCGGCAAGGAACTCGAGAAAGAGAAGAAGGAAAACAAGGAAGACGCCGAAGGCTGATTCCTTCCTTCTGACCAATGATCACGGGCGTGGCCAAGGCTGCGCCCGTTTTCGTATTAGACCCATTCTTCGCGTCGCGACACCTGCATCGCTGCGCCCTTGCGAGGAAACACTGATGAGCGACTCACCGCTGCCCACCCTTCACTTCCCCTTCGAACGCGGCCTTCTGGGCGCGCCGGAAGGACGGGTTCTTGTTCTGGGCGCGCGGCAGGATTTTCGGCTGCCGGAGGGCTTTTCAGACGCCTTGGTGGTTCAGGGGTTCCGGCCGGACTTCATCGCACTGGAGCGGAACGGCTTTGATGTACACCCGCTGCCGGAGGGCGAAGACTATCCCGCAGCCCTCATCCTGCTTGGCCGCCACCGCGCCGAAAACGAGCAAATGCTGGCGCAAGCCTTGCTGCGCGTGAAGGCCGAAGGCCTGATCGTCGCGGCAGGCACGAAAAAGGATGGAGCTGCCAGCATGCGCAAGCGCGTGGAAGGGTTGCTGCCGATCGATGATCACGCATCAAAATTTCACGGCGTGGTTTTCTGGCTGCGCCGCCCGGCCGAAGTCTCGCCGACCCTTCTCGACCAGCTGAAGCCAGCAGAGGAAGCATCTGGCTATTTCACCGCCGCGGGTGGCTTTTCAGACGATGGCGTGGATCAGGCCTCCGCACTGCTTGCGGAGCACCTTCCCGGAGACATTACCGGGCCCGTTGCCGACTTCGCTGCCGGCTGGGGCTATCTCTCCACCCGCCTTGCCGCCAGGCACCCCGAGATTGCCATTGACCTGTACGAGGCCCATCACGCTTCCTTGGAGGCTGCACGGCTAAACATGGAGCGGCACGCACCGCAGGCGCAAGCACGCTTCTTCTGGCACGACCTTGTGCAGGAGCCGGTCGAGGAGCGTTACAATTTCATCATAATGAACCCGCCCTTCCACTCCGGCAGCAAGGCCGTGCCGGACCTTGGCATCAACATGATCGAGGCGGCGGCGAAGGCGCTCACGAGTGGTGGCCGGCTCTACCTCGTTGCCAATCGCCCCCTGCCCTATGAGGACGCGCTCAAACGGCTTTTCCGCCAGTCGGGCGAGACCACCCGAGACAACAGTTTCAAGGTGCTCTGGGGCCGCAAATGAAAAAGCCCTGCCGGTGGGGCAGGGCTTGATCAGACTTGGATGGGTCGGCCTATCAGTCGCCAGCCTTTTCCTTTTCTTCGGCAATCTCGCCGGACTGCTTCAGCTCGTCCAGGACCGGCATCGAGACGATGTTATAGCCGGAATCCACATAGTGGATTTCACCGGTCACGCCGGAAGACAGGTCTGAGAGCAGGTAGAGCGCCGAGCCGCCGATCTCGTCAATGTCCACCGTGCGGCGCAGCGGCGAATTGCGCTGCTGGTAGGTGAACATGTGACGCGCATCGGCAATACCGGCACCTGCGAGCGTGCGCACCGGACCAGCCGAAATCGCATTCACGCGGATATTTCGCGGGCCGTAATCGTTCGCGAGATAGCGCACGCTGGCTTCAAGCCCTGCCTTTGCGACACCCATGACGTTGTAGTTCGGCATGACACGCACCGAACCGGCATAAGTCAGCGTCAGAAGGCTGCCACCATCATTCATCATGGCTGCGGCATGGCGCGAGACTTCCGTGAAGGAATAGCAGGAGATCACCATGGTGCGGATGAAGTTTTCCCGCGTGGTGTCCGCGTAAAGACCCTTCAGCTCGTTGCGGTCGGAGAAGCCGATTGCGTGAACGAGGAAGTCGAGCGAGCCCCACTCTTCCTTCAATGTCGAGAACACATTCTCGATGGAGGCGCTGTCCTCGACGTCGCAGGGCAGCAGAAGCTTTGAACCCGCCTTTTCGGCCAGCGGCTTCACGCGGCGGCCGAATGCCTCACCCTGATAGGTGAAGGCAAGTTCGGCGCCGTGCTCGGCCAGTTTCTTTGCGATACCCCAGGCGATGGAATGGTCATTGGCGACCCCCATGATGAGGCCGCGCTTTCCCTTCATGAAACCTTCCATCGAGCGTCAGTCCTGGTAGCGCTGGAAGACCAGCGTGGCATTGGTGCCGCCAAAACCGAAGGAGTTGGACAGAACCGTGTCGATCTTGGCATTGTCGATACGCTCGCGCACGACCGGCATGCCCTCGAATTCCGGATCATAGTTCTGGATATGCGCGCTTTCGCCGATGAAGCCGGCCTGCATCATCAGAAGCGAATAGATCGTTTCCTGCACGCCTGCGGCACCGAGCGAATGGCCGGTGAGCGACTTGGTGGAGGCGATATGCGGCATCTTCTCGCCGAAGACTTCGCGGATCGCACCCATTTCCTTCGAATCGCCAACCGGCGTCGAGGTGCCATGGGTGTTGATATAGTCCACATCACCTTTCACGGTGGAAAGCGCCTGCTTCATGCAGCGAACAGCGCCCTCGCCGGATGGTGCGACCATGTCGAAACCGTCGGAGGTAGCGCCATAACCGACGACCTCGGCATAGATCTTTGCGCCGCGCGCCTTCGCGCGCTCAAGCTCTTCGAGCACGACCACACCGGCACCACCGGCGATGACGAACCCGTCGCGGTCAACATCATAGGCGCGGGAGGCGACTGCCGGCGTGTCGTTGAACTTGGAGGACATGGCGCCCATGGCGTCGAAAAGGTTCGACATGGTCCAGTCGAGATCCTCGTGACCACCGGCAAACATCACGTCCTGCTTGCCCATCTGGATCAGCTCGGCGGCATTGCCGATGCAGTGCGCAGAGGTCGAGCAGGCCGACGAGATCGAGTAGTTGACGCCGTGGATCTTGAACCAGGTCGCAAGGGTCGCGGATGCGGTCGAGGACATGGCTTTCGGCACGGCGAACGGCCCGATGCGCTTGGGCGAGCCCTTTTCGCGCACGATGTCGGCAGCATCCACGATCTGGCGCGTGGAGGGGCCGCCGGAGCCCATGACAATGCCGGTGCGCTCATTGGTGATGTCGTTCTGCTCGAGACCAGAATCCTTGATCGCCTGTTCCATGGCAACATGGTTCCAGGCGCCGCCCTTGGACAGGAAGCGCATGGCGCGACGATCGACCACTTCGCTTGGGTCGAGCGTCGGCGCGCCCCAGACCTGGCAGCGGAAGCCGTGTTCGGCAAAATCTTCCGAAAAGGTGATGCCGGACTTGGCATCACGCAGCGACTGCGTCACTTCCTCGGCATTGTTGCCGATGGAGGACACGACACCGAGACCGGTGACAACGACACGTCTCATGTAAATCTCCTTGTGCGGCGCGAAACGGTTGAGGCCTGAGGATCAGGCCTTCTCCTGCTTCGACAGACCAACCTTCAGGTCACTGGCGCGGTGGATGATCTCGCCATCGACCTTGAGCCAGCCATCGGCAATACCAAGCACGAGGCGGCCGCGCATGACGCGCTTGAAGTCGACGCCATATTCGACAAGCTTGTTTTCCGGCGTAACCATGCCCTTGAACTTAACGTCGCCGGTGGAGATGGCCATGCCCTTTCCGGGTTCGCCAAGCCAGCCAAGGAAGAAGCCCGTCAACTGCCACATGGCATCAAGACCCAGACAGCCGGGCATGATCGGGTTGCCGGGGAAGTGGCAGGGGAAGAACCAGAGATCCGGCTTCAGGTCGAGTTCGGCACGCACGCAACCCTTCCCGAACTCGCCACCGCTCTCGCTGATCTCGGTGATACGATCGAACATCAGCATGGGCGGTGCGGGAAGCTGTGCATTGCCCGGTCCGAACAACTCACCACGGCTGCAGGCAAGCAGTTCCTCGTAATTGTAGCTGGATTTCTGTTCTGCCATTGATCCCATCTCGTTACGGCCCGGTTATCGCTCCGGGCGTTTTCAATGTCGGGAATCCTCTATCACAGTCTGTTTTGGAGAGGAAACCGTCGCTGGAGCCTATATAGAGCCCTTTTTCGCATAAGCAGCATCCAAGCTGCGCTATTGATCGGAAGCTTTGCGCGGAATATATGTGGTGCAGAAAAAAGGCGTGAAAGCGGTCGTCGCAAAGACAAGCCCGCTAGAAAGCAAAAGGTTTTCTTTGGTCGCTCAAAGTATTGCATATTCCGGCAGCACGGCAGAAGAACGGGTGCGGCAGGCTGGCTTGCGCCCGACGCGCCAGCGCGTGGCGCTTGCAGAACTGCTGTTCGCCGATGGTGACCGCCATATCTCCGCCGAGGAGCTTCACGAGGAAGCTCAGCGCGCGGATGTGCGCGTGTCGCTTGCGACCGTTTACAACACGCTGCACCAGTTTACCGAAGCGGGCATGCTGCGCATCCTGCCGGTGGAAGGGTCAAAGACCTATTTCGACACCAACACCTCCGACCATCACCACTTCTTCGTGGAGGGGGAAAACCGTCTGGTCGATATCGACGAAGGTCCGGTGGCGGTCAGCAACCTGCCCTGCCCGCCTGAAGGCATGGAAATCTCCCATGTCGACATCATGGTCAGGCTGCGCCCGAAGAAGCGCTGAACCGCAACGATCCGTACGATAAGAAAAGCCCGGTCAGTGCCGGGCTTTGTTCGTTTCAGAGCCTAATCGTCTATCGACTCGCCGGGATAGACACCCCAGATCGATGCTTGGCGCATCCAGCCCTTGTGGCCGTCAAAGCGCATGCGGCACCAGGTGCCGTCGCACAGCTCAACCTCGCCGATGGCACCCGGTTCGATCTGTGCGAGCGTGCGTGCGCCTTCCTGGGGCTCTGAGTACAGAGGCAAATCCGCCTGTTTGCCCTTGAACCAGGGAGCGGCGATTGCCGTGCGCTTGCCCGAAAGCAGTGCCTGGTTGATCCAACCTTCCGCACCTTCGGCATCGCGCACGCGGCGCCAGTTGTCATATTCCTGAACGATCTCCATCGGCAGGCCTGACTTCACATACATCCAGTCAACGGAATAGTTGCGGCCAGGTCCGACACGCATATTCACCCGGCTCGATTTCAGCGAGACGAATCGCGGCAGCGGGAGGCCACTTGGCCCCACCTTCACTGCCGACGTCGTTTCATTGGAGACCTGAGCATGAGCGGGAGCGGTGATCAGCAACGCCAGTCCCACCGCAACCAGCGAAAGACGAGAAAGCCCCAAAAGCGGCATCTGACACTCCTTAAACCCCGATACTGCACTGCGGGCGCATCCTGCCACGACGGCCTGCAGCGTTACGCACACATCTCCACCTGGTTTTTCTTTGTCTTCGCGCAGCCTGCTTGGTAGACATCAAGGCGCTCGGCCGGACCAGGCGGTGACGGCAAGACAGGAATTGTCGCCGATCTTGGTTAAAGAGGTCTCAACAGACGCGTTTCGAGGTATTCATGGCAGGCAGCAAGAAGCCCCTTGTCGTCATCACCCGCAAATTGCCCGACCAGGTCGAGACGCGGATGCGCGAATTGTTCGATGCGCGCCTGAACCTCGAAGACCGACCGATGACGCAGCCGGAGCTGGTGGCCGCCATCCGGGAGGCTGACGTGCTGGTGCCAACCATCACGGATCGCATCGACGCCGCTCTTATCGAGCAGGCCGGGCCAAATCTGCGCCTCATCGCCAATTACGGCAATGGTGTCGACAATATCGATGTCGCCGCGGCTGCTGCCAAGGGCATTACCGTCACCAATACGCCCAATGTCCTCAACGAGGACACGGCCGACATGACCATGGCCCTGATGCTGGCCGTGCCACGCCGCCTGACAGAAGGTGCCGAGATCCTGAAGGATGACGGAAAGTGGGCCGGTTGGTCGCCCACATGGATGCTGGGTCGGCGCATCTGGGGCAAGCGGCTTGGCATTGTCGGCATGGGTCGCATAGGCACCGCCGTTGCCCGCCGCGCCAAGGCTTTTGGCCTGTCCATCCACTATCACAATCGCCATCGCGTCGCGCCGATGATCGAGGACGAGCTGGAGGCGACCTATTGGGACAGTCTCGACCAGATGCTGGCCCGCATGGATATCATTTCGGTCAATTGTCCCTCGACGCCGGCAACCTTCCATCTCCTGTCGGCGCGGCGCCTGGCGCTGCTTCAGCCGAGTGCCTTCATCGTGAATACCGCGCGCGGCGACATTGTTGATGAAGACGCGCTGATCGAGATGCTTGAACAGGGCAGGCTCGCCGGTGCGGGCCTCGACGTGTTCGAGCACGAGCCTGCCGTCAACAAGAAGCTCGTGAAGCTTGCGGCGCAGGGCAAGGTGGTCATTCTTCCTCACATGGGCTCGGCCACTATCGAAGGCCGCATCGACATGGGCGAGAAGGTCATCATCAATATCCGCACCCTCTTCGACGGCCACCGCCCGCCCGACCGCGTGATCCCCCGCAAGGTGTAGGCGGCAAGGCGCCATATGCCCGGCTTCTAGCGAAGCGTGTTGGCCAGAAACGCGTGGATGCGCTCATCATCGCAGCGCGAAACGTTGAAGCGCATATATCGCCCTGCATCGTCTGCGCATGAGAAGACCTGTCCCGGTGCCAGCACGATGTCGTGGGTCATGGCCTGCCTTGCAATCTCACCTGCATCAAAGCCCTCAGGCAAACGGCACCACAGAAACATGCCTCCACTTGGCGAATATGCGGGAGTGATGCCAATAGGGCGCAGCTTAAGCTCAGTATCGCGCATTTTTTGCGCAAGGCGCAATCGCACATGGTCCAGATGCTTGCGATAGGAGCCATCTTCCAGCAGGCTCAACACAAGCTTTTGCGAAAAGGCATCGCTGCCAAAACTCGTGGCGATCTTCAGATCGACCAGACGCTCTATCCAATCGGCCCGTGCCGCTATGTAGCCACAGCGGATGCCTGCCGAGAGGGTCTTGGAGAAGCTTCCGATCTGAACCACGGATTCGAACCCGTCGAATGCGGCAAGACGTGGCGCCGGCGCGGTTTCGAAATCGGCGAATATGTCGTCTTCAACGATCACCATGCCTGCCTCTTCCGCTGCCTTCAAAACACGATGAGCCTTGACGGGCGAAAGCGGTGCTCCCGTAGGATTATGCAGCGCAGAATTGGTGATGTAGAGGCGCGGCTTTTCACGGCGAAGCGTCGCTTCGAAAATATCCATGTCCGGCCCATCATCCAGATATGGCGCTCGAACAATCCGCACCCGATGTGCCTTCAGAAGGGTCTGGAAGTTGAAGTAGCAAGGGTCATCCAGAAGCACGCAGTCGCCCGGCTCGATCAGCAAGCGGCAAACAAGATCAATCGCCTGTGTGCCCGATCCCGTTAGCAGTATCTGGTCCGGTGCCGCTGTCACGCCGTTATCTGCAAAACGGGCGGCCAGTCGCTGCCGCAATGCCGCCTCTCCCATGGGAGAGCCATATTCGGCCAATGCGTCGCCTTCCTCACGCGCCATTTTGCGAAGCGCTCGTGTAAGCGCCTTTTGCGGCATCCAATCCTTCGGCAACCAGCCGCAGCCGGGCATCAAGGTGCCGGGCGCAGGTTCAAGTGACAGGCGGGACACCCAGAACGGGTCTATCTCCCGTTTTGCCGACTGGCGGGGCGAAAGTTGTAGCGGAGCAGCTCGTGCGCTGACGTAGAAACCAGACCCCTTGCGCGCGACTATCTCCCCATTGGCAACGAGTCGATCATAGGCTTCCACGACCGTGGCCTTCGAAACCTTCAATGCCGCTGCCGTCTGGCGGATGGAAGGCAGCCTTGCGCCTGGCAGCAGGGCCCTGCTGGCTATGCGCCTGCGCATGTTCTCCATCACGTCCTGGGTTAGCGTGCCATGCGCGGACCCTCTGATCCGTACCGCTTCTTTCACCATGACAGTTTCTCCAAATTGTCCTGAAACATCTCTGTTTCTGAAGAACAGGGCAAGCCAGAAGCGGATGGTGGCCATATTGAATGGGGATCGGAGAAATGAGAACAACCTGGCTGGGCTTCATCAACGGGCTGCTCGGAATTGCGATATTCAGCGGCTCCCTACCAGCCACACGGCTGGCGGTCGAAGGCTTCGACCCGCTTTTTCTCACTGCAGCACGTGCCGTCTTGGCCGGCGGCCTTGCATTCGGGATCATTGCAGCACTGCGCCCAACGCACCCGCGCCGCAATGAACTCAAATCGCTGGCCGTGATAGCAGCCGGAGTGGTCGTGGGCTTCCCGCTGCTGACAGCACTGGCGCTGGAGACGATAACCGCCGCGCGTTCCATCGTCTTTATCGGGCTGCTTCCAATCGCCACCGCCATATTCGGCGCCATGCGCGGCGGGGACAGACCGCACCCGATGTTCTGGCTCTTTTCGGTTCTCGGCAGTTCCCTTGTGGCGGGATACGCAGTCGCGAGTGGTGGAGGCCAGGCCTCCTCAGGCGATCTCTACATGTTGGCCGCAATCCTTGTCTGCGGCCTTGGCTATGCGGAAGGCGCGCATCTTTCCCGCAGCCTTGGCGGATGGCAGGTCATATGCTGGGCTCTGATCTTGTCACTGCCATTCATGTTCGCAGGAAGCCTTTTCCTGCTTCCCGCCACATGGGACGGCATCAGTACATCATCATGGGCGGGCCTGGCTTACGTCTCCGTCTTCTCAATGCTGGTCGGGTTCATATTCTGGTATCGCGGACTGGCTCAGGGAGGCACTGCAGCGGTGAGCCAGCTTCAACTGCTTCAGCCGTTCATGGGCTTGTGTCTTGCAGCGCTTATTCTGGGTGAAACCATCGATCCACTGATGGGTATTGTCACCTTCGGGGTCATATGTTGCGTGGCTTTGGCACGGCGATACGCAAAGAGATACCCGAATTCCCGCACGGCGGCGAAAGCCTGCATCCGCCAATCTCAAGAGCCGTAGCTGATCGTCTCGAACCGCGCCGCCAGCGCGTCGTAGAGGAGCAGCCGCCCGACCAGCGGTTCACCTATGCCGGTCACGAGCTTGATGACTTCCATGGCCTGCAGCGAACCCATGACGCCGGTCAGTGCGCCTACGATACCCGCTTCCGCGCAGCTTGGGACGACACCCGCAGGCGGGGGCTCGGGAAAGAGGTCGCGATAGGAAGGGCGCCGGTTGCCCTTCTCATCCTTCTCGTAAGGCTTCAACACCGTCAGCGATCCATCAAACCGGCCTACCGCGCTTGTCACGAGCGGCTTTTTCTCCGCCAAACACATATCGGCAAGGAGATAGCGTGTCCCGAAATTGTCGGAGCCATCGACCACGATGTCGTATTGGCGCACCAGCGCCGCGGCATTGGTTTCATCTAGCCTGAGGTCATGGGGCACGAGGCTCACATGGGGGTTGAGACGCTCAACCGCACCAGCCGCACTTTCCACCTTCTTTTCGCCAACCATGCCGGTTGCGTGCAGCACCTGGCGCTGAAGATTGGACAGGGAAACCACATCATCATCAACGACGCCGATCGTTCCGATACCGGCTGCTGCAAGATAGAGGATGACCGGAGCGCCAAGACCGCCTGCACCCAGCACCAGTACACGGGCGCGCTTCATCTTCTGCTGGCCCGCGCCGCCTATCTCCGGCAACACGATGTGGCGGGCATAGCGTTCAAGCTCATCGGGGCTAAAGCGGGCATCGCTCACGGCTCCATCTCCTTCACACTGCCACTGGATACGGTGAGGAACATCGCCTTGCCGCCGAGACTGTCGAAGAGACTTGCCTCCGTTCCCGTCATGAATGCCTGGCAGTTGATCTCTTCAAGAATGGCAAAAAGGGCTGCTCTTCGATCCGCATCGAAATGCGCCGATATCTCGTCCAGCAGAAGCACAGGCGCCGTGCCCGACATTTCTGCCGTCAGCCTTGCATGGGCGAGAACAAGGCCCAGAAGCAGCGCCTTCTGCTCGCCGGTGGAGCAACGCTCGGCAGGCATGTCCTTCGGCTCGTGGCGCACGAGCAGTTCGGTACGATGCGGACCTTCAAGTGTTCGCCCTGCTGCCCGGTCACGCCAGCGGCCATCGGCCAGGCGGGCGCGAAAATCCTCTTCGACATCCACCGCCGGACGCTGCCCGATCTGCGCATCCACCGGCCCTTCAAGCGCCAGAAGCGCCTTGGGAAAAGCGCCATCTGCAGGCAACCGGACGATCATGGCCGTCAGAAGGCGAATCATCTCCGCACGTGCTGCCGCGATTGCCACGCCCGTTTCTGCCATCTGCGTCTCGATGGCTGCAAACCACCCATCGTCGCGCACCTCGTCGGCAAGCAGGCGGTTTCGCTGGCGCATGGCCTTTTCATAGTCGAGCGTGCGCCTTCCATGGGCGGGGTCTATGGCAAGAACCAACCGGTCCAGAAAGCGACGACGGTCGGCGGCCGGGCCGGTGAAGAGCGTGTCCATGGCGGGTGTGACCCACATGACGCGCAGATATTCCAGAAGCGCATCCGCATTGCGCGCGGTCTCGCCATTTATGCGCACGCGGCGCCCGCTTTCCCCCGGTGCCACACCAAGCGTACCGGTGCCGATGGCGCATTCATCGAAAGGTCCATGCAGATTGGCGTGCACGGCAAAGCCGCCATCGGCACCAACACGGCCGATATCATCGAGTGTCGCGCGCCGAAGGCCCCTGCCTGGCGAGAGAAACGAAATGGCTTCCAGGAGATTGGTCTTGCCCGCCCCGTTCTGGCCTGTCAGCACGACGGGACCCGGTCGGAGCGAAAGCGACAAGGATCGGTAGTTTCTGAAATCGGTCAGCGCGAGGCGTGAGAGGTAAACCTGCTCAGGCCGCCTCGCCTGCTGATCCTGCGCGGGCTTGTTCGTCACACCCGCATCGGCATCAGGACGTAAAGCGTCGCGGTGTCGGACGTGTCCTGGATGATCGTGGGCGAACCGGCATCAGCCAGCAGAAATTTTGCATCCGAACCCGATAGCTGGCCCGCGACATCGAGAAGGTAGCGCGCATTGAAACCGATCTCGATCGGATCGGACTCGTAACCTGCGGGAATTTCTTCCGTTGCGCTGCCGGAATCGGGGTTGTTGACGGTAAGCGTTACCTGGCTGTCGGCGATGGACAGCTTCACCGCGCGCCCACGCTCGGACGAAACCGTCGACACGCGATCCACTGCTGCAGAGAAGCTCTGGCGGTCGATGACGAGTTCCTTGTCATTGCCGGTCGGGATCACGCGCTGGTAATCGGGGAAGGTGCCGTCGATCAGCTTCGAGGTCAGGACGATCGCGCCGATGGTGAAGCGGATCTTCGTGTCCGATAGCTCGACCGTCACCGCCACATCCGGGTCATCCACCAGCTTCTGCAGCTCGCCGACGGTCTTGCGTGGAATGATAATGCCGGGCATGCCCTCGCAACCGGCCGGTGCTTCGATTTCCGCGCGCGCCAGGCGGTGACCATCGGTCGCCACGGAGCGCAGCTTGAGCTTGCCGTCCACTTCCACCGCGTGGAAATAGATACCATTGAGATAGTAGCGGGTCTCTTCCGTCGAGATTGCAAACTGCGTCTTGTCGATCAGGTCACGCAGATCCGACGACTCCATACGGAACATGTGGGAGAAGCCGCTTGCTGCCAGCTCGGGGAAATCCGCCTTGGGCAGGCACTGCAGGCGGAAGGAGGAGCGACCAGCGGCAACCGTCATGGAGTTGCCGCTCTCGTCGAGCTTCAGCATCACTTCCGAGCCGTCAGGCAGCTTGCGCACGATGTCGTGCAGCAGATGGGCAGGAACGGTAGTCGCGCCTGCCTGCTCGACATTTGCAGCCGTGGCTTCGGTGACCGAAAGATCGAGGTCGGTGGCCTTCAGTTCGAGGCTTTGACCGTCAGCCGACAGCAACACATTGGACAGGATCGGGATCGTGTTGCGCCGCTCAACCACGCGGTAGACGTGGCTCAGGGATTTCAGAAGATTAGAGCGTTCCAGAATTACGCGCATGACCAGTCAATCTCGCCCTGTGAAAAATGCTCGGTCGGACCGGAACGGCCCGCTTGCAACGCACCCTTGAAGATGCGCCGAATTTCGCTGCAAACTGACAGGAAATAAGAACGAAAGGCAAGCCCGCGCAAGTCGCGCAGGCTTCAGCCTGTTGGTTTCTGGGGAAAAGCCAAGGTGCCGGTTCGACACCTCGGCGGGGAGCCTTAAGCCTGATCGCTGATCAGACGCTTCAGGAGTTCGATTTCCTGTGCCAGCTGCCCGTCATCGCTCGACAGGCCTTCGATCTTGCGTACGGCGTGCAGCACCGTGGTGTGATCGCGGCCACCGAAGCGTCGGCCGATTTCCGGTAGCGAGCGCGGGGTGAGCACCTTGGACAGATACATCGCCACCTGACGCGGCTTCACGATGGTGCGGGTGCGGCGGTTCGACAGAAGCTCCGTCTTCGACACATTGTAGTGCCGCGCGACGATCCGCTGAATGTCTTCGATGCGCACGCGCTTGGGCTCACCTGCTCGGCAAACCGGCCCGAGAATCTCGTCAATACGCTCCAGCGTGATGTTGGGCTCGAAGGAATGACGGAAGACGAGCTGGTTGAAGGCGCCTTCGAGCTCGCGTCCGCTGCCGGTCACGGTGCGTGCGACATGCTCGAGAACCTCTTCCGGGATATCCAGTGAGTTGTCTTCGGTTTTCGCCGAAGCAAGGCGCTGCTTGAGCATGGCAAGGCGCAGCTCATAGTCGGGTGCTGCAATTTCCAGCGAAACACCACCATTGAGGCGCGACTTCACACGTGGCTCCAGCGATTCCAGCTCCGAAGCCGGACGGTCGGCGGCCACCACGACCTGCTTGGCGCTGTCGAGCAGCATGTTCAAGAGGTGGTAGAACTCGTTCTGGATCGACTTGCCCTGCAGGAACTGCATGTCGTCGATGATCAGAAGATCAATGTCGCGCAGCTGTTCCTTCAGGGTCAGCGCATTGTTGTCGCGGATCGCGGTGGCAAAGCGCCACATGAAATATTCAGCCGTCAGATAGACCACGCGAGCCTGCGGGCGGCGCTCCAGGGAAGCAGCGGCGATGGCCTGCAGAAGGTGAGTCTTTCCCAGCCCCACGGATGCATGGAGGAAGAGCGGGTTGAACCGGGCGGCGGCAGAGGCGGATTCGGCAACCGTGCGCGCGGCAGCACATGCCACGCGATTGGAGCCGCCTTCGATGAAGGATTCAAAGGTATAACGGCTGTCGAGGGGCGAGCCGAAGATGTTCGGACGGGCAGACTGTTCCGCACGAGCGACCGGTGCGGCAGGTGTGCGCTCGTTGCGGGTGTTGGGCAGATTGTTCGCGCCAAGTGCGGTCTGTGGCTGCGGCATGACCTTTCGCGTCGTTGCGGTCTTGGCATCGCTGCGCGGTGCAGTGTGGCGGGTTGCCGTGCGGACCACGACTTCCACCTTGAGCACGGACTTGTCCTCGCGCTGCCAGAGCTCGGTGATCAGGTCGAGATAGTGCCCGTTGATCCAGGAGCGGAGGAAAGCGGTCGGCACGGAAATGCGCACAAGCCCCTTGGAAGCCTCAGCCACTTTCATGCGACCGAACCAGCTTGAATAGACCTCGGTACCAAGACGCGCCTTGAGCTGTGCCCTTACACGCTCGAAAACTGCCTCTGCACCTGCCGCCCCGTTCATTCCGTCGCCCTGCTTTTCTGCATTGTTATAAGAGAATCCGCCCTCAGTTTCTCTTTCAGCGCCGCTTTGCATCCCTGTATCCCTGCTTCTTATAAAAGTCCTGAGATGGCTTTTCGCCATTCATCCCCGTGATCATGCCGCTTGCGGCATCACCCTACTTATCTCTTTCCTCGTATCGTCAACCTCTTTCCCCTGTCGTCAGGCACAAGAACAGCGCTTCCGGCCTCTACCAGAACGCGAACTCTCTCCAACTTTCGAGCGTATCCTATACGACCCCAACCCACATTCGTGAGCGCACAGCTTCTCCGTTACGCGGCCATAGGACCACGTCACAACCCTCGCCTTTTCTGGCTGTTTTTCAGGCCACGGGCCTGCGCTCTCGATGGGTAGACATTACCGAAAACCCTGTGGAAAGGGCAAGTATGCGGCTAAGCCTTTTTTGGCTGAATCTTCTCATTGCGTAGCTCGTCGAATGCAACTTTTGAGCGCCTGGCTCGGATAAGCCTTTTGGATTCAAGTACCTTTTCAAATGGTGACCGCTCGCCAGCCAATCTGCAAAAAAATCTTAAAAAAGAGGCTTGACTCTGAGGCAGCCTGAAGCGCTGTAGATGACTGTTCACATCCTGTGGATAACATTTCGCAAGCCGCTGGATTCACTTAACAATCCGCTCTGAAAGCCGGTTTTTGAGCGAGTCTTTAAGACAAGGTTCCTAGAGACTCAGGTTAATATGCCGACCAAACAAACACAAAAAGCGCCGCCACGCATGAGGCATGGCAACGGAAAGAAATTCGGCGGCAAAGAAAAACCCGGCACCAGGCCGGGTTGTTCGCGCGACTCTTGCGCCTATCAGGCGTTCAGGGCCTTTACACGCTGTGCGAGTCGGGAAACCTTCCGCGACGCGGTGTTCTTGTGCAGAACGCCCTTGGTCGCAGCACGCATCAGCTCCGGCTGTGCAGCCTTCAGAGCTTCCTGAGCTGCCGTCTTGTCACCAGCGACCAGCGCTTCCTCGACCTTGCGCACGAAGGTGCGCACGCGCGAGCGACGGTTCTTGTTAACCGCGGTACGGCGGGCAATCTTGCGAACCGCCTTCTTGGCCGAAGTCGTATTGGCCATTAGGACCTCTCTCGTTCATCTGTCGCAGCCGATCGGTTTTCTTACCA
>Ga0310345_10002395_pt1 | contig 19030 bp, 16 predicted proteins | sample HC15DNA20500_MG_FD_204667 | JGI IMG/M metagenome (GOLD analysis project Ga0310345, IMG submission 204667) | Marine microbial communities from station ALOHA, North Pacific Subtropical Gyre - HC15-DNA-20-500_MG | ecosystem: Environmental > Aquatic > Marine > Oceanic | place: Pacific Ocean: North...
GGTCGGCTCATAACCAACGATACCAGCATAACTGCTCAGATTGAACTCGTGACCGCGAACCGGCCGGCCGTAAAACGCCTTGGTGTCACCACCCACTATCCGGAGGGGAGTCTCGTCACGAACGGCCTGGCATATTCGCTCGGACATCTGAACGACCGTCGAATCTATTGCGTGCCGCCCAGGTAACCCGTCGGTGGGCGAATTAGCACTCATCGCACCCTATCGATCGCGCCGGGCCCGCGCAATGTCGGGAGTATTGATCTGAACCAGAGCATTTTGCGCGCGATGGCGTAACACGTGGTCTATCATCACCAAAGCGAGCATCGCCTCCGCGATCGGTACGGCACGGATACCCACACAAGGGTCATGTCGCCCATACGTGGCAATATCCGCGGCATTACCGTCGACATCTACGGTGTGCCCCGTTAAGCGGATGCTCGATGTAGGTTTGAGCGCGATGCTTATTTCAACATCTTGGCCAGTCGAAATCCCACCGAGAACGCCACCGGCATCATTCTTTTTGAACCCGCCCGGATACATTTCGTCGCGGTGCTGCGTTCCCTTCTGCGTGACTGACGCAAATCCTGCGCCAATCTCGACGGCTTTTACTGCATTGATGCTCATCATCGCCTTCGCAATATCAGCGTCCAAACGATCGAATACCGGTTCGCCCAATCCAGGCGGCACGCCGGTCGCACGCACGTTAATGCGGGCACCAATGGAGTTTCCCTCTTTGCGCAAGTTATCCATATATGCTTCTAATTCTGGAACCCGCGTAGGTTCCGCACAGAAAAATGGGTTCTGCTCAGCGGCCCCCAAGTCCACACATTGAAGCTCCATCGGGCCCAGCTGGGATAAATAGGCAGCAATCCCCACACCGCTTACCTCACTGAGATATTTTTTTGCTATCGCACCCGCGGCAACTCGCATACTAGTTTCACGCGCCGACGCTCGTCCACCCCCACGGTAATCCCGGGCACCGTACTTGTGCACGTATGTGTAGTCGGCATGTCCAGGTCGAAACTTCTCTTTGATTCCGGCGTAATCTTTTGATTTTCGATCAGTGTTTTCGATCATAAGCCCGATCGGCGTGCCGGTTGTTTTGCCTTCGAAAACACCCGAGAGGATACGGACCCGATCATCCTCCCGTCGCTGGGTCGTGTGTCGCGATTTGCCGGGTTTACGTCGGTCAAGGTCTTTTTGCAGATCACTCTCCTCGAGTCTCATGCCCGGAGGACAACCATCCACGATACAAAGATAACCGGGGCCGTGACTTTCGCCCGCGGTAGTCAGAGAAAATAATTTCCCGAAGCTGTTTCCCGACATGGCGCTATTCTAAACCCCCAACCGTATAAATAGCTTGTATTGATGACACTCGAGCGCGTTCACGAAAATTCCTGGAGATCTTCCTTGCGGATGACAAACACACCCTCGCCACCGTGTTCGAGTTCCACCCAAATGAAGGGGGCACGAGGGAAACGCCTTTCTACCTCATCCCTTATCGGGCCAACTTCAACGACCAGCAACCCGCCCGCGTTGAGATGAGTAATGGCCTCCCGCAGGATTCGTTCTAGATACGCGCAACCATCCTCACCTGCAGCGAGCGCAATCCGAGGCTCCCACAAATATTCTGGTGGCAGAGCGGCGTATTGTTGATTCGGGACGTAGGGCGGGTTAGTGATGATCAAGTCGAAACGGCACTCAAAATCCGGGTAAATATCGGCACAGTGAAATGTCACCTGCTCGTCAAGTCCATAATGCATACGATTTATAGTAGCTACATCAAGCGCATCCCTGCTAATGTCGGTTGCAATGACCTGAACACCAGGAAATTCCATGGCTATCGCCAAGCCGATACAACCGCTGCCAGTACCAATCTCGAGGATATGTTCGATTTTCTGATTGCCGACCCATGGTTGAAAGCGACCGCCAATTAGCTCTGCAAGGGGCGATCGGGGGACTAAAACACGCCTATCAATATAAAAGTCATGGCCAGCAAACCACGCCTTCCCCGTCAAATAGGCGGCCGGTAATCTCTGCTCTATTCTTTCGTCGATCAGGTCCAATGCGGCATGGATCTTCCCCTCCGCTATCGTCCGATTCAAAACCGAATCAGAGGAATTATTCCGTAAATCAAGAGCATGAAATACAATGAATGCTGCCTCATCGTACGCATTGTCGGTGCCGTGACCGAAATGTAAACCCGCCCCGGCGAAACGGGTCGCCGCATAACCGATCAGGTCTCTAACCGTTCCGGATAGGTCTGAGCGTTCAGGGGTCGGTGGTAGCGAGTTCGAGTACGACATCATTCATCCGCTTCACGAAACCGGCCGGGTCGTCTAACCGGCCACCTTCGGCAAGTACTGATTGTTCGAACAAGAGTGTCGACCATTTTTCGAACCGGCTCTCATCCGTTATGTCGTCCATGAGACGAACCATCGGATGTTCCAGGTTGAGCTCCAAGATTCTTTTAGTTTCAGGGATATCCTGACCGGAAGCCTTGAGTAGACGCTCGAGATTTGCACTCATTTGCGCATCAGCGGAAACCAAGCAAGCGGGGGACGACGTTAACCTCTTGGTGGCCCGCACTCCTTCGACTTTATCCGAGAGAGCTTCCTTAATTTTTTGCAGTAAAGGATCCTTCGGCTCTTCTTCCTCTTGGCGCTCGTCTTCCTTTTCGTTTTTATCGCTTTCCTCCACTTCACCGTGTAACACCGACTTAAAGGTTTTCCCCTCAAATTCAGTGAGGTGCGAGGCGACCCACTCGTCAATAGGATCACACATCAACAACACTTCAATACCTTTGTCTCGAAAATATTCAAGATGAGGACTATTCCCAGCGGTAGCGTAGCCATCGGAAATAATGTAATAGATCGTATCCTGTGCATCGGACATCCGGGATACGTAATCCGCGATACCGACATCGGGCTCGGCTTTGTCTTCGTGCGTACTTGAAAAACGTAACAGTTTGACGAGCTGGACATGATTCGCCTGGTCTTCGATGATTCCTTCTTTTAGTACGCGGCCAAAAGTTGTCCAGAACGCCGCATAGTCTTCACTTTCCGATATTGTGTCGAGTAAACCTAAGATTTTTTTGGTCGATGCGGCACGAATGGTCTCCAAGTTTTTGTTCCGCTGCAGAAGCTCACGGGAAACGTTGAGCGGTAAATCACTGGTATCGATTATGCCGCGCACGAACCGTAAGTACCGCGGTAAAAGCTCACTGGCATCATCCATGATGAAAACTCGCTGTACGTACAGTTTCACACCGTGTCCTGATTCTCGATCCCACAGATCGAAAGGTGCCTGCTGTGGAATGTAAAAGAGAGAGGTGTACTCGAGCTTGCCTTCCACTTTCGAATGGATCCAGGTAAGTGGATCTCCGAAGTCATGGGCTATGTGCTTGTAGAATTCTTTGTAGTCTTCGTCACTAATTTCTGCCTTGGCGCGTTGCCACATCGCTGTACCTTGGTTTATGACTTCGTAACCGGCACCGTCACCGTCTTTAGGCATGCTCACTGGCACGGAGACGTGATCAGAATAGCGTTTGCAGATTTGGCGTAATTGGTAGGCGTTAGCCAATTCCCTTGCATCATCTTTTAGATGCAGCACGATTTCCGTGCCTCGCTTTTTACGACGAAGCGTCTCTACCGTGTACTCTCCTTTCCCATCGGACTCCCAACGCACACCTTCATCCTGCGGCAAGCCCGCTTTGCGCGAAGTTACCGTCACTTTCTCAGCCACAATGAAGGACGCGTAGAAGCCTACACCGAATTGTCCAATGAGTTGAGAATCGGTTTTCTCATCTCCACTCAAAGCACCGAAAAATTCTTTCGTTCCAGATTTCGCTATAGTGCCAAGATTATCAATCACTTCATCGCGACTCATACCGATACCGTTGTCGCGCACCGTGATAGTCCCGAGCTTTTCACTAAAATCGATTGTGATTTCTTGCTCGACATCGCCTTCGTATAATCCATCGTCAACTAACGCGGCGAAACGCAGTTTATCTGCGGCATCGGCCGCGTTTGACACGAGCTCTCGTAAAAAAATCTCCCGATTGCTGTATAGAGAATTGATAACAAGATCAAGGAGCTGTCGAACTTCAGATTCAAAGCCGTGCTGTTCTTTAGCGGTATCGATCGGCATTTCAGGGCCTCATCATTTTTGATCCGGTGGCCCAAACCTATGGGCTTATCTTACTGATTTCAAGCCCTTGAGTAACAGCAAGGACAAATATTGATTTTCTAGTCGAACCACCATCCAATTAGCCACATGGCTTCTGAGAACTCTGGACACACCCCGGTTATGCAGCAATACCTTGGTATCAAAGCCAAACATCCGGACACATTGCTGTTTTACCGCATGGGAGATTTTTACGAACTCTTCTATGAGGATGCCCGCCGTGCCGCTGAGTTGCTTGACTTGACCCTAACGGCCCGAGGGGCCAGCGCAGGCGAACCGATTCCGATGGCAGGCGTCCCCGCACATGCCGCCGACGCATACCTTAATCGTTTACTTAAACTCGGTGAGTCTGTGGCGATCTGTGAGCAAATCGGCGATCCGGCGACTTCGCGGGGACCAGTAGAACGTAAAGTCAAACGGGTTCTAACCCCTGGCACGATAACCGATGACGCCTTGTTGGAAGACCGTCGAGATACGCTGGTCGCCTCACTTTGCCTTAGGTCGGAGACATTCGGAATCGCCTGGATCGACTTGAGTTGCGGACGATTCCTCTTGACCGAAGTTTCGTCCAAATCCAAATTAGACGCAGAACTAAATCGTCTTAAACCAGCCGAAATTATCGTCGAAGAAACCAACTGTCCAGACGTAGACCCCGATTTCCGAGGCGTTTGCCAACCCCAACCGTCTTGGCGATTTGAGTTCAACGCCACACGGCGCCGGCTGTGCGAGCATTTCGGCGTCAGCGATTTAAGTGGCTTTGGTTGCGGAGATATGGTCGCCGCAGTATCAGCAGCCGGAGCGCTACTGACCTACGCTCAAGAGACCCAGGGCAGTGAGCTTCCCCATGTCACTAAACTTAGCGTGGAATTGCCAACTGAGGCGATCTATTTGGACGCAGCGACGCGGCGAAACCTCGAGCTGGACAGTTCCCTGTCAGGCAAGAACCATCAAACGGTAATCAACTTGCTCGATTCCACCTGCACGGCCATGGGAGGACGGCTGCTCCGACGCTGGCTTAACCGCCCCACTCGGGACCAGGCCTCCCTCCGACAACGACATCAGGCCGTTGACGTTTTGTTCGCGGATTTAAACCTCGACAAATTGCGCAAGCACCTCAAAACAATTTACGACATTGAACGTATTTCTTCGCGTGTCGCGCTTCACACCGCGCGACCGCGGGACTTGGCCCACCTGCGAGATACGGCGTCTCTCGTGCCTCAGCTCAAGAAGCTCGTGGCTGAGGAAACAAGTCCTCGTCTTGTACACCTATGCAACCTCATAGATGAACTTCCGGATCTGACACGATTGCTAGGCAACGCCTTGGTCGAGTTTCCCCCGCAACTCATACGTGACGGCGGCGTGATATTACAAAACTACGATGAGGCCCTCGATGAGCTCCGATGCACAAGCGCGAATGCGGGCGAAAATTTACTCGATCTAGAGGCACGTGAACGACAGCGAACAGGGCTGAGTGCCCTCAAAGTTGGGCACAACCGTGTGCATGGCTATTACTTGGAGGTAAGCCGGTCACAAGCGTCGCAAGTGCCGGACGACTACACACGTCGTCAAACGCTTAAAACCGCAGAGCGCTATGTGACCGCGGAACTCAAAGCCTTCGAGTCAGACATTCTCGGTGCGTCCGAACGTGCGCTTCGGCGAGAAAAAGAACTTTACGATAATTTGCTACGCGAAGTAGCCACCTTTGTACCCAGGATACAAGAGACGGCAGCCGCGATTGCCGAACTCGACGTACTCGCTTCATTTGCCGAACGAGCTGAGGCTCTTCAACTCGCTCGACCGGAACTAACATCAGACTCAGAGTTAATTATAGATGAGGGACGACACCCTTTAGTCGAACAATTCCAAGACCAAACCTTCGTTGCTAATGACCTACATATGAACGATACGCGAAAATTGTTACTGGTCACCGGGCCGAATATGGGCGGCAAATCGACATATATGCGCCAAACCGCTTTGATAGCACTTCTGGCCCATATCGGCAGCTTTGTGCCCGCAACCCGTGCGATTATCGGGCCGATAGATGCAATATATTCGCGGATCGGCGCGACTGATAACCTCGCTGGCGGACAAAGTACATTTATGGTGGAAATGGTGGAAATCGCAAATATCCTCCACAATGCGTCGTCCACTAGCCTTGTCATCGTCGATGAAATAGGACGCGGCACCAGTACATATGATGGGATGTCGTTAGCCTGGGCCGCAGCCGAACACCTCGCCTGCGAGAACGGCGCGTTCACTTTGTTTGCTACACACTATTTTGAGCTCACGGCTTTGGCAAACGAAATAACTTCTATCGCAAACATCCGTCTAGACGCCGTTGAACACGGAGACGACGTCGTGCTCATGCACAGTGTCAGTGAGGGCGCAGCAAGTCGAAGTTTTGGTATCGCCGTCGCCCGTCGTGCTGGCGTGCCGCTAGAAGTCATCAGGCGGGCCCGCGCCCTGCTCGAGTCTCTCGAGGTGGGAAACCGAATCCCCTCGAACCCCACGACACCACAACTGCCGCTGTTTTCAAAGGATCATCCGCTAATTGGCGCCGTCAAAATGCTTGATCCAGACTCGATAACGCCTAAAGAAGCGCACGAAATTCTTTATCGTTTACGCCAACTTCTAGACGATGAGTAGCCCCGGTTTGGGCATAGACGAAGCCGCAGCTATAATGCCCCCTTTACACCCAAACGAAGAAGTGCGTTGTCATGACATTTGTCGTTGTTGAGAGCTGTATTAAGTGCAAATACACGGACTGCGTCGAGGTCTGCCCAGTCGATTGTTTTCACGAAGGGCCTAATATGCTTGTCATCGATCCGGACGAGTGCATTGATTGCACTCTGTGTGAACCGGAATGCCCGGTAGAAGCGATAAAGTCAGAAGACGACCTAAGTGAAGATGAACAACAATACCTGACTTTAAACACGGAATTATCAGCTGAGTGGCCTGTCATCAGCGAAATGAAAGATCCGCCCGGCGATGCAGATGACTGGAAGGATAAGCCCGACAAACTGCAGCACTTGGAACGCTAACTCCGGGCGCCCTCCTCCAGCGAACGGGAAGGCCCTAAGTGAATGCGGGACGCCGGCGAGACAGACCCCCGGCGCAAAGTAAAGCTTTTTCTAGCTCCGGCGTTGCACCGCCGCTCGGCCTGCCAGCAGCCAACCCTACTTGTTCTGGTGATCAAACACCCCTTCCCAATCATCGGGGGGTGGCTCCAATGAAAAATGCTTAATCCGGCTGATATATGTTTTGTAAAGACCTGGCGTCCCCGATGTCCGCTGCAGTTCCCTAAAACTCCGTTCCGCCATATCCCATTGCTGACTACGATATAAGGAAATTGCTTCCGCGTGTAGGAGCAGTTCATTCTCTAACTTGACGGTGAGTTCTTCTTTGCGACAAAGTGGCCCGTAGATGGCCACCGGTAAAATCTTCCCTTTTACTCGCACGCGGTCTAATTCACGGTAAACATAATCGGGAACAGCGAGTTTCGTCGTTTCACCCACGATTAGATCGACGCCGTATCCCTTCGTTAAACCTTCTAAACGTGAACCAAGATTAACTGCGTCCCCTATGACCGTATATGCCATGCGAAACTCGGACCCCATATCGCCGACGCTCATTACGCCCGTATTAATACCGACACCAATTCGGATCTCAGGCCACCCGCGATCGCGAAACTGTAAATTAATGTCATGAATCTCTTGCAACAATGCGAACCCAGCCTCAAGTGCGCGGCGTGGATGTTCATCATCAGCGATCGGCGCACCCCAGAAGGCCATAATCGCATCGCCCATATATTTATCGATGGTGCCACGTGATTCGTGAATAACACGCGTCATGGGAGTTAGAAATTGGTTCATGAGTTCTGACAACACCTGTGGTGAGACGCTTTCCGACAACGTCGTGAAATCACGAACATCAGAAAATAAGACCGTCAACTCTCGTTGCTCCGCCACGTGCGAATAATCAGTCGGGTCTTTGGCCATCTCATCGACCAATTCCGGGGGGATGTATTGACCGAAAAGATTTGCAAGCTGCCTTTTGCCGCGAGTCTCCACGAAATAACCATAGGACATTTGCAACAAAAACATGGTCAAGACCATGAGCACACCCGTGGCAACAGGCAAAACAACACCGGAGGCCCACAAAACATGGTTGAATGCGATATAAATTAACGTCCCAAAACCGGTCACGAGAGTTAGATAAAAAGGACTCAAAAAGGAACCTGCTACAAGCATACCTATCCCGACAACCAGTAGCATGATGACTTCGGCGCCCAACGTGTATTCTGGAGCCCGAAGAACCGAGCCGTCCAATATCCCCGCGACCAAATTGGCATGCACCTCTACGGCAGGGTAAACCTCTTCAACCGGGGTGGCGCGGATATCGAGCAGTCCAGGGGCGCTCGTCCCAAGAATAACGATCCGGTTCTCTAATAGCCTTTTGTCGGCGAGGGAGTGTAGTACCTTACTCGCCGAAACATAACGGAAACTTCTTTGCTTGCCTCGAAATGGCACTAAGGTCTTGGCATGGCGGTCAACCGGGATGCCAACGCCACCAACCATCAGCCATTCAAGACCGGGATAGCCGTCGGTATCCCAAAGGGGCTCCCCAAAACGGGGTACAACCTCTGCATCACCAAGAATCCATCGCAAAATTTCGAGCGATAAAGAGCCGTAATATTGATCTTGGAAGCGCATCAACATGGGTACGCGTCTAACGATCCCGTCTCGATCAGGTTGCTGCGTAAAATGTCCGGCACCGTGAGCGGTTTTTGCCAGCTCGTGGATGTTACCTCCATAACCTGTCGCCGTCAGAATCTGGATATTTTTCCCTTCAAACGCTTCATCTCCGAGCAGCGGCTGAGGTAATGATCCGGCCCGGGGCGACTCCGATTCGTCGACATCTATATTAAAGTAGTAGCCAAGAATTACGGGGTGTTTGCTTATGGCTTTGGCAAGTATTCCATCGTAATCCAAGTGCGCCCTCATTGAATTAAGTCGGCTAACGAAATCTTTATTTCCTTTCAGTTGATTTCCCGCCAATTCATCTAGAACCTTCAGCCCCGAACTCTCATCGCGTTCAGCGAATACGATATCCACCCCAAGGACCTGGATCTCGTATTCTTCAAACAACGTTTCGACCAGGTGAGCAACCTTATTTCGAGGCCAGGGCCAATGCCCTTCCGCTTCAAGGCTTTCCTCGTCAATGTCGACAATAACCACACTACCATCGACCGTGTTGGGCATTGTCAGTTGCAGGTGAGTGTCATAGGCGAGGTTCTCCACTAACTCCACGAATGTTAAGGTGATCGTGCCCATTGCGTGAGCCAAGGCGACCGAAAGCACAAGCGCGCCGAGAATTGTGCGCATGTATTTAACTTTCACTTTTCCAAAAAACCATATCCACGTCGCCACGTAACGGTCATTCGGTCAGATGAAGCTTCACAGTTTATCTGGTACACCTGACACTCCCTGCCGCATCACCTGCCGTTGAGCTTTCTATCACAGCAACTGGCCATTCGTAATAAGGTTGGTCGGAACATTACACAGTCACTATGGGTTAGCAGTCGAAGTCCCCCACCAGCTCTGTGCTGCTTTTTTCCGGTGCATTCTAAAACGCCCTGCGCAAGGTCAACCATCCGCCTCTAGGCGCGCTCGTACGTCAGCGTGGATCGGGAAGACTTTATCCAGGCGCGCCAATTCGATCACATTCATAGCAACTTCACTGACATCGATCAAACCGAAATGAAGCTCCTTCTTTTTGGCCATTTGAAACCCTTCGACCAAACTGGCCACGCCGGAACTATCGATATAGGTCACCTTGCTGAGATCAACCAACGTGTGGTGGCCGCGGCCCAGGCAAGCCAAAATGACCTGTCGTGCCTCGGGTGAACAAGATAAATCTACATCACCTGTCAATTGAACTTCATAAGTCATTGTGGAGGTTCCTTAATCGCAGTATTGTTTAATCCGAGGGATAGGGTTCGGTGGCTAGGCATACCTCAAGATACAAATCGTTTGGTCATGCGTAGTACATTGCCATGGTTGTCCTTAAGGTGGGCATAAGCGCACTCATCCATGGTTTCTTTCATGAAATGGGTACCAAGCCCACCAGGACGTAGATGATCCAATTCTCTGGAACCTATTGGGTCTATGGATCTCAAGTCTATGGGATCGGCAAAATCAGTTAACACGACCTCTATCTCGCCGCCATTGTCGCTAATCTCCAACACTATTTCGCCGGAGCGATCACCTTTGTACGCATGAACCATAATATTCATACATGCTTCGTTGACGGCGATTATCAAATCGGAAACGAGTTTCTTCGTGCACTTCAATCTACCAATGGATTGTTGAACTTCGTCCCGAACCATTTTCAATCGTTTAGGATCCGAGGAAAAGCGTAACTCAAGTATGCGTTTTTTACTTGTCATGTTCATATACCGAATAATCTACAATCCTAGTTACTCAACGCAAAGTCTCTCGCTATACCGGCTTTTCTAAGAGAAGCAGCGTAATGTCATCATGGGCCTCATAACCCAAGGCATCCCACTTTTTTACGAGCGCGGATAATCGTTCGCTCGCTCTCGTCGTCGTGACAGATTCTAGCACCTGTTTCAACCCACTCGATTCTAGTCGACTGCCATCTGGAGCCTCACTTTCACTGACACCATCGGTATATAGGTACATCGCGCCAGAACCGAGCTCAAACCTAGAAGAGGGAAACTCCACCTCTGATAAAACACCGAGCGGAGGCGCCCCGGCGGGAAACTCTTCGAAGGAACCATCGCTTCTTCTTAGGAGGGCTGGTGGATGTCCGCCGTTCGCAATCTCAACCGTGCGACCGTCGCTACTTAAGTACCCGGCAATGATCGTAACGAACATTCCCATCGTCGACGTATCACAGAGCTCGCGGTTAACATGACTCAACAGGGACCCAGAGTCACCAGCAGTCTTAGCCAGACACCGCAATAAGCTCGTCGCCTTAGCCATGAGTAATGCGGCGTTCATCCCCTTCCCTGAAACATCAGCTAACGTAAAGTACACCCGACCATCGCTCAGACGCATAAAATCGAAAAAATCACCGGACACTTCATGAGCTGGGATGTTCAAACCATGAACCGGGAATTGATCGCCCTGAGGCGTAGGCAACAAACTTCGCTGTATTTGTCGTGCTAATTCAAGCTCTTTACGCACACGTTCTTGTTCAAGCAAATCGAGTGCAAGCCGCGCATTGCGGATAGCCAAAGCCGACGCCGACGCCACCGTTGTTGCGAGTTGCAGATCATTCATGTCGAATAATCCATCACCGTCGCGCTTGTTTAACAACTCCAGAGCACCAATACACGTTCCGGATACGGACAGAGGTACACACAGGACTGATCGCGTAATAAATCCCGTTTTTTCATCCACCTCCGCGGCGAAACTAGAGTTCTTAGCGGCGTCTCTCACGATTAAGGATTCGTTCCTAGAGACTGCCTGCCCGACTATTCCCTGATCAGGCTCAAGCCGCAGGCCTTTAACATCGACGGGCCCTACACACTCCCGACAAATTAGTACCGATCCAGCCTCTTCGAGAAGAAAAATCGACGCGGCTTCTGCGCTCAAGTAATCAACGACACGGTCGATGGCATTTTTCAGAGTCTTGTCGACATCCAGTGAGCTCGCAAACTGCTGCGTCAACTCAGCAAGAAACACCACCGAATCGTCTGAGCGACCGCGTGAACTCCAATCATGCAGTTTCTCGGCCATATTATTTTTCCGATAAACGTCCCGCTTAAATACCAGAATACCGGTCTTTTTCGTTCCATTCACAAAGATCGGATACCGCGCACGCGCCACATCGCGGGTTGCGGGAAAAACAAGTGTAGCGCCCGTGTAGAATCAACCAATGATGGGCGTCACCCCTATAATCTTGGGGCACCGACTTTAATAAGGCTTTCTCGACTGCGAGCGGCGTTTTCCCAATCCCTAAGCGTGTACGATTAGCTACTCGAAAAATATGCGTATCCACGGCAATCGTCGGCTCTCCAAACGCGGTGTTTAGTACTACGTTTGCGGTTTTACGACCAACTCCGGCAAGCCTCTCTAAGTTTTTTCGATCACGAGGGACAGCACCGCCAAATTCATCGACAAGGATTCGGCTGGTCTTGATAATGTTCTTCGCCTTCGAGTTAAACAAGCCGATGGAACGAATATACCCTCTGAGCTCCCGCTCACCCAAACCCAACATCGATCTTGCATCTGGCGCGACTTCAAACAGCGCGGGCGTAGCTTTGTTAACGCTAACGTCGGTCGCCTGCGCTGAGAGGATCACCGAGACCAACAGCTGAAATTCGGATGCGTATCTTAGCTCCGTTCGCGGTTTCGGGTTTTTAGCTTTCAACCTTTGGAAAAATACCTCTCTAGAAACCTTTTTCATGGTACCGATCCCGGCATGCCGTCAGACTCGGATACCTCCTTATCCAGCCCAACGGGGCCTTGAAGCGATTGCGCGACAGCGGCGATCAGACCGAGCAGAATAAATGCGCCCGCCGGAGACACGGCAAGCGGAATGCCTCCTATACAACCGTCGTTGTTAGGGGTTAGGGCGTGTATGTGACCAGTCGCTAGGACGTCACGCAAGGCGCCAAACGCCACAAAGAAAATCCAAACCCCCCCGCATTGAGTAATCATCTGAAGTAGTCCCGGAACTAATTCAAATCTCCGACCACCGGCCTGCATGTACTCTAAAATTAAACAGTTCGCAGCCATCAATCCTAGATATACACCGTAACCTGTTGTAATTGCGTAAAAGGGAGAAAACTTGAAAAATCCCAGTGCTACAATGACCATCGCCACAACCAACGGGAAGAACAACCGGCGTACCGGAATGGGGACAAGCGAGCCGAGACCGGAAGCTAATACTGTCGAGAGGAAAAGCACCAGCACAAAGAAACCTCCGAAAATTAGGCCGTCCGAGATACTTTTTACAATTGCCAACAGCGGACATAAGCCAAGCATCCTCGCAATAAACGAATTTCGGCCGTAGCACACTTCTGCGCAACGTTCGCAAACCGGTCGTGAGCCCACTTTCAACCAACCCCGTCCACTATCTCGCGACGTAAAACGGCCGTTGCCCAACGTGTATCGAGAAATGAGCTTTCATTGGCGACCTACCCCTCCAGTTTCACGACCATACGGGACGGGACGAAAGAAACGGTCTAGAGTCGGAACCAATGCATTCATAAACAAAATCGAGAAAGCAACGCCATCGGGGTAGGCACCCCACTTGCGAATCCAATACGTTAACAAACCAACACCGAAACCAAATACCAACATCGCTCGAGGTGCCGTTGGGCTCGTCACAGGGTCCGTGGCAATGAAGAAAGCTGCGGGTAAAGCGGCGCCAGCAAAAACGTGAAACGGTACCCCAAGTCCTGATCCCAGTTCTAAACCGGTAAAAATAGCAGCGGGCAACGCGACCCCGCAAATTACTCCAGCGGGAATATGCCACGAGATCACCTTCCGGAAAATCAACCACAGTCCACCCAACAAAAACCCTAGGTTAATCCACTCCCAATGCCGATCGCCGATAACACCGAATATGGTTGCGTCGACCAACGTGGCAGATGCCCGGCTGTACGCCAGCGCCGTCGCACCAGACACAATATCCCCGGTCACGTCAGGCAAAAAAATGTGGCCGACTGCCCGTAAAGGGCCCACAAAAGCTTCGTTCTCCGCTACAAGTGGCCATTGCGTAGCCAAGGCGGGGTAGCTAACCAAAATAAAGGCGTAGCCCGCCATCGCTGGATTGAATAGGTTGCCACCCAAACCACCATATAGGTGTTTGCCCACAATTACTGCAAATGCGACTCCCCCAAGCGTGAACCAGTATGGTGTATAGGGCGGAAGCGCAATGACAAACGTCGCAGCCAGCACAAAGACGCTCAGATCCCTTAGTGCGTCCCGCCATGGTTTTCCTCGCATATGCAAGATTATCGCCTCTAAAACTGCCCCAACCATTGCAGCAAAGAGGAATTGGATCACAATCCCAAAGCCGAGAAATAGCACGTGCAGCAGTACGCCGGGTACCAAAGCGAAAAGCACGCAACGCATAAGCTGAGCGACAGACCTAGGGTGTCCGATCGGGACGGAGGTTGATGGCGCGGGCATCATCTTATATCGCTACATCCCAAGCTACGATTCAATGATCCCGGGAATCGGCTCGCTACGCTGATGCAATTTGATGCAGTCTGTGGGACAAACTGGCGTACACAGCGCACACCCCGTGCACAATGCTGTTACCACAGTGTGCATCCTTGCACTGGCACCAACGATTGCGTCTACCGGGCAGGCCTGAATGCACTTGGTACAACCGATGCAGTCCGCCTCCACAATTACGGCAGTCACTGCAGCCTCATCCCTAGCAACGCCGGTAACCGTACCGGAATCACGGCCGAGCATTTCTCCAAGCTTCGTGCGGATTGCAAGACCACCGGGCTGACACAGCGCTATCGATTCGCGGCTATACACAACGGCCTCCGCATAAGGGCGACATCCATCGTAACCACACCTTCGACATTGAGTTTGCGGTAGCACGTCGTCGACATGCCGCACGATATCCCCCGAAGTGTCCTTGTACGCTTGGTTGTGAGAGAAACACAACCACGTCGCAACTAAGGCCAGTAGGAACGCTACAGAAAATATCGAAAGCATCGCCCCCCCAACCTGACTACCATTCAGGGAATGGGTATGTCCATAAATCCATGTAACGCTAATACCACGATACCAAGAGTAACAAGCGCCAAAGGTGTGCCCCGGAACGCTTCGGGGACATCAGATCTCGCGAGGCGTTGGCGTATTTGGGCAAGTAGCGCTAGGGTGATGGCGTAACCACCGGCTAATGATCCTGCACGTAGCCCCACGGCACCGACACCCCCATCTACATCCAATGACAACAATACAATACCGAGAAGCGCGCAATTAATCGCTAACATCGAAACATAAGCGGCGAGAATGCTCCGAATTTGGGGTACACAATGACCGAGTATCCATCCCCAACCGTAAATCGAAACAAGCACCGAGATGATACTCAACGGCAGTTTGATGACGAAATCGTCTCGCGCATCTCCCAGCGTCCAACAGGCCAAAGCGGCGGCCGTCGGCGCAATTATCATGACAACACTGGCCAATCCGACCGCTGCATCGAAGCGGCGAGAGAGCGCCAGAATCGGACAAAGCCCAATCATGTAGACGAAAATGATCTCGCCCGCCAGACCACTGCCAAATGTGGACGTCACACGGACCTCTTCATTTGACTCGCATCCCAGGGCTCGCCCCAGTATCAGGTTGAAGCAAAAAGATGTCTTCGCCCCCGGGCCCTGCGGCCAGTATCATTCCCTCCGAAATTCCAAAGCGCATTTTGCGTGGGGCCAAGTTCGCCACCATGACGACTTGTCGTCCGATCAAATCTTCGGGCGAATAAGCCGACTTGAGACCTGCAAATACTTGGCGTTTCTCACTGCCGAGATCGAGAATCAAGCGAAGTAACTTATCCGCGCCATCAACGAGCGAGGCCTCCGCTACTCGAGCTATCCTCAGATCGATGCGGCTAAAGTCGTCGATCCCAATTTCGGCCTCGAAAGTCTCACCCTTGGTTATGTTGTCCATGTTACCGGTCACCTTCTGGTCCTTGCTAGCTTCCACCATTTGATGGATTTTACCCTTTTCGACACGCCGCATGAGAGGCTTAAACTTATTGATGCACAGGTTAATCGGGACTCCATTTACGTCTTCCCAGCTCAATCGTCCCGCGTTCAAAAAAGCCTCAGCGTTCACTGCCATCGCTGGTAAAACCGGCTTCAGGTAGATAACTAGAATACGAAAAAGCTGTAGCCCCAAGCTACAGACTTGTTGAAGTTCTTCGGCCTTTGTCGGGTCCTTAGCGATCACCCAAGGCTGACGTTGATCAATAAAACGATTTGCTCTGTCTGCCAAAGACATAATCGCGCGCATCGCTCGATTGAATTCCCGTTTCTCATACAAAGTAGCGATTTCTTCCGACGCAACCTGGAAATAATTTAGCAATTCCGGGTCAGCGATCTCGTTACTAAGCTTGCCGCCAAATCGCTTGGTGAGAAAACCTGCACAGCGGCTGGCTATATTTACCACCTTGCCAACCAAGTCTGAATTTACACGAGCCTCGAAATCGGCAAAGTTGAAGTCGATATCCTCGATTGCGGCATTCAACTTTGCCGCAAAGTAATATCGGAGATATTCGGGGTCTAGGTGCTCAACATAGGTCCGTGCCGTGATAAATGTCCCCCGAGACTTAGACATTTTGTGCCCATCGACAGTCAAAAAGCCGTGAACAAATACGTCTGTAGGCAAACGAAAGCCCGCCCCGTGTAGCATGGCCGGCCAAAACAACGTGTGAAAATACATGATGTCCTTACCGATGAAATGATAGAGCTCCGTGTCGCCGTCCTTGCTACAAAACGCCTCGAAGTCAAGCTCTCTGCGATCACAAAGATTCTTAAAACTCGCGAGATACCCGACCGGCGCGTCCAGCCAGACATAGAAAAATTTACCCGGCTCATTTGGTATCTCGAACCCAAAATAAGGGGCATCGCGAGAGATATCCCAATCTTGTAAGCCAACGCTGAGCCATTCATTCAATTTACTGACGATACCTAGTTGCCTGTCGTGGTCACCCAGCCACTTTTTCAGAATGTCCTCGAATGCACCCAATCGGAAAAAAAGGTGCTCTGAGACTTTCAACTCGGGTCGAACACCACTCAAGGCGGATATGGGATCGAGCAAATCAGTTGGCGCATAGGTTGCCCCACATACTTCACAGTTATCGCCGTACTGATCAAGTGATTTACACCGTGGACATGTGCCACGCACAAAGCGGTCTGGCAAAAACATCTGTTTGATCGGATCAAAGGATTGCTCGATAGACCGTTTATCTATAAATCCGCCGGCCAATAATCGAGCATATATAAGCTCGGAAATTTCACGGTTTTCTCGCGAATGCGTCGAATAATAATTATCGAAACCAATGCTGAAGTCTTCGAAATCCTTTCGGTGTTCCACTTCCATTTTTCGGATCAATTGCTCAGGAGTTACCCCGTCTTCCTCGGCCTTGAGCATAACTGGCGTACCATGGGTATCGTCGGCACAAACATAGTAGATCTCATGCCCGCGCATTCGCTGAAACCTAACCCAAATATCAGTCTGTATGTATTCGACCAAGTGACCAATGTGGATAGGCCCGTTCGCATAGGGCAACGCGCTGGTCACGAGGATTTTTCTGTGTTGTCTTGGCATATGAGTAAAAACGTAAAAGCCCAAGCGCTGTAGATTATAAGGAGCGGCGAGGGACGCGGCCATTAGTGTAGAATGGCGGAATCGCATACGAATGAACTCATGAATCAAATAGAAGAACGTATCAGGCAGGCTCTAGCCGCCGACCGGGACCCTTACCTACATCAAGACCTAGTCTCTGCCGACGCGGTGGTGGGTGTGCTTGTGGAGGGAAAACAGGCAAAGGTGACCATTCATCTGGGGTTTCCCACGGAGCGGTACCGACCGGAACTCGAGCGGCGCCTGAAGGCCTCCGTGGCCGCCATCGACGAGATTGATATCAAATTTGAGATCGAGTCACGTATCGTCGCGCGCGAAGTACAGAAAGGTACCAAACCACTGCCCGAGATCAGGAACATCATCGCCATCGCCTCAGGGAAAGGTGGAGTCGGTAAATCCACGACGGCCGCCAATTTAGCGCTTGCTCTCAGACAAGAAGGTGGCAAAGTCGGGGTGCTAGACGCAGATATCTACGGCCCTAGTCAAACTCGTATGCTAGGCAGCCATGGCCGGCCGGAAAGCCCAGATGGCAAGTCAATGGAACCCAAGATTACCTACGATCTCCAGACTATCTCCATTGGGAATCTAGTCGATGAAGACACCCCGATGATTTGGCGCGGCCCTATGGTAACGGGAGCGCTAGAACAGCTCCTGAACGACACCAATTGGCGGGATCTCGACTACCTCGTCGTGGATCTGCCGCCGGGAACTGGCGACATCCAGCTCACGTTGTGTCAAAAAATTCCCGTTAGCGGGGCGGTGATTGTGACCACTCCCCAAGACATCGCATTGCTCGACGCTCGCAAGGGCTTGAAGATGTTTGAAAAAGTCAACGTGCCCGTACTCGGGATCGTTGAAAACATGAGCGTGCATATCTGCAGCCAGTGCGGGCACACGGAGCATATCTTCGGCTCTGGCGGTGGCGAATCCATTGCGAAACAATACGACACGGAACTCCTTGGGTCGTTGCCTCTTGATACCGCTATTCGAGTCGGCGTAGACAACGGCCGACCGACGGTTGCTATCGAGCCAGATTCGGAGATAGCGAGTGCCTATCGAGAAATCGCTCGACGGATCGCCGCGAAACTTGCACTACGTGCCAGAGACTACTCCGCCAAATTTCCCAACATCGTGATAGAGAACAACTAGAACGGACGCAATGCCCGTCAAATCCGATCGCTGGATCAGGCAGATGGCTAAGTCACATGATCTGATCGACCCATTCGAGCCCCAACAGATCCGAGAAGTAGACGGAGCCAGAGTAATTTCATTCGGCACATCCAGCTACGGCTACGATATGCGTTGCGCACCTGAGTTTAAGGTATTTACCAACATCAACTCTACGATTGTCGATCCCAAAGATTTCGACGCCCGAAATTTTGTAGATATCGATGGACAGGTTTGCGTCATACCTCCGAATTCGTTCGTATTAGCGCGAACCATAGAGTACTTTCGAATTCCACGTGACGTTCTCACCATAT
>Ga0310345_10002396_pt1 | contig 19029 bp, 21 predicted proteins | sample HC15DNA20500_MG_FD_204667 | JGI IMG/M metagenome (GOLD analysis project Ga0310345, IMG submission 204667) | Marine microbial communities from station ALOHA, North Pacific Subtropical Gyre - HC15-DNA-20-500_MG | ecosystem: Environmental > Aquatic > Marine > Oceanic | place: Pacific Ocean: North...
ATACGGCATCACCCGCTACGAACCTGCAACGGAAGAAAAGCTTCTTGGCGTGTTCCTGCGCCAGCGTCCCGCCGGACTGATCATCGCAGGTATCGATCAGACCGATGCGGCGCGCCGGCTTCTCGACCGCGCCACCTGCCCGGTCGTGCAGATCATGGAAACCGGCCCCGACCCGGTCGACATGATGGTCGGCTTTTCGCATCACGACGCGGCGGCGGCGGCGACGCGCCACCTGTTGGACCGCGGCTATCGCCGGCCCGGCTTTCTCGGCGCCCGGATGGATCCGCGCACGCAGCGTCGCTTCGCGGGGTTTCGCGCCGAGGCCGAGGCGCATGGCGTGTTCGATCCCAACCGGGTCGAGACCACCGACACGCCATCGAGCGTCGGTTGCGGCGCGGAACTGCTGCGCGCGCTTCTGGCGCGCCATCCCGAGACCGACGCGGTGTTTTGCAACAATGACGACCTCGCGCTCGGCGCGCTGTTCGAGGCGATGCGTATGGGGGTCTTGGTACCTGGGCAGCTCGGCATCTGCGGCTTCAACGATCTTGAGATGATGCGCGCGGCCGAGCCGCCGCTCACCTCGGTGCGCACCAACCGCTTCGAGATGGGCACACGCGCCGCAGAGATGATCCGTGCCCGCCTTGAGGGACGTGCCACAGGTCCGGCTTTGGTTGATCTGGGCGCGCAGGTGCAAGAACGACGCAGCACTCAGGGACCAGATTGAGCGGCAGCCCGTCCTCTTCGGGGGCGCTCAAATCGTATTATTCAACCAGATAAATTTGTAATGGGGTGCGCCATACCGCTTGTGTCTCGACGGACCTGCAAAACCCTCCGCGCAATGGCGCGAGCGGATTTTGGCGGAGCTAGGTTCGGCGCCGGAGAAGGGCCGCGTTGGCGACAATCCGGGGCTTCGCGCTGGCGTCGAGAGCTCGGCACCCGGGATGACACTTAAGCAGATCGCGGCGCAGCTCGAAGTGATGCGGGAGCCAGCACCGAGGAGGGCGGATAGAATGGGCAACCTCCTCGGTCGCGCAGCATCTGCTGGAGCGCACGCAGAAGGCGGGGCTGATAGACGGAGGCATCGGCGGCCGGAGCTGGAGGCCAGCGCCGGGAAATCTGATGCCGCCCTAGCCTATGCCCGCATTGCCCGCGTCGCAGCAGGGAAACTGCGGGAGTATGTAGCGTGACAGAGCCGGATACCCGGTCCGAGGAAACGGTCCGGTCTTCACGCTGGGTATTGCGGGGAGCGGTTCTCTACGGGGTGTTTCTATTGGCGCTCACGCCGATGGCGGCTGGGGTATGGATCATCTGGACCACCGGGGAAAACAGTGTTGTTCCTATGGCGCTGATTGCTTTCGGGCCGATCGCGGTGGTCAGCCTGCTCGTGGTGATGATGCTCTCCCTGAAAGGCCCCAACCTCCGACGATTGCGCGAGGGTGAAGAAAAGGAAGAAGAATGATGGCGCATGACGACGGTCAGGACCGGCCCCGGATATGGCGAAGGGCGCGATGACCTGACGCTCTTCGCGACCCTGGCGCTGAACCATCATCGCGGGCGTCTTCTTTCGAGTTGCTGCGCCCGCGCTGTTCGGCTTGTCGCGCATCGATGATGGGCGTGAAGCGCCAGTGTTCCGCTAGTTCCTGATCGCGTTCGGACCACTGACGGTGGTGTGCATGTTCGTGGCGCTGACGCCGCTTCTGGAGGGGTGGTGATCGAGGCGGTGGCAGACTGGCAAAAGTGGCGCAGGGTGTAACGGCGGAGTTGAAGGAAAGAGCGATCTGATAAGCTAGCTGTCGATGGTGGCTTGTGAACCGTGAGGAATGTCTCGCGGCCGCGGGAATTTGCCAACCATCCGCCAATGCTCCACGCTCAAGCCCCCGCCACCTTAAGGGAGGATCACCATGCCGATGCGCCACCTGGCCACCTATGAATGTGCGGACGACCTCGGCAAGCGCCACGACGTTCAGCTCTGGCAGGACTTCAACACGGGCCGTTCCCCGGCGGGCGAGATCGCCGAGTTGGCTGGCACACAGGAACTACGGCTGGTTGACGGTCGCCCCGTCGGATACATCGACGAGCGGACCTTCCAGATTCTCGATGACGGCACGATCCTGCGCCGCGTCGACTGATCTGCAGCAGTCGCAGGATAGCCCCCATTCGGCCGGTGCTTCACCATCAGGTCGTCGACATCGAAGGAGGACCCATGTCCAGCAAGCTCGGCAGCTACGTGCTGCGAAAGACGATCCGAACGCCGAAGATCCCGGCGAACGACCCGTTTTTACCCCCTGCCCCCGCTACGCTCCACGCAAAGGCTGAGGTGACGCTCTCCGAAGCGGACGGCTTGCTGCACAGGCAACTAAAAGCCGTGATCAACCTTGCCCTGCCCATCGACGACACTCTCTCCAAGCCGGCTGCCCGCGCCTTGGTCCGGGAGGAGGTCATCCGGGTTCTGCGAGCGATGGCGGAGGCCATGGAAGCATCGCATGACAGTAGCCCTGGACGCCTGCGAGCCGCATGGTCGTGTCAGCTGAAGGGGCGGCCAAAGATTGAACACTCCGGGCAGCCATTCATCATAGGGTCGTAGCGACCCTATGCGGAGAAAAGACGTGCGGAAAACGATCCAGATCAAGTGCATTCGCCGAGCCAATCACTGGAAACCGAGAGGCAGCATAAGCCATGTGGGCGGCGGCTCGCTTGCGAACCGCTGGAAGCTGGAACTCGACGAGGTGATCCAGAAAATCGAGAGTGGAGACTGCATGTTCTTCGTCAATGTCGATAGCGATCCCGTCGCGGTCAAAGTCGCTGTCGATCGCGAAGGAAAGAAGTACATCAAGACGGCGGCGGACGGTGACTTCCCGACGCATCTTCTCCGCCTCCCCGAGTGCCCCTGAGGACGAGAACGCCTTTCTCCAGCGCGGGCGCTTTTCGCCACCGTCGAAGATTGCCACACTTCATGGCGGCGGTTCACCATAAGGTTGCGACAACCGCCATTGGGGGAAAGATGACCATCAAGGCACAGATCGACTGCATCAGGGTTAGAGACGGCAGCAGCGCGGAGGACCGCATCTCCCATATCGGGGGCGTCAATCCTGATGGAACCCGCTGGAAGATGACGCAGGAGCGCGCGGTCTACCTCATGGAGGAAGGCTGGGGCTTCTATGTCGCGGTATCGGGCCAAGCAGCCTGGTGGGAGGTCGCGATCAGCCGCCAGGGAGACAAGTACATCAAGACAGCCGCGGACGGTGAATTCCCAAGCCACCTTCTGGACCTTCCTGAGTGTCCCTGAACCAAACGGCTCGCCACAGCCGTCGATCGTGTCCCCCCGGGGCGTGATGTAGCCGAGGCGGCCGTCGGGTTTCTCGTTAGGGTCGGATTTCGAAAGCCAACCTGAACCGAGGATGTTCTCGATGACCAATCCCATGATGGGACTGAAAGAGCTCAGTCGATAAGAGCAGCGGCGCAGCGCAATGGTAATCGCGACCGGAACCGCCAGGCCGCTGCCCAATATTGAGCACCACCAGTCTCAGGACCCTCTTGTGCTTGATAGCGTCTTTAGGCCCCCTTGCAGATCCGACGGCCAGATCAGGGCGTCTTATACCCGTCGCGGAAGACCAACTCTGCCAAAGCTGATCACCATCCCCCAATCCCCGAGACGGTCGGCCTGACGTCCAGATCACGCGCGCGAGAATGGCAGTGGCGCGGCTGCGGATTTCGAGCCCAGACCCAGAATGTATTGATGTTTCGAGGTCCCCTTACGGCCCCCTTGACCCTCTCTGCGCAGCCTCTGTAGCTCCGGCATTCAAAACGGAAAGAAGATAGGAATGACAGCTACCGAGACCGCTCCGACAATCAGGTTCATGGGCACCCCGATCTTCAGGAAATCGGTGAAGCGGTAATTCCCGGCGCCGTAGACCAGCGTGTTCGTTTGATACCCGATCGGGGTTGCGAAACTGGCGCTCGCGCCGAACATCACCGCCACGGCGAATGGCCGCGGATCAAGGCTCAGGTGCGAGGCGAGCCCTATGGCTATGGGCGTGATGATCACTGCCACGGCGTTGTTGGTGACGGTTTCCGTGAGCAAGGAGGTGAGCAGGTAAATCGCTCCCAGGATCACCACCGGCGGCAGGTCCTGGATCAGCGGGACAAGGGCCGCGACCATCAGGGCCATTGCCCCGGTATGCTGCAAACCCGCGCTGATGATCAGCATCGAGAATATGAGGACCAAGATACCCCCGTCGATGGAACTCCATGCCTCCTCGCTGTCGATGCACCGCAGGAGCAGAATGGCTGCGACGGCCATCAGCACCAGTAGACTGATTTCGGCCACCCCGAGCGCCGCCAGGCCCATCACCGCAATCAAGGCCAGAAGCGCCAGCGGCGCCTTTTGTCGTCGATAAGCACGCGCGCTCGCCTGAGTGATTGCGGCCAGGTCACCCGCCTGCGTAAGGCGGGCAAGACCTTCTGCGGTCCCCTCCACCAGCAGCTTGTCGGCTGGGCGCAACAAGACTGTCGGAAGGTCAGGCCCCAGGTCCTGGCCATGTCGATGGACACCGAGCACCCGCATTCCATAGCGGTGACCGAGAGCCAGCCGCGCGAGCCGGATGTTGCTGCCGCGGCCTGACAAGGTCACGACGGCCTCAGCCACTGCAACCTCCTCGCCGTCCCTTGGCCCATGCCGAAGGCCGACCTCCATGCCCTCCAGATCGCGCAGTGTCAGAAGCTCAGACGTCGTTGCACTGGCGACGATCCGGTCGCCGACCTCGAGCCGGTGCTCCTCGAGGTTCGAGCGTTTGACCTCCGATTGTGCCCGTATCGCGTGCACGTGAATGTCGGGACGGTCGAGGTCGGAAACCTCGTTTATCGGCTGGCCCAAGCCTGCATAACCCTCGCACGGGCGCAATTCGGTCAGGAAATGCGCCTCGCCTCCTGAGCCGATATCGCCTGTCTCCCTGCGGCGCGGCAGCAAAAGCGGGCCCAGCACCAACAACGTCAAGCCACCCCCGACGGTGGCGACCAAGCCGACTGGCATTATCTCGAACATCGAAAACGGCTCCATGCCGAGATTGCTGGTCACTCCCGCGACCAGCATGTTGGTCGAGGTGCCGACAAGCGTCCAAGTTCCGCCCAGAACAGCCGTGTAGGACAGCGGGATCAGCAAACGCGTCGCAGCGATGTCCAGGCTCTGCGCCAGACGCACCACCACTGGTATCAGGATGAGCACGACAGGGGTGTTATTCATCAGCCCCGAAGCGAGGAGCGTTGCCAGCAGAAACGCTGCAATCCCCAGCGACGGTCGGTTGGTCGCCCCTGCCACAACCCGATTGGCGACTGCATCCAGCAGGCCGGTCCGGACCAGGGCGCCGCTCACCACGAACATGGCTGCGATCGTGATCGGCGCGGGATTGGCGAAAGCGGCCAGTACGTCATCCGACGGCACCAGACCCAAGCCGATGAACAGCGCTGCCCCACCGGCTGCAGTCACCTCTGGCGGATAGCGTTCGGTCACAAATCCTGCGAAAAGGAGCAGCAATAAAACGAACGAGAGGTAGGGCTCGTATCCCGCGATGATCTCGGTCATGGCGCGACGCTCGCCCATCCATTCGATCGTGTCCAGTTTCGCAACGGCCCGCTCGTTCTCGGCATTGCGCCCCGGCGCGATGATGTGACGAACGATGACTTCAGCGCCGGCGGCCAAAACCTTTCCAGGCGGAACCGTAAGATAGCATCCTCCTTCCTGCTTCTGCACGTGAGGGCCTTGGTCTCGCCGTCGGGGGGCCATGCCGATACGCGAACGGTCATGCCTATTTCCGGGCATCTGGCCGAGCGATACCGGGAGAAGATGCACCGCAGCCAGTTCTCAGCGCCGGTCCCTGCCCCCCCCCCCCCGGGATAGGGCAGGTTCGATAGCAGCACGCCGGCTGTGCCAAAACGCTCGGCTTGCAGATGGTCAGTCAAGGCGACCCGAGTTCAGTCGTTCGCCTGCCACGCATGGCCTCGGTTTCGAGGGCAGGGCAGCACGCTACACAGGGGCTTCAGTTTTCTCCCACGCAAGCGGGAGCGCTACGCGCAAATGGCCGCACATCCTTTTAATGGAACATTGCCCCCCGGGCTGTGTGTTTTCCTCATAGGAACCGCGATTAGGAGGAGCCTATGATCCCCAAGAGCGCAGTTTTTCGCACCACGGCCGTCGCCACCACTCTGGCCGGCGCGATGGTCGTGGGCGGTGTCGCTGCGGACACCCGTTGCGGGGTGTCCTACACGATCCAGCCGGACGATACGCTCTACAGCGTGGCACAACAGTGTCGTGTCGCACTGGCCACTATCATGCATTTCAATCCGAATTTGGATGTCGATGCGATCCCGGTGGGCGCGCGCATTCGGCTGGCCAAGAGGCCGGGCAGCGACGGCGAGATGCGCACTGAGGCCCCGGGCAGCGAAGCGGAGGGCAGCTACCGCGTCAAAGCGAACGACACCGCCTACTCCATCGCCGCGACGCTGGATCTGAGCCTGCAGGAACTGATGGCCGAGAACCCCGACCTTGACCCGTTGTCGTTGGCCATCGGCGAGGTGCTGAACCTGCCACGGGGCAACCGCAGCGCCACCGTGAATCTGTCGTCGCAAAGCGGACCACCGGGCAGCGAGGTTACCGTCATGGCGCGCGATTTGCGGCCTGACGACTGGGTGACCATTGGGGCCGGACGGCAGTCCAGCGAATGGCAGCGCATCCGCGAGGTGCAAGTGGCTGGGGATGGCGAGGTCCGCGCCGAGGTTGAGGTGCCCGGCTGGGCCGGTCCTGAGGACGTGCTGACCTTCGTCGTCGATACAGATCGCGGTATGACCTACAAATCCGGTGATTTCGAGGTCACGGCTCGCGGCGGTGAGGATCGCGAGGATGGCGACGACATGGCCTTGGAAGGCCACGTGAATGAGGGGGTCGAATGCTATACGCTGATCACTCCAGATGGCGACCGCTATGCGCTAGTTAGCGACGATGTCGAGTTCACCCCTGGGGAATATGTCGAGATCGAAGGCGACCAAGCCGACGTGTCCATCTGCATGCAGGGACAGGCGACGGTCGATGTCACCGAGATCCGTGAAGTGCGCGCACCGAGCGACTGATCGCCGCGTGGCATCTGCGAACAACGGGCCTTCGCGGAGGCCCGTCTTCGTTTCCGCTTTATGCGGCGGGAGGACCCCAGACAAAGAAAACAAGAAATCGTCCTTGCCCGCAAAGCAGTCAGCGGCGCCTCTATCTTTCCAACGAAAGCGATTGCACCCTCAGATTTTGGTGAACTGATGGAGCCAGAGGCGGATCGACGTGAGACCGATAAAGCCGAAAAAGCTTCCGGCGCTATTGTCATAGCGGGTTAAGACACGCTTGGCGTTCTTATGCTTATTGCAGCAGCGCTCAACCAATTTGCGTAAGCAACAAAGTTCGCGATCTTCGCCGATACGCTTCTTATGAGACTTGCGCATCGGGATCACCGACAGCGTGTTTTGTGCTTCCGTAGGCGTTCTGATACTGTCCCCGTCATAGCCGTGATCCGTTAGGAATACGCTTGGCTGGGGCAGTTGCTCGCCATAATCAGATCGAAACCGTAGTAATCGGATGTCTGGCTTCACGTTCTCTGCCCTCGGGTAAGCCATGCGCAGGGGCTAGGAAGTGGATATTGGTCGTGAAGTCATCTCTAGAACTGTCATGACTCCGTGACGCCCCCCCTTTGAGCCAGAGGCTTGATAGTGGGCGCGGATGACAGTGCTGTCGATCATTTGCAATGCATCGGGCACGGTCCCGCTCTGGTTCAGATTGCCGTTTACTTCGCCATCCCTTTTGGCTTCGTCACGACTAACTGCCCCTTCGCCTACACGAGCAGTCGCGACCAGCTGCCGTAGGAATGCCGGATCGGACCGCGTGGGACGCTTGCGGCGATCAGCACCAGCCCGGCCAGGATGTCGGCGCCCTTCTGCAGCCAGTTTCCGTCCATGACCAGCGCCGCGATCACCAGCGCCGCGCCGAGGCAGATGTTGAGAAACCGAACCGGCCGCGCGCTTTCGGCCATCGCGGTCACCGCCACGGTCAGGGCGAGCGCGCCGATCAGGTGATCGGTATCGGCGAGGCCCCCTTCGGTGGCGAGCGTCAGCCGCGTGAACATCAGCCACAGCCCGACCGCTGCGCTTACGGCAAGGCCCGGGGTCACGCCGATCCCGCCGCCCAGCATCTCGCCGATCACCGCGCCGGGCGGGCGCTCGAAGCTTTCGACCCGCTGCCCATCATCCGCGCCCTCATCCGTGTCGCCGGTCAGAAACACCCGCAGCATCGGCCGGCCGGCGCGCTTGCGCCGGACCAGGAACTGGCAGGTCGCGATCAGCTCATCGACCGAATAGGGGATCTGGATCAGCATCGCGGCCGCGGTGATCAGGCACAGGCTGCACCATGTGCCGAGCAGGATCGGCTGGATGATGATGAAGGTGATCGACACCACGCCGAGTGGCACGATCATGATGCCGAACACCAGCACCAGCCAGGGCATGGTGCGCCAGCGGCTGGCCGATCCGATCAGCCCGATCAGGATCTCGAGCTGGTAGGTCAGCGCGCCGAGGCCCGCATCCGGCACCGGCCAGGCCCGCGAGACATCAGAGGTGATGATCTCCTCGGTGCCGTTCTTCGGATCCTCGGGCGCGCCGGTGAAAAACGGCTCCCAAACGCTGTCGACATGGCCTAGCTGATAGGCCGCAAGGTAGCGCGACACCAGATAGCCGAAGATGGCGAGGACGATGATCGGGATCCTTTGGGTCCAGTCCGACGGCGAGTAATCCCAGCCCTTGGGCACCGCCGGCCCGCGGCTCGCGGCGACCCGCCCGACGCCGGGCGGGGGACGCACACAGACCGCGAGGGCGAAGACGATCATGCCCGAAAGCGATCCGTTGAGATAGGCAGCCGCGCTTTCGCTCCAGAACAGGAGCGGCGCCGCCATCACCCATAGCCCTACCGCCGCCACCGCCCAGCGGATCAGCGCGAGGCGCCAGGACAGCACGAGAAGGCTGCCCGCCATCACGAGAAGCCCCGAGACGATGTCACTGATCGTCATGCCAAGCCCGCCATAGCCGACCACCAGCGGCGAGGCCGCGAGCCATGCGCCCATGCCGGCATTGAGGAAGTGGGCCCAGAGGCTGCGGGCGTGCGCGGCGCGGAACCGCGCCTCGTGCCGCGCCCGCAACTCTTCGGCGTCGTGGCCTTCCTCGGCCACGGCTTGCAGCCAGTGCGGCGGGGTCAGCCCGTTCGCCTCGTACCAGCGGGCCGGGTCGGCTTTGAGGTGTTCGACCATTCTGGGCAGCGTTTCGCGCAGGGCATGGCGCGGCTTCCAGTCCAGGAGCGCTTGGGCGCGCGAGATATCGAGCTCGTAATGGTCATCGGCCATCCGCACCATGAACGGCTTGATGAAGGGCGCCTCGCCCTGGTCGATGTCGTCCGGGATGACCGGCTCGGCCTTGGTCTCGAGCCAGGCGCCTGCCGCGGCGAGTGGCTTGGGCACCGAGAGCGTGGTCCAGTCCTCTTCGCCATGGATCAGCCGGGCGAGGATGTGCTGCAGCTCGTCATAGGGCACCGCCTCGGGCTCGCCGACGAGGATCACCGCATCGTCGGGCAGCTCGCCGCGCCGATTCACGGCGCGGGCGAAGGCGTCGAGCATATCCTCGCGGTGCAGGAACGACTGCCCGGTGTGCAGATCGCCCGAATAAGCGTGCGATTTCGGATCCCGCTCGTAGATCCGGCGGATCTGTTCGGCCAGTGTCGGGACCGCCGTCTTCTCGTCGTAGAGCCCGGCGAGGTGCAGCAGCAGATAGGGCATTTCGCCATGCCGCTCCCGGATCACCTCCTCGGTCCGGGCCTTGGAGATCGGATAGGCCCATTTCGGATCGATGGCAGTCGCCTCGTTGATCGGCAGGCCCGGGGCGCCGGGACGGTGCACCAGCATCGTCCCGGAGTAGATGAACCGCTCCACCTCGTAGTCCTGCAACGCGTCGAGCAGCTTTGCCGTGCCCTCGACATTGACCTCGTCGTAGAGCGGGTTGTCCTCGCCGGAGAAATCGAAATAGGCCGCAAGATGGATCACGGCCGCGAAGCGCCGTCCATGCCGGTCGGCAATCCGGTCCAGGGCCCGCTCAATCGAGGCGCTGTCGGTGATGTCGAAGGCGAAGACGCCCGGGCCATCCTCGCGGTCGAGCCCGATCACCTCGTAGTCCACGAGACGCTCGCGCAGCGCCGATCCGATGCTGCCGGCTGCTCCGGTGATGAGTACGCGGGGCTTCTCGGTCATAGGGCCTCCCGTCGCGTAACGTGTGCTGACTCAACGCGGTTCCACCGAGGCCCGCAGCGCTGCCCCGGGGCGGGCCTTGCGTTGCGCGCCGCAGGATATCCCGGGATCACCCCGGGGAGCTCGAAGGCGTGGGCCATATCCCACCCGCTGCGCCCTCGGGAGGGTCCGCGGGGAACTTGCAGCCGCAGGGTCAGGTTGCGCCTGAAGGGAGCAATCTGCCGGAGACGTTGGTGATCGGCAATCACGCCATGCTTGCGGATATCACCTCGAGAATGGGGAGGCATTTGCCGGGAGGTGAAAACGGTCTCGTCCGATCGGTAGCCCCTCCGCCAAACAGGGTCATCTGCTGATGGGTGTTCTCGAAGGGCTGCCGCTGGCCGCGAACCTGGCCGTCTTCATCGTCGCGGCGATCATCGTCTGGATCGCGGGCACGCGGCTGTCCATCTACGCCGATGCCATCGCGCGCCGAACCGGTATTGGGCAGGCGGCCCTGGGCGTGCTCCTTCTCGGGGGCGTCACCTCATTGCCGGAGATCGCGGTGGCCGGCAGCGCCGCCATCTCCGGGGCGGGTGCGCTCGCGGTCAACAACCTCCTGGGCGGTTTCACCATGCAGGTCGCGATCCTGGCTGTCGCCGATGCCGTCTATCGCCGCGGCGCGCTGACCACCGCCGTGCCGGACCCGACGGTGATCCTGCAAGGCACCTTGGGCATCGTATTGATGGCGTTCGTGATCATCGGCATTGCCGTGGGCGACGTGCCGGTGCTCGGCGCTGGGATGTGGTCCTGGATCATCTTCGGCAGCTTTCTCTACGCCCTGCGCCTTGTGACGCAGGCCGAGGGCAATCTCGACTGGGAGGTGGTGGGCCAGCCTCCGGCGGAAGAGCTGCCGGATGTAGAGCACCCTGACATGTCGTCGCGCCGCCTCACCTTGATGACCGTCGTGGTTGCCCTGGCGATCTTCGTGGCCGGCTGGGCGCTGTCTTCCGCTTCCGAGGCGCTGGCCGAGCAGACCGGGCTGGGACAGAGCTTCTTCGGGGCGATCTTCGTCGCCATCGCGACCTCGCTTCCGGAAATCTCGACAGTGCTCGCGGCGATGCGGCTCAAGCGCTTCGTCATGGCGGTCTCGGACATCTTTGGCACCAACCTTTTCGACATCGCGCTGATCCTGCTTGTGGACCTGACCTATTTCGGCCCGCCGGTGCTGGGCGAGGCCGGCAGCTTTTCGATCGTGGCCGGGGCCCTGGGCATCCTGGTGACGGCGATCTACATGGCCGGCCTTCTCGAGCGCCGTGATCCGGCGCTCGGAGGCATCGGCCTCGACTCCATCGCGGTCGCCGTCTGCTATCTAGGTGGGGTCGCCTTGCTGTTCGGATTGCGCTGAGAACGCAGCCAGCAGTGTCCGGGGCACGGAGCCAGCGCAGCTGTCCTCCGAAAGACAAGAAAGGCGCGAAGCGATCGACTTGTCTTCACGTTTTCCCTCCGGATGATGGGCAACCTTTATGGGCCTGCACGTTTCTGATAGCCTGTCTCTATTAGTTGTTCGCTTGCTGAGCCGCCACGACGCAAGGGGCTTCTCCTGCAGGAGTTGGAGGCAGAAAGCATTGGAAGATCTCACCGGAAATCGGCTGCTCGACGGGCTTCCCCCTGCCGTTCTCGCAGCCCTCAAGCCTTCGCTCGAAGCGGTGGACCTGCCCTCCGAGTCGATGCTCGAGTGCCGCGGGCAGAGGACCACACATGTCTATTTTCCGGCCGCAGGCATCGCCTCCGTGGTGGTGAGCGGTGACGGCCTTCCCAAGGCGGAAGCGGGCATGGCCGGGCGCGAGGGAATGACCGGCACCTCGCTGATCCTTGAAGACGGTCTCAGCCTGCATGATGTCGTCGTGCAGATCTCGGGGCATGGGTGGCGCATAGACGTCGACGCGTTCCGTACTGCAATGAAGATACCGGCTTTCCGCCGGCGGCAATTGCGGTTCCTGCAAGCGCAGATGGCCCAGACCTACTCCACCACCCTGGCCTTTAGTCATGCCAAGCTCGAGATCCGTCTGGCCCGCTGGATTCTGATGTGCCGGGATCGTCTCTCGGGGCAAGCGTTCCATGTGACCCACGGCGCCATTGCGCTGATGCTTGGAGTTCGTCGGGCTGGCGTAACGGTCGCCTTGCACGAACTTGAAAGCCGCGGCTTCATTCGCTCGACCCGCTGCCTTCTTGAAGTACGTGATGGAGTAGGTTTGGAAGCCTCGACCGAGGGGTATTACGGCGCCTCGGAAGCCGAGTACGACCGGCTCTTGGGAGCGGACACCCGCGCATGGTAAACGCGAGGTCCAGATGCATATTCCTCCAGCTAGCGGCCATCTCGCCCTATGAGTTACGCCCTCTATATCGGGTCCGACCTCTCCGCCTCGGGCCATGGCTGGCTTGCGGGTTACGGAGATGAGCCCTCAAGCCACTGGCTGGAGGTGGTGCCCTTCCGCAGCCACGCCACGGACAGCACGATCACGGTCGGCGTCACGGCCGAGGCCGCCCTGCCCGGCCGGCTCTGAGCACGATTCCGCAGGTGCCCCGGACGGCGCGCTACATGGGCGTGAATTACAGCCATTATTTCGGTGCGCCGCCACCGCTCATCAATGGCGGCGTGAACCAGCACGGCGTCGCGGTGCGCGACGTCCGGTCTCCCTCCCGGCCCGAGCTCGTGGCGATCCTCACGCGCCGGCAGAGCTCGGCAATGCTGTCCTCGCCGCGCAGCCCCTTCAGGACAATGCGGATCTTTTCATCAGCCGAATGATGCTTCCGGGTGCGCCGACGGATGTCCTTCACCAGCGACTCCGCCGTCGGTTCTACTGTTCCGGGTTTCTGTCTCATCTCCACTCCTCGGTGGTTACGATGAGCCAGAAATCCTCCGGTACAAAATCAACTCAGATGTTCCAGAGGCGCTGACGAGGGGCAGTCGCTGGGTTCAGGCTATCTCCCTAACCGCGGTGGCCGCCCGCTCGACCTCTTCTTCCGTATTCCGAATGCTGGGGGTCAGCCGGACCAGCGCCGATGGATACGGCGCGACGGAGGCGACGATGGAGCGTTCCCTCATTTGGGATACCACCGCTTCGGAGCTCAGCCCCTCCACGTCGAAGGTCACAATTCCCGAGGACAGTTCCGCGTCCGCGGGCGTGTGGACGTTGACCCCATCGATCGAGGACAGTGCCTCCTTCAGCACGGATGCGAGTCCATGCGTGCGTATGGCGATGTCCTCCCGGCCGATCCGTGCATGCAACTCGAATGCCTCGGGCATGGACCAGCAATGTTCGAACGGCTTGAACCCGCCCGGCGTCATGCGCGGCCCATTGTTGCCGACCGGCGCATCCTCTCCCAGATACCATGCCGAGAAAACCGCGCTGTCGTCGAAGGTAGGGATCGTCGGCCGGGTGAGCGCGAGCCCCCGCTCGCTGATGGCGGCGATCCCGGTCCCACGCGGGCCGAAGAGCCATTTGTGGCAACCGGCCGCATAGAAATCGACGCCGAGTTCGAAGAAATTCTCGGTCTCCACGCCGAAGCCGTGCACGGCATCGAGGCCGAACAGCAGTTGTTCGTCCTCGTCACGCATGGCATTCGCCTCTCGCACCACGCCCGCAATCTCGGCGACGGGGATCTTCAGACCGGTGCTAGAATGCACCCATGTCAGTGCCAGCACCCGCGTTTCTGGCCGGATCTCGGCGCGGATGCGCTCGACGATCTCCTGTCGCGTCGTTTCGCGCGCGTCGCTGAACAGGGAGATCCGCCGGATCGTGACCCCGGTGCGCTCCGACAGATGCCGCAGGGCATGGTGGGTGACGTAGTAGTCCTCCTCGGTGGTCAGGACTTCGTCTCCGGGGCCAAGATCGAGGGCTGAATAGATCAGCCCGATCCCCATCGTCGTGCTGTCCGTGAGGGCGATGTGCGCTGGGTTCATGCCCAGATAATCGGCCGCCGCGTTGCGGCTCGCCTCGGTCAGGGCGTCGCCGTTCTCTTCCAGATATTCGACAGGATCGGCATCGAGGTTGCGGCGGTGCCTCTCGATGGCTTCGCGCACCGGCGCAGGATGCGATGTCAGGATCATAGTGCTCATATGGACACGGTCGGGTGAGAGGTCGAAGAGATCTCGAACCGCACTCCAATCGGCAAGGCCGCTCTGAGCGTGCGCCCTCGCCAACCAAGGTGGCCCTACGAGCCCAGCCCCTATGGCTGCGGACATCGCGAAAAGACCTCGACGGGTAATCGACATGACAAGTCCTTGAGCAAAGCGTCGACTCCAAGTTTCAACGGAGGCTTGAGAACGGGCGTTCCCCGCGCTGGCTCACGTTGTCGTAATTTCCCAAGGAGCTTTGCCATGACATCGGACGCTGCATCGATACGGCATTCGCTACGATTAACAGAATAATCGCACGCGGTTGAAGCCCGAATTCCCGAACGGGCTGCACATCAGTCGAATGGCAGCAAAAACTGAGGCCTGAGGGCGCCTAAGGAACACGGGACTATTCAGCCCTTGCATGTAAAGGATGTATCGAGTGTCCTTCTGTCATGGAGAGTACTGTCTGGACAGCGTACATTCACCGCTTTTTCTTCATGAGCGCAGTGTGGGTCGTGCTGAGCGGTGTTGATACAAAAGCCTTCGCTGTCGGCGCTTTCGCCGTACCAGCAGCGACTTGGCTAAACCTGCGCCTTGCTCCCCCGCGGCAGCACCTTCTTCTATGGCGCGTTGCGCGCCATTTCCCCGTCTTCGTAGGGAGGTCGCTGCTTGGCGGCATCGATGTAGCGCGCCGTGCCTTATCTCCGGAGATGCAACTCTCGCCCGGCTGGACCGAGGTGCCCGTGCGGCTGCCCGGTGGTGGGCGTGTGGCTATGGGAGCAGAGCTGTCGCTGATGCCGGGAACCCTTGCGGCAGGGGTGCGCGGGGAGCGCCTCCTTGTCCATTTGTTAGATACCGAGGCGGGATTCGAACGCGCCATCCCACGCGAGGAGGCCGCGATTGCTGCAATGATCGTCAATTCAGACCAATGGCGAACCTCATGACGGCTTGGTTGACACTTATGGCGGTCGGCTTACTCGTAAGCCTCGGCGCGGCCCTGGTGCGCGTCTGGCATGGGCCGGACCGCGCGGACCGGATGATAGGCGTACAGCTTGCAGGAACATCCGGCGTAGCAGTTCTCGTCCTGCTTGCGCCTGTCGAGGGATGGGTAGCACTCAATGTTGCCCTCATCCTCGCACTTTTCGCGGCGCTCGCAGCGGTCGGATTCGTGAAATCTGCGAGCACGGACGGCGGCGGCGATCCCGAGGAGGGCGAGGACCCTGTCGAGCCACGACCTGTTGGCAGAAATGCCGATGGCTGATTTCGCCACCTACCTCTTCACTGGCGTTGGGCTGTTCTTCTTTGTCGCGGGCTCGGTGGGTTTCCTGCGGTTCCCCGACGTCTTTAGTCGCCTTCACGCGCTGACCAAGGCGGACAATCTCGGGCTCGGTTTCATAACACTTGGTACCGCCTTCCAAGCTGAAGCATGGCGGGACGCGGCGCTGCTTGCGCTGATCTGGGGGCTCGTTCTCCTGGCGGCCGGGACCGTATCGCAGCTCATATCCCGCGATGCGCTGCGTGAGCGGGACGAGAAATGACCTTGATCTTCGACGCGATGCTCTGCGCGCTGACCCTTGGGGTGGCGCTTGCAACTGTGCTTGGCTGCGGCGTTTTCCGGACGATCGTGTTCTTTGTTGTCTACGGTCTTCTTCTGTCGGTGGCCTGGGTACGCCTCGATGCGGTGGACGTGGCGCTTGCCGAGGCGGCGATCGGGGCGGGCCTGACCGGAGTACTCTTCCTCGCGGCCTTCGGCAAGCTCACCCGCATTGGAGTGGAGGCCGAGCCGTCGCCCAAGCGTTTCCATTTGCCCGCCGCACTCGGCTGCATCGGCCTGAGCGGGGCTATGGCCTGGGCTTGGTTCGCCTTGCCCGAACCACACCGTCCTACTCCCGATCTGTCCGACGCGTTGCCGCGAGCTGGCGTAGAAAATCCGGTGACCGCAGTGCTCCTCAATTTCCGCGCTTGGGACACGCTTCTGGAGGGCACAGTATTGCTCGCTGCCCTGATCGGGCTTTGGATACTTACCCGGGACGAAGACTGGCATCACCGTCTCGGTCGACTGCAGCATGTGCGGTCCGGCGGGGTGATGGAGAGCTTTGGTCGCCTGCTGCCGCCGGTGGGCACGCTTGTGGGCGTCTACCTCATCTATATAGGCGCCGACCAGCCTGGAGGTGCCTTCCAAGGGGGCACCGTACTCGCCGCGGTCGGGTTGATTGCGGCGTTGGCTGGACTGCTTAGACCACCTCGGATTACCGAGTGCTCATGGCGCATGGCGCTTGTGGCCGGACCATTGGTGTTCCTTGGCGCCGGTGTTGCTGGGGAGGTCTTCGGCGTAGGCTTCCTGACCCTGCCCGGCTCGATAGCCGAAGGCGCAATTTTCATCATCGAAGTTGCACTGGGGCTGTCCATCGCGGTGACGCTCGCCTTACTTGTCATTGGCCCCCCGGAAGGAGGCGATAGCGAATGACCAGTCCGACGCTCTATGCGCTAACCGGCGCAGCCCTCATCGGTATCGGTTTTTATGGGCTGATCGAGGCGCAGCATCTCTTGAGACGGGTCATCACCTTCAACCTCATCGGTTCTGGCCTCTTCGTTTTCCTCGGCGCAGTGGGCGCACGGAACGACGGATTCGATCCAATACCGCAAGCGCTGATCATAACAGGTATCGTCGTGGCGCTTTCGGCCAGCGCCCTCGCTGTCGGACTAGTCGTGGCTCATTCGCGAGCGTCGGGGCGCGCGACGTTTCCCGAGGAAGACGAGGACGCGTGAGCGCCCTCGCCGCAGTTCTTGTGCTGCCGCTCGCCGGGGCGCTTTTTGCAGTCGCGCTATCGGGCAGAGCGACGCGTATCGTCGCGCTCGCCGCTAGCGCCGGGACGCTGGCCGCTGCTCTCGCGCTGGCCGCGTCGGTCATCTCACACGGGACGCTCCGGCTCGAAGTCGGAGGTTGGGCGCCGCCCGTGGGCATCGTTCTCGAAGCCGATGGGCTTTCCATCGCGATGATTGTCATGACAGCGTTTGTGATGGTCGCCGCGAGTTTATCCGCATGCCACATGCTCGCGCCTGAAGCCGCAGGACCGCGCGTTGCCTTCGGCTTCTGGCCGCTCATGCTGCTCCTTTGGACGGCGCTCAATGCAGTGTTCTTATCGCGAGATCTTTTCAACCTCTATGTAGGTATCGAGCTTTTGAGCCTCGCTGCCATCGGGCTCGTCGCGCTCGAAGGCAAGGCGGCCGCACTCTCCGCGGCGATACGCTACATGATCTTCGCGCTGGCGGGATCGCTACTCTACCTCGCGGGCCTCGTTCTCGTCTATGCCGCCCATGGCGCGCTTGATATTGGCTTGCTCGCCGACCGGATGCCAGCCGAGACCGACGCGCTTGCGCTCGCGCTAATGACGGCGGGGCTGATGGCCAAGACCGCACTCTTCCCGTTCCATGTCTGGCTGCCGCCTGCACATGGCGGAGCTGCGGCCCCAGCCTCGGCAATGCTGTCTGGGCTCGTGCCCAAGGCGTCCTTTATAATCCTGCTGCGGCTTTGGTTCGAGGTTATGCCCGATCGTGCCGCGGGCGAGGCGCTGACGCTGATGGCGGCGCTCGGGATAGCGGCCGTCGTATGGGGCAGCGTTGGGGCGCTCGTACAGATCCGTATGAAACTGATCGTCGCCTATTCGACGGTGGCACAGATTGGCTACCTGTTCCTTTTCTTCCCGCTTGCTGGCGGGGCCTCGGCGGAGCAGCCTTGGGCGGGCGGCGCATGGAATGGCATGGTTTTCTTCGCTGTAAGCCACGGATTGGCCAAGGCTGCGATGTTTATTGCCGTTGGGCAATGGATGAGCGTCAGGGGCAGCGATCGGCTCGACGAAATGCGGGGCTTTGCATCGGCAATGCCAATGACAGCCTTTGCCTTCGTCCTGGCGTCGATCACCATCGTCGGACTGCCGCCCTCGGGCGGGTTCACCGCGAAGTATCTCATCATGACGTCAGCCTTTGCGGCGGGACAATGGTTCTGGGGGCTGGTCATGGCCGGCGGAGGGCTGCTGGCGGCGGCCTATCTCTACCGACCGGTGGCTGAGATCTTCGCACGCGCCGACATCCCGGCCTTACCGGTCCCCTCCCGCGTCTGGCAGGTGGTTCCGCTGTTCCTTGCGTGTGCCGCCGTCGCACTTGGCATCGCGTCGTCGGCACCGTTCGAACTCTTGACGATGGGCCGGCCTCAAGCAGCGGAGGATGGGTTGTGATGGGGCTCCTGCCCATTTTCATACTTCTGACATCGCTCGTGCCTGCCGCAATGACCTTTTTCCTGCCGCAGGAGAGCTACCGTCTGCGCGACGCGCTGAACCTCGCTGGGGCAGTCCTGAAAGTGGCGCTGATCGTGGCAATGCTTTTCGCCGTCGCGGGCGGAGCTTCCTACGAAACGACAATCCCGCTCGCCCCCGGACTTGTCCTATTGTTCCGGATCGACGCACTGGCGCTCCTGTTCGTATCGCTCTCGGCCTCGCTCTGGCTGCTGACTGAGGTGCTCCCTGATTTCAGGACGCTGACGTAAGCTACGATTTGCTGTCTGCTGATCTTCACCGACGAGGAGATCAGAGATGTCGAAACGCAAGCATCACGCGCCTG
>Ga0310345_10002397_pt1 | contig 19028 bp, 15 predicted proteins | sample HC15DNA20500_MG_FD_204667 | JGI IMG/M metagenome (GOLD analysis project Ga0310345, IMG submission 204667) | Marine microbial communities from station ALOHA, North Pacific Subtropical Gyre - HC15-DNA-20-500_MG | ecosystem: Environmental > Aquatic > Marine > Oceanic | place: Pacific Ocean: North...
TTCTTGCTTTATTAGTTTTTCTTGCTTTATTAGTTTTTCTTGCTTTATTAGTTTTTCTTGCTTTATTAGTTTTTCTTGCTTTATTAGTTTTTCTTGCTTTATTAGTTTTTCTTGCTTTATTAATTCGATTAACCATTATTTATTATATATATAATAGAATAGATAATATATATATAATAAATTTAAAATAAAAATTTTTTTTTATTTTTTTACAGATTTAACTTTTAAAATTTCTGGCATTCCATTTTTCAATTTTTTACCAGAATATTTATATCCTTTTCTCAATCTACCTTTATTGCCACCAGTTTGAATAATACCTTTATGTTTTCTTATTTTTTTTGATTTTTTACCACCTGAATTAGTTTTAACTAAAAGTGCAACATTTTGTAATGGATTTAATAGAGCACTTGTATTGTAAGGATTTAATAGAGCACTTGTATTGTAAGGATTTAATAGAGCACTTGTATTGTAAGGATTTAATAGAGCAGATGTTTCAGGTTTATAAACAAATTTATCCTTATGTTCATCACTACGAATATATTTTTTTTTAAAAGAAATCTCATTTTTTAAAAATTTTATTCCTTTTGGTGAATCCATTGTATATATATCAAAATCTAAAATTTGATCATCTTCATTTTTTAAAATTGGATTAGCTTTTTCAATTGCTTCCAAATTTTTTTCATATTTTTTGAAATCATTTTTTGATACTATATAAAAATGTTTATAATTTTCAGGAATATGAAATTTACTATCAGTATTTTCAAAAATAATATCATCTTTTGTATCATCAATTGTTGCTGGATAATTTTTATTGCCACTTGAAGACATATTTCTATTTATATAATTACTATAGATAAAAAAAAAACTATGTTGTATATCCAGGTATAAGAGAAGGTAAAGAATTTTTAACAAAAAAGTCAGCAAATACAAGAGAAATAATAGCCATTAACTTCATTAAAATATTTAAAGCAGGTCCAGATGTATCTTTAAGAGGATCGCCAACTGTATCACCAGTTACAGCAGCAGAATGAGCATCAGATCCTTTTCCTCCATAATTTCCTTTCTCAATATATTTTTTAGCATTGTCCCAAGCACCTCCCATATTAGAAGAAGAAATAGCCATTTGAACTCCAGAAATCAATGAGCCTGTTAATAATCCAGATAATGCTTTTATTCCAAATAAAAATCCAAATACAATTGGAGTAAAAATTACTAAAAACCCTGGTAATATCATTTCTTTTAAAGATGCTTGTGTTGAAATTTCAACACATCTTTTATAATCAGGTTTTACATTTCCTTGCATAATACCTGGATTTTCTCTAAATTGTCTTCTAACCTCTTCTACCATTTCTTGAGCTGCTTTTCCAACTGATTTCATCGTCATAGCGGAAAATACATATGGAAGCATTGCACCAATCAACAATCCAAAGAAAGTAAATGAATCTAAAATATTAATTCCTTGATAACTTAATCCAGCTCGCGAAACAAATGCTCCAAAAAGAGCAAGAGAAACTAAAGCAGCAGAACCAATTGCGAATCCTTTACCAATAGCAGCAGTAGTATTTCCAGCTGCGTCTAATGCATCAGTTTTTGCTCTAACTGATTCATCAAAACCAACCATTTCAGCAATACCACCAGCATTATCAGAAATTGGACCATAAACATCAATTGTTAAACCAATTGTTAAAGTCGATAACATACCAAGGGCAGCAAGTGCAATTCCAAACATACTTGCTAATTGAAAACTAATTAAAATAGTAATAGCTAAAAAAATAACTGGTACTATGGTAGAAAAATTTCCAAGAGCTAATCCATAAATAATATTAACAGCAGCCCCTTTATCACAAACACTTGCTAACTCTCTGACTGGGTGATGACTATGACTAGTCATATATTCAGTAAAATAACCAATAATTAATCCCGACCATAAACCACACACAATTGAAATAAAAGCACCTGTATTAGTAGCTTTATGTGAACACCATGATGGCATATCATCATCCCAAATAAAATTTGAATCTGTGATATTATCAGATAATTCAACACAAAATTTTGATGGTAAAAATAAATACGAAATCATCGCAATTAAAGGTGTTGTTAATAATGTTGACATAATTAATTGAATTTTTAATGATTTTTCAATATCTGCTTCTTTTTTTACTTTATAAAAAATTGGTATTAAAGCAGTCAAAAATCCACTAAATATTCCGACACTTGTAATTAATAATGGAAATAATAACGAACCCCAATATTTATTCAAATCTGGACTCATAGAAGCAATGACTAAAGCAGCACAAGTTGCTTCAGCAAATGAACCAAAAAGGTCAGCACCCATTCCAGCGACATCACCTACATTATCTCCAACATTATCAGCAATTACTGCTGGATTTCTTGGATCATCTTCTGGAATTCCTTGTTCAACTTTACCAACCAAATCAGCACCAACATCTGCCGCTTTAGTATAAATTCCTCCACCAACACGACCAAATAATGCGATAGATGAACCACCTAAACCATATCCAGCAATACATTCAAATAAAGCTTGCCCATTTCCTAGAACAGTTAAATCCCAATACAAATGATATAAATTAATTATTCCATACAAAATTAATAAACCAAGAGAACAAAGACAAAATCCCATAACTGCTCCACCACTAAAAGCAGTGTTAAATGCCGCTCCCCATCCACGTGTAGCACTAATAGTTGTTCGTGCGTTTGTATAAACTGCGATTCTCATTCCAATATATCCAGATAACATAGAAGTAAGACCACCAACAACAAAAGAACCTGCGGTTAATCCTCCACGGATCCAACATGAACCATCTGTGGATTGAAGAATACCATCAATAATTTTAGATTCACCACAATTTCCAGCACTTCCAACTAAAATAGTAATTATTCCAGCAAACAAAATAATAAATATATACATGTATTTGAATTCTTCTTTTAAAAATGCAGCAGCACCTTCCGAAATTGCTTCATATACATTAATCAATTTTTCTCTATCCCATCTTTGATTTTCTAATAATTCAAAAGAATGTCCATATTCATAAATTTTAATTTTTCGGATTTTTAAATACTGATATAAAGCAAATAAAAGTCCAAGAATACCAGAAGTACAAATTAGTATAGTAATATATTCGTCACAAAGTATTGGTGCAGTAGGAGAATAATCAGTAGAGTTCATTTTTAATATTTTATATTTTATTATCTTTAATCTATTTTAATCAATTTTTAATTTAATTTTATATAATACGATTAAATTAAAAATATTTAACTATTATGTTCTAATTCATTTCATTATTTAACTTCATTAAATATAAAACTTGATATCTTTTTTTAGAACAATTCCAATATTGTTTATTATGTTGGTGTAAATATTCTTTAATTTCTTCTACACTATGATCCATCAATCGATTATATGTTTCATAATTTTTTTGAAAATCTGCTTCATCAGTACTCATTTCCATTAATTTTGCGTAAATTTTTTTTCTAATAGTTCTTTGTTTTAATTTAGTTGGAGCTGGAGTTGGATCTGGATTCATTTCAAGTTAGATACTAATAATTTATAGTATTAAAAAATCTTTAAATCTATTTTTTAATAAAACAATATACAGAATATAATTTTTTATTATTTCTTCATTTCAATAAATTCTCTTCTATTATTTCAATAATTTTTGGAATATTAATTTTAAAATGCTTATCACGATTTTTATAAATATGTTTTCTATCTATATCTCGTATATCGTCATTCTCATATTGATAAATATCTATGTCAGATCTTTCTAAATATTTTTGATATATAACAGGAAAATCATAAATAAAAGAAAAACCTTTAGGATTTATAATTAAACATAATGATTTTGAAGGAATAAAAAATGAAGATATTATACCAGCTCCATGCGGTGAAATAAATAAAGATACATTATTTAATAAATCTAATTCATCTTTTAAATTAAATTTCTCAAATTTAATTAATTCAACATTATTAAATCGCGAATTTAATATATTTACCAATTGACTTTCATTTCTAACTCTACGATGTTTAGCATTTTTTCTAGATAAAATTACAATTTTATCTGGATTTTTATTTTCTTCAATATTATAAAATTTAAAATATATTTTTTTAATTAATTGAACAAATTTTTTATTTATCGATTCATCAATCATTTCAGGATTTTCATATTTATGCCAATTTGAAAAAGAAATTGATTTCCCTAGTCCTAATGTACTAATAACAACATCAGTAAATAATGTTTTATCTGGATAATAAGATAAAAATTTAACTTCATGTTGTGTATATGGTAAAAAATATTCACGATGTTTATTAATAATTGTTTGTTGTTTATTACTTTCTTCATGCGATCTTAAAAAAATAATATAATTATCACGATTAATACTCATAGTAGAATTTTTTAAAATCTGTTGATCAATAAATATCATTTTAATTACAGGAATTAAATTATCTATAAAAAAATGTCCTATATTATCTAATGACATAGCTTTATATAAATAAACTTTTTTAGAAATAGTATTTCTTGGTTGAATATTTTTTGAATTTTTTTCAAAAAGAATTTTACAATCATTTGGGAAAATTAATCCATTATATAAAAATTCCTCATTAATTATATTTTGATCACCATATCTGTTTTTTTTCTTTGTTTTTTGTATTTTATTATACAAAATATTTTTACAATTATAAATATTTATGGGATTTCTTCTGATTTCATACGGAATACTTCTAGAATCTAATGTATCAAAATTTGATAGATAAGTCATTTATATTTATTTACTCTATATAAAATTATATAGTAATTAAACACTATACAAGTTTTATTAAAAAATATATATGGAAAAGTTATTTGTAAATCTAATTCAATTGATACAAAATTTGGTTAGTGTAATATAAACGGTCAAATTAGAAAAATCTCCGCAATATCAATTTTTATGTTAAAATCAAAATTATTATAAAAAATATATGAATGTGACTGGATGGATAAGTAGATATGGAAAAGAAAGAAAAAATGCAGATAAAAAAATTTTGATAAAAAAAATAACACAAATAGATTGTGTTATCGAAGATGATAAATATGTTTTATAAAAATCAAGATAAATTAATTAATATTAATATTTAACATTTTACAAAATTCAGGGACTTCACGAGAAAGGTCACTTGAATGTATTATGTGATTATGAGATACACCTCTTTTTAAAGGCATAATTCTTTGATTAGGATTAGGTAATTTAGGATTATAAAGATTTCGCAGATAAATTTTTAAGTCTTCCACACCTTTAGATTTTAATGTATTACCATATAATTCAATATCATTTTCTTCATTTTGAAAAATATATACATAAATTTGTCCATTTTTATTATTAGTTAATAAAAATTTATTTTTATTTTTAATATGTTCTGAATTTTCATTAACATATAGAGACATAACAAAATTTTCCAAATTATTTATTTTAAAACTATTATGATAAATAATTTTATATTTTTCTGCGATTTTAGTTAAAATTTGTTCTTTATATTTAAATCCGTGAGGCCACAATAATATAAATCCGTGCTTCATATTTATTATATATACTATATTTATTATAATATATGGAAACAATTGCTCAAATAGTGTCAAAAGATAAAAATATATTATTATTAGATTATCCATTTGATGAATTAAAAATCAAACAACAAATGTTTTTTAAAACACCAGAAGAAGAAATGAATGTCCGAATGAATAATTTAAAAGATATAATAAAAATTTTTAATGAAGAAAATATTTTATATTGGTTACAAGGTAAAACATTATTAGGATTATATAAAAATAAAAGATTGATTGAAAATGATCATGATGAAGATATAGGAACTGATATAAAAAATCTTGATATAGTAGCCAGAAAGATAATTCCAAAATTAGAATCAATTGGTTTTGAAGTTATTCGATGTCCAAAAGATAATTCAATGGTATCAGTAATAAGAGATTGGAGATATATAGATATATGTTTTTTCAAACATAGAGGTAGAAAATATGGATATCAGAAGAAATTTTTTCCAGCAAAATATTATCAATTATATACAACAATAGAAATTGATGATTTTGAATATAAAATACCAACATATACAAAAGATATAATCAAATTTTCTTATAATATTACAGTTTAATTTTAATATATTTTAGATTTGGGAATTTAGACTTAATAATAGATATTCTATGTAATCCATCAATAATAATCAATTTATTACTTTTCATTTTACATTTAATATATTGATTTTCAAATGGATTTTCTAGATATTGTTTAAAAGATTCAATTAATTTTTTAAAATTTTGTGGAGAATGTTTAGTTCCGTAATTAGTCCATTTATTTTTATTCATATATTCTTGATAAGAAATTATATCATTTTGCACAAATTTATAATGAGGTGTATCAATTATGGAAACGATTTCAGTTTTAACTAATCGTTTAGATAATTTTCTTCCATCTATACTAATCCATTGTATTCTAGGATATTTACCTTGTTGTTCTAATAATGGAAATTGAGATTCATCAATTTTACATATAAGTTCACCATAAATATCATTAATAAGAACTTCTTTAATCATTACTATAATATATTATTAAATAAAATATTTGTTATTAAATATAGAAACAATGTCTAAAGATACAAAAAAAATTAGGATAATTAAATATAAAAATCCAGAAATTTATGACATTTTAGATAAAATTCCGTTATTTAATGGAGTGAGAAATCATCATTTTGGTGAAATAGTCAGATTTAAAAATAATTCACTTGCCCAAATTATTAGAAAAAAAAAAACAGGTAGAAAAGCATTGGTATTTATTAGTTCTAAAAATGCATCAAATTTAACAAAATTCATTTATCATCAGAGAATGAAATATATAAATTGGCCAAAATTAACTGATAAAAATTTTAGTTCTAAAATAAAAAAAATTTTTGAAGATTTACATTATACTAAACCAACAAATACTTACGTAAATAAGGAAGCGTGTAATGCGACATATGGAAAAATTAAATTAGGATTTTATCAAAAAATTGTAAGTTCTTATTTAATATATGGTCCATATAGAGGATTATTAGCATGGCATGGGCTAGGCTCAGGAAAAACATGCACTTCAATTGATGTATTAAATTCTTTTATATTAAAAGTTCATTTTAATAATGAATTTTCAAATAGTATTTTGTCAAATAAAAATAAAGATGAATTAGATATTCCAATATCACCAAAAAAAATATATGTTGTAATTCCACCAGTTAAATCATTAGAAGAAAACTACCGAATGGAAATATCTAAAACATGTCCATCAATAATTAAAGATTTTGTTGAAAATTCGCAATTCAATAAAGATGGTTCAAGACCAAAAAAAGATCCAACAAATAGAATTATTAATAAATATGTTAAAATTATTTCCTATGTTTCATTATCAAATAGAGTTAAAAAAGGAATTATTAAATTAGATAATTCTCTATTTATATTAGACGAAAGTCATAATTTATTATATCCAGCAAAACGATACAAACAAGAATATGATTACTTAGTAACAAAACTAAAAAGTGCTAAAAATATAAAAATATTATTATTAACTGCTACCCCAATTTTTAAATCCATAACAGATTTACCTCGCCTTATTAATATAATGAAATATAAAGATGAAAAACAACTTCCCGAAACAGAAGATAAATTTAATAATAAGTATTATAATGTTTTTGGACAACTAAAAAGCAAGAAATTATCAAATGATGTAAAAGGATATATTAGTTTTTTTGATATTGAAGATGATATTTCACTTTTTGCAATAAAAAAAGTAATGAAGCCATATATTACAAAAGTTGATGAAGATCATTTTTCACGATGGGAAAAAACATATGAAAGAGAACAAAAAAAATATGAAATTATTAACTCTAATGACATTTATGATAAAGATTTTAGAAATGAAAAATTTACAAATGCTGTATCTGGATATTATAAAAAATCATCAGCAATGAGCAATTTACCTTCAGTATATTCGCGAAAAGGTATATATCCAGCAAAATTCCATCGTTTATTAAAAAATATTGAAAAATACGATAAAGAAAAACATTTTATTATATCTCGTCATAAAGCTGCTGGAGCAAATGGTATAGGTTTTTTCCTAGAAACAAAAGGATGGAATAGATTAAGTAATAATAAAAATGATCATGGAACAAAAAAACCAATCACAAAAATACAAATTGTTCAAAAATTATCCGATTTGGATGAAAAATTAAAAATAAAGACAATTACTCAAAATAATTATGATAAAAAAAGAGAAAAACTTTTTAAAAATTTTGAAGGAACTTCTTATAAAAGTTTCTTAATATTTAATAGTTCAAGTACTGCCAAAGCAATTAGCCAGGGAAGAAAATTTTATAATACAGAAGAAAATACTGATGGTAAATATGCTCGTATATTTATAGGAGATGAAAAATTTTCAGAAGGTGTTTCACTAAGTGATACATTACATGTCCATTTATTTGAACCATTTTATTCTCTACAAGGCGAAAAACAAGCAATTGCTCGTGCTGTAAGAAAATGTTCTCATAAACGTCTTCCATATAAAGATAGAGTTGTCAAAATTCATAAATATTATAATAAAAATATGACAGATGACTTTATTTCTAAGTATGCTTTAAAAAAACAAGAAGTTTTACAAAAAATTATAAATAGTACAATTTTTGGAGCGTTAGAAAACTAAAAGAAAAGAATTTATCAAAATTATAACATAATGGATAATAAACTTTTGATAAGTCTTACTGAAAAAATTGACAAATTACAAAATAGTATTGATAAATTACAAAAAGAAATAGAAAAAATGAATTTAGATTAAACCAAAATGACAGAACATATTGATTTTGTAGAAAATATATATGAAAATGTTAAACATCCATTAGGATATGTTTGTCATAAAATCTCTTCTGTTATAGGAAATGAAATTGAAAATTCGAATACTTTACCAAGTATTCAAAATGGTGATTAAATTAATACAAAAAGTTAGTACTAATATCTTTTTTCACAAATTTACCATTATTATTAAAAATTTCAATAACTTTAATTGGAGAATTTTTAATTTCATTTTGATGTTTAGATAAATTACATTTTATTTCATAATAGTTTTTAAAAAATTCTTCATTAATTCTTTTATTTTTATGAAAAACATCATTAAACATATCTTCTATTATTAATGTCATTTCATTAACATTTTTTAAATTTTGGACATTATCATCTAATACCTTTCTTTCAATATTAATAAAATTTTTTTTTAAATTTTCCAAATATTTTTTCACAATGACTAAATACTTTAATCCCTTCTTATAATAATTTATTTTAGTTGATAAAATAGAACTTCTAAAATTAGATATTGATTCTAATTTATCTAATGACTCATAATAAATTTGTTCATCTATATCAATATTTTTTAATTTTGGTTTAAAATAATTTATCTCTTCTATCAAATTATCAGCATAATTCAATTCATTACATATATTTTCATAGAATTTCAAAAATTTAATATCATATATATTTATTTTTTGTAATTTATCTATTTTGTTTTTTGTTTTGTATAATTTTTTTATTGACATATCTTGACAATCACTTTCAATTGAAATATTTTCTATTTCACTCAATTCTTCTTGCAATAATTCTAATTTCTTTTGTTGTTTCTTCTTTTTTTTTTTCTTATCTACAATAATCGAACTATCTGTTATATTTGAAAATTGAACATCAATTGAACCATCTTCGAAAATTAATGTACTAATTTTACCTTCTAAATTTTTTGCGTCTTTTACAGATGTTATTTCTTTATTTTCATAAAAGATTGTAGAAAATTTTGAAATATCAAATGATTTTAATTTCTGTCTTTCCATTTGTATTTTTAAATTAATTATTTGTTTTAATAAACTATTATTAGATGTATTCTCTTGCCTAATTTCATTAGCAGGATTTTGCAAACACCTGTTATTTCTATAACTATTAATATAATTTTCTACTTCTCGAATAATATGTCGTTTTATATGATTTAATTTTTTAGATAATTGTTCTAAATTGTTACGAATTTTTTCTTTATCTTGTGTAATAATTTCTGCTGCTGCCGTAGGCGTTGGAGCAATTTTATCTGCTACATAGTCACACAATGTAATATCGCGTTGATGACCAATCCCACTAATTATCGGGATTTTTGAATTAAACACACCTTCTATTACTTTTTCACTATTAAATCCCCACAAAGCTTCATCTGAACCTCCACCACGAGTAATAATTATTAAATCTAATTTTTTGTATTTATTTAAATCAATTATAGCACACTTAATATCAGTATCACAATCTGTACCTTGAACTTTAGTATCTCGTATTATAATAGTATTACCATAACTTCTTCTTTTAATAACTGAAATAATATCTCTTATTGCAGCACCCTCTATAGCCGTAATTATTCCAATTCTTTTATTAGTTTTCTTTAATTTTTTTTTCTTATCATTATCAAAATAACCTAATTTTTCATATTTTGATTTTAATGTTTTGAATTGTATATGAAAATCACTTTCTTCTTTTTTACATATAGCCATACTTTGAATTAATAAAGAAAAAGTATTTTGTTTTTTATAATGTGATAGATTACAAGTTATTTCAATGATATCACCATTTTTTATTTTAGGAAATCTTCTTCTCGTTGGAAATCTAGCCAAACAACTGATTTTTGTATCTTTATCTCTTAAGTCGAAATATAAATTTCCATTGTAATTTGGATTTCTATAATTGGTTACTTCACCTTTTATAAAAAGTGTTTTTTTACAATATGGTTGTGAAAAAATAGAGATTTCTTGAGATATTTGAGAAATTGATTTATATTGATTCTTTCTTTTAGTTTTTTCTTTAGAAATACTCATTATAATATTATAAAATGTTTCCAAATTATTATTTAAATTTAAACTTAAATATTTAAATCATTTTCTCAATTTTTACGTAAAGTATTATTTAAACACCATTCATAAGCATTTTGAAATAATACAAACCAAGGAGAATAATTTGTATTGACTAAACTTTTTTCAAAATACTGGGGAGACCATGGTAATTGCCACTTCAAAAAAGTTCTTTCAGGATGAGGCATCATTGCTAAATGACGACCATTTTTGGAACAAATCGCAGCAACACCATTTAATGAACCATTTGGATTTTCAGGATATGTTTCAGTCACTAATGATTTATTATTAACATATTTTATTGGAGTATACGCATCATTGAATTCTTTATCAAATCTACCTTCACCATGGGCAACCCATACACCCATTATCAAATCTTCCATACCTTTTAACATAATAGCATGTGATTTTGAAATTTTGATAGTTGAAAAGCGAGACTCAAAACGTTTAGATAAATTTTGTTTTAATTTAAATTCTTTATCACCAACATAACCTAATAATGTCATAAGCTGACAACCATTACATACCCCAAAACTAAAAGTATCTAATCTATTATAAAAATCATTAAATTGTTTTCGTATTTTTGAATTATTTACTATTACATTATACCATCCAATTGATGATCCCAAACAATCAGAATAACTAAACCCACCAACAAATGCTATTCCTCGAAAATTACTAAGTAAATTTTCATTATTTAATAAATCTTGAGTAGTAACATCCCATGTTTCAAAACCAGCCATATGAAATGCAGAAGCCATTTCTCGTTCTCCATTAGAACCCTCTTCTCGTAATATAGCAATTTTAAAAGATATATCAGGAATATGATGATTTATTAAACGTTGTACAATTGAAGAAGAACAATTATAAGAAACATCAGTCATATTTAATAAAGATACAATTTCTGACCGAGCTAAAGATTCTCCTATTTGTTTAACCTCTAAAACAAAACTAGTTTTTTCCCATAATTCTTGATAATATTTAACTGAATTATATATCAATTGTTCTCCATTACAATTAATATTTATCCTAGATTTAGCAGTTGTTTTACCAATTTTATAAGTTGGTACATATTTGGATAATTCTGTAATCAAATCTGAAACATATTCATCTTCAATTTCAATTACTAATCCTAATTCCTCATTTAATAAATAATCTGTGGGATTTCCTTCAAATGATATGTTGAAACCAATTCCAGATGATATTGACATTTCTAACAAAGTTGTTATTAATCCACCATCACTTCTATCATGCCCTGATAAAATTTTACCATTTTGAATATATTCTTGTATTATATTAAAAACTTCAACAAAATTTAATGGATTTTCAAAATCAGGAGATTCCGAACCGATTTGATTATAAACCTGACATATAGAAGAACCACCAAATCTATTTTTACCATATCCTAAATCAACATAAACTATATTAGTTTTACTATGTTTGAAATTTGGTGTAACCTTTTTATAAATATTTGGACAAGGAGCATAACTCGATAATACTAATGTTCGTGGTGATTTTATTCTCTTATTGTCAATAGATACATACATAGAAACACTATCTTTACCACCATCAATTCCAATTTTTAATTTCCCTAATAAATTACTTAATGATTTAACCGCACAATATAAATGATAATTTTCCTCTTTTATTTTAGCAGGCCACATCCAATTACCAGATAATTTTATATCCGTAAATTGTGTTATTTTTACCCATAATAAGTTCGTTAAACATTCTCCTACAACCATTCTTGCCATAATAGCAGGATTTAATAAACCCTTTATTGGTTGTTCCCCAATAGATGATGCTACTCCTTTAATATCCATATGACTCTGAGCTACTAAGGCAAAATTTGATAATGGAGTATGAAATGGTCCAATACATTGTTGTTGTGCAATTAAACCTGTTACACTACGATCTACTTTATTTGTTAAAAAACGCTTCGAACCAACTGATAATAATTTTAAAACTTTTTCTAAAGCAGTTGAAAAATTTATATTTGAATGGTCAAATTTATTCAAATTTATCGTTTCTGTTTTCATCTTAAATTCCTTTTGAGGAATATTTCCCAATACTCTATCAATATCCAAGTCAATTGGAACTTTTATATCTTTATTCTTACTATCTCTTACCCTAACTCTACTATTATCTGTAATTGTTCCTACACAACTAAATCCTACTTTTTCTCTTATACATAAATTTTCTATATAACCTAAATTTTTTTCTTCAACTAGAATAGTTATCTGCTCCTGATACTCCGCACACCATGTTTCTAATGTTGATAGACTTGTATCACCAAGTGTAACATTATCTAAATTAATATCAGCACCACACGGTTCTATTATCTCCTTCGTCACATTCGCCATTCCACCAGCCCCTTGATCATGTATTGATACAATTGGATTAACTCCTAACAAATCTACACACGCTCTAACAACACGAGAAACTTTATTTTCCATTTCCGCATCTCCTCTCTGAACAGCATCTTGATAAATAGACAAATTTTTTATTGATTGTAAATTACTTGACGCAGAACTACCACCCAAACCAATTCTATATGCCGCACCACCAATACGAACAATTTTCATTCCCTTTTTAGGAATATTTTTACGTAAATGCTCGTCATAAATAAAACCTATTCCACCAGTAAACATAATTGGTTTAATCCATTCAATCCTTTCTTGATTTATATTTTGACCAAAAGATCTAGCAAAACCTAAAATAATTGGTTCTCCTATCTTGTTACCATAATCCGATGCCCCATTACTTGCTTCTATTAAAATTTTATCAGCTGGTAAAATAAAACCTTCTTTAAATTCACCATCTTCCCATTCTAAATTATAGTTATCTAAATTTAAATTACCCACACAATAACCAGCAGTTCCTGCTATATTCAATCCACCTCGACCAACACATAAATTATCCCTTATCCTTCCACCAACTCCTGTAGCTGCTGCTGGAAAAGGACAAATTGCTGTTGGAAAATTATGAGTCTCTGCTTTTAATGTAAAATTCATTACTATATCTTTTTCTATAAATTTAGATGAAAACAAATTTCTTTCTGGACATAAAGTTCGAATTTTATAACCTCTAATAGCACTCGCATTATCTGAAAACGCAATTAAACTATTATTTTTATTATTTTTTAAAGGTTCTTTAATCAAATCCATTAAACTATGTGGTAAAATATTACCATCCAATCTCAATTTTCCACGAAATAACCAATGACGACAATGTTCACTATTTGATTGAGATAAATCAAATAATTCTACATTTGTAGGATTCCTCTTTAATTCGTCATAAAATATATGACTATATAATTTAATATCCTTATCATCAAATCCTAATGAAAATGTCTTATTAAATTGATTTATATTGTCTTTTGAAATATAAAAAGGCTCTTCACGCTTTTTTACAAATTTTAATGTATCTTTATCATATACACATTCAGACATTATATCATATTCAACTAACTTATGATATAAATGCGTTCGCTCAATACTTGATATACACGTAATATTACTACTTTCTAAAATTTTAAGAACATTAGTACACCAGGCTGTTTTAAAATTCGGTTTTGGTCCAATTTCAACATAAGATGTATATCTCCAGAATTTAGTATCTGATAAATTATAAATAATTTTTGATAATTTTTCTTTAATAGTAGAATATTTTTCTAAACTATTGACATAATATTTATATCCAATTAAATTAGATTTTCTTTCATTCAAATAATGATAAAATATATGAGTATTCATCTATGCTTTAAATATAATTTTAATTCTTTATATTTAACAAAATAACATTATATTTAAATATAAAAAAAATTTATAATGGCTAATATCATTGACGGAAGACAATTAAGTAAAATATTACAAAAAAAAATCAAATCTGAAGTTGATTCTTTTTTTGATAAATCCAAAAGATATCCATTAATGGTATTGATTCAGGTTGGGGAAAATACCGAATCATCATCATATATTAGATTAAAAATGAAGGCATGCGACAGAGCTGGAATTTTACATCAACATATAACTTATAGTGAAAATATTACTACTGATTGTATAATTAATTCTATTAATTCATATAATAAACTTGATAATTATGATGGAATTCTCGTTCAATTACCACTACCAAAACATTTAAATCAAGAACTTATTATGGAATCCATAAATCCAAATAAAGATGTTGATGGATTTCATTCTACAAATATATCAAAATTACTATCTGGAAATGATATTAATACATTTATGATTCCACCAACACCAATGGGATGTTTACAACTTATAAAACATGCTGATATCCCTCTTGTTGGAAAACATGTTGTAATCATTGGAAGAAGTAATCTTGTTGGAAAACCATTAGCATCATTATTATTATCATTTGATGCTACTATTACTATATGCCATTCAAAAACTAAAAATATTAAAAATATTACAAAAAATGCTGATATATTAATAGTTGCGGTTGGTAACCCCCATATGGTTAAAGAAGATTGGATTAAACCAGGGGCATGTGTAATAGATGTAGGTATTACTTATCTTGATGATAATACAACTAAACGAGGATATAAGATATATGGTGATGTTGATTTTGAAAATGTTAAAAAAATAGCCGGCCATATAACAACAGTTCCTGGCGGAGTTGGACCAATGACTATTACAATGCTTTTATATAACGTACTTAAAAGTGCTAAAAATACTATTTAAGAATTTAAAAGATACATATCTTTATATCAATGAATAAACTAGCTTTATTTAGCGTATCTAATAAAACAGATGTTTCTAAATTCGGTAAATTTTTAATTAACAAAGGTTACAAAATATTATCAACTGGAGGAACTTATAAAACATTAGTTAATAGTCATGGAACAGATAGCATTATTAAAATTAGTGATTATACAAACTTTAATGAAGTACTAGGAGGAAGAGTAAAAACACTACATCCTAAAATCCATTCTGGATTATTATCCGATAATACTAATCCAGAACATTTGGCTGATATGGTTAATAATGATTATAATTTTATTAATATTGTTGTTGTTAATTTATATCCATTTAAACAAACTGTAAGTAATCCTGATGTAACTGAAGATGAAGCAATTGAAAATATTGATATTGGGGGGCATACTTTAATAAGAGCTTCCTCTAAAAATTACAAAAGGGTATTAATTATTACAGAACCAAGTGATTACGAATATATTACAAAAAATTGGAATGAAATTGATGTTAAATTTAGAAAAAATATGGCAAAAAAAGCATTACATCATATTACTAAATATGACATGGCAATTTCTGGTTATTTTAATAAAAATATTACATATAGGCACTATACAGAGCATATACCTTTAAAGTATGGATGTAATCCACATCAAAATATTTCATCAATTTGTGCGATTAATGATAATTTACCAATTAAAATGTTAAATGGAACTCCTGGATATATTAATCTTTTAGATGCGTTAGGTTCTTGGCAACTTGTAAGTGAAATTGAAAAAACTACAGGTATTATTGCAGCAGCATCATTTAAACATACCGCACCTGCTGGAGTATCTATTAATAAACCATTAACTGATTTAATGAAAAAAATTTATGGAGTCGAAAATTATGATTTAACACCATGTTCAACCGCATTCATACGAGCAAGAAATTCAGATCCAATGTCATCATTTGGAGATTTTATTGCTATTAGTGGTATTGTTGATAAAACAACTGCTCTTTTAATTAAAAGAGAAGTTTCTGATGGCATCATTGCTGCTGGATATACAGATGACGCATTAGATATATTAAAAGCAAAAAGACGCGGGAGATATTTAGTAATTCAAGCAGATAAATCTTATATTAATTTAGAAAATAAAGAATTTAGAGAAATGTTTGGAATTACACTTATGCAGAAACCAAATACTATGCCTGTTGGAAAAAATTGTTTTGAAAATATTCAAACTGAAAAAAAAATTATACCAGAAGATTCTCGATTAGATATGATAATTGCAAATATTACATTAAAATATACACCTTCTAATTCAGTATCATATGCTACAGATGGACAAGTTATTGGTATTGGGGCAGGACAACAAAATAGAGTAGATTGTGTTAAACTTGCTGGCGATAAAGCTCTTAAATGGATATTACGCCAACATCCAAAAACAATTAACTTATTTAATTATTTTAAATCAATAACAAAAAGACAAGAAAAAATTAATTGTTGTATGCAATATATTAATGGTAATTTTTCAAAAATAGAATTTAATGATTGGTTAAGTAAATTTAATTCTGAATTTGAATATAATGAATTAACTGATGGTGAAAAAAATGAATTTATTAAAAATTTCCATCATGAATTAAGTCTATCATCTGATGCTTTCTTTCCATTTAGAGATAATATTGATGAATGTGCTAAAAGAAATGTAAAATATATAATTCAACCGGGTGGAAGTATTGCTGACAAAAGAATAATTAGTGCTTGTAATGATTATAATATTGCTATGGCAATGACTGGAACTAGATTATTTCAACATTAAAACATGAATAACAATTTAAATTTAAATTTATTTATTAAATAAATTTAAATGGAAATAAAAATATTACAACCAAATGATTTTCATCATCATTTACGAGATAAAGAATTATTACATTTTAATGTAAAACATTGTTTTAATAAATTTAGAAATGTTATTGTTATGCCAAATCTAATTCCACCAATTATTACTATCCATCAAGCATTAAATTATCGTAAAAGAATAAATAAATATAATACAAAAAATGGAAATCCATTAATGACATTATATTTGAATGAAAATATAAATATTGAAGATATTCGTAAATTTAAACACCATCCAGAAATGATTGGTATTAAATATTATCCAAAAAATGTTACTACTAATTCTCAAAATGGAATTAATAATATTAAAAACATCTTTTTTATATTAAAAATAATGGAAGAAGAAGATATACCATTATTAATACATGGTGAAACAAATAATTCAAAAATAGATATTTTCAAAAAAGAAGAATATTTTATAAAAAACGAATTATTAATAATTATCAAAAATTTTCCTAAATTAAGAATAGTTTTAGAACATATTAGTACAAAAATAGCAGTTAATTTTGTATTAAAACATGATAATATATATGCTACAATAACACCACATCATCTAGTATTAGATAGAAATGATATATTTTATAGAGGCATTCATCCACATTTATATTGTTTGCCTATTTTAAAAAAAAAAGAAGATAAAATATGTTTAATAAAAGCAGCAATTAGTGGAAATAGTAAATTTTTTTTAGGTACAGATAATGCTCCACATTTAGAAAAAGATAAGATATCGAGTTGCGGTTGTGCTGGTATATTTAATAGTCCAGTAGCAATTGAAATTATAACTGAATTATTTGATAAAAATAATTCATTACATAATTTAGAAAAATTTATTAGTACTAATGGATGCGATTTTTATAAAATACCTTATAATAAAAAATATATTTGTCTTAAAAAAGAAGATTGGATTGTACCAAATAGATATGGAAATTTAATTCCATTATATAATGGAAAAAAAATAAAATGGAAAATTAAAGATTAAATTTTCTCCTATGATATCAACCACGATTATTTCAACATTAAACACTATCAATTAATTTTTTTATTTTTTTCATTAATAAATTAGAACTATGATATCTGTAACCATATTTTGTGTTCTGTCTTCTTATAAGAGTATTTAATTTAATATAAAAACTATATGGCATAGGACTACTTTCAATTCCTTCAATATAATTTAAATATGTAAATACTTCATCTGGATTTTGTTTAATTGCCTTATCAATTATTTTTTTCGTTAATTTACTATTAATATCTAAAAACTTCCTTTTTACATATTTTTTATATGATTTATCAAATTCTTCATCAATTCCGAACTTATAATCAACCATATTGGTAATTTGTGTCTTTCTATTTTTAGTCTTTACATGCAGAGAACCCGTTAATATTAATATTTTATCATTATATCTCTTAATTAATTTCATCATTTTTTCTAAATATATCTCAATCCATTCTTCTGTTTCTAAAGCTTTATGAATATTAGAAA
>Ga0310345_10002398_pt1 | contig 19021 bp, 16 predicted proteins | sample HC15DNA20500_MG_FD_204667 | JGI IMG/M metagenome (GOLD analysis project Ga0310345, IMG submission 204667) | Marine microbial communities from station ALOHA, North Pacific Subtropical Gyre - HC15-DNA-20-500_MG | ecosystem: Environmental > Aquatic > Marine > Oceanic | place: Pacific Ocean: North...
CCCCGAAACTTCCTCAGCAGGCGACATGCAGCGCCCAAACCGTCAGGAAAGATCCCCAACAACCGAACCGTCCGCACGTCCCTTCCAGAACCCGCAATGTCAAAGAGCCCGGCGACAACCCATCCTACCGTTCCTCTCGGAACGTTCTGGACGCTCGCGGCTGCCGCTGAACCGTCCGAGGAGCGCCGCCCCTCGTCGGTGAGCGGGTATCTAGGGGGTTTCGGAGAGGGCGTCAACAGCCCCTCGTCAGAAAAGTGTCACGGCCGCCTTTTTCAGGCCAAGGTTCTCTGTGCGTTGCGTCAATCGCTTCGGCGCCTGCTCGGATCGCCTCCGAATCCGGGGCGGAGACGCGGTTTTTCCTGCCAGGACGGGCGAATCCGGGCGTCGAAATCCCCCCGATCGCGGGGGATGACGTGGCGTTGCATCCGCAATGGGCGCCGGAGGAGGCCCGCAACGGTCGAGTCCGCCCCGATCTGACGTTGCGTCGCAACAAAGCTGACGTGGCGGACCCCGCCGAATCCGGACTGGAAACGAGTCGGGGGCGAGTCGGTTCCCCGACTCGCCCCCGCTTTTCCGGCCCGAGGCCGGCGGTTCAGTGCAGCGTCGCGCCGGCGTCGGCCGAGGCGCCGCGGGCGCGGTCGCCGATCAGCAGCCCGTCCGGGCCGCAGCCCACAGGCACCAGCTCGCCGTCGCGGATCCGCCCGGCCAGCAGCCGCTCGGCGAGCGGGTCCTGCAGGGCCTTCTGGATCACCCGCTTCAGCGGCCGCGCGCCATAGACCGGGTCGTAGCCGCGGTCGGCCAGCCAGGTGCGGGCCTCGGGCGCCAGGTCCAGGTGGATCTTGCGGTCCGCCAGGCGCGCCTCCAGCCCGCGGAGCTGGATCGTGACGATGCCGTCCATGTGCTCCCGGCTCAGCCGCTCGAAGAGGACGATCTCGTCGAGGCGGTTGAGGAACTCCGGCCGGAAGTGCGCGCGCACCGCGCCCATCACCGCGTCCCGGGCGTCGGAGGCCTGCGCCCCGTCGGGCAGGGACGTCAGGAACTCCGCGCCGAGGTTCGAGGTCAGGATCACCAGCGTGTTGCGGAAATCCACCGTGCGGCCCTGGCCGTCGGTCAGCCGACCCTCGTCCAGCAGCTGCAGGAGGACGTTGAACACGTCCGGATGCGCCTTCTCGACCTCGTCGAAGAGGACCACCTGGTAGGGACGCCGGCGCACGGCCTCGGTCAGGACGCCGCCCTCGTCATACCCGACGTAGCCCGGAGGGGCGCCGATCAGGCGGCTCACGGCGTGCTTCTCCATGAACTCGGACATGTCGATGCGCACCATCGCCTGGTCGTCGTCGAAGAGGAACTCGGCGAGCGCCTTGGTGAGCTCGGTCTTGCCCACGCCGGTCGGGCCCAGGAACAGGAAGGAGCCGATGGGGCGGTTGGGGTCGTTCAGACCCGCGCGGGCACGCCGGACCGCGTTCGAGACGGCGGTGACCGCCTCGGACTGGCCGACGACACGGGAACCGATGACCTCCTCCATGCGCAGGAGCTTGTCGCGCTCGCCCTCCAGCATCTTGTCCACCGGCACGCCGGTCCAGCGGGAGACGACGGCGGCGACATGCTCGGGCAGCACGGCCTCCTCGACCATGACGTCCTTCGACTCCTGGCTCTCGGCCTCGGCGAGGCGCTTCTCGAGGTCCGGGATCACGCCGTAGGCGAGCTCGCCCGCCTTGGCGAGGTCGCCGCGGCGCTTGGCGTTCTCCAGCTCCACCCGGGCGCCGTCCAGCTGCTCCTTGAGGTCGCGCGAGCCCTGCAGCTTGTCGCGCTCCGCCTGCCAGCGGGCGGTCATCGCCGCCGACTGCTCCTGCAGCTGGGCGAGGTCGCTCTGCAGCTTCTCCAGCCGGTCCTGGGAGGCCTGGTCGGTCTCCTTCTTCAGGGCCTCGGCCTCGATCTGCTTCTGCAGGATGTCGCGGTCGAGCTGGTCGAGCTCCTCGGGCTTCGAGTCCACCTCCATGCGCAGGCGCGAGGCGGCCTCGTCCATCAGGTCGATGGCCTTGTCGGGCAGGAAGCGGTCGGAGATGTAGCGGTTCGACAGCGTCGCCGCCGCCACCAGCGCCGCGTCGGAGATGCGCACGCCGTGGTGGACCTCGTACTTCTCCTTGATGCCGCGCAGGATCGAGATCGCGTCCTCGACCGAGGGCTCGGTCACGAAGACGGGCTGGAAGCGGCGGGCCAGCGCGGCGTCCTTCTCCACATGCTTGCGGTATTCGTCGAGCGTGGTGGCGCCGACGCAGTGAAGCTCCCCGCGCGCGAGCGCGGGCTTCAGGAGGTTGGAGGCGTCCATGGCGCCGTCGGACTTGCCGGCGCCGACGAGGGTGTGCATCTCGTCGATGAACAGGATGATCTCGCCGTCGGACGAGGTGACCTCGTTCAGCACGCCCTTCAGCCGCTCCTCGAACTCGCCGCGGTATTTCGCGCCGGCGATGAGGGAGCCCATGTCGAGGCTCAGGAGCTTCTTGTCCTGCAGGCTCTCGGGCACGTCGCCGTTGACGATGCGCATGGCGAGGCCCTCGGCGATGGCGGTCTTGCCGACGCCGGGCTCGCCGATCAGCACGGGGTTGTTCTTGGTGCGGCGCGAGAGGACCTGCACGCAGCGGCGGATCTCCTCGTCCCGGCCGATGACCGGGTCGATCTTGCCCTCGCGGGCGGCCTCGGTCAGGTCGCGGGCGTATTTCTTCAGCGCCTCGAACTGGTCCTCGGCGCCGGCGCTGTCGGCGGTGCGGCCCTTGCGCATGTCCTCGATGGCCTTGTTGAGGGCCTGGGCGGTGACGCCGCCGTCGGCCAGCGCCTTCGCGGCGTCGGATTTCTGGATGGCGAGCGCGGTCAGCAGGCGCTCGACGGTGACGAAGCTGTCGGAGGCCTTCTTCGCCAGCTGCTCGGCCTGGTCGACGACCTGGGCGAAGGACTGGTCGAGATAGACCTGCCCGCCCTGCACCTTCGGCAGCTTGGCGACCGAGAGGTCGTTGGCCGCGCGCACCTTCTGCGCGTCGCCGCCCGCGCGCGCGATCAGGGAGGTCGCGAAGCCCTGGTCGTCGTCGAGCAGGGCCTTCAGCAGATGGTCGGGGGTGAGCCTCTGGTGGCTCTCGCGCATCGCGATGGTCTGGGCCGCCTGGACGAACCCGCGTGCGCGGTCGGTGAACTTTTCCAAGTTCATGCTCGCTCTCCTCTCAGCGCCGCTTCGCCTGGGCGCCCTCGAGGAGGCCCGCCCGGCCCGGCCTGCTATGGTGTCCGGAACGCCCGTCAGGCGCGCCCCGATTTCGTCAGGGATATGGGCGGGGGGAGCGGTCCTCACAAGACCTTGAGCTTGCGGATTCGCGGGCTTGGGCGTATCGCCGGGGAACCCCGTCACACCCCCGTTCCAGGAGCCGCGCCATGTCCGTCGCCCCCTTCCCCGCGCGCAGGTCCGCGACCGGCGCCGATCCCCGCGACCGCCTGATCGTGGCGCTCGACGTGCCCGACGGGGCGAGCGCCATGCAGCTCGCCGCGCGGCTGGGGGAGAGCGTGACCTTCTACAAGATCGGCCTGGGCATGCTGACCACCGGCGGCCTCGCCGCGGCGATGGAGCTGAAGGACCAGGGCAAGAAGGTGTTCCTGGACATGAAGCTCTTCGACATCCCCGCCACGATCGAGCATGCGGTGCGCCGGCTGGCGGCCTTCGACCTCGACTTCCTGACGGTGCATGGAGATCCCAGCGTGGTGCAGGCCGCGGCCGCGGGGGCGGCCGGCACGGGGATGAAGATCCTGGCGGTGACGGTGCTGACCTCCTCCGACCGCGGGGATCTCGACGCGGCGCTGATCCGGGCGGGCGAGCTCTCCGAGCTGGTGGCCGAGCGCGCGGCCCGGGCCTGGGAGGCGGGAGCCGACGGCGTCATCGCCTCCGCCCAGGAGGCCGCCGCCCTGCGCGCCCTGCCCCAGAGCGCGGGACGACTGATCGTGACCCCCGGGATCCGGCCCGCCGGCGCCGCGGTCGACGACCAGAAGCGGATCTCGACGCCCGGCGCCGCGGTGGGGGCCGGGGCGGACCACATCGTGGTCGGCCGGCCGGTGTGGCAGGCCGACGACCCGGCGGCGGCGGCGCGCGCCATCCAGGCGGAGCTGCCCTGAGGCGGTCGGAGCCTCGCGAGTTAGGGTCTCGTCCGTCTGCAGGCTAAGGCTGCCGCAATCGCCTCAAGATCGCGGCAGCATGAACGAAGCGAAAGTGGCCGCCCCCGGCCCGCACAACAATCCCACCAAACTTTAGCGCCGGCGAAGGCTCTGCAGGTTCGATAAAGAAAACGCCCCCACCACTCATTCCGTCGGGATCTACGCCGCGAGCACCCTCAGCAAAAAACCACCCAACATTCCTGTCATGCTGCGAGGTGCCTCGAAACCGCCCCGAGAAGTTTCGTTTCAGTAAGTTGATGTGAGTTTCTCCTCCCTCCAGATGCGCTGCATCTGGAGTTGGATACCCCGCGACGAAACCAAATTGACCTACAACTGCCGCCGCACAGTGCGGACTATCCAGAGTGAAGGTCTCGCCGCCCAACCCAGCGTGCCGCTTGGCCGCACCCGAGAAATCCAACGCAATGATGTCGTCCAAGTCTGTTTGGCCTCCGCCTGCCAGCGGGCCCAAAGACACGTATCCACTTGAAGAAACTAGGCTCCGACTTGGAGCATGATGAAGGCCGACGTGTTGGAAATCCTCCACGCTAGTCCCCACCTTCTTTCGAATCTGGTGCACGGACGAAAGTGCGGTCAATCGGCCCTCAAGACGAACCATCACGCACGAACCGATTGAGTACGCCGGCGTAAACTCGTTGCCTTCAATGACAGCCCACAAGTTTTCCACGAACGCGCCGGCTGCGCTCTGGATCTCGCGATCGGACCTCAAAACGCCCTGAACCGAGATATACTCTCGTCGGATCGGCATGTCCTTTTGGTCAGCCCCTCAAGGCTGCCTGGAACTCGCGCCACTCGCCGGCGGACATGCCGCTGGTCTCCTGGGTGACCGCCTCGCCCGCCAGCATCCGGCGCAGGCAGGCCATGGCGGAGGACGAGAACTGCACGGCGCCGAGGCGGTATTCCTCGAAGGCCTCGTAGGCGGCGGGGACCCAGGCCTTCGCGATCTCGCACATGGCGTCGGCGTAGACCCGGATCTCGTACTGCGCATGCGGGTCGGCGCGCAGGCGCAGGAAGTGGAAGAGGTTGTGCAGGTCGATCTTCCAGTACCACTGCGTGTAGACGTTCGCCGTCAGGTTCATCCGCGCGAGCTCCCGCGCAAGGCCGGCGCGGCCCTCGTCCGCGGGCTCGCCGTCCGGGCCTTCGTTGAGCATCCACTGGTAGTTGTCGTAGCCGCGCGAAGAGTCCTCGCGCAGGAGGCGCAGCACCGTCTCCGCCTCCTCCCCCTCGAGGACCGAGCCGCGGCCCTGGCGGTTGGCGCGGCTCTGGGCGGCGAGCTGCTCGGGCTGGGGGATGTAGAACTCCCGGTCCAGGATCGAGTAGCGGGCGGAGTATTCGTTCACGTTGGCGGTGCGGTGGCGGATCCACTGGCGGGCCACGAAGATCGGCAGCTTCACGTGCAGCTTGATCTCGCACATCTCGAAGGGGGTCGAGTGCCAGTGGCGCATCAGGTAGCGGATCAGCCCGCGGTCGTCGCGCGCCTTGCGGGTGCCGGCGCCGTAGCTGACCCGCGCCGCCTGGACGACGGCCGCGTCGTCGCCCATGTAGTCCACCACCCGCACGAAGCCGTGGTCCAGCACCGGGATCGCGGAATAGAGCAGCGCCTCGATCCCCTCGGACACCGGGCGCAGCGTCGGGCGCGTCTCGCCGCGCGCGGCGTCGATTTCGGCCTGTTGTTCCGGGCTGAGCGTCATAAGTTGTCCCCGAGGCATAGCGAGCGGTCTCGGCGCGATCCGAGTCGCCCCCATCCATATCTGGCGCCCAAGACAGAAGGAACCCCCAGATGCAGATCAAATACCTCCACACCATGGTCCGCGTTAAGGATATCGAAGCCTCCAAGGCCTTCTACTGCGACCTGCTGGGCCTGACGGAGGTGCGCCGCATCGACAACGAGGCCGGCAAGTTCACGCTCGTGTTCCTCGCCCCCCCGGGGCAGGAGGAGGCGCAGGTGGAGCTGACCTACAACTGGGGCTCGGACGAGGACTACGGCTCGGGCCGCAACTTCGGCCACCTCGCCTATGCGGTCGAGGACATCTACGCGATGTGCGAGAAGCTGCAGGCCGCCGGCGTGACCATCAACCGCCCCCCGCGCGAGGGGCGGATGGCCTTCGTCAAGAGCCCCGACGGCGTCTCGGTCGAGCTCCTGCAGATGGGCGACGCCTTGCCGGTCCGGGAGCCCTGGGCCAGCATGGAGAACACCGGAACCTGGTGACACGCCGATGACCCGCGCCCCCTTTCGCCTCGCCGCCCTCGCCTTCGCCGCAAGGCGGACGCCGCCCGACCGCGGGCCGGGGCGGAGGCGGCGGCGCGGGGGCGCGGGGATGCTCGCGGCGCTCGTCGCGGGGGCGGGGCTGGGCCTCGCGGGGCCGGCCTCGGCCGCCTGCGCGCTGGGGCTGGCGCTGGCGCTCGACGTCTCCTCCTCGGTCGACGAGGGGGAGTATGCGTTGCAGGCGCAGGGCCTGGCCGAGGCGCTGGAGGATCCCGACGTGAAGGAGGCGCTGCTCGACCCCGGCACGGGGGAGGTGCGCCTCGCCGTCTACGAATGGTCCGGGCGCTGGCAGCATGCGCTGGTCGCCGACTGGCGGCCGATGACCAGCCCCCAGGCGATCGACGCGCTGGCCGCCCGGGTGCGGACCGCCGCGCGCAGCCACGCCGACTACCCCACCGCGCTGGGCCACGCCATCGGCTTCGCCGCGCGCCTGCTGGAGGACGTGCGGGACTGCGAGCGGCGGGTGCTCGACGTCTCCGGCGACGGCGCCAACAACGACGGCTACGAGCCGGCGACGGCCTATTCCAGCTTTCCGATGGACGACGTGACGGTGAACGCGCTGGTGGTGGGCGGCGTCGCCCGCCCGCAGCTGGTGCGCTATTTCGAGACGATGGTGATCCGCGGTCCCGGCGCCTTCGCCGAGGTCGCCGAGGACTATGGCGACTACGCCCGCGCCATGAAGCGCAAGCTGCTGCGCGAGATCCGCCCCCCGATGGCGATCGGCGCGCTGCAGCCGCCGGCGCCCGAGCCGCAGCCGCCCGGCTGAGGCGGAAGACCCCGACCCAGAGGGAGAGCCCATGCAGGACGCCGACTGCGCGCCCCACGCCCCGCCGCGCCTCGCGCGCGAATCCTTTCACCTCCGCGGCCTGCACGTCGACCTGCACGGGCCCGCCGAAGGGCCGGCGGACGCCGCCCCGCCCCTGCTGCTGATCCACGGCTTCATGGCCAGCCGCGCCCAGTGGCACGGCAATGTCGCGCGCCTGTCCCGCCGCCGCCGGGTCGCGGTGGTGGAGCTGCTGGGGCACGGCCGCTCCGAGGCGCCGGAGGATCCGGGGGCCTACGAGATCGACCGATATGTCGAGGCGCTGGAGGCGCTGCGGGCGCGGCTCGGCGGGGGCCGCTGGCATGTCTGCGGGCAGAGCCTGGGGGCCGGCGTCTCGGTCGCCTACGTGCTGGCCCGGCCCGAGGCGGCGATCGCGCATGCCTTCACCAACTCCGGCGCGGTGATGACCCACCCCGCGGACGGCGCGAAGGTCGCCGAGCGGCGCGCGACCGCCGCCCAGATCCGCGCCGGGGGCAAGGCGAAGCTGCCCGAGGCGCGCGTGCATCCCGCCAAGGCCACCCGCTACCCGCCCGAGACCAAGGCCCGGCTGATGGCCGACGCGGACCTGCTGGACCCCGAGGCGATGGCCCGCGCCATGGAAATCACCGTCCCCGGGACCGCCGCCATGCACCGATTGGAGGAGCTCCGCCTGCCGACCCTGCTGATCAACGGCCGCTGGGAGAAGCGCTTCCAGGCCCACCTGCCCGCGCTGCGCGCCGGCATCCCGCAGCTGGAGGTGGTGGACCTGGAGGGCGGCCACTCGATCAACGCCGAGCAGCCGGAGGGGTTCGACCGGGCGCTCCTGGATTTCCTCGACCGCCACCCCGGGCCCTGATGCGGCTGTCGGACGACGACCTCGCCCGCCTGCGCGCCGCGTTGGCGGAGCGGCCGGCGGGGGAGTTCCACCTGCCCGAGATCTGGGGGGACGGCTGGGAAACCCTCTGGATCGGAGACCGGGTGCAGGCCGGGCATGCCTTTCTCGACGCGGTGCGGGCCGGGCGGCTGCCGGGGGTCGAGGACACCGGGCGGAAGGCCGGGGGCGGACGGGTCTACGCCTGGCGGGGCGCGTAACACTTGGCCTTCGCGCGGCGCCGACGGCAGGCGGTGAGAGACCCCGGGGCGAGCCCGGGGCGCAGGCCGGTGTTCAGGCCGCCGGCTCGGGCCGGGCGGGGGAGCGACCGCACCCGAGCGGACCCGTCGTCGCGCCGCCCCCATATCTCGCGGTTTTTGCGCTGCACCTGTCCAGATGCGGGCCATTCCGCAACGCTCGCCATTGAATTCGGCCCCCGGCGCGCGCGATACTGCGCGCTCAACGAACACGAACCGAGCAGGACCCCCGCCATGGCCGAGCCCGCGCGCAAGACCGCCGGCAAGACTGCGGGCGAAGACCTCTTCGCCGCCAACGACGCCGCCGAGTCCTACGACGCCTCCTCGATCGAGGTGCTCGAGGGGCTGGAGCCGGTCCGCAAGCGCCCCGGCATGTATGTCGGCGGCACCGACGAGCGCGCGCTGCACCACCTCGTCGCCGAGGTGCTGGACAACTCGATGGACGAGGCCGTCGCCGGCCATGCCTCGCGCATCGAGATGGAGCTCGCCGCCGACGGGACCTGCACCATCCGCGACAACGGCCGCGGCATCCCGGTCGACCCGCACCCGCGGTTCCCGGACAAGTCGGCGCTGGAGGTCATTCTCTGCACCCTGCATGCCGGCGGCAAATTCGGGGGCAAGGCCTACCAGACCTCGGGCGGTCTGCACGGGGTGGGCATCTCGGTGGTCAACGCGCTCTCGGACGCGGTGACGGTCGAGGTGGCGCGCAACAAGATCCTGTGGCGGCAGTCCTTCTCCAAGGGCAAGCCGCTGGGTCCGGTGGAGCAGGCCGGCCAGGCTCCCAACCGCCGCGGCACCACCGTCAGCTTCCACCCCGACCCGGAGATTTTTGGTCCGCGCGCGGCTCTCAAGCCGGCCAGACTCATGAAGATGGCCCGCTCCAAGGCCTATCTCTTCTCCGGCGTCGAGATCCGCTGGAAATGCGCGCCGGAGCTGCTGAAGGACGGCGACGACACGCCGGCCGAGGCCACGTTCCACTTCCCCGGCGGGCTCGCCGACTATCTCGCGGAATCGCTGGCCGGCGCGCCCTGCTGCGCCGACCAGCCCTTCGCCGGCAAGGTGGATTTCGCCGAGAAATACGGCGCCGACACCCCCGGCTCGGTCGAGTGGGCGGTGAACTGGACGCCGGCCCGCGACGGCTTCGTCTCCTCCTACTGCAACACCGTGCCGACCCCCGAGGGCGGGACGCATGAGCAGGGGTTCTGGGCCGCGGTGCTGAAGGGCCTGCGCGCCTATGGCGAGCTCGCCTCGGTCAAGAAGGCCGCGATGCTGACGCGCGAGGACGTGCAGGGCGCCGCCTGTGCGATGATCTCGATCTTCATCCGAGAGCCGGAGTTCGTCGGCCAGACCAAGGACCGCCTCGCCACCACCGAGGCCGCGCGCCTGGCCGAGGGCGCGGTGCGCGACCGCTTCGACACCTGGCTCGCCGCCGATCCCAAGCGGGCGGGCGCGATCCTCGACTTCGCCCTGCTGCGCGCCGAGGAACGCGTGCGCCGGCGGCAGGAGAAGGAGACCCAGCGCAAGACCGCCACCAAGAAGCTGCGCCTGCCCGGCAAGCTCGCGGACTGTTCCGACAGCGCGCGCAACAACTCCGAGATCTTCCTGGTGGAGGGCGACAGCGCGGGCGGCTCGGCGAAGCAGGCGCGGGACCGGAAAACGCAGGCGGTGCTGCCGCTGCGCGGCAAGATCCTCAACGTGGCCAACGCCTCGGTCGAGAAGCTGGCGCAGAACCAGGAGCTTCAGGACCTGTGCCAGGCGCTCGGCGTCAGCCCGGGCTCGCGCTTCAACCTCGAAGATCTGCGCTACGAGCGCGTGATCATCATGACCGACGCGGACGTCGACGGGGCGCATATCGCCTCGCTGCTGATGACGTTCTTCTTCCGGCAGATGCGCCCGCTGGTGGACGCGGGCCGGCTGTTCCTGGCCGCGCCCCCGCTCTACCGGATGACCCAGGGGGGCCGCACGCTCTACGCCCGCGACGACGCCCACCGGGAGGAGCTGATCGAGACGGTGTTCTCCAGGGGCCGCGGCAAGGTCGACGTGGGCCGCTTCAAGGGCCTGGGCGAGATGATGCCCCGGCAGCTGAAGGAGACCACGATGGACCCGACCACCCGGACCCTGATCCGGGTGACCATCGACGAGGACGAGCCCGGCGAGCAGGGCGAGACCTCGGCCCTGGTCGAGCGCCTGATGGGCCGCAAGGCCGAGCTGCGCTTCCAGTTCATCCAGGAGAACGCCCGCTTCGCCGAGGACCTGGATGTCTAGGCCGCGCCGGTCCGCCCGGCGCCGGGCGGCGCCGCTCCTGGCGCTGGCCGCGGCGCTGCTGGCGGCCGGCTGCGACGCCGAGGGCGGGGACGTCGAGATCCACGGCCTCGCGCTGCAGCCCGAATACGACGACGCCCTGCTGCGCCCGGGCCAGGTGGCGGCCGAGCCGCACAACGCCCCCCTGGCCGGCATGACCCCGGCCGAGGTCGCGGGCCTGTTCCGCCTGCCCGAGGGCCTGCCCGAGTCGCTGGACCTGCAGCCGGTGTCGCCGGGCGGCTGGGCGCGCTCGGAACACGGCCGGCTGCTGCGCCTGGCGGTGGTCTTCAACCCCGAGACCCCGCCCAAGGGCGACACGCTCTGCGCGGCGGAGGCGCCGCTGCCGACCGCCGAGCCGCTGGACGACCGCTACGAGGCGACGCTCGCCCTGTGCCTGCGCGGCCAGGCGCTGGCGGAGGGGCGGATCCGCGCCCGCCGCTCGGGCGCGCTCGACGCCGAGTGGGTCGCGCAGACGATGGCCGAGCTGCTCGGCGCCATGCTCGGCGCCGGCGGCGCCCGGAGCTGAGCGGCGCAGGCCCCGCCGAACCTGCCGCGGTGTTCCGGGCACTCATGCAAGACCGATGCAGCGCCCGCGGCCCCGCCGGCCCGGGCTGCAGGAAGGAGCCTTCCCGATGACCCAGACCGCGCCCCGCCCCCTCGCCCATCGCCCCGGTTCCGCGCGCCTCCGCCGGGCGGCGGCGCTGACGCTCGCCGCGGCGCTGGCGGCGGGCTGCGCCGGGGGGTCGGGGTCGGGGACGCAGGGCTACACCTCCGTCACCACCCCGATGCACGACACCGCCTACGATCCGCGGCAGATCTTCAACGGCGTGCCGATGGCGCTGGAGGTGCACGGGGCCCCGCCCGACGCCGCCGCCCCCGCGCAGGTGGCGGCCGGCATGACCCTGCCGGCCCGCTTCGGCGCGAGCCCCTTCGTGCTGGGCGAGGACCTGGGCGAGGAGACGCGGATCGTGCTGGTCTTCGACCCGGCCCGACGCCTCGACGGCTGCCGCGAGCCCGCCTCCGCCGGGGCGGGGCGCGCCGACGGGGCGATGCAGGCGCTGGTCGCCTATTGCCGCGGCCGGCGGGAGCTGAGCTCGGTCCTGGTGCGAAGCACCGCCACCCGGGGGCCGGGGGACGCGGGCTTCGCGGGCGCGATGAACGAGGCCTTCCAGATCCTGCTGCCGATCCGCGGCCCCGACGAGCAGGGGGAGCGTCGCCGCCGGCCCTGAGCCGGTCCGCACCGCCCCGGGGCCGCCCCCGCGCCGCCCCAGGGCCGCCCGCGGGCCCTCGACCGGGGCCCGCGGGACACAATTCGTCCCGTTCAGCCACCTTGGTGTTGCCGTCGGCGTCGATCTGCCCGATGGTGGGGTGCGTCTGGTCGTCGGCGATCGCGAACCCCTCTCGCCTGCTGCGCCCCCTTCCTCGACCAGCGTCGACAGGAACGCCCTTCGGCGGCCGGCGGCTCGACCGGCCATCTCCCGGAGACCTGCGGCCTGCGCCACTCCTGGGACGGCGTCCCACGGACGCCCTGCGGTTCGCGAATGACGATGACGGACTTCGACCTTTCCGGCCGCCGTGCGGCCTCCGCTCCGGCGCAGCCGCCGTCTGGGCGGCCCGCCCTGCGCCGCGCCGCCGCGGCGCGACGCTGATGGACGGCGGCGGCTTCGACTTCGGTCCCGGCGGCGAGGGCGGCGGCGGCGGCAACGCGCTCGCCGCGGCGGCGGCGGCGCTGCTGGGCGCGCGGGTCGCGCGCTGGCGGCGGGTGCCGGGCGGCGACCTCTCCCGGGTGGTCCACGTGGCGCTGGACGACGGGCGCGAGATCGTGGCCAAGACCGGCCCCGCCCCCCCGACCGAGGCGCGGATGCTCCAGGCCCTCGCCGCCGCCGGCGCGCCGACGCCGCGAGTGCTGGCCGCCTCCGACGCCGTGCTGGCGCTGGAGACCCTGCCCGAGTCCGGCGGTTTCTCCCCCGAGGGCTGGCGGGAGCTGGGCGAGATCCTGCGCCGGGTGCACCTGACGCCGGGCCCCGCCTACGGCTGGGCCGAGCCCTATGCCTTCGGCGAGGTGGCGATCCCCGCCAACACCGACCCCGCGCTCGACTGGCCGGCCTTCTGGGGCGAGATGCGCCTGCTGAGCGAGACCGACCGCCTGCCGCCCGAGCTCTCGCGCCGGCTGGAGCGGCTGGCGGCCCACCTGCCCGACCGGCTGCCCGCCCGCCCCCTGCCCGGCCTGCGCCACGGCGACCTGTGGAGCGGCAACCTGGTCGTGCACCGCGGCCGGCTGAGCGGCCTGGTCGACCCCGCCTGCAGCTATGGCGACGGCGAGGCGGATCTCGCGATGCTGACCCTCTTCGGCGCCCTCGGCCCCAGCTTCGCCGAGGGCTACGGCCCCCTGCCCCCCGGCGCGGCCGAGCGGCTGCCGGTCTACCAGCTCTGGCCCGCCATCGTGCACCTGCGCCTGTTCGGCGGCGGCTACCGCGGGCTGGTGGAGCAGCTGCTCGACCAGGCGCGGATCTAGCGCACCCGCTTGCGGATCGCGCGCACCATCAGCCACACGCCCGCGAAGACGGCGGCGGCCAGCGCCGAGAGCAGCAGGGTCTTGTCCACCCCCGCCGCCTTCGCCGCCGGCGCCAGCAGATAGCCCAGCAGGCTGACGGCGTAGTAGCTGATCGCCACCACCGACAGCCCCTCGACCGTGTGCTGCAGGCGCAGCTGCAGGTCCGCCCGCCGGTCCATCGAGGCGAGCAGCGCCTGGTTCTGGGCGGAGCGCTCGACGTCCACCCGGGTGCGCAGCAGCTCGGCGGCGCGGGCGGCGCGGCCGGCCATCTGCTCGATCCGGCGGTCGGCGGAATGGGCGGTGCGCATCGCCGGGTCGAAGCGGCGCTGCATGAACTCGCCGATCGTCTGGCGGCCGCGGAAGCGGTCCTCGCGCAGCGCCTCGATGCGCTGCGCCACGATCGCCTCGTAGGCCCAGGTGGCGCCGAAGCGGAAGGAGTGGCGGGCCGCCAGCGCCTCCAGCTCCGCCGAGATGCCCAGCAGGTCGTGCAGCGTCTCCTCCGCCCCCTGCCCGTCCGCGGACATCGAGGCGACCAGCGCCGACAGCCGCGGGTCGAGCGCATTGAGCGTCGCGGTCAGCTCCCGCGCCCGGGCGAGGCCGAGCATGGCCATGGCCCGGTAGATCTCGATCTCGACCAGCTGGTGGACGATGCGGCCGACGCGGCGCTCGCCCACGCCCTCGCGCACGAAGACCGCGACGCGCATGAAGCCGGCGGGGTCGAGGCGGAAATCGCTCGCCACCGCCGCGTCCCCGCCCAGCGCCCAGGAGACGGCGAGGCTGTCGGGGCTGAGCCACTCCTCCAGCCGCGCCACCACGCCGGCCTCGCCGTCCTCGGGCAGCGGTTCCACCCGGACCTGCACGGCGGCGATGCGACGGCCGGGGGCGGCCTCCTGCCAGGCGATCGGAAAGACCTCGGCGTCGGCGGGGTCGAAGGCGCGGGCGGAGGGGCCGTCGGTGAAGGCGGCGTAGGTGACGAACTCGGTATGGCTCTCCCATTTCAGGGTCGCCCGGCCCATCTGCGTCGTGAAATGGCCCGCGCCGTCGGCCGGCGACTGGCCGCCCTGGGCCGCGACCAGCGCGCGCAGCTGGGCGATGTCGCCCGCCCGGTCCCGCTGGGCCGCGTCCGCCGGCGGCAGCAACGCCAGATACACCGCCCGGCAGGGCGCGCGCAGCGTCGGGAACGGGCGCGCGTGTAGCTCGTTCACCATCTCCTGACGTCTCGGGTGATCCTCGGCCATGCCCCTGCCTCCGGTCGGAACGCTCGCCCGCGCAATAATCTTGCGCAAACGCCGCCGCGCAATGAGGCGAATTGCGCGCACCCGCGGGCGCTTCCCCGCGCGCCCCGCCGGCGCTAGGGTCCGGGTCAAGGAGGATCGCCATGGCCAGCGCGACGCCCAAGGGCCCGGAGCCGGTCGCCGGCGGACTGACGGACGCGGCCTGGATGGACGTGCTCCAGGCCGTCGACCGCACCTACGCCGAACTCGTCGACTATCAGGAGCAGCTCGAGCGTCAGAACGCCGAGACCGCGATGCTGCGCCGGTTCATGGAGTCGGTGCTGGGCTCGGTCTCCGACGCCCTGATCGTGGTCGACCGCCAGGGCCGGGTGGAGGAGGCGAGCCGCTCGCTGGGCGCGCTGCTGGGCCGCGACCGGGCCGAGGCCCTGGGCCGCCCCCTCGCGGAGCTTCTGCCCGAGGCGAGCCGCGCGCCGCTCGCGCAGGTGGTCGAGCGGGTGATCGCCGCCCGCCGCCCCGACACGGTGGAGGCGGACCTGCTGACCGCCGAGGGCCCCGCGCCCTTCGAATTCTCGGTCACCCCTCGCCTCGACGAGCGCGGCCGCGGCGTCGGCGCCGTCCTCACCGGCCGCCCGCTGGGCGAGCTGCGCCGGGCCTATGCGGAACTGGAGGAGTCCCACCGCCAGATGCAGCTGACCCAGGCCCATCTGGTCCGCTCCGAGAAGCTCGCCTCCCTCGGCCGCCTGCTGGCGGGGGTCGCGCATGAGCTCAACAACCCCATCAGCTTCGTCTACGCCAACGCCCACGCGCTGGAGAAATACGCCACCCGCTTCGAGACCTATTTCGAGCGGGTGCAGGCCGGCGCCAGCCGCGAGGAGCTGATCGCCCTTCGCGCCGAGCTGAAGCTGGACCGTGAGCTGCGCAACCTCCGCTCCGCCATCCAGGGCGCGCGAGACGGGGCCGAGCGGGTGCGCGACATCGTGGCGGACCTGCGCCGCCTCTCGGCCGACGGGGCGGGCGAGCGCACGCTCTTCGATCTCGCCGACACCGCCCGCACCGCCGTCTCCTGGGTCGAGCGCGGCGTGCGTCCCGGCGCCGCCGCGGTCTTCGAGGCCGAGGGCCCGGTTCCCGCCCTGGGCCGCGCGGGCCACATCCAGCAGGTGGTGATGAACCTCGTGCAGAACGCCTTCGACGCGGCCGGGGAGGGGGCGGTGCGCGTCTCGGTCCGCTCCGAGAACGACCGCGCGGTGCTCGAGGTCTGCGACGACGGTCCCGGCGTGCCCGAGGACCTCCACCACGCCATCTTCGACCCGTTCTTCACCACCAAGGCGGTGGGCAAGGGCACCGGCCTCGGCCTCGCCATCTCCGCCAAGATCGCCGAGGAGCATGGCGGGCGCCTGTCGCTGGAGCCCTCCGCGACGGGCGCCCGCTTCCGCCTCGACCTGCCCGCGCGCCCCGACCTCGCCGGAGACGTCCCATGAACCTGCTCTGGCTCCAGTCCGCCGGCTGCGGCGGCTGCACCATGTCCCTGCTCTGCGCCGAGGGGCCCAACGCGCTGGAGCTGCTGGAGGGGGCGGGCATCGACCTCCTCTGGCACCCCACCGTCTCCCAGGCCTCGGGCCACGAGGTGCGCGACCTGCTGGCGAGGATCCTGGCCGAGGAGATCCCCCTCGACCTCCTCTGCGTCGAGGGCGCCGTTCCGCGGGGCCCGCGAGGCACCGGCCGCTACCACATGCTCGCCGGCACCGGGCGGGCGATGCTGGACTGGGTGCGGGACCTGTCCTCGGTCGCCCGCCACGTGGTCGCCGTGGGCACCTGCGCCACCTACGGGGGCATGACCACGGCGGGCGAGAACCCCTCGGATTCCGCCGGCCTGCAGTACGAGGGGCGCCTGAAGGGCGGCATCCTGCCCGCCGGGTTCCGCGCCCGCGGCGGCCTGCCGGTGATCAACGTCGCGGGCTGCCCCACGCACCCGGACTGGGTGACCGAGACCCTTCTGATGCTCGCCTCCGGCGCCCTGACGGAGGCGGACCTCGACGCCCTCGCCCGCCCGCTCTTCTACGCCGAGCACCTGGTCCACCACGGCTGCTCGCGCAACGAGTTCTACGAATACAAGGCGTCGGCCGAGACCCTCTCCGACCTCGGCTGCATGATGGAGCACCTGGGCTGCGTCGGCACCCAGGCCGTGGGCGACTGCAACATCCGCCCCTGGAACGGCCTCGGCTCCTGCACGTCGGGCGGCTATCCCTGCATCGCCTGCACCGCGCCGGAGTTCGAGGAACCCCGCCACGCCTTCACCGAGACCCCGAAGGTCGCCGGCATCCCCGTCGGCCTGCCCTCGGACATGCCGAAGGCCTGGTTCATGGCGCTGGCCTCGCTCTCCAAGGCCGCCACCCCGAAGCGGATCGCCGCCAACGCCACGGCCCCGCGCGTCGCCGTGCCCCCCACCCTGCGGGGCCGCAAGCCGTGACCACGCTGCTCGCCGGACCGTTCAACCGGGTCGAGGGAGACCTGGAGATCTCGCTCGACATCGCCGAGGGCCGGGTGACCGCGGCGCGGGTGAACTCGCCCCTCTACCGCGGCTTCGAGCGGATGCTGATCGGCAAGGATCCCCGCGACGCGCTGACGATCACGCCGCGGATCTGCGGGATCTGCTCGATCAGCCAGTCCGCCGCCGCTGCGCTGGCGCTGGCCGACCTTGCGGGGGCCGAGCCCGCCCCCATGGGCGCCCAGGCCGCCCGCCTGCTGCACGCGGTGGAGAACGTCTCGGACCACCTGACCCATTTCAACGTCTTCTTCATGCCGGACTTCGCCCGCCCCGAATACGCCGGCCGCCCCTGGCACCCCCGCGCCGTCGAGCGCTTCACCGCCGCCCAGGGCGGCGCCGTGCGCGCCGCCATCGAGGCCCGCGCCCGCCTCCTGCACATCGTCGGCCTGCTGGGCGGCAAGTGGCCCCACACGCTCGCCATCCAGCCCGGCGGCGTCACCCGCGCCCCCACGCTGCGCGACCGCATCCGCATCGAGGCCGACCTGCGCGCCTTCCGCAAATACCTCGAAACCCAGCTCTTCGGCGACGGGATCGAGGCGTTCGCCGCCCTCGCGACCGCCGACGACCTCTCCGCCTGGTCCACCGGCGACGCCGCCCTGTTCCTGGAGATCGCCGAGGACCTGTCGCTGGCCGACCTCGGCCGCGGCGAGGGCCGGTTCCTCAGCTTCGGCGCCTATCCCGGCCCCGACGCCCCCGCCTTCGCCCGCGGGACCTGGACGCCCGAGGGCCCGCCCCCCCTGGACCCGTCGCAGATCGTCGAGGACGTCTCCCATGCCTGGATGCTCGGCCCCGCCGCCCATCCCTCCGCCGGCGACACCACCCCCGACGAGGAGATGCGCGCCACCGCCTATTCCTGGTGCAAGGCCCCCCGCCTCGCCGGCCGCCCCTACGAGACCGGCGCCCTCGCCCGCCAGGCCGTCCACGGCCACCCGCTGGCCCGCGCCCTCGCCGCCCGCGGCGGAGACGTCCATTCCCGCGTCGCCGGCCGCCTTCTGGAGATCGCCCTCACCCAGCTGCTGATGGAGGACTGGGCCCGCCGCCTCGACCCCGCCGCCCCGTACATGCGCCACGTCCGCCTGCCGGACGAGGGCCAGGGCGCGGGCCTTCTCGAGGCCGCCCGCGGCGCGCTCGGCCACTGGATCCGCGTCGAGAAGGGCCGCATCGCCGGCTACCAGATCGTGGCCCCCACCACCTGGAATTTCTCCCCGCGCGACGCCTCCGGAACCCCCGGCCCCTGCGAGGCGGCCCTCGTCGGCGCCCCCGCGCCCGAGGACCAGCCGACCCCGCTCGCGGTCCAGCACGTGGTCCGCAGCTTCGACCCCTGCATGGTCTGCACGGTCCACTGAGGTGGAGTCCCGCCGCATCCGCGTCCGCGGCCAGGTGCAGGGCGTCGGCTTCCGCCCGTTCGTCTGGCAGCTCGCCCGCCGGATGCAGATCGCCGGAGAGGTCCTCAACGACCCCGAGGGCGTCCTGATCCTCGCCTCCGGCCCGGCCCTCGACGCCTTCGAGGCCGCCCTGCGCGCCGAGGCCCCGCCGCTCGCCCGCGTCGACGCCGTCGAAAGCGCCCCCCACGTCTTCAAAGCTCCCCCCGAGACCTTCCGCATCGCCCCCAGCCAGGGCGCCGGGGCCGAGACCCGCGTCGCCCCCGACGCCGCCACCTGCCCGGCGTGCCTCGCGGAAATCCGCTCCCCCGGCCGCCGCCAGGGCTATGCCTTCACCAACTGCACCCACTGCGGCCCCCGCTTCACCATCCTCTGCGCGCTCCCCTACGACCGCGCGCAGACCACCATGGCCGCCTTCCCGATGTGCGCCGCCTGCCGCGCGGAATACGAAAACCCCGCCGACCGCCGCTTCCACGCCCAGCCCATCGCCTGCCCCGACTGCGGCCCCCGCCTGTCGCTGGAGGCGCAGGGCCACCCCCTCCCCGGCGACCCCATCGCCGAGACCGCCCGCCTCCTGCGCGAGGGCCGCATCGTCGCCATCA
>Ga0310345_10002399_pt1 | contig 19018 bp, 14 predicted proteins | sample HC15DNA20500_MG_FD_204667 | JGI IMG/M metagenome (GOLD analysis project Ga0310345, IMG submission 204667) | Marine microbial communities from station ALOHA, North Pacific Subtropical Gyre - HC15-DNA-20-500_MG | ecosystem: Environmental > Aquatic > Marine > Oceanic | place: Pacific Ocean: North...
TCGATCGACAGGTAGTAGTGGATTCTCCTGATTTAAGAGGTAGGGAAGCAATTCTTGGGGTGCACGCGAGAAAACTGCCTCTAGATAGTGATGTAGATTTGAAGACAGTAGCCAAAGGGACTCCGGGATTGAGTGGTGCGGACTTGGAAAATATTTGTAACGAAGCGGCTCTTCTGGCTGCCAGGGAGGACAGTGATAAGGTAGCGATGAAGCATTTCGAAGAGGCTAAGGATAAAGTTATGCTGGGGGCTGAGAGGAGAAGTATGGTGCTGACTGATTCGGAAAGAGAACTTACCGCTTATCACGAGGCAGGACATGCTGTGGTGGGGCTTCGGCTTCCAGGCTTAGATCCGCTACATAAAGTTACTATAGTACCAAGGGGTCGAGCTTTGGGGATTACAGCGAGTTTACCTAAAGAGGATCGACACACCTACACTAAGGAATGGCTGGAAGGCCAGCTCTGTATGCTTTTTGGGGGCCGAGTTGCGGAAGAGATGATTTTTGGACCAGAAAAGATTACTACTGGAGCAGGCAATGACATTGAGAGAGCCACGGAGTTGGCTCGTCAGATGGTGACCCGCTTTGGCATGTCTGAGGTGATTGGTTTAATGACCATTGGACAGCCCGACCAAGAAATTTTTTTGGGCAGAGAGCTGACGCAGCGTCGTGAAATCTCAGAGCATAAGGCACAACAAGTGGACAGAGAGATTAAAAGAATTCTGGATGAATCTCTTGATAAAACTCGTGCGATTTTGAAAGAACATGAGGATTTGCTCGAATCTTTGGCAAAGGCATTGTTGGAAAGGGAAACACTAAATGCAGATGAGATTTGTTCGTTGAACGAAGGGGAAATCTTACCGCCCTTAGAAGAGGAAAAAGATACGGAGGAAGGGAATATAGAAAGCACAGAGGCTGGTTCTGAAGAAACGGGCTCACTAATTGCTTCTGACGAATCTATAGAGTCATCTTCGACAGAACAGGATATAGGGGAGGATAGCTTGGATGAGGAAATTTCTGACTGACATACTGGGCACTTAGTCTAGTGGAACAGCTAAGGATTTTTGTTCCGGATTGGCTTGAAGGTTTGGAAATCTTATTGGTTGCTCTGTTGTTTTTTCGTATTCTACTGGTAATCCAGAGAACAAGGGCAATGCAGATTCTGATGGGCCTCCTAGTTCTAGCGAGCATTTATCTTTTTTCCCAACTATTGAATCTGGAGCTTCTTGAGTATTTGCTCGAGACTGTGTTCCAGTACGGTGTGATTGCAGCTTTGGTGGTTTTCCAGCCGGAACTTAGGACTGCTCTCAGTAGTTTGGGAGAAAATCGGTGGTTCCGGGGGTCCAAAATAAGGCCAGAAGATCTGTTGATCGAAAAAATAGTGTCGGCAGTCAAAGTTCTGGCTGAAAAAAAAATCGGGGCAATTGTAGCCATCGAAAGGCAGATCTCTTTGGACGAGTATGGAGAGACAGGGAGCAGAGAGAAGATCAGAGTTTCTTCGGAAATATTGCAAACAATTTTTACGCCAGGAAGCCCATTGCACGATGGGGCTGTAGTCATTGCAGGTAATGAGATCAGATCAGCCGGAGCAATTCTTCCTTTGGGAAGGATTCGAATGCAGCATAGGAAGCTTGGCACAAGGCATAGAGCGGCTGTTGGCTTAAGCCAAGAGACTGATGCTATAGTAATAGTGGTCAGTGAGGAGACTGGTGCAGTTTCTGTTGCTAGAGAAGGTCACCTACAGACTAAAATAGAAACTTCCGAACTTAGAGAAATTTTGGGAAGGGCTCTACTAGATCAATCTTCAGATACTTAGGGACTAGCTAGTTTTGATAGATCCGTTTAGAACCATTTTTCTTGAGACTATAGAAATTTTTGTGAAACCCCACTAACTTGTCGCCATTCTCAGGGTTTGCCTCTTTCTACTAAGACGAGGTAGACTAGACAACTACACTAAGGAGTTTGGATTGGATTCTAGTCAATATCATTTACTCTCGCTTTTTTCTGATGGTGGCCTAATGATGTATCCATTGGTCATGTGTTCCCTTATAGCTCTGGGAGTGATGATCGCGAAGACGTGGACGCTATATGTTGCTCATAAAAATACGAGAAAAGTTCTTTTGGAAGTGGAAGAATTTGCTGAGGAAGGAAGAATAACAGAAGCACTAGGTATTGCAGCAGCCCGACCTGGCCCAGCAGCAGCGATCTTGGTTGCAGGGTTAAAAAGAATAGGTCAAGGTGACGATGGTAAGGAGTTGGCCTCCGCCATACGTACCACTGGAACTATAGAGTTGGGTTTTCTTGAGCGCGGATTGGTTATTTTAGCAACCATAGCCAACGTTGCTCCGCTGATGGGATTCTTGGGGACAGTCGTTGGTATGATCTTAGCTTTTGCTGCAATTGAAGCAGCAGGAGACGTGGATCCCACTCTTGTGGCTGGAGGAATCAAGGTGGCACTACTTACTACTGCTACAGGACTTCTGATTGCTATTCCAGTCAATATAGGATACAACTTTTTTGTAACTCGAATTGATGAACTGATTATGCAGATGGAGCAAGGAGCACAAAAAGTTCTGGATATCGCCTATACGCATGGGAGCGGTACCAAGTCAACTTTTGTTAATCCGGAAGCCAGTGACAGTTTTGGCTTTGAATGATGAGGAAAGTTGTTAGGAAAAGTATTGTTCTGTTTTAGAGAATTACAAATACTTATAGTTTTGGATGAGTTGGTGGTTTTCAACCGCTCTACTGGGTGTATATAAAAAAGTATAAACGAGAGGGTTTTATAATGGCAGTGATGGGCAAGAAAAAATCCAAAGTAAGTGATGAAGTACCGTCTTCATCGATGGCAGATATCGCTTTTCTTCTTCTAATTTTCTTTCTGGTGACAACCACCTTCCCCAAAGATGCGGGGCTAGCGATAGTTCTTCCAGAGCAAGGTGAAGATGTGCAGGTCAGTCAAAGGAATATTCTCCACATAGTTATTCAACCCAGTGGAATTGTTGATGTCAAGAGAGGTGAAAGCCCGCAGGTCCAACAGGTGAGCCCTCAAGACATAGAATCGATTTGGCGTCAAGATGTTGCCGCCAATGAGAACCTCATTGCAGCTGTTAAGACTCATCCAGATGCACCTTACAGATTTATGGTAGACGTTCTTGACGCACTTCATACAGCAGGTGCTGAGAGAATATCACTTCAGATCCTAGAGGGTTAAAACTATGCCAATTAAGAGTGGAGGATTTTCCAGGAAGTCTAAGACTTCTTCTGAAGTACCGTCTTCATCGATGGCAGATATCGCTTTTCTTCTTCTAATTTTTTTCATGGTGTCTACAGTGTTCCAAAAAGACAGGGATAGACCCATTGAATGGCCAGAGGCTGAAGCTACTCAGAAGATTGATGAAAAAATCAAGAATATTTTAAACATCTGGGTAGAGAGAAACGGTGATATCTTCATTAACGATAGACCGTATGCTATGACTGATGTTGCTACTACGATAGGTCCTTTGTACGCTGCTTCAGATCGGGCTTTAGTGATTTCGATACGTTCGGATAGAGAGGTGAGGTACTCGACTATTGATCTGTTGCAGCAACAGTTAGTAGCAGCTGGGGTGATGAGGGTGGTTTTTGCAACTGAGCTTGAGCAACGAATGGCGAGGGAAAGACGATGAATGCTGACGATACTAGTCTCATGAGCGAAGAATGGACAGCTTCTTCGGACACGGCCAACGATTCATTTAAAAGAAGCTTTGATTCCTGGTTTTGGGGCTCCATGATAGTCGCAACAGTTGTTCATGCGGCCCTTTTTCAATTCTGGCCAACACTAACAGCTGAAGACGTCTCGTTCACAGCTGAAGAATTGGAAGCCATAGAGTTGCCACCAGAGATTGAAATTCCACCTCCACCGGAAGCTATTTCCAGGCCAGCCACTCCTGTTATCGCGACTGCGACTGTAGATGAAGACATAACTATTGCTCCTACGACCTTTGAGGATAATCCAGTAGAGGATCTACCACCTCCACCGACAGCGACAACTTTAGATATAGCGGCGGCACCTACTTTTACACCGATGACGGTACGGCCTGAAATTAAGAATAGAAGTGAAGTAATTCAGGCAATGGAGAGGGGCTATCCTCCTATCCTTCGTGATGCTGGGATTGGTGGTCAAGTACTGGTATGGTTTTTTATAAATGAGCAGGGCAGGGTGATTGACAACAGGGTTGCCAACAGTTCGGGCAATGCACAGTTGGATGAAGCTGCGCTGCGTGTGGCATCAATCTACGAATTTACGCCTGCTTTGAACCGTGATCAAATTGTTCCAGTATGGGTTCAAATACCGATTACATTCCAGGTTAGGTAGCGGACTGAGCCTGAGGATTGTTCTCTCTAAGAGAAACCTCGCCGGCTGCAGAGCTGGCGGGGTTTTTTTTGAATTATTCTCCAAAGTGATGGAAGGAAATGAGTCAAGCTATGTATAGATCGCGGATCGCAAGAGCTCTACCGAATATTTTGGAAAGGGTCCAGAGAGCGGCAGAGCAGAGCGATCGTAGTTTAGAAGATATAACACTCATAGCGGTGACTAAATCTCATCCAGTATCAGCTATTTTAGAAGCTTTAAAGTTCGAGGTTTTCGACTTAGGAGAAAATCGAATACTAGAGTTAATGGCGAAACAGGAAGCTGTAACGAATGATAGAATCCGTTGGCATATGATAGGTCATCTTCAGAGTCGTAAGATTCCGTCTGTGCTGGGTACGGTTCATTTGATTCATTCGATAGATTCTTTGAAATTGGCGAACAGACTATCGACCAAAGCGATTCAAGTTGGGGGAAGGGAGCAGGTGCTATTGCAGATCAATGCTTCTAGGGAAGCCACAAAAGGAGGATTCGTAGTTCCTGATATGTACGAGGATCTGCATAGTGCACTGAGCTTGCCAGGTCTGAAGGTAGCTGGATTCATGACCATGGCACCATTGACCGAGGATGTAAGGATCTTGAGGAATACTTTTAGAACGGTTCGAGAACTTCAGCAAGAGCTATCCGATTCGAGTGAGTCCGCTGGGGAAGTACTGTCGATGGGTATGTCTAACGACTTTGAAATTGCCATTGAAGAAGGAAGTACCATGATTCGTTTGGGGACAGCACTTTTTGGAAAGCCAGTCTAAGGGAGGTTTTCATTTTTTGGACGAAAGAAAATGTTAGTTATTAACTTTCAAAAATAAAGGTAGGATTTGATGCGATATCGGGAAGTTCCCGGAACAATTCTTGAGTTAGAGGAGGAGATACTTTCCAGTTGGAGGAAAGAAGATCTTTTTCGGAAAACTTTAGGGTCGAATTTAGAAGGGGAAGACTTCGTTTTCTTTGAAGGTCCTCCTACGGCTAATGGACGTCCTGGGCTACACCACATAATAAGCAGGACCATCAAAGACCTTGTGTGCCGGTTCCGGACCATGGAAGGGTTTCGGGTTACGAGAATGGCTGGTTGGGATACTCACGGTCTTCCAGTGGAGATAGAGGCTGAAAAAAAACTCAGCATCTCCGGCAAGCCCGAGATTGAGAATTATGGAATTGAGAAATTCAATCAAGTCTGTCGGGATTCTGTCTTCACTTATAAAGGTGAGTGGGAGAGACTCTCTGAGAGAATTGGTTATTGGCTGGACTACGATAGGCCTTATGTGACCTTCCACAATGACTATATCGAGAGTGTCTGGTGGATTTTGAGCCAACTTGCAGAAAAAGATTTTCTATATCGAGGGCATAAGAGTGTTCCTTTTTGTCCGCGTTGTGGAACTGGGCTCAGCTCCCACGAAGTAGCACAAGGGTATCGGGATATCGAGGATCCGTCTCTGTATTTCTTGTGTCCTTGGATTACTGAAAATGGCGACCCCGACCCAGAGGAGAGAAATTTCCTCGTCTGGACTACCACACCGTGGACTGTCCCATCTAATGCAGGCTTGGCCCTGCACCCAGACCTGGAATATCTACAAGTTCGGAAGGATGGCCAGATATTGATAATCGCGGGTGATAGAGTAGAAGCAGTTTTGGGAGAAGACGTGGAGGTCGAGTGCAGGTATAAAGGATCGGATCTTTCGGGGGTAAAGTATGCTAGACCATTAGAAATTGTTGATGTTGGAGAAAGAAGGGATGAAGGTTGGTTCGTAGTAAATGAGGATTTTGTTAGTTCAGAGGACGGCACGGGCATTGTCCATCTGGCTCCTGCTTTTGGCTCTGATGACTATGCTGCAGGTCAACGGTATGGCTTACCTTTACTAAAGCCTGTCGATGAAACCGGTTGTTTTGCTGTCGGGCTGGATCTAGTGGGAGGGATGTTTGTAAAGGATGCCGATGAAGTTCTCATTCAAGCTCTGCATGCTAAAGGGAATCTTTTTCACCATTCTAGGGAGATCCATTCTTATCCTCACTGCTGGCGTTGTGAATCTCCTCTGATCTATATGGCTAGGGAGTCCTGGTTTGCAGCAACTTCTAAGTTGAGAGAACAGATGTTGATAGGCAATCAGGGTGTTAATTGGGTTCCTACAGAGATTGGCCAAGGACGTATGGGCGAATGGCTAAAAGGAAATGTCGACTGGGCTCTTTCACGAGAACGTTATTGGGGTACACCTCTTCCCGTCTGGATATGTGATGAAGAGCAGGAGCATTGTCACTGGATCGGGAGTTTTCAGGAGCTGGAAGAGCGAGTGGGCAAGTTGGGCCCAGATTTTGATCCACATCGTCCTTATATCGATGAATTAAGTTGGGGATGTGACCTCTGTGAGGGTACCATGAGGCGGACTCCTGAGGTCATTGATGCGTGGTTCGATTCAGGCGCTATGCCCTATGCCCAATGGAACTATCCTTTCAATAACGAAGAACAGTTCCAGAATCACTTTCCGGCTGATTTCATCTGTGAAGGTTTAGACCAGACAAGAGGATGGTTCTATTCACTGATGGCTATTTCGAGCATGCTAGGTAAGGAGGTCCCATTTAAGAACGTGATAGTGAATGGTCTTATATTGGATTCTGAAGGTCAAAAGATGTCGAAATCGAGAGGCAATGCTGTTGACCCTTGGGATGCCATCTCTACTCACGGAGTAGATGCGATCCGGTGGTACCTGATTACCTCGAGCAATCCTTGGGTGCCTAAGAGATATGACGATACGGCTGTCCAGGAAGGGTCTCGGAGGTTTTTAGATACGCTACTTAACATCTATAAGTTCTTTGCGTTATATGCTAATGCAGAAGATTGGAAGCCGTCAGAGGAGCTTAAATGTGAATCTCAGGAACTTAATCTTTTAGATGTTTGGATAAGGTCTAGGTTGGATTCCGTGATCAGGAAAATTCGGTGTGAGCTAAACGAATATCAACTGACCAGAGCGTATCGTGCTCTGGATGAATTTGTGAATGAAGATTTGTCTAACTGGTATGTGAGGAGATCTCGACCCAGATTTTGGGGAAATCTCGATGAATCAGATACTCAGCAGGCCTTTCAAACTCTATGGGATTGTCTAAGAGAGGTCTGTCTTCTTGCTGCACCAGTGACTCCATTCATTTCAGACTGGATCTTCAGGGGTCTCACTGGAGATAGCGTACATCTGCAGAGATTCCCCAGAGTGAAAGAAGAAGATCATGACGGCGATTTACAAGCGGAGATGGAGGTTGCAAGGGTATTGGTTTCTATGGGGAGGTCTTTGAGGGAAGAGGTCCGGATTAAGGTTAGGCAACCTCTAAAAAGAATCATAGCTATGGTTCCTTCAGACATTAGGCCTCGGAAGGAAATCCTACGGCTCATTCAAGATGAACTAAATGTGAAACGAGTAGATTTTTTGGATTCGAAAGATGGTCTGTTCTATCTCACTGCTAAGGCCAATTACGAAGTTCTGGGACCGAGATTCGGAGGTATAACAGAATCGGTTGCGAGTGTGGTCAGAGGATTGTCTTCTAGTGAAATTGAAAATTACCAGGAAGGTAATTCAATCTCTATTGAAGTTGACGGTCAGCGAGTAGAGTTGGAACGAGGAGATCTTAAGGTGACGGAACAAGCTTATGGAGAGCTTGTGCTAAGGTCTGAAAGAGATTATCTGGTGGCAATAGATCCAATGATTGATGAAGAGTTGCAAACTGAGGGATGGGCACGGGAATTAGTCAATAGGATTCAGCGGTTTCGTAAAGATTCGGGGTTATTGATCACTGATAGGATAGGGATTGGTTTGTCCAGTAACGAGCCAATTTTGAAAGCAGCTGAACAGCACCAGGAGTTTATTTGCACCGAAACATTGGCAATTGAGTGGGAGATTCTGTCGATGCCCTGTGATGTAAGTAAATACGATGATGTGAAAACTGTGGGGATAGATGATTTTAAAGTGACAATTGCTTTAAGGCGAAGAAAAGTAACTCCTCCCCCCCCCCTATAGGAACTTTTGGATTTTGGAGGTTCAGGATAGTGGACAATGAGAGTAAACAGGTTTTTAGGGTTTCTGAGGATGGTGCCCGGTTAGATGGTTATATAGCTAGAAATTCTTGTCTTTCTAGAGCTCGCGTGCAGGCACTGATAATAGAGGGGAGGGTTTCAGTAGACGGAGATAGTGCCAAAAAATCAGATCGACTCAAGGCCGGCCAAAGGATAGAGGTTCGAATTCCTTCGGCGATTCCCATCGCATTCGAACCAGAGGCAATTCCAATTGACGTTGTCTATGAAGACAATTTTCTGCTGGTCATTAATAAAGCAGCTGGGCTAGTGGTGCATCCTGGACCAGGGCATGCGAGTGGTACTCTCGTTAATGCACTTCTGCACCACGTCGATGATCTGTCTGGAATCGGTGGGAAACTTCGTCCTGGTATTGTACATCGTTTGGACAGGTATACATCTGGATTGATGGTAGTAGCTAAGAACGATAAGGCCCACCAAATATTGTCAACAGCCCTGGAACGGCGAGAGGTGAAACGATTGTATATGACTGCGTCGTGGGGACATTTGAAAGAATCACCTTGTGAGGTGGAGGAACCTATAGGAAGGGACCCTGTGGATCGTCAGCGAATGGCCGTTGTCAGGGCTGGCCGATATGCCGTCACACGTTTTCGGGTTTTGGAGAGATGGGTAGGTGCCGAACTATTGGAGGTTTCCTTGGGCACTGGACGTACTCACCAAATAAGGGTTCATTTGGCACATATTGGTCATCCAGTGGTAGGAGACGAGGTGTATGGGGTTGGTTGGCAGAAAGGAATGAGCGGTGCCAAGGTCAGTTTATGGGCTCGCGAAATGCATAGACGTGTTGGAAGACAATTCTTACACGCCTGGAGGCTCTCTTTCTGTCATCCCAATACTGGAGAATTGATGAAATTTGAATCAGGACTTCCGGAGGATTTGAGAGAATGTGCATCTTGGGCTGCTTTGGGAAACAGTGAAGAGTTGACATCTAAGTGAGATTTTAAGATTGATAGGTTAAATTGAGAAATCCAATAATTTCTAACTTGAGGGGTTTTGTGTGTCTCGCATCTTACTAGTGGACGATGAATCTGATATAAGATCAGTATTTCGAGACAAATTGGAAGTTTCGGGGTTTGAGGTGGAAGAAGCCGAAAGTGCCGAACAGGCATTGGCTAGATTACATAAATTTGATCCAGACCTGATAATAACCGATGTTCGAATGGATGGAATCACCGGGTTAGAACTTCTGGCACGGGTCCGTGAATCCATGAGTGACGTAGACGTCATAGTTATGACGGGACACGATGCCATGTCCTCCGCTGTCGAAGCAATGAAGTTGGGAGCATTTGATTACTTGGTAAAGCCAGTGGGTCTGGAGCAGTTACGAATTGTAGTAGATCGTTGTATAGAGGAACGTAAACTTTCTCAGAAAGAGGATAAGAACAAAAAGAAGGAACAGGCTCCGGAAACAAACAAGAGAACTATTGTGGGCCGAGATCCTAGAATGATTGAGATCTTCAAGATGGTAGGAATTTTGGCACGTAATCGTGCAACTGTTTTGATTAGGGGAGAGACGGGCACAGGTAAGGAAATGGTAGCCAGGGCAGTCCATGACCATTCCTTACATGCAGAGGAACCATTCATAGCAGTAAATTGTACGGCCTTGGCTGATACTCTGCTGGAGTCAGAGTTGTTCGGTCATGTTCGGGGTGCATTCACTGGTGCTGTTGCAGGGAAAAAGGGTTATTTTGAATTGGCGGGTAAGGGGACGATTTTCTTGGATGAAATCGGAGACACCTCACCTGAATTTCAGTCTAAACTCCTTAGGGTGTTGCAGGAACGGCAATTTTATCCGGTTGGCGGAGAGCAACCTAAGATCACTGAGGCGAGGGTTGTCGCTGCTACCCACCAACATATGGAAGAGTTGATGTCCGAAGGGGGATTCCGTGAGGATTTGTACTTTCGTCTTAGGGTAGTTGAGATCCAAGTTCCGAGTTTGCGTGAGCGTCAAGGCGATATACCGCTACTTGCCGAGCATTTGCTCGTTAGGGTTCGAGCAGAGATTGGTAGTTCTGTGAACAGAATCTCTGAGGAAGCGATGGCTCGTCTACAGCGATACGAATGGCCTGGTAATGTTCGGGAACTCGAGAATGTCTTGACTAGAGCTGTGATGGTAGCTCGTGGCAAGATTGTGGTCCCCGAACATCTTAGCTTAGGAGTGTGGGAGAAAAAATCTTCCGAATTGGATTTGGCAGAAGGAGTGGTAACGGAGGAAAAAGACATGAGTTTAAGTACTGCTGTGGAAGCACGAATCGTTACAGTGATGAAGTACACAGGTGGGAACAAAACAAGAGCAGCTAGGATTTTAGAGATTTCCAGGTCTAAACTCACACAGTACCTTGAAGAGTTTGATTTATGATGCTGTCAAGAAAGATCTTGCGAAAATCTGTTCCCCGCAATTAAAGCGAAAGCGATAGGACTGAAAAGGGTTTGAGCAATGCTGGATTTCTCAAAGAAAAATATAATTTTTGCCGTTGTCAGTATTGTGGTGATAGCGAGTGGGTACTTGTTGTTAGCTCAGGGGTCTATAACAGTGGCACCCATCTTTTTGATATTGGGGTATTTAGTTTTTGTGCCTCTCTCGATCATTTCGTGATCTTCGAGGTGGCCTAGAAACGTTTGGTAACGACTCTGGTTTGTGTGAATTGACGGTGCCCGTCTTTGGATTTGTGGAACCCGTATCCGCTCTCACGTGCACCGATCCAGGGTGTCCCTCTGACACAGGGAGCTACGCCTTGATTGATACCTACCATTCCAGCATTCAATTGACGAGCTATTCTAGACGTCTCTTCTTCGTTTTCACCGAAAACGGCGGCACCTAGTCCGAAAGGTGTGGAATTTGCTTTCCGAATCGCTTCGTCTACTGAAGCAACACGAGTTACACAGGCCACGGGTCCGAATGTTTCATCAGAAGCTATGGACATCGATTCTGTCACATTGGTCAGGACGGTGGGTTTTACAAAGTTGTCCTTGTGTCCATCTCCTCCAAGAAGGATTTCAGCACCTTCTGTGACCGCGTCATCTATTTGACCAAGAACGTGGTCTCTTTGTCTAGAATTTACCATTGGACCTAGAGTGGTCGTTTCTTTCATTCCATCTCCGAGTTCCAATCCTTCTACCGTTTCTACAAGAAGTGCTTCGAATTGTTCGGCGATTTTTTCGGGGACAAAGATTCTCTCAGTACTCACGCAGACCTGACCGGAGTTCCGGAAGCTGTTGAAGGCAGCGAATCTAGCTGCTTTTTCTAGGTTCGCATCTTCAAGTATTATCATAGGGTCCTTTCCGCCCATTTCTAGCACCACTCTTTTGAACGTCCGACTTGCTGATCTGAGGATGTCTTTGCCAGTTTCTCGTGAACCAGTGAACGCAATAAGGTCAACGTTGCTTTCAACTAACTTCTTGCCTTGTTCGTCTGCACCATGGATTACATTAAGAACGTCTTTAGGGAGGTGTGCATTTAAGATATCTACGAATGCTTGACCGCAAAGTGGTGTTTCTTCAGAAGGTTTAAGCAAGACTACGTTGCCAGTAGAAAGTGCGGGTATCACCATCCAGGATGGCATCGACAAAGGAAAGTTCCAGGGGGTTATTGCAGCACAAACACCTAGGGGATCGCGATATACAGTGGACAAGCTTTTCTCGTCTCTATATGTCTCTGGGACGACAGCTAATTCTATTTCTCTAAGCTCTTCTTCTAGATGCGACCCCAAGGATTCTGCTTCGATCAATCCTTCACGAAATGGTTTACCCATTTCACGTGTTATTAGGGATGCCAATCGTTCTGTCTGCGATTGTATATCTCTGTAGGCGTCCACTAATAATTTATTGCGGGCGTGATGTCCTAACTGGTCCCAACTTGGTTGGGCGTTCCGACTTTTTTTAACCATCTCTGGGATATCTCCAGGGTTGGTGATGGGAACTTCTCCCATCACAGTACCTGTGGCTGGGTTATAAGATTTCAAAGTTGGCATAGATGGTATCTCGACCTTTGTGCTAATTCCATTAAACTAGATTATATTAAAACTTCGGTGGAGCTATCTCAACTAACAAGATGTCTGTCAAATTAAACGTCCCGAGGACCTTGATATCAGGCCGTCATCTGTCAGCAATCTGGTGGGATAGATATCTTTCAGCATGTTAATTCACTGTAGCAAGGGCGGTTAGCTCAGTTGGTTTAGAGTGCCTGGTTTACACCCAGGAGGTCACTGGTTCGAATCCAGTACCGCCCATGGCAGTCTTCTGTGGGCTGAAGAAAGGGGGCTAAACTGAAAGCCTCCAATTGGTGATCCAGAAAAAATAGGCTGAAATGATATCTCCAGGAAAAGGTTTTTCAGGTGTTTCTGTCTTCCGTTTAGCAGACGGTGAACTGAAGAATAGAAAAGATGTAGTGGCAGTTGAGGAACCTTTAGAGATTAGAATAGAGTATGTCGTCGATGGTGTTCTTAAGCGTGCACCGATTTCCATAACTATGCGAACGCCGGGAGAGGATTTTGAGCTGGCTGTTGGTTTCCTGCATGGAGAAGGGATCATTCAAGACAGGGGGGATGTCAGACAGGTTAGTTATTGCCAGGGGGGCGAACCACAGACCTACAACATTGTTTTGGTGAAACTGGCGAGTAAAGTTGCGTTCGATCCTGAAGTCTTAGCTAGAAATTTTTATACGACATCCAGTTGTGGGGTCTGTGGGAAAGCCTCTTTGGAAGCTATAGACCTGACGGGTTGTGAGAAAATAGCAGATATAGGCCTCGAAGTGTCTTCAGCTGTTCTCAAGAGCCTGCCTGGTATTCTTAGAGAAAAACAGGGTTTGTTTGAACGAACTGGTGGCATACATGCCGCTGGGCTGTTTAGTCAGTCAGGCGAGTGCATTTCGATACAGGAGGACGTGGGCAGACACAACGCAGTTGATAAGGTGGTAGGTGAGGCATTCTTAAAGTCTATGATCCCCTTAGATAGACATATCTTAATCGTTTCCGGAAGGACTTCATTCGACATTATGCAGAAAGCTTTGGTGGCAAGGGTGAGTATCGTTGCTGCCGTCGGTGCCCCTTCCAGCTTGGCTGTAGATCTCGCTGAAAAATTTGGCATGACCCTTTTGGGTTTTACCAGGGCCGATGGATTCAATGTCTATGCGGGTTCCAGAAGAATAGTAGGATGACGTCAATTGCTAATAATGTTTTTGGAGTTGTCTTGGCTGGTGGGAGGAGTCGTCGATTCGGTGCTTCCAAGACATTGGCAGAAGTTGGCGGTTTATCCTTGGCTAGGCGAGCAATAACTACTTTGAGGGACGTGGGGCTTTCTGTAGGAGTGATTTCTTCTGAAGATGGTCTTGAGTCTGCTTTGGGCGTACCAGTACGGCCCGACTTGGAACCAGGCAAGGGTCCGTTGGGAGGCCTGCTCACCGCTCTTGTATGGGCTAGGGAGAGAAAACAACTAGGGGTATTCTTACTGGGTTGTGACATGCCTTTTGTGACTGTTCAATTAATCGAATTGTTACTCTCGAACATGAACGGTACTGTAGCGGTTATTCCTGTGGGTAGAGCAGGACCAGAGCCTCTCTGTGGTTTTTACCATTCCTCTTGTCGTCAGAGAGCGAGAGAACTGTTGGATTCTCAAGATAGGTCGATGCATGGCCTATTGAGACTGATTGAAGTTAAAGAAGTAGCGTTAGTCAATGAGTCTGGAATCAATGAGAATGACCACCTTTTTTTTAATGTGAATACCAGGGTTGAGGCTGTAGAGGCTGAAGAGATTTTGACAAGAAGGGGGTGGAAATAAGTTGGTAGATAACTATCAAACAACGGGAAAATGTCCACCTACGGTCAGCGTAATTGGATTTAAGAATAGTGGAAAAACATCCATTGCGGTGGGATTGGTCACAGAATTAAGAGAACGGGGATGGAGGGTTATGTCGGTCAAACATGGACACCACCATGACATTGATACTCCAGGAACTGATTCTTGGAGATTACGGCACGAAGGTGGGGCTGAAAGAGTGGTCCTGTCAGGCCCTGAGGGGTTTGCCGTGATGGGTGTTTGGGGCCCAGATACCGAGATGCCATTGCAGGAGGTGACCTCCAGATTTCTACTAGAGGCTGATGTTGTTGTAGCTGAAGGATATAAGGATTCAAATGTTCCCAAGATTGAAGTATGGCGAACTGATGCTGGAGATCCGTTGCTTTATCGACCAGAAATCTCCGAAAGAGGTCTTTACTTGGCTGTGGTGAGTGATAGTAGAGATTTGGACATATCTATACCAGTTTTTGATTTCGTCAACCCAAATCTTTTCGATTGTTTGGCAGAACTGGTCGAAACAAGCTTGTTGGAATCGAAGAGGTCAGACCATGAGTAAGTTGAATCGAGTGGGTAGATCTGGATGGATCATCGCTGTGGCCGTTTCATTTACTTCACTTATAACTCTAGCCTTGGTGCCAGTCCTTCTCGAACGTCAAGAGGATGTGATCCAGCGTGAAATTGCAGATTTTTCTTCGGCCAGACCGATGTTCCCGGAAATCGCCTTAGTACATTCCCGCGAAATGATGCGCATCGAACAATACGTGAGTTCTGGGGATCCTAATTTCATAGTTCTGTACCAAAATGATCTTCGCAGAGAAGAAGAGCTGTTGAATGACTTAAGAAGGATTATCACCGGCATGTCTACGGTCTACCAGAGTGAGCTTGCTGGGATGGAGCTAAAGGCAAGCGATTGGAAGATTCTCCATAGTCCGTTGATGGATGGTGGCTCTCTTATGACGACGCGCGAATCTTTTGTTGAAAGTATGGATGATGATCGTTCGAGATATGCAGATCTCCAAGAAACTGCTCGGAACTTCGAAGATCTTCTGATTCGTGATGCCACCATTTCATCTTCTAGACTGGACAGTCAGCGAATATGGAAATTATGGGTCACTGTGGGTCTAGTGGTACTTGCTATCTCTGGGGCTGTTGCGATGGTAATAGTTGGAATTAGCCTGCAAGATTTGGCTCAAAACGAGACTAGAAGACGTCAAGAAACGGTTGCTGCCAGGAGAGAGATGAGAGCTGTTTTGAGAGGTACGGGGGATGGGATAATAGGCCTGGACATGGATGGTGGCTGTACTTTTCTTAATGAGGCTGGATCTCGTCTTCTTGGTTATTCAAAACAGGAATTGAAAGGGAAGTCAGTACACCACATGATTCACCATACACGTTGGGATGGAAGTGCTTATCCTGAAGGCGAATGCCCCGTGCAACTTTCCTTAGCGTCTGGAGAGACCGTAAGAATCCTTGATGATCTTTTGTGGCGTAAAGACGGTCGTGCTTTTCCCGTGCAACTTTCGGTAAGCCCGATGACAGACGGTCTAACAATGCTAGGAGCAGTACTTACATTTACGGATATGACCGAAATCCGAGAAGCTGAAGAAGCTCTCAAAGAAGCTATCGCTGCTAGAGATGAGGTATTGGCTGTTGTATCCCATGATTTGCGGAATCCAGTGGGAACCATAGCTGCAGCTGCAGAGTTAGTGGCGGATGTCCCACTCTCTCAAGAACGGCGCAATGAACATCTGCATACTATCCGTAGAGCAGCGGACAGAGTCAATCGACTAATTCAGGATTTACTGGATGTAGCGAAAATCGAGGCCGGGAAAATTGTGCTGGACTTGAGTTATGAGGAAATGAGCGAATTAGTAAAGGACACCGTGGCACAAGCCGGATGGTTAGCAGAACAAGAAGGAGTCAAACTGTTGTTTGAAGGAGAGGAAATGTCTATCAAGGCTCATGTGGATCGCAACAAGATCTTACAGGTGATGTCAAATCTGATAGAAAACGCATTGAAGTTCACTCCAAAAGGAGGTCGAGTCACTGTTTCTACAAAGAGAGAGGGAGACAATCTTTTGATTGCCGTAGCCGATACTGGTATGGGTATCGAGCCTCAAGTTCTCGACAACTTGTTCGACAGATTCTGGCAAGGTCATAGAGAAGACGGAAAGGGGTCGGGGTTAGGACTGACAATCGTCAAAGGAATTCTGGGTGCTCATGGTACGACCGTAAAGGTTAGAACGGAAATCGGCACGGGTAGCTCTTTTGAGTTTCTCCTTCCGATAACTTCTTGAATCCCAGAGTTCCTAGAAGTGTGTAGCCAATCAGATATATTTTGGCCCCGAGATAGTTTGACTGAAGATTTGTTACTATTTGGCTAGGGCTGTTTCAACGTGACTGTGAGCCAAGTAGGAGGGACTTCTTGTGGTATTTCAGCGGGTGCTATTACTATGAGCGTCGGAACTAGTGAATATTTGTCCAAGAAACAGAACATCTTCTAATGACCATCAATAATCACTTTCGTTTTAAGCACATTAGCCCAGTCAGATTCCAAGATATGGATGCTGGAGGTCACGTACATCATTCGGTTGTGTGCTATTTCGAAGAAGCTCGAGAAGCTTATTGGCGTTCCGTGGTTGGCGATTTGGGGATTGGCGATACCAAGTATGTTATAGCCGAATTAGAGATAAAATATCACCAGAGAATTCTCTACCCGATGATGATAGAAGTTGGTGCCAGGATCGCTGAGATCGGGCGGAAACATTTGATTATGGAGTATGAGGGAAGTTCAGAAGGAGGAGATCTTTTGATATCTGGAAATACTCTGTTGGTAATGTTTGGTTACAGAAAAGGGGTGTCCGTCAGGGTCCCAGCGACTGTTAATTCGGCTATCAGTAGTTGGGAAGCCTTAGAAATAAATTGAAGACTCTAGTCGGGAAGATGAGGATGGCTGCTAATATCTCCTTGAATTTTTCTTTAGCGTTTGCTAGGCTTACTCATCTAATTGTCACTGTCTTCCATGGATTTTGTTATATATGGTTGCAGTATTGGAAGCCAAGAACACTGTGGCAGGCTTTGAAGTGTATCGTCTAGCGGTTATCATTCTAGTTTAGCACTGAACCGGAGTAGGAATAATGATTCTAAGGTGGCTCTCTGTTATAACGGCTGTAGTGGCCCTGAATGTCCCAGTGAGTGCCCAGGAGACCGTGAGTGGTCGTTTCAGGGTACTCGTTCCCCAATTTCTTCCCATGAATGATGAAGACGATGGTTTCGGGGACAAACTAGCTGATAGGCTGCGTGATCAGATTGATGAGCTTAATACTCACGCTGCGGTTAGTGAACGGGACATCAATAATCAAATTAAAGAGTTTAAAATCAAGAAAGAGGATGTTAACTGTATAACGGCCCGGCAGCTCGCCGCACAGGCTGGTCACCAGGTCGTTCTGTGTGCACAGTACTCAGGTTCCAAAGAGGCATATGAGGTTCAAAACATTAAATTTGTCAGTGTAGACACTGGTGAAGAGTATAGTGTGGACAATGTGATGTCTGCCGACAAGCAGGAAGAGGCTACGGCCACACAGATCGTTGAGCGGTTCACTCTCTTTGTAGAACAACAGAGGGTGGCAGTTTTTTGTGGTGATTATGCTGCTAGTCAGCAATGGGAATCTGCTTTAGAGAATTGTGACAGAGCGTTAGAACTGAATCCGAGTAGCAACACTAGTCGTTTCACTAGGGCTAGTGTTTTGAGGCAGACGGATGACTTGGAAGGTGCCCTTGGGGAGATTAAGATTCTCTTAGAGAGTGATCCTTATCACCAAGAGGCTTTACTTTTGGGTGGATTCCTAGCGATCAATCTCAATGATCCGGAGCTGGCCCGCAGTTACTATCGTAATTTTCTTCAATTAGATCCGACTAATGCAACAGTGAGAATGCGGGTGGCGTATGATGCTGCACAAGCTGGAGATCCACTTGGAGCTATGGAAATCATCCAAGAGGGAGTGGATGCAGATCCCGCAAATACTGACTTCCATGAACAGCTGGGGAATTTTGCCTTTGCGGGAGCTCAGAATCTCCGTGCTGAAGCGGCCCTTGATGGCGGTGATGGTGTAACTGAAGAAGTGGTAGCGGTCTACCGCCGTGCTATTGCTGCCTATGAAAAAGTTTTTGAGGTTAAAGGTGCAGAAACCCTGGTTTCGCAATTAAGGAATACCTCTGCGGCCTACTTGCAGTTGGGGGAAGCCGCTCAGTCGGCGGAATTTTCTAGGCGAGCACTTGTATCTCATTCTCAAGAAACTTCAATATGGAATATCTATGCCCAGGCTTTGAAAGAGTTGGGACAGGTTGGTGAGGCCATTGCAGCTCTGTCTGAGATTGAAGTAATCGATCCTGAATATCCCAACCTTTTGTTACGGATGGCCAGTTGGCTATTAGAGGTAAACGATATTGATCAAGCAATCCCCATCCTTCAGAAGTCAGTGGGACAAGGGTCTGATCCCGACCAAGCTGGAACTATGATTTTCGGTCGTGCCTATTCGAACTACATACAACCTGACGAGAAAAACTATAGTCGTTTTATAGAGCTGATAAGAGTAGCTAAGGATTTTCAAGTTACTACGGAGACTCGAGAACAATACGATTTTTGGCATGGCTTTAGTTTGTATAATCTCGGTCTCGCGGCTCAACTGGAAGAAACTGTGGCCAGTGCAGAAAGATCTTTGCCAATGTTCAGGGAAGCTCTGTCTTTA
>Ga0310345_10002401_pt1 | contig 19012 bp, 19 predicted proteins | sample HC15DNA20500_MG_FD_204667 | JGI IMG/M metagenome (GOLD analysis project Ga0310345, IMG submission 204667) | Marine microbial communities from station ALOHA, North Pacific Subtropical Gyre - HC15-DNA-20-500_MG | ecosystem: Environmental > Aquatic > Marine > Oceanic | place: Pacific Ocean: North...
TCGGGGGCCGCCGTATTTATGAGTCGGGGCCACCAGAAACGAAGTCTTATCCGCAATGCACCGTCTATCGCGCGCGCTCGGCGTTATCCTGCTGCTTTTCGCTATGGTCGCCCTCGTCGTCGACGCCACAAAGAGCCTGGGTGCAGGCGGCGAGATCGTCGTCACCCCTCTGGCGCAGCAATGGCAGAACCTGGCGCCGGAAAGCTTCGCGGCCTCGGAGAGCTGGGTCAACGAGACCGCGGGGGCGGGCTTTTGGGAGGCTGCCGCACTCCCCATATTAAGCCTGCCCGCCTGGGCGATCTTCGGCGTGCTCGGCATCCTCCTCTATTGGCTCGGCCAGAGGCGTGAACGCACCGAGGTCTTCATCAACTGATCTCGAAATGAGCCCGGAGCTCGGCAGCCCTCAGGCGGCGAAAGGAGAGAAAATGTTCGGTCTGAAATCTCTTTCCATCCCGCGGCCCGAAGAGGCGCTTCCCGGCCGCGACCAGCCGCTTCCCACCGCCAGGACCCATTTCGTCTTGGGCCACGATCTGAAGGGGCCGTACCCGGAGCATCTGGAGCAGGCGGTCTTTGCGCTCGGCTGCTTCTGGGGCGCGGAGCGCGCCTTCTGGCAGCTTCCGGGCGTCTATGTCACGGCGGTCGGTTATATCGCAGGCTCCACGCCCAACCCGACCTATGAGGAGGTCTGTTCCGGCCGCACCGGACACACCGAGGCGGTGCTCGTGGTCTACGACCCCGATCAGATCACCTACGAGGCGCTGCTGAAGGCCTTCTTCGAATCCCACGATCCGACCCAAGGCATGCGCCAGGGCAACGATATCGGCACCCAGTACCGGTCCGGCATCTACGTGTTCTCCGAGGGGCAGCGCCGCGCGGCGGAAGCCGCGAAGCAGGCCTATGAGAAGGCGCTGAAGCAGAGGGGGCTGGGCGCGATCACGACGGAGATCCTGGACGCGCCGGAGTTCTATTTCGCCGAGGACTACCACCAGCAATACCTGGCCAAGAACCCCAACGGCTATTGCGGCCTCGGCGGCACCGGCGTGTCGTGTCCCATCGGCACGGGCGTCGCAGCGGAGTAGATAGGCCTAAGAAAGATCCAGCGCGTGGCGCTTGAGGTCCTCCAGATCGATGACCTCCAGCGTCGCCGCGTTGGTCGCCGCAAGGCAAACCCGCGGCGCCTTGCCGGCTTCTAGCGCTTCCAGCCAGCGGCTCGCGCAGAGGCACCAGCGGTCGCCGGGCTCCAGCCCCGGAAAGCCGAAGTCGGGCATAGGCGTGGAGAGATCGTTACCCCGCGAGGCGGAGAACGCGAGAAACTCAGCCGTCACCTCCACGCAGACCGTGTGCATGCCGAAATCGTCCGCACCCGTGTGGCAGCAGCCCGTCCGGTAGAATCCCGTGACTGGCCGGTCCGAGCAGGTGGCGATGGGCTCGCCGAAAACGTTCTTCTGGTCTTCCACGCTCGCTCCTTCGATTCCCGGCGGCAAAGCCGCCTATTGCGGCTTCCGGTCCGGCAGCGGAACCGGCTCCTTGGTCGGATCGCCGCCGCTCCGCAAGATGTCCAGCATGGCCGCATCGGGCGCCGGCAGGGGCGGCCCTGCCTCCTTGCTCGCGATGGCCCGGAGCATCGCAGACGGCTCGCCCGGCTTCGGCAGGATATCGGCCTCACCGGACTCCAGCACACTCTTGCACTGCTCGGGCAGGTCGGAAAGCGTCAGCGGTTCCTTCTCCGGCGGCTCGCTGCCGGGCTTCGGCCGCTCCTGTGCCTTCCAAACTTCCGACTGGCGCAGCTTCACCATCCAGTTGGCGATCTCCGGGCCGCATCCATCGTCGCCGCCGACGGGCGGCTGGTTCCGGCAGCCGGCCAGACCCGGCGGGCAGTTCAGCCGGATATGGAAATGATAATAGTGGTTCCACCACGGGCGCACCTTCGCGAGCCAGCGCCGGTTGTCCCCGGCCGTCTCGCAGAGCTTCTTCTTGATGGCCGGATGCACGAAGATCCGCGCCACCTGGCTGTCCTCCGATGCCCGCTTGATCAGCTTGGTATGGGCCGGCGTCCAGATCTCCGGATCGACCGTGAAAGGATCCTTCAGCATGGAGACAGCGCTGATCTCCTCGCGCTCCTTTGGGGTGAGCACCCGGTCAGGCATCGGCGTCAGCCAGATATCGGCATCCAACCCCACCTGATGGCTCGTATGGCCGGTGATCATCGGCCCGCCGCGGGGTTGTGAGAGATCGCCCACCAGAAGCCCCGGCCAGCCGTCCTCCTCCTTCGCCTCCTTGCCGAGCCGCTCCACGTAGTCGATCAGCATCGGGTGACCCCAGTTGCGGTTGCGCGAAAGGCGCATCGCCTGCCAGGCAGGGCCGGTCACGGGGAGGGCCTTGCCGCCCGCCAGACAGCCGGCCGTATAGAAGCCGATGGGCTTTGGCGGCATCTTCGCCCCGGAGGTGACGGAGGAGAACAGCTCCTTCGCGGGCAGGTCCTCGAGCGCCTGAGGGGCGGATGAGCTTTCAGATGCCTCCGGCGCGGCCGGCTTCCGCTCCGGCAGCGGGGCCACCGACGCCTGCTGTGCGACGGCCGCAGAAACCGCGACGGTGCCGCAAAGAAGCGCGAGAGCGAGTGGCGCTAAATGGGACAGCAACTTAGGCACGGTTCACCGTCTTGCACCATTTTCCGGATGTGTTGCCGGGATGCTGGACCGAATTCACGGGATATTCAACGCATACGGGTAGTCTCGCCTCGTTTGGGGGGCCGAAGCGGAAACCGCGCGGCCGAACACGGTTATGAGTAGGGGAGTGACCGTAATGTTCATGAAGCGTCTTTTGCAGGCCGCCGCGATCCTGCTGCTGACGGTCGTCGTGGCCGTGGCACTGTTCACCACCATCGCCCACGCCGCTCAGGTCGTGGCGCAGATCAGCCTTTCGACCCAGCGCATGCAGGTCTTCGTCGATGGCCGCCCGGCCTATACCTGGAAGGTTTCCACCGCCCGGCCCGGCTATCGCACGCCCACCGGCGATTTCAAGCCGTACATGCTGTCGCCGAACCACCGCTCCAGCCGTTATGGCGGCGCACCGATGCCGTATTCGATCTTCTTTTCCGGCAACTACGCCATCCACGGCTCCACGGAGGTCCAGCATCTGGGCCAGCCGGCGTCCCATGGCTGCGTCCGGCTCCACCCGCGCAATGCCGCCAAGCTCTATTCCCTGGTGGAGAACAATCGCGGCAACACCACCATCATGATCCGCAAATAGGCGACGAGACAGCCGAAGCTTTCTCGCGCTGCTTGGAACTCTATCGCCTCCACTTGCCTTTGAGAGATGTGGCTTTAGGTCAAACCGGGGCATTGGGCAGGCCGCCGAATATCGACTGCGGGCCTGCCGGTATTGGAGGCTGATATGGATTTACTTCAGTGGGCACTGATTTTTTTCGTGATTTCGCTGATCGCCGGTTTCTTCGGCTTTAGCGGCGTTTCCGCCGCCACAGCCGGCATCGCGAAGATTCTGTTCTACATCTTCCTGGCGATCTTCGTGATCATTCTGATCTTGGCTCTGGTCGCTGTTTAGCGCGGCGGACCTGCAATGGTGAGCGGGCGTCGGCATGTGGCCGGCGTCCGCTCCCATTCGCGATTTTGCTCGGGCTAGCCGCCGCAGCTGCTCGGCGCCGGCGCGCCGCGGAAGCGGCCTTCCATCCATTGCAAGGCGGCCGACACGCTGTTCTTGGCTGCGAAAGTATGGGTCGTGCCCGGCATTTCGACGAAGTGCACGGGCGTGCCCTGCTTGCAGAGCACACCGCCATACTGCTTGGTGACCGCCGGATTGACGGTCGTGTCCGCCGTCCCTTGCGCGATGAAGACCGGTACGGGAATGCGCTGCTTGCCCGTCGAGTTCTCCTCCATGATGGAGCGCCAAGGCTCCGTCTTCACCGGATCGATCTTCAGGAAACCGCCCGCTTGCAACGGCTTCGCGTCCTTCTGAAGGGAAAGCGCGTCGCCTGGTGATTCGAGGCACTGCTCCGCCGTCCGCATGAACGCGTCCATGGCTTGCGGCTCTACGACATTCTTCAGGGGCACCCCTTTGATGCGTGACCAGGAGAGCAGCGCCATGGCGGTCAGGATCTTGCCGCCCTCGTCGTGATAGTCGTCCTCGAAGAGCTCCAGCAGATAGGTCGCCGGCGCGGCTGCAGCCACCCCCATTAGCTTGAGATCGGGCGCGTAGGAGGCCGCGATCTGCCCCGTGAAGAGTGCCGCCTGGCCGCCCTGACTATGGCCCCACACCACGAAGCGGTCGCTCGCCCCGCCGCGCTCCAAGGAGCGCGCGGCGCGCACCGAATCCAGTACCGACCGCGCTTCGCTCACCCCGTAGAGGTAGGGGTGCATGGTGTTGGTGCCGAGCCCGGGATAGTCGGTGGCGGCCACCACGTATCCGGCCTGCAGCATCTGGCCCAGGCCCCAGATCATCCCGGCGGTATCGGGCCGCAAGGACGGCGCGCATTGTGGCATCACCCCGCTCGTCGGATGGGCATAGGCGATCACTTCCCGCCCTCCGGCAGGCGCAGGACCGCTCGGGAGGAAGACCGCGCCGGAAACGGCGATGGGCTCGCCGCGCAGGCCTGTCGAGCGGTAGAGGATGCGGAACGCTTCGCCTCCGCCCGGCCCCCCGCCTTCCAGAGGCCAGACCCGGATCACCGTGCCGGGCTTGCCGGGGATCTCGCCCGGCGTAACGTCGTAGAGCGCCGCGACAGGACCGGCGCCAAGCACAGTGAGGATGGTCAAAAAACCGAAGAGACAAAGCAAATTCCGAAAAGAAAGCGAGAAGGCCATACGCGGTCTCCTTATGGGAAAGGCGTCGGGGAAAAGCTTCTGGGCGGCATTGTGCAATATTCGGTCTGCGCTTTCATGAAATCGCGGCGGTATCCTTGCTATTCGCCGCGACATTCGGAAACAATGATTGTCCATCAGGCCCGGCGAGGGCGCGGGCCGTCAGATTCGGGGGAGGAGCCATGTCAGCCGGAACCGCCGTAATCGATGCGCTCGTCAAACGGGTCGGGGACATCTCCACGCCGTTCGAGATCACGCTCCCCGATGGCGAAAAGCGCGTCATCGGCAGCGGCCCGCCCGAATTCTTCGTCACTTTGAAAAACGACAAGGCCGTTCGCGCCGTCCGCAGCCTAGACGAGGCGAATATCGCGGAAGCCTATATCCACGGCGACATGGACCTTGAGGGGGACATGCTGAAGCCCTTCTCGCTGCGCCACGACATGGACGATCAGCACCCCCTGGTGGCCGCCTGGCGTTTCATCGAGCCCATGATCTTCGGCCAGGTCTACACAAACAAGCAGGCCATCTCGTCTCACTACAATGCCGACCCGAAGCTCTTCCTGAGCTTCCTCGACCCGACCTTCCCCGCCTACAGCCAGGGTGTGTACGAGAGCGACGACGAACCGCTCTCCAAGGCGCTGGAGCGGAAATTCGACTGGGCGATTGAGAAATGCGGGCTGGGCGAAGGGACGCGCGTCTTGGAGATCGGCCCGGGCTGGGGCGCCTTCGCCGGCCACGCGTTGCAGGCCGGCGTCCATTTCACCGGCATCACGATTTCCGAGGCCTCCCAGGACTTCCTGCGCGGCAAGCTCGCGAATTTCGGCGACCGCTTCGACATCGAGCTGGTCGATTTTCTCGACTACGAGCCGGACGAGAAGTTTGACGCCATCGTCATCATGGGCGTGATTGAGCACCTGCCCGATTACGAGCGCGTGCTCCGCAAATTCTCGAGCCTGCTGAAGCCCGGCGGGCGCGTCTTCCTCGACGGCTCGGCGGCCTGGAAGAAGTTCGAGCTCTCCACCTTCATGGTCCGCCACATCTATCCGGGCAACCACTCTTTCCTGGTGCTCGACGACTTCATCAACAAGCTGGCCAAAACCCCGCTGCTTCTCGACGAGTGCCATTCCGACCGCTGGAGCTACTTCCTCACCTTCCAGCAATGGGCACGCAATCTCGACGCCCATAAGGAGTACATCCAGGAGAACTTCGGGGACTTCGAGTTCCGGAAGTTCCGCCTCTATCTCTGGGGCGCGGCGAACGAGTTCTTCACCCGCAATCTCGATTGCTTCCGCCTGATCCTGCACAAGCCCGAGCACGCGACCTGGGGACCCTAGGCCTCGCAACCACGCCTCAAAAAGAAACCGGCGCCCCATGGGGACGCCGGTTCCGTGAGCGCTGAGCTCGTCATGCGCTTAGCTCAGGAGCGAAGCTTAGCACTTCAGCTTCCACTTGTTCTTCCGGTCCTTGTACTTCCAGTAGCAGTCCGGATCGGTGGGCGGGCCCCAATAGCGGGCATGGGGCGGAACATAGCCGCGATAGCCCGGCGTCCAATAGCAGGCATAGGGGCCGCAGCGCCAAGCGACGTCGGTCACCGGGGCCGTGTACTCGGACCCCAGCGAAGGAACGGGCATGGCGGCAGAGGCCGGCACCGCGCCGGCGGCAAACAGCCCGCCGGCAACAGCGAAGATGGCAAGGAATTTCTTCATCGTATGAAGTCCTCTCGTTTCGAATGGATCGGACAAGAACCAATAGAGGCCGCGCGCCTCTGAGGAGTCGGCCTTGTGCCGGGCTCCCTCGCCGAGGCGGGCGATCTCGGTTCCCTAACGCCGAAGGCGCCGCTTCCGACGCATCCAGTCGCAAAAATCTGCCACGCACCGCCCTGATCCGGCATCGCCATCGGGATTCCTGGTTTCCAGGGCTCTAACGTCTGTCCTCCCATACCCCTCATCGAAAAGATTCGAGGAACTGAAGCCACCGGTTGCTGTTATTGTGACGGTGGTTGAGATCTCCGGTGCTTCCCGGAGCCAGTGCGCCTGCCAGATCGGGCGCCAGTGACGAGGCAACATTAAACGCATGCCGCCTGGCTCGTTTTCGTCGCTCTTCTCCGGCAGCACCGATGCCCGGACGGCGACCCTGCAAAATCTTCTGATCGCCGCCATCGTCATGGCGGGCCTCTATATCGGGCGCGACGTGCTGCTGCCCCTGGCGCTGGCGATCCTGCTCGCCTTCGTCCTCACGCCACCGCTCGTCTTCCTGCGCCGCTTGAAAGTGCCGCGCGTCATCGGCGTCACCCTCCTGGTGAGCGCCTCATTCGCGGTGATCGTCGGTCTCGGCTGGTTCATGTCCCAGCAGGTCACCGAGCTCGCCGGCGACCTGCCGCGCTACCAATATACCCTGTCGAAGAAGATCGATGCCTTCCGGGAGACGACGAAGCAATCGCCCGCACTTGAGAAGGCCACCGAGACCCTGAGACGCCTTCAGGAGCAGCTCGAGGCGGATCGCATCGAGGAGAACCAGCAGGACACGCAGCAAAGCAGAGACGAGGAGGCGAAACCCGCCCCAATCCCGGTCCAGGTGATCGGCGACGACGAGGGCGTTCTGCCGGTCTATCAGAACGTGATCGAGACGCTGCTGCCGCCGCTTGCGACCATCGGCATCGTCTTCCTGTTCTGCGTCTTCATCCTCATGCAGCGGGAGGATCTGCGCGACCGCGCCATCAGGCTCGTCGGCTCGTCGGACCTCCAGCGCACGACGGGCGCCATGAACGACGCCGCACGGCGTCTCAGCCAGTATTTCCTCCGCCAGCTCCTGATCAACTCGCTCTACGGCGTCTTCATCGGCATAGGGCTTTGGCTGATCGGCGTGCCGAGCCCCGCCGTCTGGGGTTTGCTCGCCGCGCTGATGCGCTTCGTCCCCTATATCGGCTCCTATATCGCAGCTGCTTTCCCGCTCCTGCTGGCAGCCGCCGTCGATCCGGGCTGGGACACGTTCCTCATGACGGGCACGCTCTACCTCATCTCCGAGCCCGTCATGGGCCAGGTGGTCGAGCCGCTGGTCTACGGCCACGGCACGGGGCTTTCGCCAATCGCCGTCGTCGGCTCCACCATCTTCTGGACATGGCTTTGGGGCCCGCTCGGCCTGCTCCTCGCCATGCCCATCACCGTCTGCCTCATGGTGCTCGGTCGCCATGTGGAAGGGCTGCAATTCCTTGAGGTGCTGCTCGGCGACAGGCCGGCCCTCAGTCCGCAGCAATCCTTCTACCAGCGGGCGCTCACCGGCGACGCGGCGGAGGCCACCTACCAGGCCGAGCTCTGCCTCAAGGATCAAAGCCTCCAGAGCTATCTCGACGACATCGCCATCGGTGGTCTGCAGCTGGCCCAGGCGGATTCCAAGCGTGGCGCCCTGGAGGCCGAACAGGAAGCGCGCATCGCCGACACGGTCGAGGAGGTTGTCGGCAATCTCGGCCATCTCGCACCGCGGCGGTGGTTCAACGTTCTGCGCGGCGAGGACCCGGACGAGCGTGAAGTGGAGCGTGAGGCGGCAGAAGCGGTGGAGACCCGTGCCGGCGAGGAAGGGCTGGCCCATCTCCTTTCCCTGGAGGAAGACCGCGCGGTCGACGATGCCCACGATCTCCTGATGGTCGAGAAGGACAAGCTGCCGGAGGACTGGCAGGTCGAGACGCCTGCGCTCTGCATCGGCGGCCGGACAAGGCTCGACGAGGCGGCCGCCTGCATGCTGTCGGAGCTTCTCCGGAAGCGCGGCCTGGGCGCGGAATGTCTCGGCCCCCAGGCGATCTCCGCCGGCAATATTGCGAGCCTTCAGCAGACCAAGGCCAAGCTCATCTGCCTCTCCTATCTCGGCATGGAGGAGAGCCCGGCCCATCTGCGCTATCTGATCATGCGGCTTCGCCGCATCCTGCCCACCGACTGCACCATCCTCGTCGGCTATTGGGTAGAGGATTCCGACGAGGCGGAGCTCGCCGAGATGAAGCTCGCCTCCAACGCCGATGCCTATGTCACCAGCCTGCGCGAGGCCGTCGACTATTGCGTCGACCGCGCCAACGAGGCCGCCGGTGTCGAGGCGGGCGCTACGGAAGTCTCCGGCAGCAAGCCCCTGAAGCCCGGCAACGGAAACGGCAACAATGGCCGGCGGAATGGTTCTGCCAAGAAAGGCGGGACGAAGCGCAGCGCGAACGAGGTGGCGTAGCCGAGCGAGGTGCCGAGCGCTACTTCTCGTCCGGCTCCGGCGTCTCTACGCCCCGCTGCTCCACGTGCCAGACCTCGAACAGGAAGATGGTCACCGCTACGACCATGGGGCCGAGCAATAAGCCTGATGCGCCGAACAGGAAGAGCCCGCCGAGGATGGCGATAAAGGCGGGGACCGTGTGAAGCTGCAGCCGCCGCCCGACCAGCATCGGATAGAGCAGGTTGTCGATCCCGCCGACGATCACCGCTCCCCATACCATGAGGATAAGCGCCTTCTCCCAGCTTCCCTCCAGTGCGAGCAGGGCCGCGGCGGGGATCCACACCACGAAGGCACCGAGCACCGGCACCAGCGCGAACAGCCCCATCACCGTACCCCAGAGAAGTGGCGCGGGCAGCCCCAGCCACCAGAAGGCGAGGCCGCCCAGCGCGCCTTGCACCAGCGCGACGGTCAGCGTTCCGTAGAGCGTGGCGTAGACGATGTCCTGGATGCGGGTGAAGAGCGCTTCCGTGCGCTCGGCTGAGAGCGGCGAGATCCCGCGGATATAATCCAGCGCCGCCGCCCGGTCCCGCAGGAAATAGAACAGAAGGTAGAAGGTCAGCACCAGCGAGATCGCCCCCATCAGCGAGCCGGTGACGAAGGAGGCGCTGGCATCCGTCAGCCAGGAGGCGAAGGCGTCGAACACGCCGCTGAAATTCACCTGCTCGAGCCAGTCGAGGATCGGCGCGAAGTATTCGCTCTGCTCGAGACTCTTCCGCCAGGCGCCCGTGGCCACGGTCTCCGACAGCGTCTGCGCGCCGCTCGCGGCCTGTGACGTGATCCGCCCGAAGAGATAGGTCGCCGGCGCCACCACAATGACGCCGATCAGCGCCACCGAAACCCCGGCCGCCACGTCAGGGCTGCCGATCTTCCCCTCAAGCCAGCGGTTGGCGGGCAGGAATAGGATCGCCAGCGCCAGGGCCCAGGTCAGGGCGGGCAGGAAGGGCAGGGCAATCAGCGCGCAAAGGATCACGGCGCCGACCGTCAGCGCCAGCAGCACATAGGCCCTCAGCCGCTCACGCCCGCCGAGCGCCTGCTCGCGTTCGCTTCGATCGCTCGATTGTAGCTTCCGCCCGCCAGCCATTCCATCCGACCCCTGCGAGCTGATGCCCGCGTTCCTAATCCGCGTCCATCTTGAGCGCGGCGATGAAGGCCTCCTGGGGGATGTCGACACGCCCGAAGGAGCGCATCTTCTTCTTGCCCGCCTTCTGCTTCTCCAGAAGCTTTCTCTTACGCGTGATATCGCCGCCGTAACACTTGGCGGTCACGTCCTTGCGCATGGCGCTGATGGTCTCGCGCGCGATGACCTTGCCGCCGATCGCGGCCTGCACCGGGATCTTGAAGAGATGCTTGGGGATCAGATCCTTCAGCTTCTCCACCATGGCCCGGCCGCGGGCTTCCGCCCGGCCCCGTGACACGATCACCGACAGCGCGTCCACAGGCTCGTCATTGACCAGGATCGACATCTTGACCAGGTCGCCCGCCTCGTAGCCGGTGATGTGATAGTCGAAGCTCGCATAGCCGCGCGAGACCGATTTCAGCCGGTCGTAGAAATCGAACACCACCTCGTTGAGGGGCAGCTCGTAGACCAGCATGGCGCGCGGGCCCGCGTAGGTCAGCGTCTTCTGGCGCCCGCGCCGGTCCTCGCAAAGCTTCAGCACGGCGCCGAGATGCTCGTCCGGCAGCAGGATCGTCGCCTCGATCCAGGGCTCCTCGATCCGGTCGATCTTCTGCACCTCCGGCATGTCCGCCGGGTTGTGCAGCTCCTCCATGGTGCCGTCTGTCTTATAGACGTTGTAGATGACCGACGGCGCCGTCGCGATCAGCTCGATATTGAACTCCCGCTCCAGCCGCTCGCGGATGATCTCCAGGTGGAGCAGCCCGAGGAAGCCGCAGCGGAAGCCGAAGCCGAGCGCCGCCGACGTTTCCATCTCGTAGGAGAAGCTCGCATCGTTCAGCCGCAGCTTGGCGACCGCCTCGCGCAGATCCTCGAAGTCGGAGGCGTCGAGCGGAAAGAGACCGCAGAACACCACAGCCTGGGCCGGCTGGAAGCCCGGTAGCGCTTTCGCCGTCGGCCGCTTCTCTTCCGTGATCGTGTCGCCGACCTGGGTGTCGGCCACCTGCTTGATGGAGGCGGTGAAGAAGCCGATTTCGCCGGGCCCGAGCGCGTCGCGTACCTCCTGCTTGGGCCGGAAGATGCCGACCCGATCGACCTGGTAGGAGGCGTCCGACTGCATCAGCTTGATGCGCATGCCTTTGCGCAAGGACCCGTCGATGATGCGCACCAGCACGACCACGCCGAGATAGGCGTCGTACCAGCTGTCGACCAGCAGCGCCTTCAGGGGGGCGTTGATCTCGCCGTCGGGCGCCGGCAGGCGATGCACGATCGCCTCCAGCACCTGATCGACCCCCACGCCCGTCTTGGCGGAAATCTCCAGCGCGTCGGACGCGTCGAGCCCGATCACATCCTCGATCTGGGCGCGAACCCGCGCCGGCTCCGATGCCGGCAGGTCCGTCTTGTTCAGCACCGAGATGATCTCATGGTTCACCTCGATAGCCTGGTAGACATTGGCGAGCGTCTGGGCCTCGACACCTTGCGTGGCATCCACGACCAGCAGCGAGCCTTCGCAGGCCGCCAGGCTACGGTTCACCTCATAGGCGAAGTCCACATGGCCGGGCGTATCGATCAGATTGAGCTCGTACATCTCGCCGTTCTTCGCCTTGTATTCCAGGCGGACGGTCTGGGCCTTGATGGTGATTCCGCGCTCCCGTTCGATATCCATGGAATCGAGCACCTGCTCCTTCATCTCGCGCACGGTGAGCCCGCCGCAAAGCTGGATCAGCCGGTCGGCGAGGGTCGACTTTCCATGATCGATATGGGCGACGATGGAGAAGTTTCGGATGTGGGACTGCGGGGTAAACGGCGTATCGCTCATGCCCTGGGCTTGTAGCAGGGGCGCGCGGGCGGTCAAGCGGAGTTCTCAAACTGTCGCGGGCCCAGAAACTAAGGCGAAACCATGTTCGGTCGTCCCGAGAAAATCACAATTTTTTTCTGGTCAAATGGCCGAACTCAAATATTGATCGCTGCGTTGGAGGAGCAGGCGGAAGCCTATTCCCCACCTATCAAGAATGGAGCTACCTGAATGTTTAAGACTTTTCTTTTCGCCGCCACCACGCTTGCCTTCGTGGGCGCTGCTTCCCTGACCGCCCCGGCGTATGCGGGCATGATGGACGGCATGAAGAAGGGCGCGGATTGCCGCAAGCTGGCCAAGATGCATTACCCGGAAGACCGCGCCATGCGGAAGGAGTTCCGGAAGAGCTGCAAAGAGGCCACTGAGTCCAATATGTAAGACGCTCGTTGCGAGCGCCCGTTATTTTGCTTGCGCACGCGAACCGGGGACCGGTCGCGGCGCTTTTGGGAGCGGCGAGCTGCCAATCCCCCCAACAGGAGTAGTCCTATGATCAAGAAGATTGTTCTTGCCGCGACCGCTTTCGCATTCCTCGGCGGTGCCTTCGTCGTTTCCGCGCCTGTGCAGGCCGGCATGATGGACGGCATGAAGGCCAGCATGAGCTGCCGCAAGCTTGCCAAGGAGCACTATCCGGACGACCGCGCCATGCGTAAGGCGTTCCGCGAGGAGTGCAAGGCCTCTGGCGGCACCATGTAAGCTCGCTTGAGCCTATTGAGTTCTGAAGAGGCTCGCCGGCTCGCCGGCGGGCCTTTTTTGTGTCCGGAAGCGGCGGGCTAAATAGGTGCCCGGCTAAATCCCCGCATACCAGGCGTAACCCCGGTCTTCCCAGAATCCACCCTCGCCGCCCCGGATGTCGTCGTAGCTCTCCACCGCCTCGATGGCGCGGATATACTTCGCCATCTTGTAGCCGAGCTGACGCTCCACCCGGACCCGCAAGGGCGCGCCGTGCGGAATGGGCAACGTCTCGTCGTTCATCTCGTAGGCGAGGATCGTCTGCGGATGGTAGGCGTCGACCAGGGCGATGGACTCGTAGTAGCGGCTTGCCTCCGTGCCGCCCCGGCCGAGGTCGTCGTAGCAGTAGAAGACGATATACTTGGCGTTCGGCTTCAGCTTGGCCCGATCCAGCACATGGGACAGCTGCACGCCCGTCCACTTCCCGATGCTGCTCCACCCCTCCACGCAGTCGTGCCGCGTGATCTGGCTCCGTGCCGGCATGCCCCGCAATTCGTCGAGCGACAGGGTGAGCGGCGTCTCCACCAGCCCGCCGACCTTGAGCCGCCAATCCTTGAAGCCGTTCTCCGCGAGCTTCAGATAGTCCGGCGTTTGCGGATCGGTCGAACCGTTCGCCTTGAAGTCGTTGGAGATCTCGTCCGGCGAATATTCCCGGGCCAGAGCGTCGGGCGACAGCAGCGCCCGCTGCACCGCCTCCGTCAGCCCGTCCGCGCTCTTCAGGATGTTCTGCACGGTCGAATTCTGGGACAGGGCATCGCAGCCCCCGAGGAACAGCGTGCCGGCAAGCGCGCCACCCCGGGCAAGGAACCCGCGCCGGTTCAGACCCGGCTTCTCATTGTCTTCCTTGTCGCTCATTCCGCAGCCTCCCTCGGATGCGCCGGCTCGGCCGTCCGGACGGCATAGCGCCCGGTGATCATGGAGCGCAGGTTGTTCCAGACGCCGGAGACCAGAACCATGAAGACATGCACGAAGACGAACAGCACGATCAGCGCAGCCGAAATGAAGTGGATGGTCCGCGCTGATTGCCGTCCACCGAAGATATCGAGCAGCCAGGGGAAGGCGGCATCCATTCCCGGCGACATGGTGAGCCCGGTTCCAAGCATCAGCGGGAGCAAGACAAGGATGACGACGAGATAGGACAGCTTCTGCAGCACGTTGTAGCCCCGCCCGTGATCGAAGCGGAATTTCGCGTGCTCCACGATGCTATGGCCGATGCCCTTCATCTCCTTCCCGTCCGGCGTCAGGTCGCGCCGGAAATGCCCGCTCGCGAAAGCGTAGGCCAGATAGATCAGCCCGTTGATCACGAACACCCAGGCGAAGAAGAAATGCCAGTGCCGCCCCATGGCGAGGGACCGGTATCCGGGCAGCGTGATCGACCAGGGGAAGCCGTAGCGGGTGAACTCGCCTTCGGCATCCGCGCCGCCGCCGAGCCAGCCCGTCGTGTCGAAGCGGGTGCCGAAGATCTCCGTGACGCCCCTGTAGCCGTCACCAGTCCGCTCATAGGTCATGGCGACCGCGGGATCGTCGAAATCCGAGGCCGAGCCGAAATAGAGCGCCGGATGAGCGTTGAAGATCTGCATGCCGCTCATCAGGAGCACGAGCAGCGCCAGAACGTTGATCCAATGGGTGGCGCGCACCCAGCCGGAATGCCGGTAGACCAGCTCCTTCCGCGGAGCGATCCCCGCTTCGCTGCCCGCGGCGGCCGTCATGAGTGCGCCGAGCCCCAGATCTCCTCCAGCCGCTGGGCGCGGCCGCAGTTCCATTTGTAGAACTTGTAGCTGACCGGATTCACCGAGTGATAGTTCTGGTGATAATCCTCAGCCGCCGTGAAGGTCGTCTCCGGCACGATCTCGGTCGCGACCGGCTCTTCGAAACGCGCCGCGATATCCTTCTTGGTCTTCTCCGCCAGCGCCTTCTCGTCGGCGTTCCCGGTGAAGATCACCGACTGATAGGCCGGCCCCTTGTCGCAGAACTGGCCCCTCGCATCGAATGGGTCGATATTGTGCCAGAACGTATCCAGCAGCTCCGCATAGGTGACCTTGGCCGGGTCGTAGGTCACCTTCACTGCCTCCTTGTAGCCCTCGTGGCTCCCATAGGTCGGGTTCGGCTTGGTGCCGCCGGCATAGCCCGATACGGTCTCCGTCACGCCCTTTACCGCGTCGAAGGCCTGCTCGACGCACCAGAAGCAGCCGCCGGCGAAGATCGCCGTCTCGCTCTCCGCCGCGTCGCTCTGCTGCGGAATAGCAGCGACGCTGAGAAGGGTTGCGAGGAAAAATCCGCCGGCCGCGAGGCTCAATCGCTCTCCTGTCATGAAAAGCTCCATTTGTTGGTCTTAAGCGGAAGGATACGGAGCGCCGGGCCACGCGGAAATAGCCAATCGCAAACCCGTGAAATGAAGTGACCCGCCGTGGGCGGTGGCGATCCAATCACCCCCTTTAGAACCTCTCCCGATTTCGCTAAGGATGAGACATGCCCGATCGCCTGTCCTCGATCCCAGAACACATGAAGAGCGCCTATGACGTGGTCGTCATCGGCTCCGGCTATGGCGGCGGCGTCGCGGCCTCCCGTCTGTCCCGCCTTGGCAAGCGCGTCTGCGTCATCGAGCGCGGCCGCGAATTCGCCAACGGAGAGTTCCCCTCGCGCCTGCCTGAGCTGCGCCGGGAGCTGCAGATCCGCGGCGGCAAGATGCGCTCCGGCTCCGCCACCGGCCTCTACGATTTCCGCATGGGCGAGGACATGCACGTGCTGGTCGGCTGCGGCCTTGGCGGCGGATCGCTGATCAACGCCGCCGTGGCGCTCCAGCCCGACGCCCGCGTCTTCGCCGATGAGGCATGGCCCGACGAGATCCGCACCGACGGTCTGCTTGCCCGGGGCTACGACGCTGCGCGCAATTCGCTTCGCCCATCCCGCTACATGCGTGCCGACGAGATCACCAAGTTCAAGGCGCTCGACAGAATAGGCGAACGCCTCGGCAAGCGGCCGGTGGCCGCGCCGGTGGTCGTCAACTTCGAAGACGGCGTCAACGCGTTCGGCGTAGAGCAGCCGGGCTGCGTGCTTTGCGGCGACTGCTGCTCAGGCTGCAACATCGGCGCCAAGAACACCGTGGCGATGACCTATCTGCCCGACGCCCATGCCCATGGCGCGGAGATCTTCACCGAGCTCAACGTCGATCACATCTCCCGCGATGGCGCCGGCTGGCGCATCCATTTCCGCCCCTCCGGCTGCGAGGAAGTGCCGCTGGCCTCCGTTACCGCCGAAAGCGTGGTGCTGGCCGCCGGTACGCTCGGCTCCACCGAGATCCTGCTCCGCTCGCGCGAAAAGGGACTCCCGGTCTCCGACAAGCTCGGCGAGCACTTCTCGGCCAATGGCGACATCATCGCCTTTGCGCTCGGCAAGGAGACAAGGGTCAACGCCATCGGCGTCGGCATCCCGCCGAAATTCGAAGGCGACACCGTCGGCGCCTGTGTCACCGGCCAGATCGAGCTGCCCGACGCGACCGAGCTCGCCCGCAGCATGACCATCCAGGAAGGCGTGCTGCCGTCGGCGCTCGCCCCGCTGCTTCCGGTCTTCTTCCTCTCCGGCGGGCGCATTCTCGGCGCGGCTCAAAGCCTGGTGAAGGGCGTCTATCAGGGGCCGCTCTCCCACCTGCACACCTTCTTCGTGGTCTCCCACGACAGCGCATCCGGCAAGCTCGTCCTGGAGAAGGGACGCACCAAGCTCCGCTGGCCGGGGGTGGAGAAGGAAGCGGTCTTCTCCCGCGTTGACGACGCTCTGACCAAGGCGGCGGAGACCGTCGGAGCCCGCTATATCAAGCATCCCCTCTCCGCCACCGGCGCGAAGCCCGCGACGGCCCACCCGCTGGGCGGCTGCGGCATGGGTGAGGATGCCGCCACCGGCGTGGTCAATCACAAGGGCCAGGTCTTCTCCGGCACGAGCGGCGAGGATGTCCATTCCGGCCTCTATGTCTGCGATGGCGCCATCATCCCGCGCTCCATCGGCTGCAATCCGCTGCTGACCATCACCGCGCTGGCCGAGCGCGCCATGATGCTCTACGCGCGGGACCACCAGCTCATCCCCCGCGAGCCGTCGTCTGGCGGCTACGCAGAGGCCCGCAGCGCTTAAGGGTCGAGCCATGGGGTCGGGGATTTCGAAAACGCTTCTCCTGCCCCTCGCCCTTCTCGCATCTGCCGAAAGCGCCGATGCCGCGACGGTGACCCGCTGCATCGATAACGTCGTTGCCGCCGCGTCGCTGACCGAGGCCAAGGACACCGGCGAGCCGGAAACCCTCACCATCGTTCTCGCCGGCGATACCGGCTTCAACCGCTCCGGTCAGATCGTCGAGGCGGAAGGCTTCCGGAAAGGACAGCTCTGGAGCTTCGATGAGGCGTCGGAAGACATCGCCGCGGAGATCGACGGCGATCTCGCCTTCGCCAATATCGAGACCGTGGTCACCGACCGGAACGACATCCTGCCCGACGACAAGGAGCAGGGAACGGCGTTTCATTTCCGCAGCCACCCGAACGGTGTCGACAGCCTCATAGGCCGGGGCTTCAACCTCTTCTCCCTCGCCAACAACCACTCGATGGATTTCGGAGAGGCAGGGGCGGAAGAGACCCTCTTCCACCTCGCGGTTGCCCGCCACAAGCAGCCCATCGCCTATGCCGGGATCGGCGCGAATTTCGAAGAAGCCACGCGGCCCGCCTGTCTCGAGGTCGACGGCACACGCATCGGCTTCGCCGCCGCCGGCATCATCACCGGTGCGAGGCCCCAGCACCGGGCGGGCGAGAACAAGCCGGGGCAGGCCTCCTATCGCCACAAGGAGGACTTCCGCGCCGTTCTCGACCGGCTCGCCGCGATGGAGGCGGACTACCGCATCCTCTCGGTCCATTACGGCAAGGAAGGCCGGGTCTTCGCCGATGGCCGTCAAATCCAGGATTTCCGCAACGAGGCGGCTTTGGAGGAGGGGATCGATCTCATCGTCGGCCACCATCCCCACGTCGTGCAGGGTGTCGAGCTCGCCGGCGACTCGCTGATCTTCTACGGGCTCGGCAACTTCCTCCATCCGGGCACGGCCAATATGGCGCGTCTGGGCGTCTGCCGGGATTACGGACTCCTGGCCAAGGTCCATCTGGTGCGCGGACCGGCGGGGCGCTTCAAGGTCATGGCCATCGAGGCGATCCCCATTCGCGAAACCCACCTGAAGCCCAGGCGCTTTGAATCCGCGGCCGCGGCCCAGAACCGGATCGAGGTGCTGAATTATCTGGGCTCCCGCCTCGGCAACAGTGCGGAGGCTCGCGGCGTCCAGTTCACGCCGCAGCCGGACGGTTCCGGCCTCTACTGTGCGCCCGAAGCGATGGCGCTTCCCGGCAAGATCGGCCGCCTCTGCGAAGCCTGGCAGCCGGCGCCCCGTCCGCCCGACACCCTGCTCCGCCAGATCGCGGAGGCTTGCAAGGAGAAGCCAAAGGAGCCGCCCAAGCCGAAGCCGCGGCCCTTCAATCCCTTCAGCTGGTTCTGAGGCGGCAACTTCCCTGCGCAAAACCCCGGTGAAGCAGCCACTCCGGCTTTACCGCGCCGCTGTGCGCGCTGAATATGTTCGTCGCGGGATAGGGGCTGGAGCCGGGGGCGCCGTGATCAATCTCTTCGACAGGAAATCCATCCAGCTGCTGCAGCGCCAGGCGCAGGAGACGGAGGTCCAGGCGCTCACCACCCATGACGGCGTGCCCCTGAAGCGCACCCTCTCAGCGGTCAGCCTCGTCTCGCTCGGCATCGGCTGCGTCATCGGCGCGGGCATCTTCGTGCTCACCGGCCATGCCGCCGCTACCAATGCCGGACCCGCCGTTGCCCTCTGCTTCATCCTCGGCGGCATCGCCTGCGCCTTCGCCGGCCTCTGCTATGCGGAGATGGCGTCCACCGTGCCGATCTCGGGCAGCGCCTATACCTACGCCTACGCCACCATGGGCGAGTTCATCGCCTGGATCATCGGCTGGGACCTGATCCTGGAATACGCCCTCGGCGGCACCGCCGTCGCCATCGGCTGGTCCGGCTATGTGGTGAGCTTCCTCGACGGGATGGGAATCCATTTCGGCCCGGCCCTGACCTCCTCCCCCTTCGCCTTCGATTCGGCGAGCGGGGAATGGAGCCGCACCGGCTCCTTCCTGAATGTGCCGGCCATGCTCATCGTCGGGGCCATGGCGGCGCTGCTGATCGTCGGCATCCGCCAGTCGGCGCGCATGAACGACGTCATCGTGCTGCTGA
>Ga0310345_10002402_pt1 | contig 19010 bp, 18 predicted proteins | sample HC15DNA20500_MG_FD_204667 | JGI IMG/M metagenome (GOLD analysis project Ga0310345, IMG submission 204667) | Marine microbial communities from station ALOHA, North Pacific Subtropical Gyre - HC15-DNA-20-500_MG | ecosystem: Environmental > Aquatic > Marine > Oceanic | place: Pacific Ocean: North...
CCGGCATGCCGAGCTGGTCGGGTTGAAATCGAACTTCACTATCCTCGACACCGACGACCAGATCCGGCTCCTGAAGCAACTCGTCGCGGCCGAGAACATCGACGACAAGCGCTGGCCCGCGCGAATGCTGGCGGGGATCATCGACGACTGGAAGAACCGGGCGCTGACGCCCGAGAACGTGCCGACCGCCGACGCCTCGGCCTATGACGGCAAGGGGCGCAAGCTCTACGCCGCCTATCAGGCGCGGCTCAAAGAGCTGAACGCCGTCGATTTCGGCGACCTGTTGCTGCACATGGTCACCATCTTCCAGAAACGCGACGACGTGCTCGACCAGTATCGCCGCTGGTTCCGCTACATCCTCGTGGACGAGTATCAAGATACCAACGCGGCGCAGTATCTGTGGCTGCGGCTCCTGGCGGGCGGACACAAAAACATCTGCTGCGTCGGCGACGACGACCAGTCGATCTATGGCTGGCGCGGCGCCGAGGTGGGCAACATCCTGCGTTTCGAAAAGGATTTCGAGGGCGCCGAGGTGATCCGGCTGGAACAGAACTACCGCTCGACGCCGCATATTCTCGGCGCGGCTTCCGGCCTCATCACCGCCAACAAGGGACGGCTGGGAAAGACGCTCTGGACCGAGGAGCAGGAGGGCGAGAAGGTCCGGCTGATCGGCCATTGGGACGGCGACGAAGAAGCGCGCTGGGTCGGCGAGGAGATCGAGGCGGCGCAGCGCGGCACCCGGGGGATGGACCCGGTGGGTCTCGATTCCATGGCGATCCTCGTGCGCGCCTCGCACCAGATGCGTGCCTTCGAGGACCGGTTCCTGACCATCGGCCTGCCATACCGGGTGATCGGCGGCCCGCGCTTCTACGAGCGGCTCGAGATCCGCGACGCGATGGCCTATTTCCGCCTCGCCGTCTCGCTCGACGACGATCTCGCCTTCGAGCGGATCGTCAACACGCCCAAGCGGGGCTTGGGCAACAAGGCGGTTCAGACGATCCAGCGCGCCGCCCGCTCGAACGGGGTGAGCCTCGTCGAGGGGGCTCGAATCGTGGTGCAGACCAAGCTTCTGGGCGGCAAGGGGCTCAAGGAGTTGTCGATCCTTGTCGACGCGCTCGACCGCTGGCACGGGCAGGTGGTGAACGAGAGCGACACCCATGTCGAACTGGCCGAGATGATCCTCGACGAGAGCGGCTATACCGGCATGTGGCAGAACGACAAGACGCCGGAGGCGCCGGGGCGGCTCGAAAACCTCAAGGAACTCGTGAAGGCGCTGGAAAGCTTCGACAGCCTGCAGGGCTTCCTCGAGCACGTGGCGCTGATCATGGACAACGAGCAGGCCGAGGAGGGCGAGAAGGTGTCGATCATGACGCTGCACGCCGCCAAGGGCCTCGAATTCCCGATGGTGTTCCTGCCGGGCTGGGAGGATGGGCTGTTTCCATCACAGCGCTCGATGGACGAAAGCGGGCTGCGCGGCCTCGAGGAAGAGCGGCGATTGGCCTATGTCGGCATCACCCGCGCCGAGGCTGTCTGCACGATCTCCTTCGCCGCCAATCGGCGGGTCTATGGCCAGTGGCAAAGCCAGCTGCCCTCGCGCTTCATCGACGAGCTGCCGGAGGGCCATGTCGAGGTGCTGACGCCGCCGGGCCTCTATGGCGGCGGTTACGGCGCGGCGGGGATGTCGTCCTCGGCGTCGCCGGCGATCAACGCGGCGCAGGGGTCGCGGCTCCACGACAACGCGGCCAAGGCGGACGTGTACAACTCCCCGGGCTGGAGGCGGCTGCAGGCGCGCGGCCAGCAGCGCCAGATGCGCCAGCCGGCCGAGGCCAAGGACATCACCATCGACATGACGGCGGTGTCCTCCTTCACCACCGGGGACCGCGTGTTTCACCAGAAATTCGGCTATGGCGAGGTGGTGGGGGTCGAGGGCGACAAGCTCGACATCGCCTTCGACAAGGCCGGGCAGAAAAAGGTGGTGGCGCGCTTCCTCGTGGCCGCAGATCAGGCCGACGACGTGCCGTTCTGATATTGCGAGGGCAGGGGGCCGCGGCTAAGCCGCCCCTATGGATGCCGCTTTGCTCTCCGCCTTCGCTGCCGGGCTCGCGCTCGGGCTGTCGCTGATCCTTGCCATCGGGGCGCAGAACGCCTTCGTTCTGCGCCAGGGGCTCAGGGGCGATCACGTGCTGGCGGTGGTGCTGACCTGCGCGCTGTCGGATGCGGTGCTGATCACCGCCGGTGTTTCGGGCTTCGCGGCGCTGGCCGAGGCCGCGCCATGGATCGCGCCGTTGCTGCGCTGGGGCGGCGCGGCCTTCCTGCTGGTCTATGGGGCCAAGGCGGCCTTGGCTGCGTGGAGGGGTGGGGCTGCACTTCGGGCCGCGGAGGAGGGCACGGCGGGGCTGCGCCGCGCGGTGCTGACCTGTCTCGCGCTGACCTGGCTCAACCCCCATGTCTATCTCGACACTCTGGTGCTGCTGGGATCGATCGCCTCACGCTTCGAAGGGCGGGTCTGGGCCTTCGGAAGCGGTGCCGTCGCCGCGTCCTTCCTGTTCTTCTTCGCCTTGGGCTATGGCGCGCGGCTATTGCGCCCCGTCTTCGCGAAGCCCACCGCCTGGCGCCTGCTCGATGCGGGCATCGCGCTGGTGATGTGGAGCATTGCCGCCGGCTTGGTGCTGGGCGGCTGAAGGCTACTTTGTTCCGCAAATACGCATGACCCGGCCCCGCCATACCCATTGGGCCGGGCTTGCATCCCCATCCGCTTTGCCATCAGGTGGCGCGAGGAGATTTGCATGACGACAGCATCCATCATGCGCAGCGAGGGCTCGCCCATCGCCGGGATCGGCTGGATGGTGGCGGCCGGGCTGTGTTTCGTCGGCATGACGGTGCTGATCAAATCGGTGGGCACGGCGCTGCCTGCGGCACAGACGGCGCTGCTGCGCTTCGCGCTGGGCTTGCCCTTCCTGCTGCCCATGCTGCCCGCCTTGCGACGGGCACGGATCACGGTGCGGCACTGGCGACTGCTCAGCCTGCGCGCGGTGCTGCATAGCTGCGGGGTCGGGCTGTGGTTCTACGCCATCGCCCGCATTCCGCTGGGCGACGTGACGGCGATCAACTACCTCAATCCGATCTGGGTGACGGTCGGCGCGGCGCTCCTGATGGGCGAGGCGCTGCCGCCACGCCGTCTCGCGGCGGTGGGCGCGGCCTTCATCGGGGCCTTCGTGGTGCTGCGCCCCGGCCTGCGCGAGATCGATCCCGGCCACGTGGCGATGATGGGCACGGCGATGCTGATCGCCTCGGGCTATCTGGTGGTCAAGCGCCTGTCGGAGGACCTGTCCCCGGAGGTGATCGTGGCGATGCTGTCGCTGATGGTGCCGCTGGGGCTTTTGCCATTCGCGCTGCCGGTCTGGGCGGCTCCGGCCGCCGGCGATCTGGTGTTTTTGTTCCTCGCCGCGGGGCTCGGCACCGGCGGGCATTACGCGATGACGCGGGCTTTCGCCTCGGCGCCGCTCACGGTCACGCAGCCGGTGACCTTTCTGCAGCTGGTCTGGGCTGTGCTGCTCGGGGCGCTGCTGTTCGGCGAGCCGGTGGATCCCTTCACCGTCCTGGGTGGCGCGATCATCATGGGATCGGTGCTGTTCATCAGCTGGCGCGAAACCCGGGCGCGGCGGGCGGCGACCGCCGCCACGCCCGAGGCGGTGCTCAGTCTGCAGGCATCTGGCCGAGACGCTCGAGGATCGAGCCGGGGCTGACCTGACCGATCACCCGGCCATCCTCGGTCACGTCGAGCGGCGCGGGCGTGGCGTGGATCAGCGCCATCACTTCGAGGATCGGCGTGTCTGCCGTGACCCGGCCCTCGGCGGCGAGCTTGGCGCCCGGGTCCATCACGTCGCGGGCGCAGAGCACGCCGAGCGGGTTCATATGCGCCACGAAATCGCGCACGTAGCCGTTCGCGGGCCGCGTGAAGATCTCGCGCGGGGTGCCGGCCTGCACGATACGCCCGCCCTCCATGATGGCGATGCGGTTGCCGAGCTTGAACGCCTCGTCGAGATCGTGGCTGACGAAGATGATGGTGCGCTGCTTGCGCGCCTGCAGATCCAGAAGCTCGTCTTGGAGCCGCGAGCGGATCAGCGGGTCGAGCGCCGAGAAGGGCTCGTCCATCAGGAGGATCGGCGCGTCGGTCGCAAAGGCGCGGGCGAGGCCGACGCGCTGCTGCATGCCGCCCGAAAGCTCGCCGACCAGCGCGTCGGCACGATCGGCGAGGCCGACCATTTCGAGCTCGGTTTCGACCCGGTCGCGGCGCTCGGCGCGGCTCATGCCGCCCAGCTCCAGCCCGAGGCCCACATTGTCGCGCACCGTGCGCCACGGCAGTAGACCGAACTGCTGGAACACCATGGCGACGTGGTGCAAGCGGATCTCGCGCAGCGTCTTCTTGTTGGCCTGCGTGACCGAGGTCATCTCGCCGTTCATGCGCACGCGAACGTCGCCGCGCACCACGGGGTTGAGCCCGTTGACGGCGCGCAGGAGCGTCGACTTGCCGGAGCCCGAAAGGCCCATGAGCACGAGGATCTCGGCCTCGGGCACATCGAGCGTGCAGTCGTGAACGCCGAGAACCTGATCGGTCTTCTCGGCGATCTCCGGGCGCTCGAGCCCTTCGTCCATCAGCGGCAGTGCCGCCTCGGGGCGGTCGCCGAAGACGATGTTGACGGCATCGAACTCCACGGCGTTGCGTTTGCCGGTGCTGCGGGGGGTGTTGTCTGACATGTGTTTGTTACCCTCGCTTCACGCGCAGCGCGCGGTCGAGCATGATGGCGACCACGACGATCACGAAGCCGCTCTCGAAGCCAAGCGCGGTGTTCACCGAGTTGAGCGCCCGCACCACCGGCACGCCGAGCCCGTCGGCGCCGACGAGCGCGGCGATGACGACCATCGACAGCGACAGCATGATGGTCTGGTTCAGCCCGGTCATGATCTGCGGAAACGCCGAGGGCAGTTCGACCTTCCACAGCAGCTGGCGCGGCGTCGCGCCAAAGGCTTGTGCGGCCTCGACCAGCGCGGTCGGCGTGTTGGAGATGCCGAGCTGGGTCAGGCGGATCGGCGCGGGCAACACGAAGATCACCGTGGCGATCAGGCCGGGCACCATGCCGATGCCGAAGAAGACGATCGCCGGGATCAGGTAGACGAAGGTCGGCAGCGTCTGCATCAGGTCGAGCACGGGCGCGACCCAGGCGTAGAGCTTGGGACGGTGCGCCACGGCGATGCCGATCGGCACACCGACACCCATGCACACGACGCAGGCAGAAAGCACCAGCGTCAGGCTCTCGGTCGTCTCCTCCCAGTAGCCCTGGTTGAGCACGAAGAGAAAGCCCAGCGCCACGAGCAGCGCGGGCTGCCAGCGGCGCTGCAGCGCGTAGGTGAGACCCACGAAGACGGCGATGACGAGCAGCTCGGGCGGCGTCTGCAGCAGCCATAGGATGCCGTCGATCATGCCTTCGAGCAGCCACGACAGCGTATCGAAGACGATGGCGAGATTGGTCTCTAGCCAGTCGAAGCCGTCGGCGGCCCATGCCCCCACGGGAATCTTGGGAATGGTCATCTCCATGGGGCCATGCCTCGGTTCGGTCCGGTCATCGGGGTCTCCGTATCGGGAATGCGGCGTGCGGCACCGCTTGTCGGATGGGCGGGGGCCGCCGGGCGGCCAGAAATCCGGGCCCGGCCCCCTTTCTCGGGGGCCGGAAGGCGGCGCGCCCGGCCGGGCGCGCCTCGCGAGAAGGCGCTCAGCCCTCGATCGCGGACTTGACGGCGGGCAGCGCCTCGCCACCGTCGAGCGTGGTTACGCCCTCGAGCCAGGGCTCGATCGCCTCGGGGTTGGCGGCGAGCCACTGCTGCGCGGCGTCGCGCGGGTCCATGCCGTCATCGAGGATCGAGCTCATGATCTCGTTTTCCATCTCGAGGCTGAACTCGAGGTTCTGCAGGAGCTGGCCGAGGTTCGGGCATTCCTCCACGAGGCCCTTGCGGGTCACGGTGTAGACCTCGGCGCCGCCCAGGTTCGGGCCGAACCAGTCGTCGCCGCCTTCGAGATAGGTCATGTCGTAATTGGCGTTCATCGGGTGGGGCTCCCAGCCGAGGAAGATCACCGGCTCGTCGCGCTTGGAGGCACGGTCGACCTGCGCCAGCATGCCCTGCTCGGAGCTTTCCTTCACCTCGAAATCGCCCAGACCGAAAGCGTCGGTCTCGATCATCTCGAGGATCAGCTTGTTGCCGTCATTGCCCGGCTCGATCCCGTAGATCGTGCTGTCGAGCGCGTCGGCATGCTCGGCGATGTCGGCGTAGTTCGAGATGCCCAGCGCGGCGCCGGCGGCATTGGTGGCCAGCGTGTACTTCGCGCCGGTCAGGTTCTTGTGCACCGTCTCGATGCTGCCGTCCTCGGTGTAGGGCGCGATGTCGGAGGACTGGGTCGGCATCCAGTTGCCCAGGAACACGTCGATGTCGCCATCGGCCATGGAGGTGAAGGTCACCGGCACCGAGAGCACCTTGATCTCGGGCTCGTAGCCCAGCCCCTCGAGCACGATGGAGGTGGCGGCGGTGGTCGCGGTGATGTCGGTCCAGCCGACATCCGACAGCGTGACCTCGCCACATTGCGCGGCATCCTGGGCCTGGGCGCCGGTGGCGACCGCGGCGAGCGCCAGCGCGCTGATCGTGGTGCGAAGCATCATGAAATTCATCCTCTCTGCATGTTCTGGTTCTTGATTGACGCGTCAATAAAAAGACTATTAGGGTCGCGGTTGCAACCCGGTCGTGGGCCGGGGCGGGATCGGAGACCTTTTGAATGCCCAAGCTTGGCATGGAACCTATACGCAGGGCCGCACTGGTCAAAGCGACGATCGAGGAGATCGGCGCGCAGGGTTCGCTCGACGTGACGGTGGCCCAGATCGCCCGGCGCGCGGGCATGTCATCGGCGCTGGCGCATCACTATTTCGGCAACAAGGAGAGGATATTCCTCGCCGCGATGCGCCATCTGCTGACCGAGTATTCCGTCGAGGTGCGCGAGGCTCTGATCGCGGCGAAGGGCGATCCGCGCGCCCGCGTCGCGGCGATCCTGCGAGCCAATTTCGGCCCCTCCAACTTCCGGTCCGAGGTGATCGCGGCATGGCTCAATTTCTACGTGCTGGCGCGCACCTCGGAGGCCGCGGCACGGCTGCTGCGGATCTATCACCGGCGGCTGCGGTCGAACCTCGCGCATGACCTTCGGCCCCTGCTCGGGGCGGGGGCGATGGACGCTGCGGAGCGTCTCGCCGCGCTGATCGACGGGATGTATCTCAAGCAGGGCCTCGCGGGTGGCCCGGCCGACGGCCCCGCCGCGACGAGGCAATTGCTCGCCGCGCTCGAACTGGAGCTGAAATGACCCCGAACCGCAACATCCTCATCGTCATGGCCGATCAGCTCAACGGCACGCTGTTTCCCGACGGTCCGGCAGACTGGCTGCACGCGCCCAACCTAAAGAAGCTGGCCGCGCGCTCGACCCGCTTCGCCAATGCCTATACCGGCAGCCCGCTCTGCGCGCCGGGGCGGGCATCCTTCATGTCGGGCCAGCTGCCGTTCCGCACCGGCGTCTACGACAACGCCGCCGAGTTTCCCTCGGACATCCCGACCTTTGCGCATCACCTGCGCCGCGCCGGCTGGCAGACCTGCCTGTCGGGCAAGATGCATTTCGTCGGCCCCGACCAGCTGCACGGCTTCGAGGAGCGGCTCACCACCGACATCTACCCCGCCGATTTCGGCTGGACCCCGGACTGGCGCAAGCCGGGCGAGCGGATCGACTGGTGGTATCACAACCTCGGATCGGTCACCGGTGCCGGGGTGGCCGAGATCACCAACCAGCTCGAATATGACGACGACGTGGCGCATCAGGCCAAGGCCAAGCTCTATGATCTCGCGCGTGGCCACGACGCGCGGCCTTGGTGTCTCACCGTGAGCTTCACCCACCCGCACGACCCCTATGTCGCGCGGCGCAAGTACTGGGACCTCTACAATGATTGTGACCATCTCGACGCGCCGGGTGAGGCGATCCCCTGCGAGCAGATGGATCCGCATTCGAAGCGGCTCTGGGACGCCTGCGACGCGGACAGCTTCGAGATCACGCAAGAGCAGGTCCGCCGGGCCCGGCAGGGCTATTTCGCCAATATCAGCTATGTTGACGACAAGCTGGGCGAGCTTTTGCAGGTGCTCCAGGATACCCGGCAGGAGGCGATCGTGGTCTTCGTCTCGGACCATGGCGACATGCTCGGGGACCGTGGGCTGTGGTTCAAGATGAGCTTTTTCGAGGGTTCGGCGCGGGTGCCGCTGATGATCTCGGCCGCCGGCATGGAGCCTGCTCTCGTCACCGACCCGGTCTCGGCCATCGACGTGACCCCGACGCTGTGCGACCTCGCGGGCGTCGACATGTCCGAAGTCACGCCTTGGACCGATGGCGAAAGCCTCGTGCCGCTCGGGCAGGGCGCAAAACGCCAGACGCCCGTGGCGATGGAATACGCCGCAGAAGGTTCGATCGCGCCGATGATCGCCCTGCGCGAGGGGCGCTTCAAATACACCGCCTGCCCGGTCGATCCCGAACAGCTCTTCGATCTCGAAGCCGATCCGGCCGAGCGATCCAACCTTGCCGCCGATCCCGCCCATGCCGAGACGCTCGAGCGGTTTCGGGCCATGGCCGCAGAGCGTTGGAACCTCGATCTCGCCGATGCCCAGGTCCGTCAGAGCCAAGCTCGCCGCTGGGTGGTCTACGAGGCGCTGCGCCAGGGCGGCTACTACCCGTGGGACTACCAGCCGCTGCGCGCCGCTTCCGAGCGATACATGCGCAACCACATGGACCTGAACATTCTCGAGGAGAGCCAGCGCTATCCACGCGGCGAGTGAGCGCTCCCCTACACCCTTCCGAAAGCACGCAGTCATGACCTATCCGACCCAACCCGAGGCCAGCCACTTCATCGACGGCGCCTATGTCGAGGACGACAGCGGCGCGGCCATCCCCGTGATCTATCCGGCCACCGGGGAGACCATCGCCACGCTGCATTCGGCGACGCCGGCTCTCGTCGATCGAGCGCTGGCGGCAGCCAGGCGGGCGCAACCGGCTTGGGCCGCGATGACCGGAACCGAGCGCGGCCGCATCCTGCGCCGCGCCGCCGACATCATGCGCGCCCGCAACCGCGAATTGTCGGAGCTGGAGACGAAGGACACGGGTAAGCCGCTGCAGGAAACGCTGGTGGCCGACGCCACCTCGGGCGCCGACGCGCTGGAATATTTCGGCGGTCTGGCCGCGACGCTGTCGGGCGAGCACATCCAGATGGGCGAGGACTTCGTCTATACCCGCCGCGAGGCGCTGGGCGTGGCGGTGGGGATCGGCGCGTGGAACTATCCCACGCAGATCGCCTGCTGGAAGGCCGCGCCCGCGCTCGCCTGCGGCAACACCATGGTGTTCAAGCCGTCCGAGACCACGCCGCTCTCGGCGCTCAAGGTGGCCGAGATCCTGATGGAAGCAGGCGCGCCGCCGGGCGTGTTCAACGTGGTGCAGGGTTATGGCGAGGTGGGCGCACAACTCGTTGAGGACGAGCGCGTGGCCAAGGTCTCGCTCACCGGGTCGGTGCCGACGGGGCGCAAGGTCTACTCGGCCGCCGCTTCAGGCATGAAGTCGGTGACGATGGAGCTAGGGGGCAAGTCGCCGCTCGTCATCTTCGACGATGCCAGCCTCGAGGATGCGGTCTCCGCGGCGATCAACGCGAACTTCTACTCGACGGGTCAGGTCTGCTCCAACGGCACCCGGGTCTTCGTACAGGACGGAATCCGGGAGGCATTCCTCAAGCGGCTGAGCGAACGGCTGAAGGGAGTGAAAGCGGGCGATCCGCTCGATGAGGAAACCAATTTCGGGCCGATGGTCTCCGAGCGCCAACGCGAGATCGTCGAGGGGTTCATCGCCAAGGGGAGCGAGGAAGGCGCGCGCCTCGTCGCCGGCGGCGGTCGCCCCGAGGGCGCCGGCTTCTGGATCGAGCCCACGGTCTTCGCCGATGTCGAGGACAACATGACCATCGCGCGCGAGGAGATCTTCGGCCCGGTCATGTCGGTGTTCGGTTTCGCGACCGAAGAGGAGGTGCTCGAGCGCGCCAATGCCACGATCTATGGCCTCTCTGCCGGTGTCTTCACCCGCGATCTCGCTCGCGCGCACCGGATGGTGGCGGGGCTTCAGGCGGGGTCCTGCTGGATCAACACCTATAATCTGACGCCGGTCGAGGCGCCCTTCGGCGGCATGAAGATGTCCGGCGTGGGTCGCGAGAACGGACAGGTGGCGATCGAGCATTGGAGCCAGCTCAAGACCGTCTACGTGGCGATGGGTGCGGTCGAAGCGCCCTTCTGAGCGGCCGAGAGCCGGATTATTGCAATAATCCGGACCGGACATTTCCAAATGTCCGGTCCGGCAGGACATGGATGACCAGCATGGAAGCGGATTACGTGATCGTCGGAGCCGGCAGCGCCGGCTGTACCATGGCATATCGCCTGTCCGAGGCGGGGCGCAGCGTCATCGTCATCGAGCATGGCGGTACCGATGCCGGGCCGTTCATCCAGATGCCCGGCGCGCTGAGCTACCCGATGAACATGTCGCGCTACGATTGGGGCTACCGCTCCGAGCCCGAACCTCATTTGGGTGGCCGGCGCCTGGCGACCCCACGTGGCAAGGTGATCGGTGGCTCTTCCTCGATCAACGGCATGGTCTATGTGCGCGGCCATGCGCGCGATTTCGATACCTGGTCGGAGATGGGAGCCACGGGCTGGGACTACGCCTCGGTCCTTCCCTATTTCAAGCGGATGGAGAACTGGCATGACGGTGGCCATGGGGGTGATCCCGCCCGCCGGGGGCATGACGGACCGTTGCATGTCACGCGCGGACCGCGCGACAACCCGCTGACCCGCGCCTTCGTCGAGGCCGGCGGGCAGGCGGGCTACCCTCTCACCGATGATTACAACGGCGAGAAGCAGGAAGGCTTCGGACCCATGGAGGCGACGATCTGGCAGGGGACCCGTTGGTCCGCCGCCAACGCCTATCTGCGCCCTGCGCTCAAGCGCGACAACTGCACGCTTCTGCGTGGTCTCGCGCATCGCGTGGTGATCGAGGATGGCCGCGCGAGGGGCGTGGAGATCAGCCGCGGATCAAAGACCGAGGTGATCCGGGCGCGTGCCGAGGTGATCATCGCGGCCTCGTCGATCAACTCGCCCAAGCTGCTGATGCTGTCGGGCATCGGCCCGGCCGCGCATCTGTCCGAGCACGGCATCGAGGTCGTGGCCGATCGCCCGGGCGTCGGCCGTAACCTGCAGGACCATCTCGAAATGTATATCCAGATGGCCGCGACGCAGCCTGTCTCGCTGTTCAGCCACTGGAACCTCTGGGGCAAGGGCAAGGTTGGCACGCAATGGATGCTGACGCGCTCGGGTCTCGGCGCCTCGAACCAGTTCGAGAGCGCGGGCTTCATCCGCTCGCGCGCGGGCGTCGAATATCCCGACATCCAGTATCACTTCCTGCCCATGGCGGTACGCTACGACGGGCAGGCGGCCGCCGAAGGGCATGGTTTTCAGGCCCATGTCGGCCCGATGCGTTCGGATTCGCGCGGGCAGGTGACCTTGGCATCCGCCGATCCCGCCGAGGCGCCGAAGATCCTGTTCAACTACATGTCGACCGAGAAGGACTGGGAGGACTTCAGGATCTGCATCCGCCTAACCCGTGAGATCTTCGGTCAGCGCGCCTTCGCACCCTATCGCGGTCACGAGATCCTGCCGGGGGATGATGTCCAGACCGACGAGCAGTTGAACGACGCGATCCGTGAACATGTCGAAAGCGCCTATCACCCCTGCGGCACCTGCCGGATGGGCGCGGCAGAGGACGCGAATGCGGTGGTCGACCCCGAATGCCGGGTGATCGGGGTCGAGGGCCTGCGCGTTGCCGACAGTTCGATCTTTCCGCGCATCACGAACGGCAACCTCAACGCACCTTCAATCATGGTCGGCGAGAAGGCGTCGGATCACATTCTCGGCCGCAGCCTCGCCGCTTTGGACGAAAAGCCGTGGATTCACCCCGCATGGCGTGTGGCGCAACGGTGAGTCTCGCCTGAAGCACGAAGTTCCTAAATTAAAGTTAACGAAACACTTGCCGGAGGCCTCGAAAGCGCCGAGATCTCCGGCATGGCCTGTTTCGCGATCCTCGCCCTGCTCGGGCTGTGCTCGATCGAGCCTGCTCCTTCTACCGGTCCTGCGGGACGCGTCGCCGTGATCGATGGCGACACGATCGATGTGGGCGGCGCGCGGGTGCGGCTGCATGGCGTCGACGCGCCAGAGAACACGCAGAGCTGCGGCACCGGGTCGGGCGCGCAGTGGGCTTGCGGTGATTGGGTCACGCAGGAAGCCTCGCTGCGCTTTGCAGGCCGCGAGGCGGTCTGCGAGACCGTCGATATAGATCGCTACGAGCGCATCGTTGCGCGCTGCGTGGTGGATGGCACCGATATCGGCGAAACGCTGGTCTCAGAGGGACTGGCCCTCGCCTATGTCGAATATTCCGACGCCTATGTGCAAAGCGAGGCCGCCGCACGGCAGGCAGGGCGGGGCATCTGGCGCGGTGAGGTCGAGGCGCCATGGGACTGGCGGCGTGCCAAGCGCGAGGGCCAAGCGGCCTCCGTGCCCGCGCAGGAACGTGTCGAGGCCGGCGGATGCGCCATCAAGGGCAACGTCTCAAGCCGGGGCCGCATCTACCACATGCCGGGCGATCCGCTTTATGGACGTACCAAGATCGACACCAGCGCGGGCGAGCGCTGGTTCTGCGACGAGAGCGAGGCCCGCCGCGCAGGCTGGCGTCCTGCTGGAAGCTAACCGGTCTCGGCCTTGGGACGACTCGCCACTCGTGACTGGAGTCCGATTGGTTTGGCGCAGGAGCGAGAAGCGTTCTCCGGGATGAAGCAGGGCAGGTACCATCCGGCCATGCCGCCTCTCATCTCGCGCCACCGGGCCGCGGGAATGCGCTGCACGGGATGGCGCGGCGGCGCGTGGCGGGCTATCAGCCGGTCTGCCGCACCCGACGCGGCGCAGCCCGAGGACTTGACTGACATGGAAAAGCATCGCGGATTTCCCGGCCGGCTGCCCGGCACCGATTTCCAGTTCACCATCCGCCGCGCCGCCAAGGAGGGTCCGACCAAGATCATCCGCCGCGAGCGCTTTCGCGACCGCCGTCCGCCCGATCGCCGCGCCGACGAGGGATTCATGGCCGCGCTTTGGGCGCATTTCGGCGAGGAGCCTTTCGTGCGTGGCAATCTCGACGCCGGGCGGCTGAGCTGGCTCTTCGGCCGCGAGGTGGTACCCGCCGAGGACCCCTTCGACCCACAGGATTATGACGCGCTGCTGCGCATCGACGTGGCGCAGGCAAGGCGCTCCTTTCCGGACGTGTTCGGCGATAGCGATGACGAGGACGAGGTCGAAGACGAGGATTGGTAGAGGCCCAGAGAACGGGGCCCCGAAGAAAATCTCCCCACGGGGTGGCGGGTTGTCGCCCATGCCCCGGCTCAGGACCCGAACGCACTCCGAGCCGCGTCGGTCTCACTTGCACAGGCCTCTGCGAAGTGGCAGTGACGTCTTCATCTGGGGCACAACCATTCATTTTCGGAGACCAAGAATGGCATCCATGTTCAAACTCTTCGGCGCGCTCGGCGTCGCCGCTACCCTCGCTGCCTGTGGCGCGACCCCCGGCGAGCGTGCCGCTACCGGTGCGCTGGCTGGCGCCGCCGCTGCCGAACTGACCGGCGAAGACGCCGTGACCGGCGCGCTGGTCGGCGGTGCGATCGGCGGCATCGCGCCTTGCGTGACCAACCCGAACGCGGCCGGCTGCTACTAAGCGGACCGCGCCTTCCGGCCTTGGCCGGAGGCGAATGATCTTCAGGGCCGCCGGGGGAAACCTCGGCGGTTCTTTTTCGTCTTGGGATCGAGAAACTGCCGGTGCGCATTCCGCGCCGCTGATATCTATCACGATGCCGACAAAAGGCTCTCGTACCGGCTTCCATGTCCATACGAAGGAAAGCCGAGGCTGCGGCTCGAACATTCCGCTTCGAATCGCGTGTGGTTCGGGTGAACCGCCATTGCCCCGTAGGAGCCTAGGCAACTGGCTGGTCGTGTCCCAGTGATACTACCGCGTCTCCAGTACCTGAGCGCCCGCCCCGCCCACGGGGCGGTTGGCGTCGCGGATCTCCTGCTGGCGCAGCGGCAGCTTGTCGATCGCATGGATCAACTCGCGTCCCGTGAAGGGCGCGGGCTTGCGTTGCGCAATGCGCCCGTCCTTGCCGATCAGGATCACCGCAAAGCCGCGCGGGCGCAGCGCTCGGCGGATCGGGCTGCGCGCCTCGGGAGCGGTGTCGATCAGGACGATCACGTCGCGCGCCGCCAGTTCGTCGATCCGCTCCGCCAGAAAGCCCATCTGCCGCTCGAACTGCGGATCGCCCGGCCCGTCGGCGAAGACGATGATGGGGCGGGCGCGAAATTCGAAATCCTCCAGCTCCGCTTCGCCCACCGGATAGGCCGCGCGCGGCTCTTCCTGCCAGCGCTCCAGAAGCTCCGGCGCCTCCTGCGCTGCGGCGAGGGGGGCGGCCCAAAGTAGGGCGAGGAGCGCGAGCAGGGAATGAAACTGTGTCATGCTCTCAACATAGGCGCGAATGTCGCTCACGCGAAGGGTGCTGCGACAAACGGTGCGGGGTGGGGCGCAACGTCTCGTTTCGGGATCGGAAAGAAAGACCGTGTCCCATCGAGATTGCCGTACCGCAGGGGGCGCGTACTCGGCCGAGAAGAAGGAAGATCGCCCGCTTCAGCTTTAGGCATGACCCGCTGGTGCACTTTCGACATAGCGGCCATAGCACCGAACGTTTCCGTGTGGCGAGCAAGGTTGGCCATGTTGGAACCGGGCTGGCTTGATCAGGAAGGCGGCACCTCCCCATGCAGCACCATGTCCATCGGTTGGCATCCCCGGTCGGGAGGCAAGACACGCGCCTGCGACCCAGAGGTCCCTTGCGGCGCCCGGCGGGACGCGACATCACAGGGTCCGACGTCACCCGCCCTTCGGAGCCCTGCGAGATGATCCGCCCCGCCACGCCAGACGATGCGCCCGCCCTTTCCGCCATCTGGAACCGGGTGATCCGCGAAACCACTTCGATCTTCAACGCGACCGAGCGCAGCGAGGCCGAAATCGCCGAAATTACCCTGTCCGGCGATCCCTTCTTCGTCTGGGACGAGAATGGGGTGAAAGGCATGGCCCGCTGGTTTCCGTTTCGCGGCACGGACGGCTACCGTCATACCGTCGAGCACACGATCCTGCTCGCCCCGGGCCTGCAGGGGCGCGGCGTCGGTCAGGCGATGATGCAGCGGCTGTTCGAGACCGCCCGGGAGGCGGACAAGCATGTCATGGTGGCCTGCGTCACGGCGGAAAACACGGCCGGCATCGCCTTCCACGAACGCATGGGCTTCGTGCGCACCGGCACCATGCCCGAGGTAGGGCGCAAGTTCGGCCGCTGGCTCGATCTGGCGATCCTGCAAAAACGACTCTGACAATGCCGCAACGCGGCGCTAAGGTGGCCTAATGTCGATCTGGACCCGCATAGCCGAGATCATCGCCGCGTTGAGGCAGGGCGAGAGCCTCGCCTCGATCTTCGACCGGCTGCGCACGCCGCCCGAACGCTCGGTGGCCTTTGCCATCGCGGTGATCGCTCTGGGCGCGAAGATGGCCAAAGCCGACGGTCAGGTGACGCGCGGCGAGGTCGCGGCTTTCCGCGAGGTCTTTACGATCCCCCCTGAGGAGGAAGCCAATGCCGCGCGGGTGTTCAACATGGCGCGCACCGACGTGGCGGGATTCGAGGATTACGCCCGCAAGATCGCCGCGATGTTCGGGGGCGAGAAGGGGCCGCTTTGCGACCTGATGGAGGGACTGTTCCACATCGCGCTCGCGGATGGTGACTACCACCCGGCGGAGAACGCCTTCCTCAAACGCGTCGCCGAGATCTTCGAGATCGATGCGCGGGCCTTCGCGCGGCTGCGCGCGCGATTCGTGCCGGATTGCGAGCCCGATCCGTGGGACGTTCTCGGCGTGACGCCCGACGAAGGGCGCGACGCCGCCCGCAGCGCCTGGCGGGCCATCGTGCGCGAGACCCATCCCGACCGGCTCGCCGCGCGGGGCTTGCCGGAGGAGGCGATGAAGCTGGCCGAAAGCCGGCTGATCGCCGCCAACCGCGCCTGGGAACGGATCGAGGCGGGGCAGGGCCATGCCATGGCGCCGGGCGGCGAGGGGAACCGGGCCTGATGCGATTGGCGACGTGGAACGTCGCCTGGTTCGACCGGCTGTTCGATGATGCGGGCGTGATGCTGCATGACGAGGGCGACTCGGCCCGTCACGGCATCACCCGGGCGCAGCAACTCGACGGAATCGCCGTCGTGATGCAGGCGCTCGATGCCGATGGGATCGTGGTGGTCGAGGCTCCCGATACCGGCGGCAAGCGCAGCGGCGTCCGTGCCCTCGAAGGATTCGCGGCCAGGGCGGGGCTCAGGGCGCGGGAAGCGCTGATCGGCTTTCACAGCCATACCCAGCAGGAGATCGCCTTTCTCCACGATCCCGAATGCATTCGGGCCCGTCACGATCCCCGGGAGAGTGCCCGCGCGCCGCGCTTCGACCTCAAAGCAGGCCGTGGCGAGACGCGGATCAGCTGGTCCAAACCGCCGCTCGAGCTGGCGATCGAGGCCGAGGGCGTCGCGCTACGCCTTATCGGGGTGCATGCCAAGTCCAAGGCCCCCCATGGCGCGCAGAACCCCGGCGACCTGCGGCGCATCGCCATCGAAAACCGCCGCAAGCAACTCGCCCAATGCGGCTGGTTGAGGGCGCGCGTCGAAGATCACCTCGCGGCGGGCGACAGCCTCGTGGTGATGGGGGATTTCAATGACGGTCCCGGTCTCGATGCGCAAGAGCGGCTATTCGGACGCTCCGGGGTCGAGATCGTGCTGGGGGAGGGCGAACCACCCGAGCGGCGGCTCCACGATCCGCATGCCCAGCTGGCCCTGTCGCAGCCCATCGCGGCGCAGCCCGCCACCGCGCGTTTCGCCGTGCCGCCCGACTGGCGCATCCTCTCGGCGCTTCTCGACTATGCGATGGTGTCGCCCGACCTGATGGGCTGGGCGCCGCGCTGGCGCATCTGGCACCCTTTCGACGATCCGGCGATCTATGCCGATACCGAATTGCGAGAGGCGCTGCTCGCGGCCTCGGACCATTTTCCCGTCACGCTCGACCTCGATCCGACTGGAAACACCCCGGCCGCCGACTAGCTTCAGCGACATGAAACACGCATTCCATGTCGCCCTCGTCGCCGCGCTGTTCGCCGGTCCCGTCTCCGCGCAGGTGGAGGAAGCCCCCGCTGAGGATGAGGGCTTCAGCCTGATGCAGGAAGGCGCGGAGTTGTTCTTTCGCGGAATCATGGGCGAGATGGAGCCCGCCATCGAGGATTTCCGGGCCTTCGCGGAGATGGCCGAGCCGCATCTCAGGTCGCTGCTGTCGGAGATGGGCCCGGCCCTGATGCAGGTGCTCGACCGGATCGACGACATCGCCAATTACGAGGCACCCGAAATCCTCGAGAACGGCGACATCATCATCCGCCGCAAGCGCGAGGCGCCCGAGTTCACCCCAGATCCCGATGCACCGGAAATTGAGATCTGAGCTCTCGCCTCCGGGTGGCATCGCCGCTTAACCTCTCTCGAAGCATCGAGGAGAGGCCCATGAACCAGAAGGAGGGCGGCCCCTGCGCCGCCGTTTTCGATCTTGATGGCACGCTGATCGACAGCGCGCCGGACATGGCCTCCGCCGTTAACCGTGCCTTCGTGACGCATGGGCTGGACGCGACCGATCCAGCGGTCGTGGCCGGCCTCATCGGTAATGGTGCGCACCGCTTGGTGGCGGACTTGCTGGCAAGACAGCGAATTCCTGCGGCGCCTTCGGATATCGAGGCTCTCACCGATGCCTATCTGCGTTGCTATGCCGAAGCGCCCGTGGTCTCGACCACGATCTACCCGTATGTGGCGCAGGATCTGGCAGCGCTGAAGGCGGCGGGTTGGCGCCTTGGCATCTGTACCAATAAGCCGCAGGCCCTGACGCATGCCGTGCTCGCCGGGCTCGGGATCGATCACTTATTCGATGCTGTACGAGGCGCCGATGCCGTGCCGGCGCGCAAGCCCGATCCCGGCCATCTGCGCGCGGTGATTGAGGCGCTGGGCGTGGATCGGGCGGTCTATGTCGGTGACACGGAGGTTGACGAAGCGACGGCCCAGGCCGCGGGTGTGCCGTTTCGTGGCGTCGGCTGGGCCGCGCCGGGGCGGCTTTCGGTGCCCGAAGCCGAGCGGCTCGCCCGGCTCTCGGAGCTTCTGACCTAGTCGCGGATACGGACCTCGCCGGTGGCGTCGAGCGCCGAGGCGAGCGATTTGAACCGTTGCTCGGCCACCTCGCCGAAGAGAGACTTCGCGCGCGGATCGAGATCGAGCGTCAGCGTCCGGTCCACCGCGTTCCAGGCGAGATTGCCCGGCACTGTCTCGGCGCCGAGCCAGAGCATCGCACCCAGCCGCATGGCACGACCCAGTACCTCGGCCTCGCGCTGATCCTCATCGGGAACCAGCGTGAACATCTGGCTGTAATGCACGCCTTCGCGCTTGTTGGAATAGCGGTGCATCAGGGCGAGACCCAAGAATACGCGTTCGGAATGCTTGAGCCCGCCGAGATTGGCCCGGGTCGCGTTGTCGAAGCAGACCTGCGGCCGGTAATCCGGATGCGCGCGCCAGCTCACGTCATGCAGCAGGCAGGCGGCCTTGATGATCCGCTTGCGCTGCCAGTCGGCGTGCGGAAACAGCGGCCGGACGAAGTCGAACAGGATCGGCCCGAAGCCCGGCATCCGCGCATCCTTGGCCTCGGCGAAGCGGCA
>Ga0310345_10002403_pt1 | contig 19003 bp, 23 predicted proteins | sample HC15DNA20500_MG_FD_204667 | JGI IMG/M metagenome (GOLD analysis project Ga0310345, IMG submission 204667) | Marine microbial communities from station ALOHA, North Pacific Subtropical Gyre - HC15-DNA-20-500_MG | ecosystem: Environmental > Aquatic > Marine > Oceanic | place: Pacific Ocean: North...
GTCCAAGGACGAGGAAACCATGTTCGGTACGCTGGAACTACCGGAGGTGTGTGTGCCATCAGTGGATGCACAGTACCAGTTGTTCCGCCAGACCAAGCTCGGCCCCAGAGACAGGCACAGCCTGTTGGTGAGGCTCGCGAAGACAGGCGCACTACCATCGTCACGGCTCATTCAAGTGGAGGAGGAATATCTACGCGAGGATGATGATGTGTTACGGGATGAACACTCCCGTGGGCATAACGTGTGGCGTCTGCTTCAGGCCTTCACGGAGAAGCAGAAGACCGGAGGCCACTTCCGAGGCGCACAGTCCAGACTGAACGCAACGGCGGAGAGAACCACTGAGGCAACCAGATTGTTCCTCAACCACTGCGACCCTGATCCTAGTAGACCGAAGCTCAAGGAGATACTGGCGCAACCACTCCTACTCAATGAGCAGTTCAGCCTGTCTCAATCCTACAAGTATGTGCTGGGATTCAGGAACGGCAACCGACTCAACATGGCTGCCGGGGTTGTGCTTGGAGTCAATGTTCTGGTGTGCGACAACCTCTGCTTTAGTGGAGAAGAAGAGGTCAATCGTAAACACATAGGATATATCTTGAACGACCTGCCACCGATGATTGAGAGTAGCATCGACAAGCTGCTCATGGGTGGTATAATCGCTGGGTGACGACCCAGAAGATGACACCGTGGGGGCTGAAAGTCCTCGTCGGGAATGAAGATGGAATAGAACTTTGGGAAACAATGCCAAAGTACAATCACTACGGTGGGGTTCGCCGCGAAGTTGGGGAGACATTCCAGCTTGGCGGCGCAACCTACACCGTTATGGAAGTAACGCCAAGCGCAGCTTTATGTAAAGAAACTGTGCCGAGAGTCGTCCAATATACTACGGACGATGGCGAGAAGAAGGAACATAAGATCAGAGGCAGCAGCACCATCCGTGTTGCTACTTATCGTGAAAGGAATACGAAGATTGACCGAGGAGGAAGAAAACGCAAGGGACTTCTGCGAGGAGCTACGCTCACTCATTGACGTTCACGAGGTCAGGGGGTGTACTCGTAGGCGCATGGGTCAAGCACTCATAGGTAGCGGTATGTCCACCTTGAACGAATCAACAGATGATAAGGAGAAGGCCAAGGCTATGGCTAGAGAAATGGTCAAGGCTTGGTCTGACATCATCGACGAAGATTAGTGCGGCTTTGTTAGGGCTGCACTGAACACGGCGGGGTCGGGGGCTTATCCTTTCTTCTCCGGCTCCGCTCCTTTTAATCTTACTGAACCAGTAAGACTTGACAGATAGCCCTCTTTACTTCATACTAGATAGCCAATGGAGGAAGAAGAATTACTAGGTGAAACCACCGCAGTCGTAACGAAAGTGAACCCCGACAAGATCAAGCCGACAGAAGTTCGGCGGTGTCTTGGGGTTCGCATCAGCCAGTCACACCATGACAAGCTCACTATGCTGGTCAGGGAAACGGGAAGGTCTAGGAGGGAGATACTGGAAATGCTGATCGAGATGGCTAAGGTTGGACAATACTCAGAATAATCTGGAGGGGTTGCATTGCTTTTCTTGGGCATCCACTGCCCACACCTCCTTGCGATGTGATCCCTCCTTTTAATTAAATGAACAGCAGATCGAAAGGCAAGCGAGGTGAACTGGAATGGCGGGATGTCATCCGCTCGCACGGCTACGAGGCTCGGAGGGGACAACAGTTCTCAGGCAGTCCAGATAGTCCAGATGTAATTACCAACCTACCCTTTCACTTCGAGGTGAAGAGAGTGGAGAGACTCAACATAGACAACGCAATGAAACAAGCAGAAGGCGAGTGCGGGGACAAGCCTCCACTGGTTGCCCATCGCAAGAACGGTGGCCCGTGGATGGTGACGATGCTCGCACCAACCTTCTTTAACCTGATAGAAGAAAGAGAAACCAATGCCAAATAAAGAAAGCGGCAGTGACACACTGACAACCGTACTGGCCAAGGCGCAGTCGGAACTAAAGAAAGCAGCCAAGTCGGCTGACAACCCCTACTTCAAGTCGAAGTATGCGGGGCTGGACGAGGTGATAGAAGCCTGTCGTAACACACTCAACAAGCACGGTATCGCCGTGACTCAGACTGTGGAGTACACACCGGAAGTGACCAGAACAGGCGAGAAGTCTGAAGACAAATACACCACCCCACAGCAGACACTCCTCGTGACTACCCTGCTCTACGGGGATCAGTCTATCAGGAGCGTTATCCCCTTGGACTACAAGCGTGGTGATATGCAGTCCTTCGGGTCGGCGTTGACCTATGCGAAGAGGTATGGGCTGGCTTCGATATGCTGCCTTGCCACTGAGGACTCCCTCGATGATGACGGCAACAAGGCTGTCGGTGAGGAGAATGTGGCTGCGAAGGTCAACAAGCGCAGCAACTATCGCAAGGCCAAACCAGTAACACGGGAAGCAGCAGCCACTACGGCTGACGAGTTCCTGAAATAATACTTTGAGGGATGGGCAGCAGCGATGGCTTGACATATTGCGGCAGGGGTGTATTCACAACTTCGTCCTGCCGCGCCTCCGCCGTGACCTGCCTGTCCCTCATTAACTTATGAAACAAATTGACCACGAACAACGGGCGCATCACAAGGACTTCCCGCCTTCATCACTGCCAGCACTGGCCAAGTGTCCATGCTACAAGTCATCAGATACTGTCGGGGCAGCAGCAGTACGAGGGACTCGGCTTCACGAGAAGCTCGAATCCCTGCTGGGTAATGGTGATCTTAGGAAGCTACTTAAACGCCCTAAACCCGATGCCAAATAACATGACACACAGCGGCAAGAGCAAGAACTGGCATAGCCAGATTACTCAACACCTGCGACATCCACCCAATAAAATCAATTAACACATAGGTATCCATGATTAGTTAGTTAGACGGTGAACCACCAGCCAAGGACACAAACAAAATGAAAGAAAGAACACCAGTAGAAATCAGGGAGCAAGCCATCATGTGCTGGAAGCAGATGGCACGGCCCAAGTACGACAAGGGACAACAGGAGAAGGGAACCAATCTGGACGACCACCCCAACCTCATCGCTGAATGCAGGTACGAAGCCATTGACCTGTGGTTCTATCTCGACAGCCTTTCCCACCAGATTGACGCTAAGGACAGCCGCATAGCAGAGCTGGAGTTCGAGGTTAACCGCTGGAAGGAGATGGCTAAGAGATGAGCAAACCAGACTGGTTCGAGAAATGGATGGCCGACCCACATGGCAGAACGGCGGAGGAGTGCGGGAGGCCGACCACAGATACGGTTCGAGAGGCGGCAAACGTATGTTCGCATTGCGGGGCGCGGGAGTTTAAAGTCACTCCCTATGTTGAGAAGGAGTTCACTCTCAAGCACCGTGACTTAGGCGGCAGACATCGGCACGTTAACTTGACGGGTAAGCTGTGGAAGTATGTCTCCAAGCGAGCATACGATGTTCTGATAAATTCCAAGATAAATAACTTGGAGGAATTGAAGGAGGAGATTGCAGACGGGCGGCTTACAAGGTGGAGGAATTGTGGCCGCAAGACAGTCAAAGAGTTGGTAGAGGTGGTTAGGGACTTGGAGCATGAGGAGGCATAGACATGACAGTAACCCTAGACGCAACTGAAGTGGTGGTGGCACAGATGTTGGCTGCTATGCGATACAACGTGGCACGGATGGCTGGTGTCGCGAACGCACGCATAGGATCACAGGGCGACTACCAGACAGACTTGGAGGGCATGGCTGCTGAGATCGCCTTCTGCAAGGCATTCAACTACTTCCCTGACCTGACAGTGGGGCCACGCAAGGGCGGCTGGGATGTCAAGGGCAGGGCTGGCGAGACAGTTGACATCAAGGTCACGAAGTATGACTCAGGTAAGCTGCTCGCAACACTCAAGAAGAAACCGGAGGACGCCCAGTATTATGTGCTTCTGGTCGGGGAGTGTCCAACATACAGGCTGGCTGGCTACGCCACGGCTGAAGAGCTTTTGAAACCGGAGAACATAACAGACTTAGGACATGGCGAAGGCTATGCTCTTACGCAAGACAAGCTGAACCAATTCAGCAACAACAAAGGAGGGTAAATGGAATACAAGACAAAGTGCAGATTATGCAAGAACGAGATAGTGATAGAGGTTGACGATGAGAAGGACTCGGCGGCCAAGGGGGCAGGACTCAATCTGGAAACATGGATAGGAAGCTCGAAAGTCCTATGCGAACCATGCTACACTTACAAGGAGACAGGCGTTAGGCCGACCAACACACCACCCATGAAAGACTTCCTGTTCGAGTGAGGAAACTCGAAACAATCGCAGCCGTTCTCTTGGCACTGGCTTTCTTTGCCTTGATAGTAAAGATGGCTATATCATTATGAAGCATAGACATGGAACCATCGAGGAGTGGGAGACCATAGCCAAGCAGACTCTCGCCAACCCGAATGCGAGCAGGAGTGAATGTCTCTCTGCCTTTATCGGAATAACCCAGAGCAAGGATGAGTGGCTCAAGGAGAAGCTCGCAGAACAAATGAAGACAGCATGGAAGGCAGACCTCAATGTCCTTAAAAAAATATCCTAAAGAGATACTCTGGGCGGCGCAGTACATCATGTCTGTCGTCGGCAGGAAGAAGCTCATCACTGAGGAACGCATCTCCGTCATGCGCGGCGATGAAGAGATCACGTTTGGTAGCATGGACGCCTACTGCAAGGGCCACCTGTTCGACCTGAAGACCGGACAGATGCGGGACTACAAGCAACAGATGGCAGCGTATGCGCTGGGTGTCATGCAGAAGTACAAGGAGAAGAAGCTCACCTGTCACCTTGTCTACTCCCGGTTCAAGCACGTTGAGACGTTCGACTTGACTTGTGAAGAGGCTGAGGATATAGTCTATGGCATCGTTGACTCCGTTAACGACCCAACCCGCTCACCGTGGCCATGTGAATACTGCGTCTGGTGTGACAGAAAGGAAACCTGCACAGCACTTAAACATTTTGCTTATACCATCGGGGGCCAGATGGCCACGATGAAGCACATCAATCTCAATGAACCTCTGAAGCCAGCCGTTCGTCAACGGTTACTTTCCATCGCGGATGCGGTGGAGAATTGGTCAGAGAACATTAGAGAAAAGGTAAACAAGGAGTAGCAATATGCCTGAAGAAACAAAACCCCCAATGACCTATACTAAGGTCGCCCGCAAAGCCTACCTCTACAAGAACGAGAAGAAGAGGGAAGGCACAAGAGACCCTGACTATAAGGGTAAACTGTTCGACCTAGACCTGAACGAGCTGAAGGAGGTTGCCGATGAAAACGGAATCGTCTCCGCCCTTCACTTATCCGGCTGGATCGAGGAAGACCAGAGCGGAACCTCACGGCTCAGTGTCGCCCTACAGAAGAGTATCCCTCAAGACGGGGAAGCTGCGGCAAAGGAACCTGCGAAGGAACCTGCTGAAGCACCATTCTAATTAAGTGTTCGCGAACACTTGATTGTCTCTCCCCCTACCGTTTCGTAATACTGTGGTTCCGGTGGGGGGAGAGTTTTAGTCAACACACATAACTATAAGGGAAAGGTAACTATGAAGGATAAAGATAACTGGATAGAGAAGAGGGACGAGGATTACCTCAAGATGGCGGCGCAAGCTGCGGCATTGGCGTTCGAGGTGGACGCTGACGCGGTGATGAAGAGGAGCAGGGTTCAACCTCTGGTATTCGCCAGACAGACAGCCTACTGGCTGATGCACAATATCATGGGATACTCCTACTGTGAAACCGGACGGATGTTTGACCGTGACCACGGCGGCATCATGCACGGGGTCAAGAAGGTTGAGGAGGAGCTGGCGCAGGACTCGTCCAGCAAGCACATCAACGGAAGCTGGGCCAACGAGATCAGGGCGTCGAAGGAAAACTTCCGTCGGTTCTATAAGGTATACAAGGAAGTCAAACCAAAGGAGGCTAAAGATGTCGCTGAGATTGCCTGAACTACGCAAGCCCGCCTCAGTGTGGGAGATGAAACAAATCATCGAGCTGATCGACGAACGCATCGGGGAACTGGTGCGCCACCGTGGCGAGAACGCCACAGGCGATTACCTGTGGGATGATGACAAGGCCAAGGCTGAGTTCTTCAAGCTGGCCAAGGATCGCAAGCATATCCGACAGAAGATTCTCGACACTAAATTAAGTTAATGAAAGTAACGCAACCCTTCGTAATGGCTGTTGCATCCACGGTTGGGTCTTTCTCGTCGTCAGCGTACTGGCTGGATGCGACGATAATGAACTGATCGTGGACTTGCAGCAAGACCCCAAGGGTTACACAGAGGAAGGGCTTTACCTTGGAAAGCTCGCTCTGGACGTAACCTGCGGGGTCAAGCCATTGCACTTGAACCCTTCTCCCCAGCCATCGCTTGGGGAATCTGTTCCTATAACCTCTCCCAACCATCTTTATATCTTTCCCATGAGCAGACCAAGATATTGCCCCGACCTTTCCCCGCCGGGAAGATGATCGCGAACGAGGACTTCTCCTTGAGGTCTTCGACTGGGATGATGTAGTAGCCGTCATGGATGATGTCCTCGAAGTCCTTGGCGTAGGACGCATAAAGTATCAGGAAGTCACAGTCACTCTTGCCATACTTTCGGGGGCTATGACGGCAATGCTTTAGTGTACACCGATAGCTTCCCCCCTTGTTGATGCTGGCTGACTTGACTTGTATCCTGCGGGAGTTCCCATCCTTCTCGGCTATCAAGTCGTAAGCGTCCTCATTGAGAGGCCAACTTACTGTGTATCCTAGTTCAACAAGTTTTCTTGCAACGGCAAGTTCCGCAACACTGCCTGTCCTTTTCGGTTCTATGGTTATTGCCCTCCACCCTTTACTATCTTTTCTCCCGCGCTTTCTGGGACTTTATTCTCTCGCGCTGCCTCCGGCTGGCCCCCTCGTATAGTTCTTCATGCCTTTCCAATAACTTCTGAACCTTGTCGCGGTCAAACCCTTTGTCAATGCCGAGTTCCGCCCAAACCTCTAGGGTGAGAATCCCATCATCTTCCATGCGCCATATCTCCTTGGTTATATCCTCGTCAGACAATTTCCAATGCTTGAACTGCTTTATCAGGTCGGCAACAGTCTTCGCTGCTCCCGGTGGATATTTGCTTGCGAGCCTTTTAAGGGATGCCTTGTCATAGTCACTGCCCCTTATGTACTTGATTAGATCAAGTCTAATCTTAGCCCGTACATCGGGATCATCCTTAAATTCCGTGTCTGCTTTTGCTAGGATGCCCCTCCTGCTAAGGCCGCTCACAGGCTCACCCCTCTTGGTCGTCAGGTTTTTATCCAGCCATTCACGCGCAGTGTCCGAGGTTCTTGCCCTTACGGTCTGGGCCAGTCCCTCTTCAAGTTCGATGTTCCTAGCCATCTTCTGGTTCTGGGCGAAGGTTGGGGCGATGAACCTCCTGCCAATCATCCTTATGAGAGGGTCGTTCTCCCAGTCAGCACGACCCTCCACGGGCTTTGAGGGAGCAAATTGTGTGAACATATCTCCAGTGAAAGTCTTTACCAAATGCTGAAGGTCTTCACCACCAACAACATTCCCAAGTTTAGCAGCCGCCTTGTTCCATCCCTCAGCGGTATTCCTCCTGTGCCTCACGGAAGGATCACTGGCAGAGCCTCTATCTCTGGGAACCAAGTACCTGTGAGTCCACATCTCCCTTATGTTGTACGCCCCTCCGCCTCTGCCCGCAGCCCTCTCCATACCGTAGCGGATAACCGGATGCATTCCTGATATGAAAGTCTCCGCACTCTCGCTGATGGAATCTCCCTCAAAGTTTATCGGCGAAACATGGGCTGCCCCCATTTTCCCCCAGTCCAGCACGGACTTGGGGTCGTCATTAAACATTTGGCCCATGCCCATCTCCACCATGTTGGCTACGAGCTTGAAGATGTCCCGCTTAGGTATCCGGTAGTAATCCCGCATCTCGTTTCCCAGCTCATCTTCCACAAAGTTCGGCTTAAATATAATCCAGTAGTTATCCCTTATCTGCCGAGGAACCTTGTCCAGCTCTTCCGGGTAATTCTTCAGGTTATAGTAGGTGAGGTATGCCGTTGGAGCGGTTATGACGTTCATCATGCGAGCCATAGCCGCCCTGCCTTCAGGGCTTTTCCAGTTCGTAACCCTATACAGGTCACGGGCATTGCCCTGCATTCTCGCGTTGTAGAACATGAACAAGTTATCCAGAGTTGCTGCCGCCTCACCAAACCTTGAGAACTGTGGCGAACCTGCTTGCTTTAGTGCTTCATTCCTGAGTATCGCCTCCGCGAAGTGATCGTTGTTCTTGAGCAGGTCAGTCAGGCTCTTGGCTCCCTCGTGCCTAACTGTTCGCCGGAGGTGAACGAGCTTCCCCATCTCCTCAATCGCATTGGGGAGTATATCAATAATATCCTTCCCCTTGCTCGCTGCACTCACAACACCCTCAACCTTACCAGAGAAAGGTTTCAGCCTGTGTACCTTATGCAGTGGGTCAATGGCACTGTCCAAGGTAGTCCTCAGCAGCCCACTTTCCAACGCTTCCAAGTAGAATCCCTTTGGAGTCTTACTGGCGTTCCCCCTCACGGCAGTGTAGAAACCCCAGAGATTATCCGCACCAAATTCCACCCAATCCACAGGGTTAAGACCATACCACCTTATGCCGGACTTTGCCGTGAGGGCATTCGTCAGTGCATCAGACATCCCCGCATTGACGAGCTGGAACGGAATAGAATACTTTGTCTGGCCCGCCTTAGCCAGCTTGGCTGAGTCTCTCCATCTTCTGGCAATAAAATTGTTATATTTCCTAAGTATCAAGGGGTCAGCAAATATATGGAACGCATGAGCGACAGACTCATCCACATCGAACTTCTCTACATGGCCATCGACCTTGAGAGTAACAGTCTTCCACCCCTCCTGCGGCGGTATGACGTCCCCGGATGCGTCTTTCTTGGTTGATGTCCTGCGTAAAAACATCCCCAAGCCTCCTCCCCCCTCAGCCAACTTCAGGTCTTTCTGCCCGTAAGAAATAAGATCACTCAACGCCATATTCTGCTCTGCCTGTTCACGGGCGAATGCTATTTGATGCCTCATCTGCTCGACAATATCGCCTATCATCCAAGAGCGGTTGATCCCCGCAAGTGGGGCTGGGATGCCGCTTACGTCCGCCAAGTGTTCAACATGGGCGAACGGATAGTAAACATCATGCTTATCACCAAGCTCCTTCGCCCCCTTCTTGCTAAATAGCCCTGATTCAACGTATAAGTCCCTTATGCGCTTTGCATGATCCTGAAACTTAGTGCCGATATTTTCCAGCTTTAGGAGTCTGGACGGGTCGGGCAATCCCGTCACAGGGTCTACCTTTATCTTATTAAGGAACTCCCTCTCCATGTCATCAATATTGATTCCCTTGGCTCCCTTCCCCGACTTGCTGTTGTGGTAAAATGTAGCCTCTCCATCCAACCCTAAGTCTGCGTATATCCTGTCCTCAGTCTCACTCGACAGCTTCTTCTTCAGGCGTTTCAATGTGCCGAGGTACTTGTCGTATTCAGCCAGTTCCTTTTTACCGTCCGGCCCCTTACCAAACATCGGCCTGTCCTTTTTGAGAACCATCCTCTCGACAACCTTAACGTGATCGTCAAGCTCCTCCATCTGCTGGACTCTGGATTGCTCATTGTTGAGCCTCTTCTTTATCCTTTGGATCAGGGCGTATGAGTTAAAGTCATCGTACAGAGAGCGATCCTTGCTCAACACGGAGGTTACGTCCTCGTCAAACTTCGCAACGTCTGCGAGCTGCTTGGCGTTGATCCCGCGATTCTCTAAAGACCACTCAAGATTATACTTCCCTGATCCGGGGGTCTTGCCATAAACCATGTCCACCTTTCTCTGGAATGCCCCCCACGGGGATGCGAAGGTTAAGGCTTGCCTTCTGGCCTTGTCTCCTGCGGTAAGAAAATCTGCGGACTCAGGGACATCTGGGAGGTCGTCTGTTGTTCTGGCAATCCTGCTCAGGAGCTTCTTTAAGGGGTCAGAGATTTCAGCGGAATCCCTTACCGCACCGGAGGTTCCGGTTCTCTCTATGTTGTACCGCTTCATCAGGCGGATGATCTCAGGGACTTCCCTAGCCGAGCCAGTGGCAATAGCCCATGCCAGCGGTTTGGCTGAATTGACTATGGCCGCATCAAGGGATTCTCTCATCGCCTTACCTATGCCTGAACCCTTTAGGATTGTCTGCGAGATCATCAGTGCTTCGTGTTGGCTCTTAGGCTCAAACCCAACCCCCTCATCCTCCATACGCTTGATAACATCCTTCATCCAGTCTCGATGCTCTCCAGCCCGGTCAGCCTTCCCCTTCGTCTTCTTGGCAATGACCTTCTTTGACCATCTCTTCGCCTCTGCCTTGATAATGTTGATTGATGCCTGACGGGTTGCTTCGGCTTGCTCGGTAAGGAACCGTTCCTTACTCCAGCCCTTCGGCTTCGTGCGCTGCACCCCCCTGAATAAGACGTTACCTGCTGCCATCGCCAGATTCCTTGTGACTTGAGACTGCCAATCACCCGGAAGCTCCTCGGACTTTTTGCCTTCACCCTCTTTGCGGAAAAGCCCGTCCAGAATCTCCTGAGACCTTTGCCCTGCGTCTGATATTACATATCCCTCAGCAACCCCACCTATTAGCCTCTTCGCGAGAGGAAGAGCCATCTTCCCGTGGCCAAGTGTGCCGTAAACTCCCATTTCTATCTGCTCTCCTCCGGTAGGCAGTTCGCCCTTCACCGATGCCCTGCCCAGAGTAAACCCAAGAGATGCCCCAATAGCTCCTCCAAGTATCTGCCCTCTTATCCCGAGTGGTTTGCCATATTTTCTTCCTGCTTCCCATCCGGCAATTCCTCCTGCGGCTTCCCTCCCTACCGACAGGTCGTCCTTAAAGTCAAGGTAGTCATCAAGACCAAGGGCGTTCATGGCCATAGTGTCGGGCATTAGCCCAAGGATTCCATACCGCTCAAACCCTGATCGATCTCCCCACTCTTTAATGTCATTCTCAGGAAGTCCAACAAAGAAATCCCACACCCTTGACCTGTCCTTCGTGCCACCCAAGGTAGCCCCCGTGACCTCAGTTCTGGGTAACGCCTTGAAGTCCCTCGAAATAGGATCAAAGTACATCTCGGGATTCATCCGCATGAACGCAGCCCTCCCCTTCGGGTTCTCCCTGTGCCACCTGCTGAGAATTTGGTCTCGCTTATTCCCGAGGCCAGTCATCTCCCTTATTGTCTTTTGCTTGCGAACCTCATCCTCCGGTGTCTTCGACGGCAATGCTCTCAGGTGCTTTAGATGGTCATTGGGGTGCATCGGCAGCGCGGGAATCATATCGGCAAGCTCGTCAGACGAATAAGGCTTCAGCTCCTCAGACCAAGCCGGATCGGCTTTAGGCAAAGCTAACTCTGCCCTGCCGGACACAGGCCGACCCGACGGAAAGTTTGTCCTTACACTGCTGCCCGTCACCAAATCAGGGGCCAAGAACGGATTAAAGTCATCGCCCTTGGGAGCTGTCGCAGGTTTATTGGTGGCAATCCCCGCTCCCGCAATGGAATCTGGGGTGAGGAATGGGTTGAACTCCTCTTCGTCCTTATCTTTTCTTACTGAACCAGTAAGATTTTTTGGGGTAGGGGGAGGCATTACTTATTAGGCATAATTATTTGATAGAGCTTCCCGCCTCTATCTATGATTCTGAAAGTTGTTTTCCCGTCAAACATTAAGTCCTTGTTCAGGGGATACGAAATCACCTTGCCATCTGCGTAGGTCACAACAACCTCATCGGCAGTCACCTTGTACTTAGACCCTTCCGGCAGCTTCATCTCACTGGTTTTTAACTGAGCAGGTTCGTCAGGAACCATTCCCGGTAGCGGAGGTAGCGGAGCAGGTTCGTCAGGAACCATTCCCGGTAGCGGAGGGAATACCGCGCCCTTCGGTTCAGCTATGGGCAACATTTCCTCGACAGGTCTTGCGTCTCTGGGGCCAACGTCCTCGGCCTTGGGTTGAAGCACTCTCGGACTAACCGCCCTGCCTTTGTCGGAACCTCTGCCGCGTTCGTAGTCGGCCCATACGTCCATCGCAGTTATTACCCGGATTGGTATGCCCTTTTTCTGGTCTTCACCGAACCTCAGTGCCTCGATTTTAAGCCCAGCATTAGCCCTCTGTATCCATCTGTCGGCAAAAGAGTCGGTTGGATTGCCTGTGTCCCGGTACTGCTCGGATGGCAACATCGATGCCGGGTCAACATTATCTTTCAGCACCCATGTCCTGAATGTCATCTTGCCGCTCGCATCGTATCCCGTTACGTACTTATATGGAACGTCCGCGCCAGTGTCAGCAGCCTTCTGCTTGCCGTCGTATGTACTGTATATTTCCTGTATAGCTCTCTCCAGCTCGAATGGGTTTGTAGCTTTCTCGCCCAACCCACTTATCAGGTCACTCTTATAGCCCCTGCTCTCTGCGGCAGAAACCAGCTTTTCGTTGGTGTAGACATTTTTCTTCGCATCCGCATCCCATCCATCCTCAAAGATTCTGTTGTATGCTCCTTGCAGATCACGCAACTCAAGCAGCTTATCACGCTCCTTCTGGGCCGCCGTCCACCCTGAGTCTACTACGCCAAGGTAATCTTCGGAGGGGTATTCCCCGTGAGTTTGATAGTACAATGCCTTGATCGGATTGTAGAAGTGTCTCCGAACATTCTCCTTTGTGGCCATATACGCATCCTGAGCAGCCCTCTTCTTGACCTCAAGCCCCCTGTCATCTGCATCGAGTATTTTGAGTCCCTTATTGTAACCATTCCTCCATCTCACTCCGAGGCGGCTGCGTGGGTTGATGTATTCAGGAAAGCCCCACCCAAACAGAGCAGCCAGCTCTCCCTGCGACTCAGACGACTCTTCATTAAGAAGGCTATTTTCAGCCTCCAACTTGTCCTTCTTGGTTCTACTATACTTAAATTGATCAAGGTATGCAGCATAGTCCCTCCCCTCCCATAAATCTGCTCGGTCTTGATCCCTCTTTCTCCCGGCTTTCTCCGCTTCATACTTATATGGCAGAGAGAATGCTAACGCTTCCCTCTCTGAAGCGGGTAAGTAATCGAGTTCATCTGTTACTCCAGCCCTCCGTAGCGGCCCTTGTGTGCTTGGGTCTTGGGACTCCCTTACGCCAGACGAAACCCCCAAGTTCTCAAATCCTCGAATTGTTTGGAACTCTTTTCTAACTCTTTCGTCTTTCGCACGAGCTAACTGCTTCTGAAGTTGCGCCTCAGCATAAGCCCTGTCTTCGCGCTTCTCCTGCTTCCTTGCCGCGCTCTCCCAAGACTTCTCAAACGCTGGCGCGAAGCCCTTACCAAATCCTCCCCAAAAATCAGCCATAAATCATTTTCTCCTGTGTTATGGAAACCATTTATCAAAGGCTTTCTGGCCAAACCCACCAGAGAATCCTCCGAGTATAGCTCCAGCCGCTTGCCCAGCACCGCTAGGCTGCATAGCCATTTGAGCTTGGTTCCCCCAGATTCCTGCTTGAGTGCCGAAGTTGCTTGCAGCCATTTGCTGCTGCCCCTGTAACATCCCCATTACATTAGTGGGCTGGTACGTCGGGGGTTGATACATCCCTGCTGCTGACTGTTGCGCCCCCGGCCCAGTCATGCCGTACTGCGCGGCCACAGGTTGCAGCCCGCTAAAGGATTGCAGGTTTGACATCTGTTGCTGCCGCATCTGATCCTCTGTCATCGTCTTCTGCATGGACGATGCAAACGCCTGTTGAGCAGCCTGATTGCGCTGCGATAATGCCTGTTGTTGCCTCGCGAAATCAGCTTGAGCAGCCTGATTGCGTTGGTCAGTTGCCTGAACGCCCATTGCAAATTGTGCCTGACTCGCTCCTGCCTGTTGCCCCAGCGCAGAAATTAGCCCTTGATACTCGGACTCCTCGGCTTGGTTGCGCTGCGCCATTGATGATAATTCATCGGCCCTCTCCCGCATCCGCTGGCTGGTATCAAATTCAACTGACTGCGCTCCCAATCCAAACTGTTGCCCGCGAGTTTGGTTCATCTGGTTAACTATGCCAGAGAGGTTGGCAAACTCCTGCTGCTCGGCCTCTGTCCTCTGACTCAAAGCACCCAGTTCATCAGCCCTTTCCCGCAGTGCAGCCTCCTGATCCGCGCCTAATCTCTGCATCCCCATGCCGAACTCTGCCTGTGCGGCTCCTCCGCGTTGCTCAATCCCTAGCATCCGATTGGCTAAATTCTGCTGGGCAATCCGAGCCTGATAATCCCCCGCTGTCTGGCCTGACCCCAAGTACCCCATGAGATCGGACATGGCAATGCGCTGCCCAGCCTCTTCCGCCTCACGAACAGCCGCCGCTTCCTCCAGCACCGCTCCACCGCCGAAGATATTTCCCAGAGCAGCCGCCCTTCCCCGTGCGCCTCGCCTCGCCTCATCCGCCATTAACCGTGCAGTCTCGCCCGACTGTGCTTTCCTAATGTACTCCCTCTCCGCAAATTCACGCCCCGCAAGGCTCTCCGGGTCAACGGGGATTTCGGGGATGTCAGTCAACCGCTCCAGTGTGGGTGCATCCTGCGCCCGCTCTAGTGCTGCCATCTCGCCCAACCTGCCAAACTCCGGGGCTTCAGCCCTCGTCATCTCCGTCAAGGTCGGGGCGGCTCCGATCCTGTCCAAGTCACCAAACTCTCCAGCCCGCTCGTAGGTTGGGATGTCGCCCGCAACAATCTGCCCCAATTCCGGCACTTCACTGCTCACCCGCTCCATCAGGTCAGGATCAACAGCCCCCACCAGTGATGGCAGGTCGGGCAGTTGTCCCGGCGTGTAATCTTGCGCCAGTTGCCCAAGCAATTCGCGTGCGTCATGCCCAGTCGGGTCGCTTCTCTCCAGCAACTCATTGGCTTGGTCAACAAAATCTGGGCCGTACTTCTCGGAAAAATCCAACAGGAAGTCAGCGTGTTCTGCTCCATATTGCTTCTCCCATTCCCAACGCTTAACAGCGCGGTCAATGTCGCCCATCCCGGCAAAGTCAACGTCCACAGCCTCATCGCGCTCGACAAGTTCCCTCTCTCCGATAACATTCCCGTTTGCGTCGTAGGAAGTCTTGAAATACTGATTGGCCGTGATTACATCGCCATCAGGACTTTCGTACCCGGTAAGCGTCTTGACCACCGATGTTAAGGGCTGACTTCCAGAGAAGCCCTTTTTCCAATCCTGAACACCGGGGTCTGTGTAATTCTGAACCTCTTCTGAATGCCACGGCTTCCCAATCAGATGATCCGCAGCCGTATAGGGGTATTGTCTGCCGTTTCTGTGCGTTATGATGAACTCACTTAACTCGCCCTTTGAGTTTACGGTTGCTGTAATTGTGTTGTTGTTGCCACTTTGCACAGAAAAGTCCGAAGGGCCGCTTGTGTTTATCGTTTCGCTGGAATAAACAGGCTCATATCCAGTAGGAACATCAGTCTTTACTTTCTCATACTTTATCCTAGAACCGTCTTCGCTCCTGACATCACGCATCAACTCCTCGCCAAACTCCATCGCCCGCGAGAGCTTCGCCATGTGTTCCGCCGTCTCAATGTTTGCCGCCGCTATTTCTGATGCGGTTGGCGGCGTTGGGGCTTCTGGTACGCTAGGTTTTCCCATAACTTATTCCTTGATTAAACGTCTCCGTGCCTTATCCATCGGCACACAAATTATCTTTTCGTTATGCTTGGGTCGTACCCAAGCAATTAAATCACAATCCTTTCCGAACTTCTCAAACATCTCCGTAAACAGTTCCTTCATCACACCCCTCTCCTTCGCCACAGTCGCGTCCACATAACAAACCTTCCCGCCTGTATCACAGTAATCACTACGACACCCTTCCTCATCATCCACATAACGCAACAAGGCCGCGCCCACCAACCTGCCATCCCTGACCGAAACCAAGTATCTCTGTTTGACGACGAACCAGCGTATCCAAGTCAATAACCTGTCCAACGGCCAATCCCGGCAGTGATCCAGTTCGTACCGGAACAGGTTCGCTATCCTGATCGTAATGGCGTCCACGTTGCTCATACTTCCGGCCTTATAGGTTGTCCAAAGGCACTCGACTGAACAGAATGCAGGGCCAGCCTCCCCCCATCCGCCTTCACCTTGAATTGTAACTGATTGAACCTGCCCTTGGATACCATATTAAACCCCTTGCGAATCAGGTTAGTGGAGGCCGGGAGGGAAAGGCTCCCTTCCAAGGTAGACGAGCTAGAGGTCAAGTCCTTGTAATAATTGATGTCACCCGTGATTGCATCCGTGTGGATGTTTCCAAAGTTAAATTGCGTTGAGTAACCTATCTTGTCGCCCCACGTTTCGCCAAAGGTATAGGCTCGCGTATGGATATAGGATTCGTAGGTTGAATTGCCGTCCTTATACTCCGCAATGGTGGTGGAGTCTTCCGGTGCGGTGTCGTCCCAAGTGTACATCTCCCCGTTCTGCGTCCCCATGTTCAACTTCAATTCCCCGCTAAACGCGCTGATTACAAAACTCCTAGCCTCCCATCCAGACCAGTGACCGCACCACGCGCCAGCCAATAGGTTGTAAACCAGCACAGTGTCGGGTGTGGCAGCTGAATCAAGGGGGACAGACAGCATATAACGGTTCCGCCAGTAAATTGCTGTGCAAGTGCTGACCGCAGCCTGATTTATACGCCCAATATAGTCGTTAATGTTTCGGCTAACAGGCAGTGAGATGTCCGTCTCCGTGCCAGCCTGAATAGATTGCAATGACCTCACGCCATCGCGGGAAAGGAACATAACATCCGCGCCCACTTGCTGAACTGTGCCGTCTGCCACGCATCCAGTCCGGTTATTGACCAACTTGATGCTCCATTGAGAGGCTTTGAGTGTCGGATCGGCGTTAACCTTGTAAATGCTCCTTTCCTTGAACACAAACAGGTCAAAGTTCTGTCCGGGCATCAGGGCAGTGATGGGATCACGGTCATTACCAATCCGAAGGTTATCCGCCGCCAAATCCCAAGCATCACCATCAAGAATCTGGCTGCAATACAATGTGTCAGCCGGGACATCCTCATCTGCGCTGGTAGCGAACAATCTGTTCGTGTGGGTTACAATAAATTTCGGTTTACTGGGTGTCTGGGTGACATTGGCTGTCCCAGCCGCATCTGTGCCGCCCGTTGCGGCTGTGAAGGTCACAGCGGGGGTGGAGTCCTTGTCGTAGCCAGTTCCCTCGTCAGTGATGGTCACACTAACAACTGATCCATCATAGCCAAGCACCGCTGTGCCTGTTGCCGTGTCTCCTGCTGATGGAGCAGCAATCGCGACGGTTGGTACGGCAATATAACCGCTGCCGCCTTCTGAAATGGTTATGCTACTAATTTGACCTGCATCAATGGAGTCGGCTTCCACTGGGTCAACGCTTCCGTTAACGTAACGCAGGTCAGCCACTCCATCAGTGTAATACATCCGGTTATTCAACTGGGCAAACCTCACCTTGGCCCCCGACGAATAGGTTGCCCCTGTCAGGAGAGTAAACGAACCCGCCTTCGTAACTGCCTTCAGGTAATCCGATCCATCAGCAATCATAAGGTACTCGTTGCTGCCCGTGTCGAAGTATCCAATGGAAAGAACAGGGGCAACCAGTCCCTCCCAGATTCCATCCTCATCTTCCCAGTTGACATTTACATCTTCCCACACCAGATACCCCGCAGAAAGGCTTGTGCCACGGCGAGTCACAGCATTGCCGAATTGGTCAAGGTCAATGTTCTTGCCTTCCACATACGCATTCTCCGGTATCAGGTTGGCGCGGGATGCACTGACTTGACCGCCAACAAAGCTGTTGTTCCCGTCCAGAATCAACGGGTCATCCAATGCTTCATTTGCGATAATAGGCATTAGTCAATAAAATCCTGTCTCTGCCAGTGGTTTGGAACTAGGGGAATGATCCGGTTGATCTTGGCGGGTTGTACATTGTCCAAGTCATTGCAAATCTGCTTTAATCCAGCCGCCTCGGTGTACTTGGCCTGTGCCTTCTGGTATTGCATGGAGCGTTCCAGCATATCGCCCTCCGAGTACGCCAATAAAGCATTGTCAGCACCCAATATCTGCGGGGAGTCGCTGTCACCCATCTCGGTGAACTTCAATTTGCCAAGAGAATAGAGTGTTCCAGCATTTTTAGGCGTGGGGATGGGCTTGATCCGGCAATACCCACTGGCATCAGGTGGTAACGGGACAAAGTTGGTAGGGTTCGCCCTGCGAGTAGTGGTGTTCTCCCAGATATTGGGGTCTAACTGGAAGAAAGTTATCCAACTTGACCCAATCAACTCCAAGCCGTCCACCTTCCCCGTCTCGGTGAACCTCGTTGCCACCACAAACTCCAGCCTCGGCGCGGTGGAAGCCACCGTGGAGGAGGACGGGTAGTAAAATACAGTTGGATCGCCCGATAACGTAAGCGTCTCGTCCTCGGCACTGACATCCTTCGCAACCACCCCCAACGAGTTAGTCCATAACCCTCCTTCCCACAACATCCGGTAACGGTTGTTGATGAACTTCTTACAGGCCGTCACAGAGGCAGTCTCCGTGTCGCTCAACTTGGTCGTTATCTGGTCTGCCAGTTCCGTTAATGTCATCAGTTACCCCTCTCAATCTCCGATTCAAGCTCTGCGATTGTGTCCAGAGCTTCCCTCACCCAGTCAGGAGCCGCCAGTGTCGCCGCCTGAAACTGCGGGTGAGCTATCATCCTCTCCCCGTTGTCCAGACGCGGCGACAAGCACCCCGTCAACAGCAGCGCGATTACGATCCCGCTTAACTGCCAACCTCTCCAGTGCCGCTTTGTCATCCAGCTTGTCTCCAATTCTTTCCACGGCCTCCACCAACTTCGGCAGGGCCGCTAACCCCTTCAATGCTTCCAATATCATTTCTTCGCAGCATATTCCTTGAGTGCATCAACAATAGACTGCCCGCCAATATACGCCG
>Ga0310345_10002405_pt1 | contig 18998 bp, 19 predicted proteins | sample HC15DNA20500_MG_FD_204667 | JGI IMG/M metagenome (GOLD analysis project Ga0310345, IMG submission 204667) | Marine microbial communities from station ALOHA, North Pacific Subtropical Gyre - HC15-DNA-20-500_MG | ecosystem: Environmental > Aquatic > Marine > Oceanic | place: Pacific Ocean: North...
CGTGTCGACGTCGTCGACACTTCCTCCTCGCCTCCCGTCTCCCTTCTCCCCTTTTTCTTCCTCGCTTCCGACCTTCCTCGCTTCCTGCGAGTGCGAGTGGGAGTGGGAGTGGGAGCGGGCACGAGGGCAGGGCGTTCGTGCACGGCCGGGTGACCGGTGGCGAGTGTTCATCCCGCTGCCGGCAGGGGCCGTGTCGACGTCGTCGACACTTCCTCCCCGCCTCCCATCTCCCTTCTCCCCTTTTCTTCCTCGCTTCCGACCTTCCTCGCTTCCTGCGAGTGGGAGTGCGAGTGGGAGCGGCTACGGGCGCGGGGGCAGGTCGTTCGTGCGCGACAGGGTGACCGGTGGCGAGTGTCCATCCCGCCGCCGGCAGGGGCCGTGTCGACGTCGTCGACACTTCCTCCTCGCCTCCCGTCTCCCTTCTCCCCTTTTCTACCTCGCTTCCGACCTTCCTCGCTTCCTGCGAGCGCGAGTGCGAGTGCGAGTGCGAGCGGGCGCGGGGGCAGGGCGTTCGTGCGCGACAGGGCGACCGGTGGCGAGTGCCCATCCCGCTGCCGGCAGGGGCCGTGTCGACGTCGTCGACACTTCCTCCTCGCCTCCCGTCTCCCTTCTCCCCTTTTTCTTCCTCGCTTCCGACCTTCCTCGCTTCCTGCGAGTGCGAGTGCGAGTGCGGGGGGCGAGAGGGGGGGCGAAGGGGGGCGAAGGAAAAAAGAAAACGCCGAGTCCCCGGAGGGACTCGGCGTTTTCATCGGGGCTTCCGATCTTCGGAGATCAGAAGTCCATGCCCGGGGCGCCGTGGCTGTGGCCACCGCCCGCCGCCTTCTCCTCCTTCGGGAGCTCGGCGACCATGGCCTCGGTGGTGAGCATCAGGCCCGCGACCGACGCCGCGTTCTGAAGCGCGCTGCGCACGACCTTGGTCGGGTCGATGACGCCAGCCTTGACCAGATCCTCGTAGCTGTCGGTGGCGGCGTTGTAGCCGTTGTTGCCCTTCGAGTTACGGATCTTGTCCACCACGATGCTGCCCTCGACGCCCGCGTTCGCCGAGATCTGGCGAAGGGGCTCCTCGATGGCGCGGCGGATGATGTTGGCGCCGACGCGCTGCTCATCGTTGAGCTCGAGCTTGTCGAGCGCGTTCTGGCAGCGGATGAGGGCCACGCCGCCGCCGGGGACGATGCCCTCTTCGACGGCCGCGCGGGTCGCGTGAAGCGCGTCCTCGACGCGGGCCTTCTTCTCCTTCATCTCGACCTCGGTCGCGGCGCCGACCTTGATGACCGCCACGCCGCCCGCGAGCTTCGCCAGGCGCTCCTGGAGCTTCTCGCGGTCGTAGTCGCTGGAGGTCTCCTCGATCTGGCGGCGGATGGTCTCGATGCGGCCCTTGATGTCCGCCTTCTTGCCCGCGCCGTCGACGATCGTGGAGGTCTCCTTGTCGATCGTGACCGTCTTGGCCTTGCCGAGGTCGCTGAGGGTCACGTTCTCGAGCTTGATCCCGAGCTCCTCGGAGACGACCTGGCCGCCGGTGAGGATGGCGATGTCCTTGAGCATCTCCTTGCGGCGGTCACCGAAGCCCGGCGCCTTCACGGCCGCGATCTGGAGGGTGCCACGGAGCTTGTTCACCACGAGGGTGGCGAGGGCCTCGCCCTCCACGTCCTCGGCGATGATGACGAGCGGCTTCTGCTGACGCGCGATCGCCTCGAGGACCGGGAGGAGGTCCTTCATGTTGGAGACCTTCTTCTCGCAGATGAGAAGGTAGGGGTCCTGCAGCTCGGCGACCATCCGCTCGGGATCGGTCACGAAGTACGGCGAGAGGTAGCCGCGGTCGAACTGCATGCCCTCGACGACCTCGAGGGTGGTCTCGAGGCCCTTGGCCTCCTCGACCGTGATCACGCCCTCGCGGCCGACCTTCTCCATCGCCTCGGCGAGCTTCTCACCGATGCTGGCGTCGCCGTTGGCGCTGATCGTGCCGACCTGCGCGATCTCCTTCGGGTCCTTGGTGCTCTTGCTGAGCTTGCCGAGCTTCTCGACGATCTGCTCGACCGCCTTGTCGATGCCGCGCTTCAGCTCCATCGGGTTGTGACCGGCGGCGACCATGCGCGCGCCCTCACGGTAGATGGCCTGGGCGAGAACGGTCGCGGTGGTGGTGCCGTCGCCGGCGTTGTCCGAGGTCTTGCTCGCGACCTCGCGCACCATCTGCGCGCCCATGTTCTCGAACTTGTTCTCGAGCTCGATCTCCTTGGCGACGGTGACGCCGTCCTTGGTGACCGTCGGAGCGCCGAAGCTCTTCTCGATCACGACGTTGCGGCCCTTGGGACCGAGCGTGACCTTCACGGCGTTGGCGAGGGTGTTGACGCCGGTGAGGATCTTCTCACGGGCAGTCGTATCGTAAAGGATTTCCTTGGCAGCCATTGTCTCTCTCCTTCAGGTCGTTTCGTGGGGGCTCACTCGACGACGCCGAGGATGTCGTCCTCGCGGAGGATCAGGTGATCCTCACCGTCGATCTTGACGTCGGTGCCGGCGTATTTGCCGAAGAGGACGCGGTCGCCCTTCTTCACCTCGAGCTTGCGGACGCTGCCGTCCTCGAGGATCTTGCCGTTCCCGACCGCGATCACCTTGCCCTCGATCGGCTTCTCCTTGGCCGTGTCGGGGATGATGATGCCGCCCTTGGTCTTCTCTTCTTCCTTGACGCGCTGAATGATCACGCGGTCGTGCAGGGGACGAATCGCCATGCTGATCTCCTCGAGCAGGGGTTTCTCGGTCGACCGGAGCTCGTTCCCCCCAGGGTGAGATCCGGCCAAGGGTCGCTTTGTTAGCACTCGCAGATGTCGAGTGCTGATAGCGCCCGCGAATCTAAGCTGCTCGATTTTCGAGTCAACCGCCCCCTGGACAACCTGTGAGTGGTCTCACCGGTGTCCAACGATTCCGAGGACTTGGCGTGTCGGCTCGGCGGGGGCTCGTGCCCGGTCAGCACTCGTCGTCGACGGCTGCCAGCAACCGGAGGGCGGGCGCGATTAGCCCCAGGCGTGGACGCGACAAGTTATGGGAAGCGCCCATTTTGCCCTAATTTTCATGGACATGACGTCCGATTCACGGGGCGAAGGAGGTGCGCGAGAGATGACGATCGAGATGTCGGGCAACGTGAGGGGCTGGTTCTTCGAGCGGCTGGACGCGGCTCTGGAGCGGCACGGCGTACCGGCCTCGGAGACCACGCGGTTCTACCTGGTCGAGCTCCTCGCGAGCTTCGCCGACGGCGACCCCGCGGACTTCGACCGGCCGCTGGCGCTCCAGCTGGCCGACGCCATGGAGGCCGACGGCCCCGAGAAGATCCGGAAGCTCCGCGATCTCGGGGACTCCGCCCTCTACCTGCTCGGCTTCTTCGAAGATCACCTCGAGCGCCGCGGCCTGAGCCGCAGCTACTTCGTGGCCATGGGGGGGCGCGCCTACGGCGTGGCCCGACAGCTCGCGGCCTTCAGCCCGCGGGAGGCGCCGCGGCAGCAGGCCTACGGCGAGCTCGCCGAGCGCTTCGAGGGCTACGTCGAGGCCCTCGACGACGTCCGCGAGAGCACGGTGCTCCGCACTCCGCAGGACATCGTCCGGCTCTACGAGAAGTGGAAGCGGACGAAGTCGCCCCGGCTGGCGGAGCGGCTGCGCTCGGAGGGCGTCTTCCCGGCGCTCGCGGACGAGCGGACGCTGCACTGATGCTCTCGCGCATCCAGGGGATGCTGAGCGCGCTCTACGATCTGGCCCCCGCGCCGGACGTCGAGCGCTTCATCTGCGGCCGGGAGCTCGTCGCGGCCACGGTCGGGGAGGGCGCCGCCGATCGCGGCGAGGTGCTGCTCGTCATGGAGGACGAGGACGGGGTGCACGTCGCCCTCTACCTCGACCCCGAGGTGCTCGACGCGCTCCGCGAGGCCCACCCGGAGTGGGCGGTCGAGGGCGGCGACTTCTCGGCCCGCTGCCTGGCCACCGAAGGCGTGAGCCACTTCCTGTACCTGACCTTCCGCGCCGATCACGACGAGCAGGTCAGCCAGCTCGAGCTCGAGCTGCAGGCCGAGGTCGACAAGTACGCGGCGGGGCTCCTGGCCGGCAACGGCGTCGGCGCCATCCGGGAGCGGAGCCGGGCCCTGCGCGAGCGCCTCTTCGAGGAGCCGCGTTTCCTCGATCGCGCCGACAGCGTCGAAGGGGAGCGCTACCGCCTCGCCCACCGCGCCGCCGCCACCTACGCCGCGAGCCTCGAGGCCCGGTACGTGGAGACCGGGAGGCTCGCCGAGCTCGAGGTCGAGCTGCGGCGCTTCTACCGCCTCGGGGCGCAGGCGAAGCTCCGCTTCATCCGCTCCACCTGATCCTCGCTCAGGACGACGGAAATGAGTCGCCCGCCGCTCGGTCTCGCCGAGGGCGGGCGCTTGCGGGCGAAGCCCGGGCCCGTCTGTTCCTTCCTCGCTTCCCACCTTCCTCGCTTCCCGCGAGTCCGGGGGAGCCGAGCTTCCCGCGAGTCGGGAGGGGCCGACGGAAGAGCAGCGGGCTCAGCGGAGCTCGTCGACCGACTTCTGCTCGGCGATGAACTCGTCGACGGCCTCGCGCACGGGGCGGTTCCAGTAGACCTTCTGGTCGGCGATCTCGCGCAGGGCGGTGACGGCCGCGCGGTTCTTGCTGGAGACCAGGGCCGGGGCGCCCTTCATGATCTGCCGGCAGCGCTTGGACGCGAGCAGGACCAGGGCGAAGCGGTTCTCTTCGTGCTCGAGGCAGTCTTCGACGGTGACGCGGGCCATATCTACCAGTGCTCCTGTGCAGGAAAGGGCCGCGGAAGATAGCGCTCGGGCCCCTCGCGGGCAAGCCACGGATCGGAAAGGTCGAAGGGGGCGGAATCACGGCTTTACGCGCGCCCGAGGGGTGGGTAGCATCCACGCAGCCTCGCGCTGTCATGTCCCGCCTGACGATCATCGGCCCGGACGGCCGCCAGGACGTAGACCTCCTGGCTCACAACACCCTGGGTCGACACCCGAACAACACGGTGCAGGTCTTGGACCGCATCGTGTCCAAGGAGCACTGCCATGTCGACCACGAGGGGGGGCGGTGGATTCTGCGCGATCTGGGCTCGCTCAACGGCACCTACGTCAACGGCGAGCGCATCAGCGAGAAGATCCTGAGCCCCGGCGACGAGATCATGCTCGGGTCGACCCGGATCATCTTCGATCCGCAGAACGCGCCGGGGGCGCGCCCCCAGGCTCCGCCGCAGGCCGCTCCCCCGCCGGCGCCGCCTCCGCCGGTGCCGCCGACGAACCCGCAGGCGCCGCCCCAGGCCTTCGGCGGCCCGCCCGAGCCACCGCCGCCGATCGCGCCGAGCACGCTCACCCAGGGCAGCATGTCGCCGAGCCCGACGCCCGGCGGCGGCCTGCCGATCCCGGACGCCAAGCTCTCCCGGGTGACGATCGCGCCGGGCATGGTCGAGAGCCACATCCGGACCAAGCTCGCGCCGCTCATCGACCAGAGCTTCCTGCCCGAGCGGCTCATCCAGGACACCGACGCGCTCCGGCGCGACTACGAGAAGCTGCGGGTGAGCTACGAGCTGGCCCGGGCGATCGGCGCCGAGCTCGACATCGACAAGGCGCTCGTGAAGATCCTCGACGCCGCCTTCCAGCTCCTGCGCGCCGATCGCGGCGTCATCCTCCTCTACGACGAGGAGCGGGAGCTGCTGCCGCGCTGCGTGCGCACCCGCGAGGGCGGCCAGGACCCCAACGAAGAGGTCGTGATCTCGAGCACGATCGTCGAGCAGGTGCTGCGCGACAAGGCGGCGGTGCTCTCGAGCGACGCCACGGTCGACTCCCGCTTCCAGGGCGCCCACTCGATCATCATGCAGGGCATCCGCTCGAGCATGGCGGTGCCGCTGCTCCACTCGGCCGAGGTCTTCGGCATCATGGTGCTCGACTCGCAGATCGCGACGAACGCCTTCACCGAGAAGGACCTCCAGCTCTTCCAGAACGTCGCCAACCAGGCGGCGGTCGCGATCCAGAACTCGCTCTACGCGGCCAAGCTCGAGCAGGAGGCGGTCACCCGCGAGCGCTTCCAGCGCCTGCTGAGCCCGGCGATCGCCCAGCAGGTCATCGAGGGCCGGGTGGAGGTCAAGAAGGGCGGCGAGGCGCGCATCACCTCGGTGCTGTTCAGCGACATCCGCGGCTTCACGGCCATGAGCGAGTCGCAGGCCGCTCAGGAGATCGTCGACATGCTCAACGAGTACTTCGAGCGCATGGTCGAGGTGATCTTCAACTACGAGGGGACCCTCGACAAGTTCGTCGGCGACGAGATCATGGCGCTCTTCGGCGCGCCGGTGAGCCACCCCGACGATCCTTACCGCGCGGTGAAGACGGCCCTCGAGATGAAGGCGGTGCTCGCCCAGTTCAACCTCGAGCGCGAGCAGGCCGGGCAGCCGACGATCCAGATCGGCATCGGCATCAACACCGGCGAGTGCGTCGCGGGCTACCTGGGCAGCAGCAAAGCGCTCGAGTACACGGTCATCGGCGACACGGTGAACACCGGCGCGCGCCTCTGCTCCATCGCCAAGGCGGGCGAGATCATCATCAGCGAGAACACCTTCGAGGCGGTGAAGGACCACTTCGAGGTGCTCGAGCTGCCGCCCACCCAGGTGAAGGGGAAGTCCCAGGCGCTCAAGATCTTCAACGTCGTGGGGGAGAAGACCGGCACCTTCGGGGTGGAGCACACGCGCCCCGCCTGACGCCGCCCCTTGACGCGCCGCCGCAGGCGCGAAAGAACCCCCGCTCCCGCCATGGCCCACCTGGAATTCGAGAAACCGCTCGTCGAGCTCGAGGCGCGCATCCGCGAGCTCAAGGTCTACGGGGTGCGCGAGAGCGGCTTCGAGGGCGAGCTCGGCAAGCTCGAGCAGCGGGTCGAGACGCTCCAGCGCGAGATCTACGACCAGCTCACCGTCTGGCAGAAGGTCCAGCTGAGCCGGCACCCGGATCGGCCGTACTTCCTCGACTACATCGAGCGCATCTTCGACGACGTCGTCGAGCTGCACGGCGATCGCGCCTTCTCGGACGACCCGGCGATCATCAGCGGCTTCGCCCGCCTCGACGGCCGCACGGTCGCGATCATCGGCCACCAGAAGGGCCGCACCACCAAGGAGAAGGTGCGCCGCAACTTCGGCATGGCCCACCCCGAGGGCTACCGGAAGGCGATGCGCATCATGGACCTGGCGAACCGCTTCCGGCGCCCGGTCCTCACCTTCATCGACACCCCCGGCGCCTACCCGGGCATCGGCGCCGAGGAGCGCGGTCAGTCCGAGGCGATCGGCATGTCGCTCGCGGTGATGGCCGGCCTGCAGGTGCCGATCATCGCCACCGTCATCGGCGAGGGCGGCTCCGGCGGCGCGCTCGCGCTCGGCGTGGCCAACCGGGTGCTGATGCTCGAGTTCGCGACCTACAGCGTGATCACGCCCGAGGGCTGCGCGTCGATCCTCTGGCGCGACGGCGCCGAGGCGCCCAAGGCGGCCCAGCAGCTCAAGCTCCTCGCGACCGACGTGGTGAAGCTCGGCGTGGTGGACGAGGTGATCGCCGAGCCCCGCGGGGGCGCGCACCGCGAGCCGGACGAGGCGGCCCGGCAGCTCGCGGCGACCTTGAAGCGTCACCTCGGCGAGCTCGAGGGGCTCGACCCGCAGGCGCTCATCGACGATCGCTACGCGAAGTTCCGCGCGATGGGCGTGACGAGCGACGCCTGAGCCGGGTAGGGTCGGCCCCGATGTACCCACCGCAGGGGCCGCCGCCGGGAGGGCACGCCGCGTGGCAGCCGAAGGCCACGTTGCAGACGAGCGATCTGCCCGACCCGGAGAAGCTCCGGCGTCGGGTCGGCTGCGGCTGCTACGGCGTGGCGATGCTGGCGGGGCTCTTCCTGCTCTTCCTGCTGTTCATCGTCTTCCCGGTCGCGACCGAGGGCGTCGGCACCCTGCTGGCCATGTTCGTCGGCGCCTGCCTCGCGTTCCCGGCGGCGCTCGTCTACCTGACCGTCCCGCGCCTCCTCGACCGCTACGATCCCGAGCCGGCGTACGCCCTGATCATGGCCCTGGCCTGGGGCGCCATCGCGGCCTGCGGTGCGAGCGCGGTCGTCAACACGTTCGTCGGCGTCGCGATCGGCGGCCAGGCCGGCGAGGTGATCAGCACGGTGGTCAGCGCGCCGCTGATCGAGGAGGGCACCAAGGGCCTGCTGGTCCTCGGCTACTTCTACTTCCTGCGCCGCGAGTTCGACGGCGTGGTCGATGGGATCATCTACGCGACGTTCTGCGCGATCGGCTTCGCGGCGGTCGAGAACGTCATCTACTACGCCAACGCCGGCCTCGAGGCGGGCGCGGGCGGCATGATCGGCACCTTCGTCGTGCGCGGCGTGCTCGCCCCGTGGGGCCACCCCCTCTACACGTCGATGACCGGCATCGGCGTGGGGATCGCGCGCGAGACCGACAAGGTGTGGCTGCGCCCGATCGCGCCGGTGCTCGGCTACGCGGCCGCGGTGTTCCTGCACGCGGTCTGGAACGGCACCGCGGTGCTGCTCGGCCCGAGCGAGGTGGGCGGGCTGATCTTCCTCTTCATCATGCTCCCGCTCTGGCTGCTCTTCGTGGTCGCGTTCCTCGCCATCGTGATCGTGCTGGTGCGGCGCCGCGGCAAGATCATCCGCAACCACCTGCTCGACGAGGTCGCCCTCGGCCACCTCACCCAGGCCGAGCTCGATCTGGTCGCGAGCGCCTTCGGTGGCCTCACCGCCTACTTCCGCAAGGGCAAGCAGGGCGTCGAGTTCGTGCGCGCGGTCGCCCGGCTCGCGCTGAGCAAGTGGCACACCGGCCGCGCCGTGAAGACCAGCTCCCGCACCGTCTCCATGGACTTCATCGCCCCCCTCCGCCGCCGCATCCGCGAGCTGCGCGCCCAGGGCGCGTCCCCCGCCTGATTCCGGTCTGCGCGCGGCTCGGACGCTCCCACTCCGGGGAAGCGAGGAAGGGGGGAAGCGAGGAGAAAGGGAGAGAGGGGCGGTGGGGCGACGGTCGCGGCCTGGACCTCGACCGCCCGGCGGGCCGTCGGCGAGCCGCCGGGGCGTGCCCGGCCTCCCGGCGGCGAAGCCGCCAGCTCCTCCCTTCCGCCCTTCCTCGCTTCCTGCGAGTAGAAAGGGGCTACGCGAGAGGGGCGTCGAGAACGAGCCGCTCTTCGGCGAGCAGGGAGGGGAAGCCCTCGACGTCGACGAAGGCGTGCTTGCGATCCGGGGTGATCCAGGCGCCGTCGACCGCGGCGGGGAGGTCGCCGCCGTCGCGGCGGCGGGCGCGGCCGGCCTCGAGGGCGGCGCGGAGCGCGTCGAGCTCGGCCTCGGTGGCCCGGGTCAGGCGCTCGTGGGTCTCGGGATCCACGAGGATCTCGGCGAACAGGTCGCTCATCGTCCCTCCTTCAGGAGCTTGGCCACCTCGACCGCGGCGTAGGTGAGGACGCCGTCGGCGCCGGCCCGCTTGAAGCAGAGCAGGCTCTCGACGATGGTCTTCTCCCAGTCGAGCCAGCCGCGATCCGCCGAGCCGCGCAGCATCGCGTACTCGCCGCTCACCTGGTAGGCGTAGGTGGGCACGCCGAAGGCGTCTTTCACCCGGCGCACCACGTCGAGGTAGGGCATGCCCGGCTTGACCATGACCATGTCGGCGCCCTCGCTCAGATCGATGGCGACCTCGCGGAGCGCCTCGTCGCCGTTGGCCGGGTCCTGCTGGTAGGTGCGCTTGTCGCCCTGACCGAGGCTGCCCTTGCTCCCGACCGCGTCGCGGAACGGGCCGTAGAAGGCGCTCGCGTACTTCGCGGCGTAGCTCAGGATGCGCACGTCGTGGTGGCCGGCCTGGTCGAGCGCGTCGCGGATGGCGCCGATGCGGCCGTCCATCATGTCCGAGGGCGCGATGACGTGGCAGCCCGCCTCCGCTTGCACGACCGCCTGCTGGCAGAGGACCTCGACCGTCTCGTCGTTCACCACGTAGCCGTCGCGGACCAGTCCGTCCTGCCCGTGGGTCGTGAAGGGATCGAGGGCGACGTCGCAGACGATGCCGATGTCGAGCTTCGCCTCCCGGAGCGCGCGGACCGCGCGGCACACGAGGTTGTCGGGGTTCTTCGCCTCGGCGCCGTCGGGCGACTTGTTCGCCGGATCGGTCACCGGGAAGACCGCGATCGCGGGCACGCCCAGCTCCGCCGCCTCCGCGGCCGCCTCGACCAGGAGATCCACCGTGAGCCGCTGCACGCCGGGCATCGACGGGATGTCGGTCCGCTCCCCTTCGCCCTCGCGCACGAAGCAGGGCCAGATGAGGTCGTTCACGCTCAGCGCGTTCTCGCGCACGAGCCGGCGGGACCAGTCGTCCCGGCGGTTGCGCCGCATGCGGGTGCGGGGGAAGGCGCCAAAGAGGTTCGGGTCCATCAGGTTCTCTCCGCGGGGAAGGGGAGCACGCCGAGCTCGTCGAGCAAGACGTGCACGACGTCCTTCTGCATCTCGATGCGCCGGCGCTCCTCGAAGCCCATCCACGTCTCGACGCAGATCCCGACGCAGCCGATCGCGTCCACGATCACCTCCGTCGACGAGGTCGAGACCGGGTAGTACTGCGACGCCCAGCGCTCCTCGTCGCTCTGCTTCATCGCGTCGAGCCGCGCCACCGCGCGCTCGACGATCGGCGGGATCGGGTCGACGCCGTAGACCAGCGTCTGCCCGAAGCTGGGGGTGACCTCCGGGTCGTAGCGCTTCTGGCTCTCGTGCAGGGTCGCCATCAGGTCGGGGCGCTCGTCCTCCACCAGGTCCATGAACCGCCGAGCGAGGCGCCGCTCGAGCTCGGGGGCGTCGGCGTCGCCCGGGAAGCAGCGGTTGAGATCGAGGCCGCCGGGCGCGGCCCGCTGACGGGCGCGATAGGCGGCCCGGTTCATCGTCGGCACGATCAGGAGCCGCCCGCGGGCCGGTCGGATGCCCGCCTCGAGCAGCTCCTCGAGCGCGTGCACGCCGGCGATCTCGTCGCCGTGGATGCCGGCCTGGATCAGCGCGGTCGGGCCCTCCTCCTCCGCCTCGAAGACGTGGATGGGCACGGTGGGGGTCAGGAACGAGGAGCCAACGGGGAGCGGCATGGGCGCGCATGGTAGCGGATCGCGTCCGCGATATGCTCGCGGGCATGCGGAGAGCGAAGGGCGCGTGGGTGATCACGGGGGCGGCGAGCGGCTTCGGGCGGGAGGTCGCGCGGCGGCTGAGCGCGCGCGGAGAGTCGGTGGCGCTCTGGGATCGGAACCGGGTGGGGCTGGAGGAGACGCGATCGCTCCTCGAGGGGGGCCGCGCTCACCTCGAGGAGGTCGACGTCACCGACCCGGCCTCGCTCGCCGAGGCGAGGGCGCGGAGCGAGGAGGCGCTCGGGGCGATCGGGCACGTCTTCCACTCGGCCGGGGTCCTCGCGGTCGGGCCGGTGGAGGAGGTCTCGGCCGAGGACCATCGGCGCATGCTCGAGGTCAACGCGCTCGGGACGGTGCACGTCACCCAGGCGCTGCTCCCCTCGCTCCGGCGCGCGGCGACCTCCGGGCGGGCGACCCTGACCCTGGTGGCGTCGGTGGCCGGCCTCCGCGGCTTCCCCCAGCTCGCCGGCTACTCGGCCAGCAAGTTCGCGGTCGTCGGCTTCGCGCAGGCGCTCTCGGACGAGCTGCACGGCAGCGGTGTGGCGGTCAAGCTGCTGTGCCCACCTCCAGGCGACACGCCGATGGTGCGCGACCTGGCCGAGCTGCCGCCGGTCTACGCGCTCTCCCCGATGTTCAGCGCCGAGGAGATCGTCGACGCCTGGCTGCGCGAGGTCGACCGGCCCGGCCTGCACGCGCTGGTCGACCTGCGGAGCAAGGCGCTCTGGCGGGTGGCCCGCTACGCGCCCCGGCTGCTCGACCTCATCGTTCGACGAGCCCGATAGCAGCGCTCACGCCGGCGGAGGCAGGCTGCTCGTGCGCTTGCGGAAGCGGCTCAGGATCAGGTCGAGGAGCGGCTCGATCCCCTCGCGTCGCTCCAGGAACAGGGTCCGGCTCTCGCGCGCCAGCTCCCGCGTCGAGCGCCCGTACTCGGTCTCGAGCGCCCAGAGCACGGGGAGGGTGGCGTCGGGCAGGTTCCGGAGGGCGGCGGCCAGCTCGGCCGGCGGGATCCGGGGCGGCGCGGTCGCGTCGACCACGACGATCTGCGGGTTGGCCGAGAAGGTGGCGTGGCGCAGCGCCGACTCGTCCTCGACGGTGAGGGTGTGCACCCGATCCTCGCCCAGGGTCGCGGTGAAGCGCGCCCCGAACTGACGGTCTCCGCTCACCACCAGCACCGAGACCGGGTGGGACACCGCCGACATCTGGGTGGTGGTCGTCAGCTCCTGGTCTTCGTCGACGAACGGCGAGACCAGGTCGTCCTCGAGGTCGATCTCGACCTCCAGGTCGACCTCCGGCTCGAGCACAGCGCTGTGGGCAGCGCCGTGGGCGAGCCGGGCCTCCAAAGTGGCGGTCAGCTCGCCGGCCGCCGCCTCGTCGAGCTTGCTCCGTAGGGCGTCCGAGAGCGGCCCGCGGACCAGCTCGAGCACCTCGCCCGCGTTGGCGGGGATGCCGCGGTCCCAGCGGTCGAGCGCCTCGAACAGGACCGAGGTGGCGACCGCGGGCGCGAGCGCGCCCTCGAGCACCTCGCGCACGAGCTGGACCTCCGCCTTCACCGCGCCCCTCCCACCCGGGCAGTATGCCAGAGGTCTCGGGCGGCTCGACAGTCCATCGGCGGTCCGCTACGCAGGCGCCGATGAAGACCCTCGCCCGACTCTCGCTCTTCGCCGCCCTCGCGCTGGGCTGCGGTCGCGAGGAGCCGCCCGCCCGGCTGCCCTCGAGCGCGACCGCCGAGCCCGCCGAAGCCCGCAACGCGGCCGCCGCCGAGAACGCCGGGGTTCGCGAGGTGCCCGCCCGGCCCGCGCGCCCGGCGGCCCCCGCCGACATCCCGGCGCCGCCCGACGTCGCCGCCCCGCCGGCCGACGCGGAGCGCACCGAGAGCGGCCTCGCCTCGAAGGTGCTCGAGGCCGGCACCGGCGACCGCCACCCCGGGCCGCGCGACGGCGTCACCGTGCACTACAGCGGCTGGCGCGCGGAGAACGGCGAGCTCTTCGACAGCTCGGTCCGCCGCGGCCGGCCCGCGAGCTTCACGCTCGACCGCGTGATCCCCGGCTGGACCGAGGGACTGCAGCTGATGGTGGAGGGCGAGAAGCGCCGGCTCTGGATCCCGGCCGCGCTCGCCTACGAGGGGCGCCCGGGCCCGCAGGGCATGCTCGTCTTCGACGTCGAGCTCCTCTCGGTCAACGCCGCCCCCGAGACCCCCGACAACGTGAGCGCGCCCCCGAGGAACGCGGAGCGGACCGCCTCGGGCCTCGCCTCGATCGTGCTCGAGGAGGGGGAGGGCGATCGCCACCCCGCCGCGACCGACACCGTGCGCGTGCACTACAGCGGCTGGCGCGCCGAGGACGGCGAGCTCTTCGACAGCTCCCGCAGCCGCGGAGAGCCGGCCAGCTTCCGCCTCGATCGCGTCATCGCCGGCTGGACGGAGGGCGTGCAGCTCATGGTCGTGGGCGAGAAGCGCCGCTTCTGGATCCCGGCCGCGCTCGCCTACGAAGGCCGCCCCCGCGGGCCGCAGGGCATGCTCGTCTTCGACATCGAGCTGCTCGGCATCGGCGACGTGCAATGACGTGACGGATCGGCGCACCGTGTGAACCGGGGTTCCGCGACCGCCTGTCACACTGGATGAGCCAATCCTTGCAGATCACTGGAAAACCGGGCCGAAATGGAATATCTCCGGTCTGCTTCCACGGTGGTACCGATAGTGCTATCGGCATGTCCCGACCTGGGGGAGCTTGATCCTCGGACTGTTCCCAGCCAGGGTCGTCACGCCCTCGCGAAGGAGTTGATGGTGAGCGCGATCAAGGCGTCTCTGCTTTCCGCACCGTTTGCCCAGTTCAAGCGGAACCCGGCGTTCTACTTCTGGTACGACAGCGTCTGGGCGTTGCTCTGCCTGGGCGCGATCTTCACGATGGTGGGATCGGGTTGGCAGGGGCTCGTCCCGGAGCTCGCCTGGTGGCAGCTCGGGGTGTTCCCCGTCGCGCTGTACCTGGTGATCATGGCCCACGTGTTCATCCACAACGCCTCGCACGGGAACTTCCCGAAGGCGATCAACCGCGTGGTGGGTGAGATCTGCGGCGCGATCGTCGGGACCAAGTTCGCGTCCTGGGAGATCGTGCACCGGCGTCACCACCGCCACACCGACGACCCGGAGAAGGATCCGCATCCGGCCGAGCGAGGCTACTGGCGCTACACGTTCAAGAGCCTGATCAACGTCGAGCACCAGCTCCGTCAGCAGTACTACGATCTGTTCGGCGACAGCCCCGAGACCCGGCGCTACGAGATCTGGCGCAGCCGGCTGAGCTTCACGAGCGGGCTGCTGCTCTTCGTGACCTGGTTCCTGCTCCTCGGGCCGGCCGGGTTCTTCGTGCTGTACCTGCCCGCCTTCGTCGGCGCGGCGCTGTTCGTGATGCACTTCAACTGGGCCGGGCACAACGCCCACCGCCCGGAGTACGCCATCGAGCCGGCCGACCTCGACTACGGCTGGTACTGGATCGGCAACCGGATCTTCTTCGGCATCTACTACCACGGCACGCACCACAAGCTCTCGATGCTCTTCAACCCGATGAAGGCGCCGGAGCACATGCGGGTCGGCGCGCCGCGGCGAATCGAGTCCGAGGAAGAGGTCCCCGCCCCGGCCTGAGGACAGCGTGGCGAGCCAGGCGCAGCCGGCCCGGGGGAGGGCCACGCGGCGGGGGAGGGGCGACCGGCTCCTGCACAACGTCGCCGACTATCGCCAGATCGGGATCGTCGCGACGTACTGGGCGGTGCTGGCCGCGATGTACTTCGTGCCGGCGTGTCGCAACGTCTTCTTCTTCCTCTTCGCCTGCTGGCTGAGCTTCCTGAACGCGGTGGTGATCCACAATCACCTCCACAAGGGGATCTTCAAGAGCAAGCGGCTCAACCGGCTGTTCCGGGGCGTGCTGAGCTTCGGCGCGCTCTACCCTGCGTCGGCGAACATCGCGTCGCACAACCTCGTGCATCACCACTTCGACGACGACGGACAGCCCGACTGGGCGGCGCCCGACAACGTCGACTTCCGCTGGCACCTGCTCAACCTGATCCACTTCCCGAACGTGGTCGGGCCGAACACCTTCAACGGCGTCTCGCGCTGGGCGCGCACGACCCGTCAGCGCGACTTCCGGCGTCAGTACGGGCTCGAGCAGGCCTTCGCCTTCGGGCTCACCGGCGTGCTGCTCGTCTTCGACTTCTGGACGGCGCTCTTCTTCGTGGTGCTCCCCCAGCTCTGGGGCGCGCGCGGCATCCTGCGCATCAACCTCATCCAGCACGACGGCTGCGACGTCCGGTCCGAGTGGAACCACTCGCGCAACTTCGTGGGCCGCGCCTTCAACTGGGTGATGTGCAACAACGGCTACCACACGATCCATCACAACCGGGCGGGGCTGCACTGGTCGGTGCTCGACGAGGTGCACGCGCGCGAGTGCGGCCCGCGGACGGATCCGAGCCTGAACGAGCCGAGCATGGTGCTCTACCTGCTCAAGAACTTCTTCCTCCGCTTCTCCCGCCCCGAGGACCGCGACGTCGCCGAGGCCGAGCGCGGCCAGAGCTCCGAGCTCGAGGCGCGCGAGGTGCGTCGCGCCGAGGCCGAGGCCGAAGCGCTCGCCAGCTGAGACCGCGTGCTGACCAAGGAGATCATGGGGCTCTTCGCCCTGGGCATCCTCTGGCTCAACGGCGGGCTCGTCATCGCCGCGGCCTACAAGCAGCTCCGCGCGCTCGGTCGGCTGCGGCGCGCGTTCGTGGCCGCGCGCGAGCGCGGAGAGCTGATCTCGGGGCGGGTGGTCGAGGCGGATGGCGTCTTCGCGCGGCGCCACGTGTCGCAGACCGGCCGCGCCGTGACGACCAAGGGCCCGAGCCGCATCCTCTTCACCGACGGCCCGCAGGCGTTCGAGGTGCGCGGCGGGATCGTCGAGACCGCCGACGGACCGATCACCGTCGAGCCGGCGCCGATCGCGGCCAGCGAGGTCTGGCCAGACCCGGCCCGGAGCGGCGAGGCGCTGGGCTGCCCGTCGGAGGACGCCTTCGACGAGGCCTGGACCGACGCCAGCAAGTTCAAGGGGCACGCCCGCGAGATCGAGATCCCGGTGCGCGAGGGCGACTCGGTGTGGGTGCACGGCCGGCGGGAGGGCGACACGCTCTCGCCCTGGGAGGGCCGGCCGCTCCTGGTCTCGATGGTCGACCCGACCGCGTGGTGCGCGGGCCGCGCCCGGGTCGTCTCGCTCTTCATCGTCGGCGCGGCCCTCTCGCTCGCGGCGGTCACCGCGCTCACCCTCGTGCCGCCGCACTTCGGCCTGGTCAGCACGATCGGTGGCGGGCTCTGCCTGGCGTGGTTCCTCGCCATCCAGCCCCTCGGCACCGCGGTGCGCGACGCGGTGAAGACGCCGGCCCGCCAGACGCTCGGCGCCGAGTGGCAGCGCGAGTGATCCGGCCCCTTTTTTGACCGGCCGGAGGGGGGCTCCCTACGATCGTCTCTGCGCGGCGCGTGTGCGCGCGCACGGAGAGTCATCGTGAAGCGCCGGTTGATCGTCTCACTCGTCCTCGCCCTCGGCGGCTGTGCCCCCGCGGTGCAGCCCGCCCCGCAAAGCGCTCGGGACGTCGCGGCGGAGCCCGACGACGCGCCGTCGCGCGACGCGGAGGCCCTGGCCGAGGCGCGGGAGCGGCTGCGCGAGCTCGAGGTGCAGCTGGGGCTGGCCCGGGCCGACGCGCGCAGCCTCCGCGGCGAGGTCGACGCCCTCCGCGAGGAGGCGGCCACGCGGTCCGTGCGCATCGCCGAGCGCTGCGCGCCGCCCGAGCCCGAGGTCGAGACCGACGAGGGGTGGGACGAGCCGGAGCCGGTCGCCGAGGCGCGCCGGCCGGTCCTCCGCCTCTACGGCACGGCGCGGCCGGCTGGCACGTCCGACGGAGTCGACGTGCTCCCCGGGCCGGAGGCGCCCTCGCTCGTGGGGCCGCCGCCGTCCGCCGCGGCGCGCCTGCCGGTCGACGACGTGGTGCCGGCGATCCCCGCCCAGCCGGTGGCGGTGGCCGAGGCGCCGCCGCTTCCCACCGCGCAGCCGTCCCCGCAGCTCTCTCCGCAGGCGGCGCTGGTGACGAGCCCGCGCGGGGCCCGGCCCGAGCTGAACGATCCGGGGGTCGCCGCCTACCGCGCGGCGCTGGCGCACCTCACCGCGCGGCAGACGAACGAAGCCCTCGCGGGCTTCGAGGCGTTCCTCCGCGAGCACCCGCGCCACCCCTACGCCGACAACGCGATGTACTGGCGCGCGGAGATTCACTACATGCGCCGGGATCACCGCCGGGCGCTCCGTGCGTTCAGCGCGCTCATCGAGCGCTACCCGCGCGGCAACAAGGTGCCCGACGCGCTCCTTCGCATCGGCCTCTGTTACGAGCGGCTCGGGCAGCGCGATCGCGCGCGCCGGGTCTTCGAGCGCCTGCGGGCGCAGTACCCCGAGAGCATGGCGGCGCGCATGGCGTCGCGGGAGGACGCATGAGCCAGCGCGTCGTTCGCACCCTTCTGATCGCCCTCGCGCTCGGAGGCGCGCCGGCGGCCGCCGAGGCGCAGACGGGCGTCTACGAAGACACCCCGCAGAGCCTCGACGAGGCGCAGCGCAGCGGCAACGGGATCCGGATCAGCGGGAACGTGCGCAGCCGACTGATCCCGAGGACCTACACCGTCCGTCGCGGCGACACGCTCTGGGACGTCACCGGGCGCTTCTACGGCAACCCGTGGGAGTGGCCGCGGGTGTGGTCGTACAACCCCGAGATCACGAACCCGCACTGGATCTACCCGCTCGACACCCTGCGGCTCCTCCCGCCGGGCGCTGACGCGCCGGTGCAGACGACGGGGGCGGCGGTCCTGTCGCCGGCGCGCACGATGCGGAGCGGCACCGTCTTCCTCCGGCAGGAGGGCTACCTCGACCGCGAGGCGCTCGAGGGCTCGGGCACCGTCGTCGGCTCGCCCGAGGACCACATGCTGCTCGCGCCCTACGACGCGATCTACGTCGAGTTCGAGGACGACTACGACGGCACGCCCAGCGGCGAGTGGACCATCTTCCGCGAGATCGAGGACGACGAGCGCTTCGAGGACGAGGAGGGGGAGCTGGTCCGCATCTTCGGCACCGTCCGTGTCGAGAGCTACGACCGCGACCGTCGCACCGCGCGCGGCACGATCATCGAGGCGCTCGATCCGATCGAGCGCGGCATGCGGGTCGCCGCCATGCCGCGGCGCTTCGACATGGTGCCGCCGCGTCCGGCGGATCGGGACGTCGAGACGCGCGTCGTCGCGACGTTGCACCCCCGGGAGCTGCTCGGCGAGCAGCAGATCGTGTTCCTGCCGGTGGGGCGCGAGGACGGCGTCGCGGTCGGTAACCGGTTCTTCATCATCTCGGCCGGCGACCGCTGGCGCGACAGCCTGAACGCGTCGCCCGACACCGTGGGTCCGAGCGTGCCCGCGCCCGACGAGCCGGAGGCGTACCCGGCGGAGATCGTGGCCGAGGCGATCGTGGTGCACACCCGGCCGAGCTCGTGCACCGTCATGCTCACCCGCTCGACCCGCGAGGTGAACGTCGGGGACCGGGCGGAGATGCGCTCGGGGTACTGAACTTGTTGGGAGGGGCTTTCAGCCCCTCCCCCCCGCTGCGCCGTCAGACCTGTCTCCGCTCCGGGTGCTGCCGCACCCTCCGCAGAGACAGGTCAGCCGGCTCCGCGGGGCCCCCCCACCCAATTTCCGGCGACCTCGCTTTGCTCGTCGCCGGTGTCCCGCGCTCCGCGCGTGAGCCACGCGGCTCGCGCTCGCGCTTCGCGCGAGCTGGCCGCCCGCTGCCGCGGGATCGAAGACGGGAG